>Ga0307516_10008514_pt1 | contig 11592 bp, 3 predicted proteins | sample 19_EM_MG_FD_203310 | JGI IMG/M metagenome (GOLD analysis project Ga0307516, IMG submission 203310) | Populus trichocarpa ectomycorrhiza microbial communities from riparian zone in the Pacific Northwest, United States - 19_EM | ecosystem: Host-associated > Plants > Roots > Unclassified | place...
CTCGACTTTGTTCATCCAAAGGAAAGTCTCAACTGGCATTGCTAAATGTCCAGTGAGATGCTCAAAACTTCCAACACCAATAAGATACAAAAATGAAATCAGTCATAGATTTTAGCTGGCAGAAAGGAGATAACCAATGTGAACATTAGATGCCAGAAAACAATAGCATGTTAACATGAGGCATAGCTTTCGCATTCAGGGGAAGAAAAGACAGCATGCGGGAATCAAGGCTCCGCACAACATTGGCATTCAAGAGCACGAAATACCTGTGTGATTTTAAGCAATCTACTTGAAAGAAAACACATCAGGGTGCCGTTTCTAAAGAAACATTCGATCCACACTGTTCATCACATCTGTAAAAGTCTTAGTTAATTTACAACCAGCAACATAGTAGCCTGATATCACACTCCTTGACCCTCAATTTCCACCACACCATAGCAGCAAGTGAACCACCACAGATGGTTCCTTGAATTCACACAAGCTTAGTACTGCCCTGGACGATTTGCAAGCTCAGCCTACAAACAAAAAATTTCGAAACATAATAGTTGACTTTTAATAAGTTAAATGGAGCTCTAGAGAGCAAAGACAATCCTTTTCTTTTCTATACGAATATCTTGAGTTTCTATAGATGTAGTTAATTGCTACAAAACTAAACAACAGTTAGGCTTCAACATTAAATCTGTAAATAGTCTAAAATAAGGTGTCATAACCTAATTTTGATCTATTTGCTTTTAATTTAATTTTTTAAAGGAGCTAAAATTACGAATTAAAAGATCGGAGACCAAGATTTATTAAAGGTGTGATTTGTCAAACTTTTGGAAAGATTAGGGACTGTAGTGTGTTTTTTGTTTAAACAAACTATAAGATAAATTTATTTTCAATTTTGAATCAAATTTAAATTTGAAAAAAAAGGGTAGTGTTTGTGTTTGTTTGGGACTGCGAGACTCTTGTGTTATAATTTTATAAATACACTTTCTAGGAGACAAAAAGGAGGGGATTCTACATCAAGAGCAGATCAAAAAGCTTTTGGAGAGACAAAAGAATTGCTGACCAATTAGGGTTACTAGTAACCATAATACTGGGTGACGACTTCTTAAACAAGACCTTTCCCCTCAAAGAACAAGATGTCAGATATATGTTCTTTTTTAAAAAAAAAAGTCACCGCGACGTCGGGCAACAACAAGAAGATTCATGCCTCTTAGAGATAATGGGGCAAAGTGATCCCATGGGTATACATTACAAGGAAAGAACACATTATTTTGATACAAAACCATTGAAACAAAGCAACAACGCTAGTTTCTCGATGATAATAATAAAAAGCAATATCACCAACCAGATTACATTAAATTACTAGCAAATGCCGGTATAAGCTGGCAAACAATTAGCAAGGATATAGTCATGGCCCTTATTAGGAAACAACAATTCAAGGAAACAACAATTCAATAAGGCTAAAATGATTTAACTAAAAAAAATTCTTACTAAATCATAAGTTAACAAAACTGCCATGTGGCTAGGACTAAAGGTGCGAAGTAATGACCCTACAAAGCACACTCATGTAGTAAGCTAGACCCCAATTTCACAGCAACCAAACCTGTTCCTAGAACAAGTACAGTTGGGAAAGAAATCTGCTGTCACCATGGCTTACTAGAGTAAACATGGGCAGGCACATGACATTTTATAGCAATGGGTGCATGATCCAACATTCTACCAGACAGTGTGAGCCAACACTCAGATCATAACCTCCTCTGAAGATACATCTAGATGATGCATGCTAATATGCTGTATCTAATCAGAAATTGAGTCTGTTAAAATGAGCCTATGCCACAGCAATACACCCCCATCGTTATTTTGAATCTATTTCAGCATGAAATTTTGCAAAACTGCACTGTTTTTACTATGAAAGCATTTCGGGTGGGGAGAGCAGTAAAAGAAACAAAACCATCCCAAAACAACAATCTAGGAAGCATATCTCACCAAAAGGGTAACAAATATTAAAATTTCGAAAAGCAACTGAACTTTGTGCCAAATGGACACCTCAAAATGTGATATTTCTATCACTCTACTCCTGCTTTAGGATATGCAATCAACAAGGCCATAAACAACTATTCAAAAAAGGCTCCCTGGGATGCTTTTCTATCATGTTCCCAGCATATATACAAGAACACTTCAACCAACAAATATAAAGACACTTAACTTCCTAGGAATATTTTCTTTCAGTTGTATATAAACAACCTAGCCACAAAGTGATTGCTTGAACTGACACGCCACCTTACACAAGACCTTGATTGAAATCAGCAAAGCTAAAGCCAAGTCATTTCTAAGCAATACCATACCAAACAGAATCACATAGCAAAGCTGGCTTCTTAATTACATCAAACAAAGATGCTTCATTACAAGCATCTTTGTAATGATGCTAACAAGCATTCAAATCAAACACATATTCCAACAATAAATTAACAAACCGAATCACAAGAATGCCATACCTCAAAAGCATTCTTCAGATGGTCAAGTTCCTTGTCTAGATCATTGATGGCCTGATTATACGCCTGCATTGGCGATGACTGGCTGGTTGTGTGAATCTACAAAAAACCCACATTCCAAATCGATTAGAAATCAAAACCTCAAAATTATTATAACCACATTTCCGCTACACACACAAAAAAGACAGATACGCTAAGATTAGCATTACTAACCCTAACGATAATTTTGTACTTGAGAGGGTGAGGCAGCTTGTAACCAGCAAAAAGAACATTATCATCTCTGTGTAATTGCCTAATTAAACAAAATAATAATAATTATTAGAGTTTGATTAAGCTAAGATTAACGAAAACATGCGATTTACATGCGAAGAATGTTGCCGATGGTGTGGTCTTCTCTCTCTACGGTGAACGACGCCGCGTTGATAATTTTCGTATCTCTCTCGTACGAAACCCTAGCAAAGAGAAAGCGAATTAATGAAACGAAATTGGTGATAGAGAGAGGAAGAGGGTGAAAAATACTTTTTGGTGCCTTCAGGGACGACGAATCGCTCATAACGATCAGGGGCATTCATGGCGTCAAGTTTTTTTGTCTCTTTTTGCTCTGAGCAACACTGTTTGTGCGCGCAGAGCAAGTCGTCTTTGTTTTGTTATTTAAGCGCTTGCTACAAGAACGACTAGGCAGGCAACTATTCGTTTGGGAAATCAAACGACAAGTCTTGTAAAGTTAAGGTGTATTTATTTTCAAAAAAACAATTTTTCCTATTTTCCTAATTATTCATATCCATTTTTCATCTTTATTCTAGAATATGGTTTCCATACAAAAAATTATTAACTAAAAATATCTAAAATATGAAACAAAATTCTCATTTATATTGTAACTAATGACAAAAAAATTAAGTAAATGATGAATCAAATGATACCCTTGTTTCTGAATTAAAATGGATGTAATTTTCTTGAGAAAATAGATAGCGGTAGTATTATTCATGCTCCATGAAACATTAATCCCATTCTCTATTTATTACAAGTTTATTAATATATTAAATCATCTCATATCTTTAATATAACTATGGAGTATATTATCTTGGCTAGATCAAATTTTATTGAAACATTACTTCTTAATTAATAATATATTAAAACCCACAAATAATTCAAGAAAACACGTATAGAAATTTAATTTTAAATAATTTCAGTTATCTTTACAATTAAAATTAATTACTCTATTATATTTTCTTTAAAATAAATATTTTATTAGTGATTTGTAAGCGCAAAATCTTGAAAAAGAAAAAAAATGCAGTTTGACCCAGGTTTTTTTAAAATAAGAAATTAGTTTAGTGATAAAAAAAGGTAAAACAAATAATTATTAGTATTGCATTTAAATAAAAGAAATGTAGCTAAAAGTAGAAAATCTTCCTTTTCATATTTAGAATATTCAAATTTTAACATTGTCATTTATGAAAAATCTAATTAAAGATATTTTGGTCAATCTAAATAATACAGGTGGGATTAACAAAACATGGAGTGGGAATAATATCACCCATAGAAAAATATAAAACATGCGTTTTCTAAGAAAATGGTCAAAAACTTATATTTGTCCGATTTTTGTACTTTGATTATTCTATTTTTATTTATACTGACGTGAGTCTTTTATTTTTTAAATTATCCTTGTTTACTATTTTTGTCAACGCTGTTCGATATGGTGTTAAATCTTTCAGCTAGCTGCATAACATGCTAATATTAGCATATTTTGACCTGTTTCTTCTAAAGTTTTAAAAAGTATTTTTTAAAAAGATAATTTTTTTTAAAATTAATTAATTTATATTTTCAAATCATTTTAATATACTAATATTAAAAATAAAAAATATTATTTTAATATATTTCCGAGTAAAATATACTTTATTTAATCTTAATAAATATGATTACAAAACCATATGCGTGATTCATTTATGATAAATCGCCATGTGATAATAGCAAATCTGTACATGATTATTCAAAACCTTCCCTTTCTTCCGGGCCGACAACATTAGAACTTAAGGCCTAAGGGTCTTCGTTCCCTCATTCTTGCTGACAACCTTCTCACTTGTCACGTCCCATCATCCTCAGGTAATCTTTCCAAGTTTTATGCTTTGGAGCTTTCACAGAACAAACTCTCAGGAGAAATTCCTCTGGAGTTAAAACAACCGACTTTCCTCTCTTTCTTTAATATGTACTATCATAAGGACCTCATGGGTTCTACACCACAAGGAAAGCAATTCAGTGCGCTTAACAACAATCCATACGAGGGAAACTCGTGTGGAAGTCTTTTATCGAAGAAATGCGAAACATCGCCATCACCTTCAAGCTTCGATGAAGATCACGAGTCAGAATCTTCATTTGAATTTGGTTGGAAACCAGTTGTTATGGGGGTATGCCAGTGGATTTATAATTGGAGCAGTTATTGAGGACATTGCCTTAAAACGAAACGTGAATGGTTGCTGAAGATCTTTAGCACAACACAACAGAAAATGAGAAGCATCAGACCCAGCACAATGGAGACATAGAGATTGAACTTTTCTTAGGCAAGATCCTCCCTCCATGATGTAAAACAGGCATTTCTGTACTCTTTTTCCTTTTTCCCCTTTGTTCATCGCTTATTCGTTTGCGTCGGTTGCGCGGGTTTAGATGAGCAGAATGACAGTGTTCCATGTGAAAACTTCTGGTTTTGCATTATAGTTTGAGTAATGGAATTGGCTTGTGTATCGCCTGCAAGGACAGAATTATTACAACTTTAAGACCCTAGGCAATTTCGTGAATGTTTTATCCATTTACTTTTCACAGACTAGATGTTGGTTTTCTGGCCCGGGTTAGGATTTGTTTAGTGACCAAACTTTCTTCTTCTTGTTTTTTTATCCTAACGATTTTATAAGATAGATACAGAGCACCGTTTTTCTGCATGATTATGGAGAATAAACAATTCATCATTTCAGTCACAGAGTTGTCTAGCTAGACTTAAAAGCTTGGAATAGATACATGGAAGAAAATCTCTGTAATCAGTGTTTCTTGAAACAGTTCAGTGTTCCAATTATCAAAACTTAACATCTTTTTCACTGTGAAGTTTCCATTTTATGAGTTTGGTAATTAGCAGCTACAATGGCTTGACAGATCAATAATTGGACTACACAGATAAAAACAGTAATACAATTCCATCAACACCTACAATGCGCTCCTCCTCCTTGTTCACCTCCGCCCATAACCAGGCATCAAGGATGTGAACTTGCCGTCCATTACAACATTGATGGCAACAAGGGCATAAATAGACATATGTGGAGGTCGTCGAATTCTTCATTGCCATTAATCTCTCAAGCAACAGATTTCAAGGGAAAATTCCTAAATTAATGGGGAACCTAAAGGTTCTTGCAGATGAGAGCAACTACCTCCTCGGGGAAAGGAGGGACCATGGTCAGGATACGTTAGAAAAGCACTCCCCAAGAAACCATTTAGGACGGAGAACAAACAATCTCAAGAACAGAGAAACAAAAGAGATTTAAATGTTTCTCCTAGTAAACGTACGTACTATTGCAGAAAGAGAAAAGGCCACATGCTTACTTTGCTAGCTAGCCCTTTGACATTCGGCTATAGATCATCTATACTTGTTATTACCACATACGTAAAGATAGCTCTTTTGCAAGATGATATGAAAATTTTCTCTTTTTTCATGAATGAATATATCAAAATAGATTATATTAAGAGAAATGAAACAATTTGGAGTCCCATAATATGTACTGTCTATTCTAATCAATTAGTACAAAACACATGTATAGGTATACATGCCATCTCTTTTAATTACGGGAGTTCAGAGCATAGGCATACCTTTGGAAACTTTGGACAGGCTGATTACAGTGATTCAAAGATCGACTGTCTATCCTTAATTTCTTCGCTTTTAATCAGATTGGTGTTCTTGCATTCCACACATGCATCAAGATGTGCTCGAGTAGATATATATATATATATATAATGTTGCAGACGCAGAAAGTACTTGCTCTTGAACACAAATATATTTGATCACATTTTATGTACAGTTGATAATCAAATTGCAAGGAGAAAATTACCAGTTTTTGGTATTAGACTTCTCAATCACTAATGTATGTTTGTTTAATCCATCTCTATCTTCCAAGTAATTGCATACTCTAGCTACATGGAATTGTAGAATACTAATTTATGCCTTCTCGTTTTGTTTCCACTTCAACCTTGTAAACCTGCAGGGAGAGTACCTTATTTTGTACTCTGAAATAGTCTCAAGTTTAGGTGACCATGTTTGTTCTTTTGATCCAACCAGCTGTTCATAATGCTTCTTCAACTCTGGAGTGCTACAAAGAAAACTATTACCAGGGCTAGTAGAACCTGTTTGATCTTGATCTCCACCTCTATTTATAAGCCTTGTTATGAATTCTGGCACAACCTTAATCAAAACCCTACCCCCAGCACCCTTTATGTACTGGAAAGGAGACTCGCCGAAATTAATAGGGGTTCGTTTAGGGCTAGAGCTGAAGGCTGCAAGAGAAGAAGCTGACAAAACATTGCATGCAAAGCGATCTAATGGAAGGACAAAGTAGGTTTGGCCTGGCATGAGCTCATCATCAATGGCTAGGGATGGAACAGGATGACCAATGAAGAAAGAATCTGCATGGCAGACCATTTTGTCTGGATTCTGAAACATGATCTCTCCAGCTATGTGTTTGTTGCTGCCCGTTAAGATTCTTGTGGTTCCTTCCCAGAAGATTAGCTTCACCACTGAAGATCTTGAGCTTTGATGGAAGCATGGAAACACTGCATATCCCATTTGAAGAGAGACAGAGATAAAATATATGAAGTTTGGATTGCTCGAGTATTTTTGGGTTTTGGATGGAGAAGATAAGAGAGAGGAGGGGTTAAATAAACAAGGGAGCCTTATTCAGGATTGACGTGGATGAAGTCTGGGTATGTTTCTTAAGGGGGTACTTTTGATGGGGTCGGTGGTCAGCCATGACGGCTTTGAACATCTAAATATATCAATCCTCTCACAGCTTCACGGGGTACTTCTCAAAACTTCCAAAAGACTTGGTTGTTACAACTCACCCTGGGCATAGTGCTGGTGAGAAAGTCAATATGCTAGCTAGCTAGCTCGATCGTTCCGTAGTAGTTAATAAATATATACATAGTATAGTTTTAGCATCACATCCAATGTTTCTTCACTTGTTATATTGTTTTTGTACACCACTACTAAAAAAAGAGCCTATTAGCAACAATATATATTCTCTCTAAATTATAAACATAATCTCTAAAATATGAATTTTTAATTATACCTGTTATTTTAATTTTTCACCTTGTTCCCTGCAAGATGGAATTTTTGGAAGCCTAAATTAACTGGAGAAGAAAGGAAAATGACAAATTGTGGAAAATGACGCATGAGATAGGTTTTTAGAGAAGGAATTGAAAGGGAAAGTGAGTTTGGTTTCTGGAGCAGTAAAGAAAGGGACAATGGTTCTTTCGAAGAATGAAGAAATTTTGTTTGTGTGGGTTCTCTTTTGTTTTTAGGTATAGGTATAGATGGATCAATAAATAATTAACACGTATATATTATTTTTTTTTTTTATAAAAGTTAAAATTTAAAAGTTTTTATCAACAATTATGTTAGCAATGGAAAATCCGTTGCTGATTCTTAATATATTAATTTATTTTTTAGTATCTGAATTTTCGTTGCTAAATCCGTTGCTAATATTAAAAAATTATTATATATACAATTCGTTGCTAATCTGTTACTAAAATTGCATCTAAATTATTCTGATGCTAATTATCCTCTTTTCTAGTTGTGCACGCTGGAAATGTTAAGTTTATTTTATTTTATTTTAAAAAAAACAGATCTATATATAATTTTTAGCATCATCCTTTGGTAACATGAAATGGTCAACGGGGAAATCTTATTGAAAAAAGGATTTATTTTTCATTTTTTTATTTAATTAGCATGATTACGAGAAATTGTGACAACTTCCTGGCCTTTTTTACTTTTCCTTAAGGATTTATATGGTTTGTGTTAGATTCAATTAATAACATCAGATTATATACATACATATAAGTTAAAAACTCGGTGATATGAAGCTAGCTAGCTAGGCCTCGCCTGCCAAGCTATCTACCAAAACTTTGAACACTACTGACCATGCATTTTATCAATATTAATTTATGTAAATGTGCGATGAATGATATCTATGGTCATAACTCAATAGCCATAAATAAACATGTGCCCTCTACTTGTTTCTTTATAGGGCCGACCGGGGACCTCCTCATATGAATGAATATATATACGATATGATCATAGTCTTGCAGAAAATTAAAGACGTGGGTTGACGCAACCATACTAATAAATGGCCATAGCAACATTTCATTAAATTTAGCCCTCTTGATTATAACACTTAGCCAGCTAGCTGGGTAATTCTGCCACAACAAATGGTTCTACATGAAGTTATTGGTTGGATCATATATAATAATATATATCTTTGGCTTGGTGCGTATGCTATCCATGCCTTGGGTACGGCCGGACCGGAGGGGTATATATCGGTGGTGGTCATGTGGATTTACTAACATTCCACCCCTAGATTTATTGAAAATGCAGGAGCACTAAGGGTCAACTATTTATGTGGCTAGAAATTAGAGTTAATTAAAAAGGTGTAACATAAAAAAAAACGAGTATCACATGCATGGAATGAAAGATTTAATTACTTTATTTAAAGGTGTGTTCATATGCATTCATGAAAGGTTGGATTAATTAATTTAAAGATGTATATATTTACTAATTAAATATAATGATAATCCAACCGGAGGAAATGAATATTATTTATTCCGGGTTAATATATTGGCATTAATTTCCTCTATTTTCATTCTGCTAAAACGTTTATACAATCTCTTATCTCAAGTACTTCTACCCCTCAACTTGTGAACTCTAGCTCTTTAATTAGTTTACTGCCTCTACATATGATGTTCTCAATGAAAAATTAATATTTAATTATATGTTAAGAGTCCTTCTGGTTAGATGAATGTCATACTTGGAGGTTAATTAAGTTTCATTTAGCAAATTAAAAGAAGAGGATGGCTTTTAAACGGCTTTATTAACTTAACAGAAGAGCTTTGGTTAAAATCAAACTGCTTTTACGGTTCTAAGATTTTCTGAAACACGATTTTCTAAATTTCTTGAGAAATATATATATATTATTCAAAATATTAATTCAATATATATTATTTCAATTCAAATCTAAATTAATTAATTTTAAATTATACAATATAAATACAATATCAAGCATCTAAATACAATTTTAAAATTTAAACATTCTTAAATGGTCAAGAGTCAAGACTAAAAAGAACTTTAACTTAAAATTAAAGTAATTCAACACAAACAAATATTAAAATATTGAGAAAATTAAAAAAATTAATACAAATAAAAAAACATACATCAAACATCTTCTTAATAATTAACATAAAAATAATGTATTAAAATTTAACTTCCTCATATTTGTTTCTTTTCTTCTAATACTGTAAATATTTTAATTATAGCATCACCATTATAAAATTTATTGGCACCCTATAAAATTAAAAGTAGTAAAAACTAAATTAAAAAAATAGTAATTGTACAGAAACCATATAAAAGAAAGCCCACAAAATTTAACTGCGCGCATCAAAACGGTCACAAAGAAATGCTCATTAACTGTTGTCCACGCAAAAAGTAATTTTATAATGAAAACAAACGTATTCTCTCCAACCCAACTCAAGACAATGTTGAGAGTGCCGGTAGCTAGTTTCAGAACATGCCCACTTGCTAGACTTTTTGTGCCACATTATCGTGCTCGAGCCTCGAGGTTGAAGAATCTTCTCGAGTTTGGATCCGTGAGACAACCTGATACCTTTTCTCATCTCGGAGTGTTTTGTTACAGCATCGAGCAACCACCATTGGTTTGGTTGGAGAAATCACAGTTCCTCTATCACATGAAAACAGTCTAGCAAAATATTAACAGAAACAGAAAACATGGAACAAACTTGGAACAGTTTAGCCATAATTCGGTCGAGAAATACAGAATAAGTCGAGATCCTAAATAAGTTGTGATTTATTCCATTTTATTTTGTTTTTTTTAAAATGATATGATATATGCTGGTCATTCGAGCTGAAATGGAACTAAATTAACATCTTTTCTCTTATAGTTTTGGCCCTGCGACAGATTTAACATATATCTGCCGAAGATTGAATCATAAAGACTTAAAGAGGGTTAATTAGAAAATATTAACGGCGGCGACAAAATTGACCTAATTGAATCCTGATTTTGACAATGCTAAAGTATTTATTATATCGGGATATATACGACTTTGTTTAGAAAGTTATGTATAAAGAGCCGTCCAAAAGTCAAGTTTATGCTATTGTCCAGTACATTGAACAATATTTATTGGAATTTTATTTTATTTTTATGAATTATCAAAACATTGAACAGCACATATATGTGGGTAAGAAGATTGCTGAATGCTGATGCATGTACCATTTCCGGTTATTGTCAATTAAACACAACGCAAATACTCTCATTAACCCAATTTAGAATGTGTTCTAGATCGAATTAGAAATGAATAAAACCTAATTAGAAGTCGTATGTTTAATTTTCTTTAATTAGAAAAGTCGTATGATGAAAAACACCTAAGGTGACAATTGTGTTAGCTTGTTGGGGATTGTTGTGGTGCAACCATTAGCTATTCTTTTCTTTCTTTGATAAATTGGAGAGAATGCACGGATCTCAAGACTTAATTTAGATGTAACCTTAACCATGCTCCCACAATTGGGTTAGCTGGCCAAATTATCAACCCTTTAATTTTTAAAACTTATTTGCTGTCCAAAATCATAATGCCAACAGAGCTTGGGTGGTTTTTTTTTTTTAGTTTCAAAAGTATTTTTTTGAAAAATTAATTTTTATTTTATTTATTTATTTATTTTAAATTAATTTTTTTGTGTTTTCATATCATTTTAATGTGATGATATCAAAAATAATTTTTAAAACATAAAAAATATATTATTTTAATATATTTTTAAACAAAATATACTTTAAAAACAAAATTTCTTATGCTTTACTTT
>Ga0307516_10008515_pt1 | contig 11591 bp, 6 predicted proteins | sample 19_EM_MG_FD_203310 | JGI IMG/M metagenome (GOLD analysis project Ga0307516, IMG submission 203310) | Populus trichocarpa ectomycorrhiza microbial communities from riparian zone in the Pacific Northwest, United States - 19_EM | ecosystem: Host-associated > Plants > Roots > Unclassified | place...
TCAACACCTCATTGCCAATCGAGGGGAGCACCTTCTCATCATACTCGAGCCCAAGGCGTTGAAAGATATGAGGCAAACGTGACACCTGCTCAAATAACCATTTTTCAGTAAAAATATACACAAGACAAAAATACAATCATACAAATTGACCATGTAAAATCCTGATTCAGTCTGATTTTAGTAAAAGAAAAGGAGTAAAAAAAACCCAGAAGACTTCAGTCCTCACTCAATCTTCAGAACCAAAATCCCAATTCATAATTTAACAGCCCAGCTAAACAATACAATGAAAAGCTAAATTAGTCTCTCTTTCTTTTTGCTAGCAATCTGAACTAAAAACCCATCTCCCTAACTTTTTCTAGCTCACTAAACCATATGAAACGCATATTAAAAACAAAACAAAGGCCCTCTAAAAACCCATCACAAGGACAAACCCAACAACTAAGCAACATGACAATCACAGACAATTCATCTCCTTTCTGTGCTCAATAGCTAAACCAATTAAAACTCATCTCAAACACACCTCACATTTGTGCTACTTAACTAAACCATGCCAAAACACACACAAAAATCCACCTGAAAAATACAAAGAGAAACAACAAAACTATACCTTTACAAAACCATCAAATCTAGCAACATCCATTTCCGTTCATTTCAATCAAAAGCAAATGATTTCGTTATTACCTCAGGACGAGAGAGAACACGGAGGGTAAGATTGACCATCTGAAGATCCTTGGTACCAGAGACAGAAGAGAAAGTGTGAGGTCGTGTACGGATGTCAAAGATAAATGGCTTTTGAAGCCAAGGGATGAGGAAATGAGTCCCTTCACCAATGCTAGTATCAATGACTCCACGGAATCTGTCAAAGAGAACAGCGCGTTGGCCTCCATCGACGGTGTAAAGAGAGGAGTTGAGAATGGTAGCGGCGGCACCAAGACCAAAAGCTGCGCGAGCGACGTTGTTAAGGAAGGAAACTGCTGCTTGGCTGCTACCCATCGTTGAAGACGTGAAGTAGGTGTTTTGGGGGTTTGGAAGAGGTGGTGGGTGGGTCTTAGGGTTTATGACAGCCGTGAGTTTGAGGAGAGGAGAGGTTTTAACATAAATCAATGGGGCGGGTCGGGTTAATTTTGTTTCGGTTGCTGCTTGCTTGACAAGTAAAATAAAAATATATGTTGTTTTAATTTTTTTTCTCTTTTCTGTTTTATTTATTTATTTTGATAGATTGGAATTGTTGTTGTTTTTATGACACATGATATTTTTTAAAAATATTTTTTTATTTAAAAATAATTTAATATATTTTTTCAGTTTTTTTATTTCAATACATCAAAATCATTAGAAAATATTAAAAATATATCAATTTGTTATTCTTTTATATATATATATATATATAATCCACTCAAACACAATTCTAAATTATATAAAAAACAATGAGTTAGAGATCTTAAATTTTGGAGTTTTTTATACCATGAAATTCAAACTTTTTTTTTTAGAATTAGCAATTTTAGAGTGTTCAATTAGATTTTTCAAAAGCATAAATAAATAAGAATATAAAAAAATGCACTCACCATTAGATGGCATTGTAGATTTGAACTTGATTTAAATTCTTGAAGAAATTAACTATTCTACATGAGAAGAAATAATCAATTGATATCTTTGAAAAAGAAAATAACACAAACTTTTTTAATAAATAAAAACTCACAAACTCCACTAATGAAAATTAACGGTTAGAAAAATAAAAAACAACTTTTACATTTCTTATAGTTTTTGCATTTTCTTAGAAGAGTAAAATTATATATATGAACTAGAGATGTTAGCTTAGATTGATCTATATAGATGATTTTTTTTTAATAATTACTTTATTTTATAGATAATAACTAAAATATATATATTTTCAATTCAATCCAAAACAAAATTCAAATCTAATATATATATATATATATATATTCTAGTTGTTAGGATTCCTTTATTTCAGGATTTATTCCTGGATGTTCTAATAACCCTCTTATCTTTGAGGGACAAGTTGGTTTTTATGTTTCTGATCTAGTCATTTACCACGATTCTAGGACCTGTATAATTGTGGGTTGTTATCTTATTTTCTGTTGTATGTAAGGTTATTTAATAGTAATGGTTGTTGTTTAAGTTTTATATGAACTTCTCCTGAGTTTACCAGTGCAATCATACTTTGTAATCATATTTCGTATTAACAAAACTTTTGATAACTCAGTTCATTTTTAACATCTCATATCAAAGCTTTATCATGGGGCCTAACCAACATCTGCAATTATAGTTATCAGTGTGAAAGAACAAGAACATGGCATTTGAGAATAGTTTTATACAACCTGTCATTCTAAGGTTCGATGGGCACTATGATCATTGGAGTATGTTTATGGAGAATTTTCTGTGTTTTAAGGAATATTAGAATTTGTTAGAGACATGTATCAATGTAGTAGCAAGAGGAGCTGATTCTAGTGACACGTAAATGAAGGCACTAAAGGAGTAGAAGTTGAAAGACTTAAAGGCCAAGAACTATTTGTTCCTAGCCATTGATCGTTCGATCCTGGAAATGATCTTGAAGAAGGACACTGCGAAGGATATATGGGATTCCTTGAAACAAAAGTATGAAGGAATAGCACGTGTGAAGCATACTCAATTGCAGGCACTTCAAAAGGAGTTTAAAGTACTGCATGTGAAGATTGGAGAAACTGTCAATGATTACTTTGGAAGGACGCTCATTATAACTAATAAGATGAGAATTCATGGAGAAAAAATAGAGGATATGATGATAATTGAGAAAATTTTAAGGTCTATGACTTTAAAATATAATTATGTTGTCTGCTCGATTAAAGAGTCGCATGACTTAGATGTTTTATTCATTGATGAGCTTCAGAATAGTCTTCTAGTGCATGAACAAAGAATAAGTCGATATGTTGTGGAAGAACAAGCTCTCCAAATAACTTTTAGAGTTCAACAAGAAGGACGAGGTGGTGGTCATAGCTCCTATCATGGAAGAGGAAGAGGAAGGGGTAGATTTGGGTTCAACAAATCTATCCTAAAATGTTACAACTGTAATGAGCTAGGACATTTTCAATAGGAATTTCATAAGAAAACCAGCGACTCTAAGGCTAACTTTGCATAAATAAAAGAAGAAATGTTGTTAATGGTATAGGTAGATGTTAAGGAATATGAGATTAAGTATATTTGGTTTCTTGATTCTGGATATAGCAATCATATGTGTAGCAGAAGGGAAGTATTTATCAAAATGGATGGCAATTTCCAATAGTCAATGAAGTTGGGAAATGACTTCAGTCATAATGTATAAGGTAAAGGCAAGGTGGGAATAGAGGTGCATAGGATCGTGCATATAATTATATGAGTTTTCTTTGTACCTGAGTTAAAAAATAATTTGTTGAGTATTGTTCAACTACAAGAAAGGGTACTCGCAATGCTCATGCAACATGAAAAATGTAAGTTTTTCATCCTGGAAAATGTCTAATTCTTGAAACTGAGATAACATATAATAGGATGTTTGCCTTGGTTACTTGTTGCCCACTAAAGGAACAAAATTGTCTCTCCATGACAACCATATATTAAGCAAATCGTTGGCATTGTCGATATGGGCATTTAAGTTGGAATGGACTGACAGTGCTACAACAAAAGAATATGGTTAAAAGGCTACCAAAGTTCAAAGCTCCTCAGAAAGTATATAAATACTGCCTTGTGAGAAAGCATCATCGTGATTTGTTTCCAAGGGAAAGTGTGTGGAGAGCTTCCAAGATACTACAATTGATATATTCTGATATATGTGGTCCAATAAGTCCAATCTTAAATAGTAAGAAGAGATATCTCATCATTTTTATTGATGATTACAATAAAAGAACTTGGGTTTATTTTCCAGTGGAGAAATCAGAAGCCTTTGCTATGTTCAAAATGTATAAAGCTAGAGTGAAGGAGAAAACATGAGCATTTATAAGAGGCTTGAGGACAGATTGAGGAGGTGAGTTCACATCACATGAATTCATAATTTTTTGCAGTAAAAATGACATTCACATATAGATGACGGCTGTCTACACTCCCCAACAAAATGATGTTGCTAAAAGAAAGAATCGCACTATCATGAATATGGTTCGGTGCATGTAATCAAAGAAGCAAATTCCAAAGACTTTCTAGCTAGAAGCAGTGAAGTGGACAATGTATGTGTTTGATCGAAATCCAACTCTTGTTATGAAAAACATGACACTTGAAGAAGCTTGGAGTGAGCGCAAACCATCAATTAATCACTTTAGAGTCTTTGGTTGTCTATCTCATGTATATGTACCTGATAGCAAAAAAATGAAACTTGATGATAAAAGCCTTAAATGTATATTGTTGGGGTAGGTCAAGAATCAAAAACTTATAGATTGTTTGATCCCATTTCACAAAAAATTATTGTAAGTCAAGATGTGGTTTTTGAGGAAGATCAACATTGGAATTGGGATGACAGTCATGAACATGCTATTTTAGCTAAAGGATCTGAAGCTAATAAAGATATGGAAAACAATGAGTATAATGATAGTGATTCATTAGAAACAGGAGATATCACGAATGAAGGCAGTGCAATTAAAGAGGGATAAACTCAAAGACCACCAATTTGGATAAAAGATTATGAAACTGGTGAAGGTATTTCTCATAAAAAAGACATGAATTTGGCTCACCTAGCCTTGTTTACTAATGGTGATCCCACTACTTATAATGATGTTGTAAAGAGTAAGAAGTGGAACAAGAAATGGATCAAGAAATAAAAGCAATTGAGAAGAATGATATATGAGAATTGAGTGATCTGCCATCATGGGGGAAATTATTGGAGTAAAGTGGGTTTTGAAAACAAAACTAAATGAAAAGGGGGAGGCAGACAAGTACAAGGCTTGGCTTATTGCCAAGAGATATAGTCAAAATAATATGGAGTGGATTTTTCTGAAATGTTTACACCAATAGCTCAAAGTGGTTATTTCCCTTGCTATATACAAGAGTTGGAAGATCTACCAACTTGATGTCAAATCAGTTTTTCTGCATAAAGAGATTAATGAGGAAGTTTTTGTTGAACAACCACCTGGTTATGAACAGAAGGGGAGCAAATCCAAGGTATATCATCTTAAAAAGGCATTAAATGGAATCAAGCAGGCTTCACAGGCATGGTACAGTCAATAGAATCGTATTTCATCAATGAGGGTTTCGATAAATGTCTTTACGAGCATACATTGTTCATCAACACAACCAATGAAGGTAAAATTTTACTTGTATGCCTTTATGTTGATGATCTTATATTCACTAGGAATGATGAGTTATTGTTCAAGCAATTTAAAATGTCTATGATGATTGAGTTTGATATGATTGATCTAAAAAAAAAAAGGTATTTCCTTGGAATTGAAGTGGTGCAGACAATAAATGACATATTTATTAGTCAACAAAAATATGCACAAAAAGTGTTAGAAAGGTTTAACATGGATCAATGCAACTCGGTGTATAATCCTGTGGTTCTTGGATTTAAACTTACTTGTGATGAAGAATGAGTGAGAGTTGACAACACCCTTTATAAACAAATGGTTGGGAGTCTCATGTTCTTAATAGCCACACGTCATGATCTTATGTTTATTGTAAGTCTAATTAGTAAGTACATGGAGCATCCTACTGAGTCTCATTTATTGGCAGCTAAAAGAATTTTAAGGTACGTGAAAGACACTATTGGTTTCAAGGTATTCTACAAGAAGGGAGGAGATGAAGAACTTATTGACTACACGAACAATGACTATGCTGGTGATCAAGATGACAAGAAAAGTACCTTAGGTTATGTCTTTATGATGAATTCAGGAGTAGTTTCATGGCCCATGAAGAAGTAACCAGTGGTTACTCTTTCCACTACTAAAATAGAGTTTATTTCTGTAGCTTCAAGTGCATATTAAGTGGTGTAATTAAGAACAATTTTAAAAAGTTTAGGTTTGAGATAAACTGGTCCGATAGTGATTTTTTGTGATAATGTCTTAACCATTAAGCTTTCAAAGAATCCGGTAATGCATGGTCATAACAAGCACATAGATATACAATTTTATTTTCTTCGAGATCTCATCAAAGATGGGATAGTGGAGCTGTTGCATTGTTTTACTCAAGAGCAGATGGTAGACATCATAACAAAGCCGTTAAAGCTTGAAGTGTTTCTGAAGTTGCGAGATTTAATGGGTGTTTACGAATACCCTGGAATAAACTTAAAATCAATGATATTCATTTCAAGGGAGGATGTTGAAGTTGTCAAGATTCTAGTAGTTAGGATTCATTTATTTTAGGATTTATTCCTGGATGTGTTAATAACCCTCCTATTTGTGATGGACATGTTGATTTTTCTATTTTTTATCTAGTTATTTACCACGATTCTAGAGGTTGTATAATTATGGGTTGTTATCTTTTTATGTATGCAAGGCTATTTAATAGACACGGTTATTGTTTAAGTTTTATACGAACTTCCCCTGAGTTTACTGGTGCGAGTTTAGTAGTGTAATAATACTTTGTATTCATAAAACTTATGATAACTCAGTTCAATTTTAACAACACACACGAGGCGTAAGCGTGTCTATTTTTGAATATATTTTATTTTATTTTATTTTATTTGAGGGATAAAGTATAAAAACCAGTGGTAGATATGCATAGTCTCAGTTAGCAAAACATTCTAGTAAAAAGTTGAGGCCCATTCTTTTCCAATGGAAATGTTGGGCTAAAAGCCTCTGATTAGAAGACTCAAGGTGGGCTTTGTAAGTTAGTGAGCCCAGTTTAAACGCCATCAAGCATCAAGAGCTGGTTAGGGCTTATTCTCTTCCCTCAGTCACCCTCTCGGCATCAACGGCAACTCTGTCAGAAGATTTTGATCTCCTTTACTGGCACTACCAGGTACCATTCTACTTTACTGCTGAGTTACTTAGTGCTTAGTTATCATGATCTTGTGCTTCTCAGCTTTCTAAATGAATTTGGATGCTTGCTAGAGATTTACTTGAGATTTCTATAGTAGTAGAAATGGAAAATAAGGTTTTTTTTTTTTTTTTTTTTCATTTGGAAACTAAAATAGGGGTTTTTGTTTTCATCCAAGCAGCATCCTGGCTAAGACTTTAGGAGGGTTTGCAGTTCTTGTGTTGTGTGATAAAAGAAAAAGGAAAGAAAAATACTGAGCAACCCCTTCTTTGTAATTCCATAGCTGCAGTTTGAATATTACGTCGAAAGAAAAATTAGGAGCAACCCCTTCTTTGTAATTCCATAGCTGCAGTTTGAATATTACGTCTCCCTTCTTTGCAGCCACTCTGAATGTATGCAGTTGTAGAAAAATGTAATTGAGGCAATTATAGATTGTATTTGATAAAGGGAAATAACTATTTTTAGAGAATCCCTGTTTTTTGTTCTTTGTAATTTGATTTTTTTTATCTGCTTAGAATGTCCCCTGAGCTCCTGTGAGAACGTGGGAATGGGGTTTGTACTGGGACTTCATCATGAATTTAAGTTGGCATCTTTTAAGTAAAGCAATACCACATTGAGTAGAAGTTAGAGATATGCTAAGTTGTGGTTTTGTGAAAGTGTGTACTTATATATGAATGTGAATGAGATCTTATTTGTTTGGATGTTTTTCTCATTGTGTTTGTGAAAGTTGGTGTTGCAGGGTTAAAGTTATGGCAATGAACTGCATTAAATCTTTGAGAGGTATCGTGATTACTAAGGAGGCAGTGGGGATCGTGGATCGACGAACATTTTCTGCTGGGGCAAAAAAGAAAGGTGGCAAAGGGGGAGCAGCAGCTGATGCTCCAAAAGCATCATCGCTGGGTAAAGAAGTCAAGTCTACAACTACAGTTGGTGCCAATATTCTCAAGGATGGAACAGATCCCAAGGTCTTGGACGATTCTGAATACCCTGATTGGCTATGGCGATTGCTTGATAAACGTCCAGCATTGAGTGAACTGAGAAGGAAGAATATTGAAACTCTCCCATTCGAAGATCTCAAACGCTTTGTCAAGCTGGACAACCGGGCAAGAATCAAGGAAAATAACTTTTCTAAGGCCAAGAACTGATAGAAATAAATCCGCAAGATATATTGTCTTTTTTTCAAGTACGATCCATCCTTCTCTTCTTGGATTCCTTGATGTGATTGAGTTGCATGTGCAAAATGATGAAATGGAACTCGCGGGATGCATAAATGTTTTAACATGTGTATGTAGTACCTGCCCCAGTACTTTATCTTTTATACTCTCTATCTTTTCATTGGGACATTTTTAGCTGTTTAAAAGAGCATAATCCATCATATTTAATGGATAAAGGATTTTGATTGTTGACTTGCCACTGTTACAACCTCTACCATGTTTTTTCTTTTACTTGATTGCTATAATGAGGTTTCTTCCTGAATAAACGGAAAGAAATTACAATGAGACTACTGTATATTGGCTTTTTATTCTTTTCACCAGACAGCAGTGCCTCATTGCTTGGTCAGAGAATTGCAACCTCGACTTTTAACTGTTTCACTTTATGAAGTGATTGCCATATACCGTGTTTTGGTTAATTACAATGTGGGGTGGTGGTAAATTATGCAGTATCATGGCAGGATGCCTCGCAATTCAGCTGAGCCATGGACATGCATTATGAGTTTTTTCGTTTTCATATGTATCATCTCATTCAATTCGTGGCATGTGTGTGCTTTTGTAGTTTTGCAGAGCAGGACCCATTAGGCATATGGTATGTTTAAATTGCGATCAAGTTTGATGTTCAGATTGCGAAACACTTTCAAAAACCTCTTGCTGAGATAGTTTGTAGTCGGACAGATGTTTTGGCCTAACATACGGAGCCACCCTTTCAGAGGGAAGCAGTAGCTTTCATCGGTTGTTGGGTTCCCATCTGTTTGTTTCTGCATCGACATGAAAAACAGGAGTAGGGTTTGCTTCAACTCATGCAATTCAAGTTCATTGATTTATACAGTTGGGCCCAAACGTTGCCATTGAACTTGATAGGTGGAAGCCACCTCTTGTTGCCTCCCTACCCAACTTAGCAGAGGTGATTATATCCTTTTTCTATTAACTTATACGCCGAGTGGTGCATGCATATCCCTTTTCTCTTGAATCATAACTTGGTGGCCCTTCTTTGATAATGAATTGGTGTACGACAGTCTTGGGATTTTTATTATTTACCGAACTTTTCCTGTTGCATAATGTAGAGAAAAGTGTGATACTGGAACAGGTAATTATGATCACAATAATCCTTTTATCTTTATAATCTAGTGGCCCAGGTATGTCGTTGGCCCTTGTCCTTTTATTTTTGTGTTCGAAATTGTGGATGTGTACGTGGATTTTAATATATTTTCAAGGAAAAACACTTTTAAAAATTACATTACAATGTTAAGGAGGGGGTGTTTTGCCTGGAATTTTAAAAAATCTTGATTTTTTGATTTTTTTTTTTGATATTTTGATGGACTATATTAAAAATAAATTTTAAAAAAATAAAAATAAATAATTTTAAAATATTTACAAATAAAAAGTACGTTAAAAACCACAGATACAAATATCTAGCACGGCTATGGACGGGGGACCAGGCTGGCTTGTGATGCAATGGAGATTGTCATGCCTTGCTTTATGCCATGTGAAGACGAGGGGTTCGGCACTCCCATTGTATCGTAGACAACGCAAGAAATAGACCAGTGGAAGTAAGAGCAGATGAAAAAGAAAAGGTCGGGGAAGAAAGAAAATGATACGAGCAGGGAACTGATACTTGACAGAACATGCATTATTGTGGTTAAATAAAGATGGCAACCCACCCTCTGTACAGGCCTTTGAATTATGGCACCCCAAAAAGTTAAAGCTGCCTCTCTCACATGGCCATCTTCGCTTTTAGAGCTGATGAGTGATCAAGTAGTTGGACTTGGAACTTTCATGGAACCTTGCCATTACAGCTCACCAAATCTCAAACGAAATCCTTGCATGCGCAGCCCAAACCCCAACAAGATTTAGCTGGGAGTTAAATCATCAAGCCTAAATTCCCAACTGGACAATTTATTCAGCAAATTTTGGTCCCCAGCAAGGCTCTCTGCTCGCATGGCTGTCGTAGTAGCTAGAGGATGGTGCCATGGTGGAGTGGAAACATGAGCTATGAGACTCTGGCTGACCGACCATGGAGAAGACGGTGCGCTAGAGGGAAGATAAAGAAATAATTAAGGGAGACCGGAGATCAATCAGGGGGGCCAGAGATCGATTAGGGGATCAAAATCATAACTTGTACCTAGAAGGCTTGATCCTCTCACATGGATTCCTTTTGGAAATAAACTGTATATTGTCTCCAAGAAGCATCATTTCAGTTGTACTATTTTCTTCAAGCCTGTAATGATTTTATCGACTGTTCATCGTGCACTGTTTCATCAAGTGGTTTTTCTTTGGACGGGGATGCGTAAGCTGGGTTTTAAATCGATTTACCGGCAAAACTGAGTTTAATATCAGTAATATTATTTAAATCTTAGATCTTTTTGCAAAGAAAAAAAATAAAATACATGGAGAAACTAATTAAGTAAAAGATTAAAATGGATAAAGGTTTTGCACAGTGCAAATGATGGACTTCAATAGTTCTTTTTTCTTTTAGTTATTGATTTTTTATCTCTTTGATTAGGTCATTTTTCATGGCAATTTCTCCTAATTTATTAATAAAAAAACAAGATTAAAAGACAAGAATCAAAATCAATAATTAAAAAACAAGATTTTTTTAGCTTGTTTGATTATTTCACTTCGATATTTTATTTTTGTTGTTATATAATTAAATGAATATGTTATTTTTTTAAATGAACTTATTAAACTATAAGGAGGTCAAGACATGTTTTTTATAAATTTTTCATGTTGCTTTTAAATTCATCAAGTCAACTCGCTTAAATCAAGTAGATTTCTTTAATGGTTTAATTCAAAATTCAAGCTAGATAAGAATTCAAGAATCAAGCTAGAAAGGTTTAAAAATTACTAATAGAATCGAGTTTGATGGAACGTACAAAAAATTGCTCGCAACAGCACACAAGAATTATGTTTTTTTTAATGTTTTTTTTAATATAATCTTATTAAAATTATTAGGAACTTTTTAAAAGTAAAACTTGATTTAGAAACAATAATTATGATTTATTTATAGCTATAAAATATGTTCACAACACCTTAATTTTTTTATTATTATTGAAAAAAAGGGGTAGGATCCTTTGCATAGCATTAACAACCTATCTAGTGCTATAAAAGCAATTGGAGCACGGATTCATCAATCAATCAGACGACCTCCTAAAGTGGTCTGGCTATATAAGTTCAATTGAAATTACTAAATTAGTATAGTAAGTCTCTCCTTCGAAATTGATTGTGTTTTTTATTAAAAAAAAATGTGGGTTTTTAACTGAAATCTTTTAGCAGTAACATAAGCTCAACAATACAATTAAATTGAAATTAATTAGATTAGTTGGTCCACAAATACTTGGTCCTTCTTGGCCTTGTAGCACATAGGTTTTTTTTGTTATGCCACCATTGTTACGGAATCCAGACCTTGTGGGGGTCAAATTTCATAAAAAATAAGAGGTGAAATTAATCTAG
>Ga0307516_10008517_pt1 | contig 11590 bp, 8 predicted proteins | sample 19_EM_MG_FD_203310 | JGI IMG/M metagenome (GOLD analysis project Ga0307516, IMG submission 203310) | Populus trichocarpa ectomycorrhiza microbial communities from riparian zone in the Pacific Northwest, United States - 19_EM | ecosystem: Host-associated > Plants > Roots > Unclassified | place...
GGTCATGAGATCCTCGAGTCCTCAGCGCGGCAGCGAGGCTTCGACGGCGGCGATCACCGTCGGATCCTCGGGCTTGGTCTTGGGCGAGAACCGCGTGACCTTGGTGCCGTCGGCCGAGATCACGAACTTCTCGAAGTTCCAGCGGATGTCGCCGGTGTGGCCGGTGGCATCGGCGATCGGCGTCAGCGCCTTGTAGACCGGGTTGCGATTGTCGCCGTTGACGTCGGTCTTCTCCATGATCGGGAACGTGATGCCGTAGTTGGTCGCGCAGAACGTGGCGATCTCCTCGGCGGTGCCGGGCTCCTGGCCGTGGAACTGGTTCGACGGGAAGCCGATCACGGTGAAGCCCTTGGCTTCGTACTTCTTCTGCAGCGCCTCGAGCGTCGAGTACTGCGGGGTGTTGCCGCACTTCGACGCGACGTTGACGACCATGACCGCCTTGCCCTTGTAGGCCGCCAGCGTGGTCGGCTCGCCCTTGAGCGTCTTGAGCGGGGTGGTCCAGATCGGCTCGAGCGCCTTGCCGACGGCGACCGGGGCGGGCGCGGTGCCGGCGGCGGGCAGGCTCGCCGGGTCGGTGACATACGTCGGCTTCGCAGCCTCGACGGGTGCGGCCGCCGGTGCGGGCGGCGGCTCGGCCGGGGACACCGCCACCGGCGGAGACGGCTCCTTCGGTGCCTTGGTCGCGTCCTGGTCCGGCTTCGAGCAAGCAACAACTCCCAACACAGCAGCGGCAAGGGCGAGCTTCTTCATGGCGCCGACCGTACAATAACGACCACGGCGTGCAAGCCGTTTGCGCTATACACGTCCGCCGCGAGCTGCCTCCCCATGCGACACCTTTATGCAGATTTCATCGACCGCGTCGCCAAGCCGATGCGGTACCTCGGCGGCGAGTACCAGTCCGTCGTCAAGGATGGTGTGGGAGCACACATCGCGGCGCGCGTGTGTCTCGCGTTCCCCGACGTCTACGACATCGGGATGTCACATCTGGGAACAAAGATTCTCTATTCGCTGCTCAATCGCGAACCCCGGATCGCCTGCGAGCGCGCGTTCGCGCCGTGGGTCGACATGGAGGCCGAGCTCCGGGCGCGCGGGCTGCCGCTGGTCTCGCTCGAGACCCAGCGGCCGCTGCGCGAGTTCGACGTGGTCGGCATCTCGCTGCAGTACGAGCTGACGTTCACCAACGTGCTGACGCTGCTCGACCTCGGCGGCATCCCGCTGCGCGCGGCCGATCGCGCCGAGGACGCGACCCTGGTGCTGGTCGGCGGGCCGACCGCGTCGCACCCCGAGCCGCTCGCGCCGTTCATCGACGCGGCGTTCATCGGCGAGGCCGAGGAGCTGCTCGCGCCGATGGTGCTCGCCTGGGCGGCGCTGCGCGCCGAGATCACCGCCGGCGTCCGGACCCGCCGCGAGGCGCTGGTCGAGCTCGCCGCCGCGTTCCCGCTCTACGTGCCGTCGCTGTACGCGACCACGGTCGACGCCGAGACCGGGATGACGGTGGTCGGCGCGCCGCTCGATCCGCGGGTGCCGGCGCGGGTCGGCCGCGCGATGGTCGCCAACCTCGACGACTATCCGTTCCCGAGCGACGCGCCGGTGCCGTACGCCGAGGCGGTGTTCGAGCGCGCGTCGGTCGAGATCGCGCGCGGCTGCACCGAGGGCTGCCGGTTCTGCCAGGCCGGCATGATCTACCGGCCGGTGCGCGAGCGCTCGCCGCAATCGATCGCCGACTCGCTGATCGGCGGCGTCGAGCGCGCCGGCTACGAGGAGACCGGCCTCACCTGCCTGTCGACCGCCGACTTCTCGAGCATCACGCCGCTGGTCAAGCAGCTGGCCGGCGAGCTGCGCAAGCGCGGCGTCTCGATGTCGGTGGCGTCGCTGCGCGCCTACGGCCTCAACGAGGATCTGCTCGACGAGCTCGCGCTGACCCGGATCAGCGGCCTGACGTTCGCGCCCGAGGCCGGCACGCAGCGGATGCGCGACGTGGTCAACAAGAACATCACGGAGGCGCACATCGAGGAGAGCGCCCGCCGGGTGTTCTCGCGCGGCTGGCACCGCCTGAAGCTGTACTTCATGATCGGCTTGCCGACCGAGACCGACGAAGACGTCCGCGGCATCGTCGAGACCGGCTGGCGCATGCTCAAGGTCGGCCGCCAGATCAGCGGGCACCGCGCCGAGGTCACCGTCAGCGTCAGCTCGCACGTGCCCAAGCCGCACACGCCGCTGCAGTGGTGCGCGCAAGATCACGAGCCCGAGATTCGCCGCAAGCAGGCCATCCTGCGCCAGGTCGCCGGCCCGAGCGGCCGGTCCGGCAAGGACACCGGGCTTCGCCTCAAGCACCACGATAGCGGGGTGTCGTTCATCGAGGGCGTGCTGGCGCGCGGCGATCGCCGGCTCGCCGACGTGATCGAGGCGGTGTGGCGCGCCGGTTCGCGGTTCGATGGCTGGGAGGAGATCTTCGATCTCGAGCGCTGGACGGTCGCGCTCGCCGCGCACGGCGTCGATGTCGACGCCTACCTCGGCACCCGGCCGGTCACCGCGCGGTTGCCGTGGGACCACATCGACGTCGGCCTCGAGGACGGCTTCTTGCTCAGCGAGTACCGCAAGGCGGTCAAGGGCCGGGCCAGCCCGCCGTGCGGCAAGGTCGCCGGCATGCTGATCCACCACACCAACCTCGCCGACGCCGAGCCGGATCGCCGAAAGCTCGTGTGCTACGACTGCGGCGTCGCGTGCGATCTGTCGAAGATGCGCGACGACCGGCTGGTCGCGCTGCGCGCGCTCGGCGCGGCGCGGCCCTCGCTGCGCGACGGCGCCATCGTCGCCGACGCCGCGGCGCCGGAGCTGGTCGACGTGTCGGAGCGCGGCGGCGGCAGCCCCGCAGAGCGCGGCGACGCGCCCGCGCGGGCCCCGTCGGCGGCGGTCGATCGCGAGACCGAGCGGGCGGAGCGGGTGCGAAAAAACGGCCACCACGGCGCAGGGGCGCCGTACTCGACGTACCGGATCCGGTTCGCCAAGCTCGGCCGCGCCGCGTTCCTCGGCCACCTCGATCTGATCCGGCTGCTCGCCCGCAGCTTCCGGCGCGCCGACCTGCCGCTCGCGGTGACCCGCGGGTTCTCGCCCAAGCCGCGGATCAGCTTCGGCCCCGCGCTCGGGCTCGGCGTGCCGTCGCTCGGCGAGCTGATCGATGTCGATCTCGAGCACGTCGTCGCGGGCCGGCGGTCGTGGGAGATCGGCGATGCGCCGCGCAGCGAGCTCTTGGCCGACGAGGTTCACGACCGGCTCGCTGGGGTGTGCCCGCCGGGTATCGAGATCCAGTCGTGCGCGATCGTCCGGCTCGCCGGGCATCCGCTCGCACCGGTGGCGCCCGGCAAGCCCGACGCCGGGCTCGGCAAGCTGATCGACGCGGTCGATATCGTCATCCAGCCGGCCGCCGATGGGATCGCCCACGACGCCGCCCGGCTCGAGCGGCTCGCCGCCGCGCTGCTCGCCAAGCCGAGCGCGGTGATCGCGCGCGGCGACAAGCAGGTCGACGTCCGCGCGATGATCCACGAGATCAGCGTGATCAGCGACGAGGCCGCCCGCACGCTGTGCGCCGCGCTCGACTGGACCGATGGCCCGCTGCTCCGCGTCCGCGTCCAGGCCACCGCGGAGGGCTCGGCCAAGCCGTCCGAGGTCGCCAAGGCGCTCGGCGTGTGGGGCGTCGACGATCTACGCGCGCAGCACGCGCAGGTCGCCCGGCTCGGCGTGGTGACCGGCCAGGCCCGCAGTGCGCCGCCCGGGGCCGTGGCGCCTCAGCTCTCCGGGACGACCCGGTCGGCCGTGACCTGAACGATCGCGTCGTTCAGCGCGCGCGGGGTGAACGGCTTCTGGAGCAGCGCCTGCACGAGGCCCAGCGCGACCACCGGCGGCAGCTCGCGCTGCGCCGAGATCATGATGACCGGGATCGCGGCGAGGCGATGCTCGGCGCGCATGCCCTGGACCAGCTCGATGCCGTCGACCAGCGGCATCATGAAGTCGGTGATCACGAGATCGAAGTCGCGGTCGCGCAGCAGCGCGCGGGCGAGCTGCCCGTTGATCGCGGTGGTCACGCGATGACCGCGCATCGCGAGCAGCTCGGCGAGCAGCTCGCCGACGTCGAACTCGTCGTCGACCACGAGGATGGACAGCAGGCCTGGCACGTGGTTCACGGCTTCGGCTTGCGGGTTCTTGGGAAACCGCCGCGGCCGCGGCTCGCCGCGCGCGGGTCGCCGCGTGGCGGGCGCGTCAGCACGATGCCGCGATCGGTGATCCGCAGCGCGCGCACGCGGCCGTCGTAGTCGCTGTCGCGCATCTTGAGGATCGCGATCGTCCGCGACAGCTCGCCGTCGCACTCGACCTGGCGGAGCACCACGACGTTGTGCGACATCGCCGAGAGGTCTTCGATCGGCACCGAGATCGCCGCGCCGGCGGCGCCGATCAGGTCCGGCGTCTCGAGCGAGTACACCGTGGTCACGCCGCGGCCGGTGAGCTCCTCGGCGAGCGCGGCGGACACCGCGCGCATGCGCGCGGGAAAATCGATCGTGCGAAACAGGCTGTGCATCCCGTCGATCACGAGCCGCTGGATGCCGAGCTCGCGGACGCGCTGCAGCATCCGCGCGGCGATGATATCGAGCACGCCCTCGATCGGGCGCTCCCACGCGAGGTGGACGACGCCGGCCTCGACGGCGCCGCGCAGCCCGAGGTGGAGCCGATCGCTCTTGGCCAGCAGGGCATCGGGCTGCTCGTACATGCTGAAGTAGAGGCCCGGCTCGCCGGCCGCGGCGCCCGCGGCGATGAACTGCAGCGCGGTCGTGGTCTTGCCGGCGCCGGACGCGCCGAGCAGCATCGTGATCGAGCCGGCCGGCACGCCGCCGTTCATCATCGCGTCGAGCTCGGCGATCCCGAAACCGCGGCGCGCGTCGCCGACCGCGTTGCCGTGGCGCGCGACCGGGCTGCCGACCTCGAACCGCGTGTGCACCGCCATGCCCTGGTCGGTGATCTCGATGGTGTGGCAGCCGCGGATCTCGCGGGTGCCGCGCATCTTGCGGACCTGGAGGTGGCGCAGCGAGCGCAGCCCGTTGAGATCGTCGGACAGCTCGATGATGCCGTCGACCACGGTGTGCTCGGGCAGCACCGCCGGCCGCGCGGGCGAGCTGCCGAGCAAGAGCGTCGTGCACGACAGGCTCGCCGAGAACGTCTGGATCTGGCGGACGAACTGCTTGAGATCGCCCGGGGCGTGCGCCGCGTCGCTGGCGGTCACGAAGCCATCGACCACGACCACCGAGGGGTCGCGGTCGGCCATCGTCTTGCCGATCAGCCGCGCGAGCCCGCCGATGCCCTCTTCTTCGAGGACCTTGTAGCCCGAGAAGTACACGACCGCGTCGCCGACCAGCTCGCCGGCGAAGAACGCCATGCGCTCGAGGTGGCCGAACATCGCGGCGTGCGAGTCGGATAACAGCGTGAAGTAGATCGCGCGACGGCCGCTGCGCGCCTGATGAAAGCACAGCTGGTTGGCGAGGATCGTCTTGCCCGAGCCGGGCGGCCCCTGCACCAGGTACACCCCGCCGGCGAGCAGTCCACCCTCGAGGATCAGGTCGAGCCCGGGGATGCCCGTGGCGAGGCGAGGCGACTTGCGTGTGGTCATGGCGACTCCCTGGGCAGTGTCACGGTGAAGGTCGCGCCGCGGCCGAGCTCGCTGTCGACCTCGACGCGGCCCCCCATCGCGCGGCACAGCTCCGCGACGATCCACAGGCCGATCCCGAACCCGGCGGAGCGCCCGACGTTGCTGGCGCGCTCGAAGCGCTGAAAGATCCGCGCCTGGTCGTCGCGCGCGATCCCGATGCCGTGGTCGGTGATCGCGAGGCCGACGGCGTCGCCGCGCTCGGTGATCCGCAGCGCGATCGGCCGGCCGGCGCCATAGCGCACGGCGTTCGAGACCAGGTTGCCGATGATCTGCTCGAGCCGCATGCGGTCCCAGCAGCCGGGCACCGCACCGGGCGCGTCGAGCGTGGTCGCGCAGCCGGCGGCCTGGAGCTCGCGCTGGCCGCCGGCCAGCACGGCGTGCGTGACCTCGACGAGGTCGCACGGCTCGGGCAGCAGCACGAGGTGGCCGGCGCCGAGCCGCGACGCGTCGAGCAAGCGATCGAGCGTCTCGAGGAAGCGATCGAGCCGCACGGTCATCGCGTCGAGCTGGCTCAGCAGCCACGGCCGGCCGATCAACTCGCTCGACGCGCCGAGCGTCTCCTTGAGGTACTCGAGCTGCATGTAGACCGGCGACAGCGGGTTGCGCAGCTCGTGCGCGGTGGTCGCGATGAACTCGTCGCGCAGCGCGATCTCGTGGCGCAGCGCCGCGATCTGGCTCGCGAGCGCAGGCTCCGCCGCGACCTCGGCGGCCTCGGGGAGCGCAACGGGATGCTCGCGTGCGGTCACGGCAATACCATTCGATGATCGTGAGTCGCGGTTCACCCGTTGATCGGGTGTGCGACGCAAGATCGTTATAGTCAGGTCATCGCGATCGGCAATGCGCGGCGCGCGCGAATCCGGCGCGACGGCGTCGCCGCGGTCGCGGCTCGTCGATCACCCGCGACGGTGGCGCGCAGTGCGGTGGGTCGCGCGCGAATCCGCACGTCGCGCGCAGCCCTCACCGCGCTGCGCGGCGAATCCGCGCGCTCGCGCGAGCCCGGCCGTGCGCCGTCGCGCGGATCTCGGATCAGGGTGCGGCCGGCGGACGCAGCCGTGCCAGCGCCTCGAACCCGTGCGTGTTGCTCGGGTCGAGCGCGACCGACTTCTCGTAGTTGGCGATCGCCTTGTCGGTGGCGCCGGCCTGCTCGTAGATCTCGGCGAGGCTGTCGTACGTGTTCGCCGACGCCGGATGGTCGGCGACGTTCTGCGCGAGCACCGCGATCGCGTCGCTGATCTGGTGCGCGCGGGCGAGCTGGTAGCCGAGCCGGTTCAGCTGCGGCTCGGGGATGCGGGCGGGATGGCCGGCGCGGTAGTCGCGCAGCGCGGCGTCGGCGCCGCGGAGGTGGATCGCCTTGGCGAGCACGCGCGCCGGGTCGTCGTACGACTCGTAGCCGAGCCAGTCGAGCCCGGGTTGGGGCACCCCGAGCGTGGCCGCGAGCAGCTCGCGCATGATCGACAGTCCGTTCACGCTGTTCGCGAACACGATCACCGAGAGCTTGGGCTCGGCGAGCGCGACCACGAACGCCTTGGTGTCGCCGTTGTCGCCCCAGTGCCAGAACGCGGTGCCGCCCGTGGTCGTCTCGAGGCCCCATCCGAGCCCCCACGCCAGATCGGCGCGCCGCCGGGGCGCCGCCGTGTCGATCGACTCCGGCGGGCCGTCGACCACCTGGACCTGCGGCGCCAGCATCTGCGCGCGCGTCGCGGGCGCGAGCGCGGTGCCGCGCCGGATCGCGATCACGAAGCGCGCGTAGTCTTCGACGGTGGTGTACATGCCGGCGGCGGGGTTGCGGTCGCGGCTGGGCGGCCCGGCGGCCGCGTCGGGGGCGCCCCACAAGCCGTGCGGCGTGGCGAGCTGGCTCGCGTCGGCGGGCGGCCCGTAGCTGGTGTGGGTCATGCCGAGCGGGCCCAGCACGGTGCGCTGCATGAACGCCTCGAACGGCTCGCCGGTGATGTGCTCGATGACGCGCGCCAGGTAGACGATGGCCTCGCCGGAGTAGCTGAACTGCGTGCCGGGCGCCAGCCGGATCGCCAGCGCGCCGGTGCGCCAGTTGGGAAACCCGGCGGTGTGCGACAGCACGTGCCGCGCGGTGATCTGCGCGAGCCGCGGATCGGGGCCGACGTCGTACGTGCCGGGCAGGTACGAGGTCAGCGGCCGATCGAGGTCGAGCTGGCCGGCGTCGACGAGCTTCAGGACGGCGTAGGCGAACACCGGCTTGCACAGGCTCGCGGCCTGGAACACGGTCTGCCGGGTCACCGGCCGGCGGGTCCCGGCGTCGGCCACCCCGAAGCCGCGCTGCCAGATCAGCTGGTCGTCGCGCACCAGGCCGATCGCGAGCCCGGGCACGTCGCCGGCTTCCATCAGCTGCGGGATCAGCGCGGTCAGCGCGGTCTCGACGTCGGCCGGTGCCCGCGGCGCGCCGCGCGACGCGGCCTGTGCCCCGCACGCCGAGACCACCGCGACGAGCACGCCGAGCCAGGACCGCTGCATCCGCTGGTGATCCACGATCGTGTCCCGCGGTGGACGTCGTCCGAGGTTCGGTCGCGCGACCGGCTGCCACCCCACGCGTTGCATGTGTAAGTTCTTAATGAATGCCCTGACTGTGCCTGCAGGGCCAGCGCGCGGCTGCGCCGGGTTCTCGCATGGTGACCTCGCCTCCGGGGTGATATGAACCCGGCGTGTCGATCAGTCTGTCGGTCAATCTCAATAAAGTCGCGCTGCTACGCAACTCGCGCGGCGGCAAGAACCCCGCGCCGGTCGTCGCGGGCCAGATCTGCCTCGACAGCGGCGCTTACGGACTGACGCTGCACTGGCGCGGCGACAACCGGCATACCCGGATCGACGACGTGCGCGCGCTGCGCGCGCTGTGCGATCAGCGCGGCGCGGAGTTCAACCTCGAGGGCGACGATCGCGAGGAGCTGATCGCGCTGGCGCTCGAGCTCTCGGTCAGCCAGTTCACGCTCGTCCCGGTCAAGCCCGGCGAGGTCACCAGCGACCACGGCTGGGACCTGCCGCGCCAGCACGCGACCGTCGCGCCGATCATCGAGCGGCTGTCGGCCAAGCGGATCCGCACCGCGGTGTTCGTCGATGCCAACCCCGAGATGATGCCGGCGGTCGCCGCGACCGGCGTCGATCGCGTCGAGATCTACACCGAGCCCTACGCGGCGGCGTGGGGCAGCCCCAAGCTCAAGGACGAGCTCGATCGCGTCAAGCGCACGGCGGCCGCGGCGGTCGCCGCCGGCATGCAGGTCAACGCCGGCCACGATCTCAACCTGCGCAACACGCCGCTGCTCGCGCGCGTCGTGCCCGAGATCGTCGAGGCGTCGATCGGCCACGCGCTGCTCGCCGATGCGCTGTACCTCGGCCTCGCCGAGACCGTGCGGCGCTACGTCCGGGCCTGTCGCGGGGATGCCGTCGATGCGCCGATCACCCAGTAGCGGGTGGTGGCTCGCGCTGGCGTGCGGCGCGCTCGCCGGCGGCTGCGGGCCGCTCGCCGCGCCGCGTCCCACGGTGAGCTGCGGCGCCGATCGACCGACCCGATCGACGTCTCGGCGCTGCGGCGGCTCACCGCGATCACCGGCGATCTGACGATCGGCCCGACCGTCGCGATCGACCAGATCATCCTGGGCGAGCTGCGCTCGGTCGGCGGCGCGATCCACGTCGTCGCCAACGGCCTGACGACCGGCGTGTTCCTGCCCAAGCTCGAGCGCGCGGGCCGGATCGTCATCGAGGGCAACGCGGCGCTCACCACGCTGTCGCTGCCGCGGCTGACCGCCGTGCACGGGGCCCTGCGGGTCACCGACAACGCGAACCTCGAGGCGATCGACCTGCCGGCGCTGCGCTCCATCGACCAGGAGCTGGTGCTCGATGGCGATCCCGCGCTCACGCTGCTCGACGCGCCGCAGCTGCAGCGCACCGGGGCCCTGGCGCTCGCGGCCGCGCGGCTGCCGCGCGACGTGATCGACCGACTGCGCACGATCGCGGCCGCGCCGCGGCTGTGATGTTCTGCCGTGCGAGTTCGATGCAGGGTTCTTGGGGGACCGTGATCCGGACCTGGTCGGTCGCAGGCACTTTGTTTAAATTATTGAAATATAAGGAATATACTGGGTGGCCCGGCGCGGGGCGTGAGCTGAATCTGCGTCTCGCAGCGGGCGATTCTGCGGCGTCTTCGTAACGCGGAGTCTGGTGTGCAGTTCTTCACGCTGCTTCATGGTGATCGACCGCGGCGGGGCGGGTCGCAAGGTGCATTAGCGCTATCATCCCGGCCATGGTGCGCGACATTCTCGAGCTCGGCAGCTCGCTTGGTTTTCTCGACGAGCTCGCCGACGGATTTCACCAGCAACCCGACTCCATCGATCCGAGCTGGCGCGACTTGCTCGGCGACGCAAACGGCGCGCCGACCGGGCGCAACGGCCAGATCGCGGCGACCGCGGCGACCGCGGCGTCCAACGGCCACGCGGGCGCGGCGTCCCACGGCGCCGCCACCGGTTACCCGAGCGCCCCGGCGACCAACGGCGCCAACGGCCGCGCCGCCACCGGCAACGGCGCGATCGTCGCCGGCCTCGAGTTGCTGAACGCGGCGCGCGAGGTCACGATCGTGCGGCCGGGCGGCGTCACGATGTCGCCGATCGCGGCGCAGACGGTCCCCACGGTGTGGCCGCTGGTCAACGCGTACCGCAGCCGCGGCCACTTCAACGCCAAGCTCGATCCGCTGGGCCTGCTCGAGACCGCGCGGATCGTCGAGCTCGACCCCGCCACCTGGGGGTTCACCGCGCGCGATCTCGAGCGCGCGATCGAGCCGACCGGGATCCACGGCCTGCCGCGCGCCACGCTCGGCGAGATCCTCGTCCACCTCCAGCGGGTCTACGCGAACACGGTCGGCCTCGAGTTCATGCACATCACGTCGCCGGCCCGGCGGTCGTGGCTGGCCGAGCGCATGGAGACCCAGCTGCTCGCGCCGCTGCCCGCCGACGTCCGGACGCGGATGCTGGCGCTCCTCATCAACGCCGAGCAGTTCGAGCGGTTCTGCCACATCAAGTACCCAGGAACCAAGCGGTTCTCGCTCGAAGGCAGCGAGCCCTTGATCCCGGTGCTCGACGCCGTGCTGACCCACAGCGCGCGGCTGGGCGCGATCGAGTGCGTGCTCGGCATGGCGCACCGCGGCCGGCTCACCACCCTCGAGTCGATCATGCGGCGGCCCGGCCGCGAGCTGTTCACCCAGTTCGAGGACGTCGAGCCCGAGAAGGCGATGGGCGGCGGCGACGTCAAGTACCACCTCGGCTACTCGACCGATCGCGTCGACGCCGAGGGCCACGCGATGCACGTCTCGCTGGCGTTCAACCCGAGCCACCTCGAGGCGGTCGATCCGGTGGTGGTCGGCCGGGTGCGCGCCAAGCAGATCCGCCACGGCGACTTCGAGCACCGCCGCGTGGTCGGCGTGCTGGTCCACGGCGACGCCGCGTTCGCCGGCCAGGGCCTCGTCCCCGAGACCCTGCAGCTGTCCGGCCTGCCGGGCTATCGCACCGGCGGCACCGTGCACATCATCGTCAACAACCAGGTCGGGTTCACCGCGTCGCCCGCCGAGCAGCGCTCGACGCCGTACTGCACCGACGTCGCCAAGATGCTCGAGTGCCCGATCTGGCACGTCAACGGCGAGGACGGCGACGCGCTGGCCCGCGTCGTCGAGATCGCGTGCGAGTACCGCGCGCAGTTCGCGTCCGATGTCGTGATCGACATGTACTGCTACCGCAAGTACGGCCACAACGAGAACGACGAGCCGAACTTCACGCAGCCGCAGATGTACGACCGGATCAAGCAGAAGGCGTCGCCGGTCGAGGTCTACGGTCGCCACCTGGTCGAGCAGGGCGTGGTGTCGCCCGAGGAGGTGATCGGGATGAC
>Ga0307516_10008518_pt1 | contig 11588 bp, 11 predicted proteins | sample 19_EM_MG_FD_203310 | JGI IMG/M metagenome (GOLD analysis project Ga0307516, IMG submission 203310) | Populus trichocarpa ectomycorrhiza microbial communities from riparian zone in the Pacific Northwest, United States - 19_EM | ecosystem: Host-associated > Plants > Roots > Unclassified | place...
CTTCGTGCAGGATACGAGGAAGGGCTCGCGCCCTGATAGGGATAGGCGACCGTCCTATCGCGACAGGCCACGTGGAAGAGCTACCCTATGAAGGAACACTTTACAACTCGATGTACGCGGTCGGCTGATCATCCCTGTTTTTACCGGCGGCCTTGTATCCCGCCGTCCGCAGTTTACAGGCCGGTAGGATGTTTCGCGATTCGGATACGGTTTCGACTTGGTATCCCTGATGACATCAGTTCAAAGCATCCCAAGCTGCGAAGAACAACAAGGGAATTGGAGGCCCACAGTATATCGCCGGCCAACTTGACTACGTGGTGCCGATTCAGGATACGAGGACTCTTCAGGATGCATTGTGATCGAGGAGTTGAACGGGTTGGGCGGGTGCCTGCGGGCCTCTGGCGTCAATCACACGGGTTGACCCATTGACAGGGAGCGGTCGACGGCGGCCTCAATCAGTGGCTTCATCACAATTGCGGCATCACAGAAACCAAGCGGTGGAGTTACACGCGATCTATGAGGTACATACATGTAAAAAAGGAAGACACAGGAGGCAGGGACCTTAATACAGGGTGCAGATAACGACGGGCGGCGGGGAGGTGAATATGGAATGATGTGTGAGTTGAGGAAATACGTGGAGTGGGATGGTCGCGAAGACGGAGAAGGGGGGAGGGCAGGGATAGTAACGACATCGGAGAACGTAACGGGCCGTGCCGAGTGAGGAGACGAAATCATGGTGACCTACGGGAAGAATACATATAAAGAACTCGAGGCAACCAACGACCGTATCGTTTGGCTCCCCGAGCTTAGAAGGGGGAGGCTAATATGTGTAGCAAGTACTGTATCCAGGAGCTCACCACCGAAGTCCGATTCGTGAGAGGTAGTCAGATCCTTCATCTCCTCTTCGATAATATGGATAAGAGAGGCAGTCGATTCCTGTGAGCCGGAACCTTCATCTTCTCTTCGATATGATGGATGAGGTTTCTGCAGATCTCCAGTTCCTTCGTTGCCCCAGCTTTCTCATGGATATCGGCGGCACACAACGCCTCCGATTTGGCATCTATGAACCTGCGTTGCCGACACAAAAACCGAGCCTGGAGATCCATTGCGCGGGCTATGAGGTACGTGACATCTACCGCATGCGACTTTGCACGTTCGATATGAGTGTGCGAGTCATCGAACCGGCCTTGGTCGAAAAATAGCTCCGCCAGGGAGTAATGACCCCAAAACTGTTCATGGTGCCAGTCAAAAGAAGATGCTATCCTGAGACCGGTCTCAAAGCGGTCGATAGCCTTCTCTACCTCGCCCTTGAAGGAGTGTATCCTACCGAGGACACGGTGACACTGGGAGATGAGAGATTGGTCGACCCTTTCTGGGAGGAGGTTTATTGATTGTAGTGCGGCTTCTTCTGCGGCGTCAAGTTGGCGGTCTTCATACAACGACCAAGCGAGGGCATGTAGAGAATGTGCTTGTCCAAATGTATCGTTGAGCTGTCCGTAAATTTTTATTGCTTCGTTCACTTGCTGTATCCCTTCCTCATGGAGGCCAAGCATCCGGTTTGCATCGGATAACACGCTCAACGCTTTAGCAACCTCAAATTCATCCCCTCGCTCTCTCCAGAGTTTTAAGGTGTGAATGAGGAGTTGCTTGCGCTCCATGTGGTTTCCAACCGAAAAAAACAAACCGGAGAGCCCGAACAAGCATCGTGGCTTGGAGGGGTCGGCATCCGGAAGTGCCTTAATCTTTGGCCCCAGCAGGACAAGCCGCGGCTTGTGCCATTTGAGGTGCTCCATGAAATGACTACAGACATCCCAGACATTATTTGAGTCCGTGTCAACGGTTGTGAAGATGTCGAGGAGGTGCTCGATGTTCGCATCCTCTGACTTGATCCATCGCGCTTCGTTGTAGCCAGGCTTGCCGGGATAAACCCCAACCGACAACCGACCGAAGTAATGATCCTTGGCTGCGCCGAGGAGTGGAGACGACTTCAGGTCTTTGGGACAAAGGTGGTCCCGGAGTGGGGCCAACATCGTGATGAATCCCTTGCTTCGGTAAGCCAGGGAGAGGATGCGAAACCTGTTGAAGATGTTCGTTCTATCGGAGATGCTGGGAAATAGCCATCCGAGGTTGTTCTCATCGACACCTTGAGGGAGGAAGGCGATGACTCCGAGGAGCTCCCGGGCATCAGGGCCGAGTTCCTGGAACATGGGGGAGGCGAGTGAGAGCTCGATAGTGGCGGCGAGGCTCTTGTTGTGATGTGTGCGAAGTGCATCGGTCCGCTGGATCTCCCACTCCTTGGTCAGCTGGTCCGTGTCCCACCTGTTGTGATGTGCAACAGTCGCAAGTAGGGTGATTGACAGAGGGTGGAAGTCGAGTTGGTCCAGGATGTTGTTGATGAGATCGGGTCGTTCGCCGTTCTTGTATATACGATAGAAGGTGTCGCGCGCAGCATCCACCGACAGTGTTGGGATGTCGAGAGTCTCACATGCGGGAGGAATAGTGGAGATACGAGACGTGATGCCGAGACAAATGTTGTCGAACTGACTCAACTCCTCCACCGCAGCATAGATCTCTTGGGCGTCTGTTCCACGTGGATCGAGAATGGACTCTGCATTGTCAAGGATTATGAGCATCTTCTTTGAGGATAGGAATGGTCGCAAGGGGGTCAGATCCTCAGGGTTTTCGATGCCTGCATCGGTGACCTCGGAGAGCCGACGAAGGAAATGAACGAGCGAGGTGGGAAACTGGTCGCAGCGAATGAACCGACGGTTGTCGCCAAACCGTCGCTTGATGCAATCGTCGTGGAGGACGGTGAGAGCGATGGATGTCTTGCCAATTCCCCCAACGCCAATGAGAGCGAACGGAGTGAGGTTTTCCGCCAGACCGACGATCGTCTCGATCAACCCGTTCCGTCCGAAGAAGTCCCTTGGTGGGGGTGGCGGCGATTCTCCAGGTATTCTGGATGCAAATATAAGCTGTTGGATCTATTGGTAGTTGAATTTGCTGACCTGGCTTGTGTCTGGGCGGCAGCGACCGTTTAGTCATTCTGTGATGGAACCGAGTGGAAATATCACCTACCGATTGGTGTTGATTGTCAGTCCCTTCCTGGCCTTTCACCACGCTGCGGTGAATTTCGGAGACCATTGCGCGGGTGTCCACAACGCCGTGATGGACATTGGAAACAATTGCATGTGTGGTTATTGCGAGCTCGGTCTATGGGTGAACAGTTAGCGATATCCGCGCAGCGAAGACGGGACACACGTTGAAGACATGGAGGATTCTGTTGAGGTCCAACTTCCAGGTGGCGAGTGTCTCCTTGTCATTCTTTGCGTTTGTGAGTCGAGACAGCAGACTCCGCCCACATTTCTCGATGATCTTCTCCTGGATTCCGGCCACGGTTCTGCGATTGGGGACGCGGTAAGCGAGCGCGTTCAACAATTCGTGCACCGTAATCACTAGTCGAACTCACGTCGTCAACTCCCCAATCGCTTCGTACACGGACTGACTAAGTTCATTCGTTTGCCTTTCGTTGATCCCTCGGTCAAGGGCTTTACACACGCTTGCGCAGGCCAGGCCGAGCTCGACATAGTCCAGTTTGTTGGCCATCGAGTCCTGGCCACATGTGAACACGGAATGTTGGATCATTGGAGACGAGGAAACGTACCTTGACCATCGTGAGGAGGATGCTGACGGATCCAAAAACAGCCTTGGCGGGTGTGATACTGGATATCTCCTTCGCAAGATTCATGGCTTCGATGGCTATGTTCAACGAAGTGAGGGTCCTATCCCGCCCTTTCGGTCGTTGGGGTGTGGTTTCCATCGTCGAAATTCAAGGTGGCGGCGAGAACGCGGTGTTGCGCGCAGGCCGTGGGGGAAGGGTCTGGGCCCTGAAATAGGCGACCGTCCTGTCATGACAGCCCAGGAAACATTTTACGATTCGATGTACATATGCGATCGGCTGATTACTGTCCAGTTTTTTTATTTTCGCCGGACGGGTTCTGCGATGACACGGTTTCGACTTGGACCCGTTCCGTCTCCTATCTCTGTGAATGCTACATAACCCAAAACATCCCGAGTTCTCAGTAGTTGCGGGAGAATAGAAGGAGTGAATCCGTGCATATTGCCGGTTAACTTAACGAAGCTTTACTGTTTGTCGTTAGAGAATCCGAGGCCGCATTGGGACGGATTCAATGTCGTCGAGCGACAGTTTGGGCGGGTGCCTGTCACTCGTTGGTAGTGTGGAGAGGTTCCCCGGGATGGCGTCGAACTTCCCGAGAACGGGCCTCCATCAGTAAAGCGGCCCAGTTGCCGTGGTCTTCTGTGGCTGCTTCGTTGCGTATCGCACTCCCCTCATTTACGGCACGATCACGGCGACGCAGAACCAATTCACAGCACCACGGGCTTCAATTAAGACCATTCGCTGTCGTACTGTAGTACTCTGATGCACGCAATTGGCCAATACTCGACTCGAAAACAATCTTACTTGTCTGTAAAGTGCGGTAAGGATGTAGGTAAAAGGACAGCGAGCACGAAGTTGAGAGAAATAGTATGCCGCTCGTGCATTCCTGATCCTGAGGTCTGGCGGTCTCATTCAATCTGTGGTGGTGGTGGGATCTGGCGACGTCGAGAAACGTGGCAAGGAGGCTAAGGACAAGGTCGAGCCGGGGAGCCAGAGACAAGGATGGGGTGCGTATCAGCAACGGGATTGCCAACGGATCGAGGCGGGCGGGCGGCACAGGATCAGGAAAGACGCCCCGAGACCTTGGTGACTCTGACATCGGTTGCCGAAGTGGCACGGTTGCACAGCGCGGAGACACTCATTGAAGTATCGGTCCGAAAGAGGTGAGAGGAGACTTCTGGGAACAGATGGATGTGTGTACTTCCTGCGAAGAAGGAAGGAAAAATGGGTAAGTTTAAGTGTCGAGATCGGGATGGAGGCCATACGACAACCGGCCCGAACCTCCACCTGTTCGCGCGATATACGAACTACGACTCCGCGGGCCACCTAGGGGCAGATGCAGAACACGAGCTGGTTCTCAGTGTCATCTCACTTGAATTCTAGATGGTCCTCGACATGTATCCAAGCAAAGAGACGCCGGATGAGACACCGGGTTTACGCTGCGGCGGAATCTTGTTTGGGTGGTAGGTTTGGAGGAAGTAATAGTAATGGTGCTGAGGTGGGTGTGGGCCTATGTCAGGTCGGGAGCGGTCGGGGCGTCCACGGCATGTGCCGTCGACGGGCAATGCGATGGTTGTAGATGTTTAATGCTGTAGAACCTGCGGGGCGAGAAATTACTCCGTAAAAAATAAGCACGGCGCACGAAATAAGAAGCCAAGAGGGGTGCATACATTGAACGCTAACATTCGAACGAACCGCCAGCACCTCTGACGAATGCACGACCACGACGTGGTGAGGGGACTACATTTTGGAATGGTGGCCGTCGGGCGTAACCACGAGGTGTCGGGAGGTGCCTTCTCGAGCTCGTTTCTTCGGGACTTGGTGGGAGGGGACAAAAATGACGCGTCGCGTTTGCCAAGCTCAAGTTTTCCAGCGTGGCTTCGTTCCGGCAGACGCACATCCCACGGTGTTCCGGCCGTTTCGCTGATCTGTCGGTGCCCTGGCACCCCAGCATGGGCTTGGAGCCAACCACAGTAATATAGTAAACAGTTCAACGTCCGGATGCCGCGCCCAGCGCCACAGCAACCCGACCGTGTTGTTGATCCTCCGTTGCTTCGTAAAGATGAGCGACTCAGTCCTGATTGCGGATGCGTACATGTATAAACAAAAGGGAAGACACGGAAGACAGGGGGACATTGACACAGGTGGGGATAGCGACGAACAGTGGGGCAAGAATACGGGACGATTTGTGTGAGTGGAGGGAATTGGAACAGACGAACATTGGAGATCGACCTTGAAAACGAACGCGAGGGGGCACGGGAGTGGTAACAACATCGGAGAACGTACTGATGTACCAAGGGAGGGGACAAAGCTGTGGTGGCCCACAGGGGGGTGCATCTGGAGGAATCGAGGTAACCACCAACGCTATCATTCGATTTCCCGAGCTTAGGAAGGTTAATATGCGTAGGAAGTAGCACTGTATCCAGGAGCTTGCCATCGAAGTCCGATTCGTGAGGCATTTGGCTCCTCCATCCCCTTTTCGATACCACGGAGAGTGCTTCCGCATCTCTCCAGATCCGCCATGGCCCCGGCCTTCTCATAAAGATTGATGGCACACAAAGCCTCTGACCTCGCTTCTCCGAACCTGTGTTGCTTATACCACAACCAAGCTTGGAGATGGGTTGCGCAGCCCATGAGATACACGTTATTGGCCGCCTGCGATTTGGCACGTCCGATATGAGCCTGTGAGTCGTCGAACCTGCCTCTGTCGAAACACAGTTCCGCCAGCTGATAATGACCCCAAAACTGTTCACTGCACCAGTCGAGAGAGGATGCTATCACAAGGGCTGCCTCGAAGTGGTCGATAGCCTTCTCCATCTCGCCCTTGAAGGAGTGTATCTCACCAAGGAGACGACGACATTGGCAGACCAAAGACCGATCAACTTCGCCCTGGAGGAGATTGATTGATTGTAATGCGGCTTCTTTTGCGGCGTCGGGCTGCTGGTCATCATACAACAACCGAGCGAAGAAGCGCAAAGAATGTGCTCGTCCGAATGTATCGTTGAGCTGTTCGTGAAATTTTAATGCTTCTTTCGCTTGCTGTACCCCTTCCTTGTGGAGGCCCAGTAGCCGGTTCGCATCGGATAAGTACCCCAATGTTTGAGCAACCTCAAAATCATCCCCCTGCTCTCTCCAGAGCTTTAAGGTGTGGGTAAGGAGTTGCTTACACTCTGTGTAATTTCCAACCGAGTTCAACAGATGGGAGAGTCGAAGTAAGCATCGGGGCTTGGAGGGATGGGTGTCCAGAAGTGCTTCAATTTTTGGCCCCAGCAGGACAAGCCGTGGTTTGTGAAAATAGAGGTGCTCCATGAAATAACTACAGACATCCCAGACGCCGTTTGAGTCTGAGTCAGTGATTGTGAAGACGTGGAGAAGGTGCTCGGTGTTCACGTCCTCTGACTTGATCCATCGTGATCCTTCGAAGCCCGGCTTGCCAGGGTGAACGCCGACCGACAACCGAGCAAAGTAACACTCCTTGGTTGTGCACAGTAGTGGGGATGACTTCGGATCTCTGGGGCATAGGTGGTCCCGGAGTGGTGCCAGCATCGTGATGAATCCATGACTTCGGTACGTCAGGGAAAGGACACAGAACGTGTTGAAGATGTTCGTTCCATCAGAGAGGGCGGGGAACAGCCACTCGATATTATCCTCATTGACACCTTGAGGGAAGAAGGCTACGACTCCGAGGAGCTCCCGGGCGCCAGGGCCGAGTTCTTGGAACATGGGGGAGGCGAGTGAAAGCTCGATCGTGGCAGCGAGGCTCTTGTTGTGCCGCGTATGAAGCGCGTCTGTCCGTTGTCTCTCCCACTCCTTGGTCAACCGGTCCGTATCCCACCTATTCTGGTGTGCGACGGTCGCGAGTAGGGTGATCGACAGGGGATGGAAATCGAGTTGTTTCAGGATGTTGTTGATGGAGTCTGTCTGTTCGCCGTTCTTGTATATACAATGGAAAGTATCGTTTGCAGCCTCCGTTGACAATGTTGGAATGTCGAGAGTCTGGCAGGCGGGAGGAATAGTGGTGATACAAGACGTGACGCCGAGACAAATGTTGTTGAACTGACTCAGCTCCTCCACCGCGGCGTAGATCTCCTGGGCATCTGTTCCCTGCGGGTCGAGAATGGATTCCGCATTGTCAAGGATTATGAACATCTCTTTCGAGGACAGGAATGGTCGTAGGGGGGTCAGATCCTCGGAGTTTTCGGCGCCTGCACCGACAACCTTGGAGAGCCAGCGGAGGAGATGAGTGAGTGAGGTGGGGAACTGGTCGCAGCGAATGAACCGGCGATTGTCACCGAAACGTTGCTTGATGCGATTATCGTGGAGAACAGTGAGGGCGATGGACGTCTTGCCGATCCCGCCAGCACCGATGAGGGCGAATGGAGTGAGATTTTCTGCCAGGCCGACAATCTTCTCGATTAATTCGTCTCGTCCGAATACGTCCCTCGGTGGGGGTGGGGGTGATTCTCCAGGTACGCTGGATGCAAATATAAGAGACGTTGAATTCATTGATAGTCGAGGTTGCTGACCTGACTTGTGTCTAGGCGGCGGCGACCATTTATTCATTTGGTGATGGGACGCAGGATGGAAGTCACTCACCAACTGAAGTTGATCGTCGGTCCCTTCCTGACTTTTCAGCATGTTACGATGAATATCGGATACCACGGCGTGGGTGTTTGCAACACCGTCGTGGACGTTGGAGATGATGTTATGGATGGTTACAACGCCGTGGTGGATGTCGGAAGCAATCACATGGGTATTCATTGCTAGTTCAGTCTGAAAGTGGCCAGTTAGCAACAGCCACACGGGAATAATTGAACGCACGTTAAAGGTGTGAAGGATCCTGTTGAGGTCCAATTTCCAGGCGGCGATCGTCTCCTTGTCATTCTTCGCATGGAGGAGTCGAGCGGCTGGATTTCTCCCACTCTGGTTGATGGCCTTCCTCTGGATCTCCGCCACGGTTCTAGGCTCGAGATAGTTTCAATGGGAGGTCGGGAATATGTGCCTCTGGGTTGACTCACGTCGTCAATTGGTTTATCGCATCAAACACAGAACGGCTGAGCTCATCCAGCTTCTTTCCGTTCATTCCTCGGTCAAGCGCTCTACAGATATCGGCGCATTCCAACCCCAGCTCAACGTAGTCCAGTTTGTTGGCCATCGAATCCTGATAACATCTGAACATGGAACGTCCGGTCGTAGGAGAGGAAGAGACTTACCCTGATCACCGTGAGGAGGATACTGACGGAGCCAAAAGCGGCCTTGGCTGGTGTGATGCTTGCAGCCTCCTTTGCAAGGTTTAGGACCTCGATGGCTACATTCAACGAGGAGATAGTCCCGTCCCGCCCCTTCGGTTGCTGGGGTTTGGCTGCCATCGTCGAAATTCAGCGCGGTGGCGAGGAAATGGCCGTGCGTGAGGCTGTGAAGGGGGTATCCGGGCCCCGATGGAGATAGGCGACCGTCGTGTCATGGTGGGTCTCGTGGTGTGAACGGAGCCATCCAATTTGATGAGAGGGCTCAGCGTACACGATCGACATCAGCCCGGCCCGAGTTCTGCCCTTGCCTGCGGGCCTCCGGCGGAGTCGATCACCCCCAATATTATAGTGCCGAATTGTCTGGACTTCTCGACAAGTGTGCAGGCCTGATGGTGTTTTCTTACGGCGCTATTCAACATATTCAGTGTAGCTTGAGTGTACAGGTCTGGTGACAGCCATCGCGACACTATCCGGATCCGTAGAGCGCTCAGTCACGGGGATCGAGAGTCGACGGAGTCCGTCGGGTGTATCCGAAGGCTCCGACCACTGATTGCCTCCAAAGTAAACTGTTGGGAGGCGGTTGGGAAATGTATGACAAGAACTTAGCAGATAGGCGTGAATTATCTTGCACCAAACTCGCCTTTCCGCGGTCCTCATGGGGCTCGATTTGAGGGCTGTCTGTTACCGCCGTTTTCAGAGTGGACATCTGGACCCAGCTCGTCAACGCGTCAACCCTAATACTAGTAGTTTGGTCACCGACCACCCCACCACCTGAGATGTCGGATTGGTACGTACGACATGTCGCGCGTCACGGCCTCCGGAACTCTGGCCGTGCCTGTGGACGTCAGCCCCCAGTGCCAGGCACGTATGCATGAACCCCAACGCGGACGGGTCACATCCTTTGCCGGCCCCTGATATATTGAATGAAAGTGTACATGTGCGGGGTAGTGAAGAGTGGGCAAAGACCCAAGGCCGTTCCGGCCTACATCAGCAAACAGGACTGGAGATGGGCCCCCTCCGAATCGGAGGGATGGGAACCGGATTGTCTCTGTATCGCAAAGACTTGACTCTCCGGCTTCAATTATTCCTCTCACAGCTGAGACTATGTACTGAGCTGAACATTCAGACCCGGACCTCCTCGAGCTCATCCTTGCATGGGTGAGCCTGCCAACATCCAGCGCGGGTGGGACTCCGACCATGATGCTACGGTGGCTTCACTGTTCGAACAGACCTCGGGAGCACTTATCACACTGAATTTCAACATTTCAATGCTTGGTGATGATCAAGGAAATACTAGGAGTAAACTGTAGACGTTGGGCAAGCAAGGTTTCCGCCGACGCAGTCGGAACTTCTCTAGTTAATACAGGGTGCAGATAACGGCGGGCGGCGGGGAGGTGAATATGGAATGATGTGTGCGAGTTGAGGAAATACGTGGGGGGGGATGGTCGCGAAGAGGGAGAAAGGGGGGGGAGGGCAGGGATAGTAACGACATTGGAGAACGTAACGGGGTGCCGAGTGAGGGGACGAGATCATGGTGACCTACGGGAAGAATACATATAAAGAATTCGAGGCAACCAACGACCGTATCGTTTGGCTCCCCGAGCTTAGAAGGAGGAGGTTAATATGTGTAGCGAGTAATGTATCCAGGAGCTCACCACCGAAGTCCGATTCGTGAGAGGTAGTCAGATCCTTCATCTCCTCTTCGATCATACTATGGATATGAGACCCTCTTCGATATTATGGATGAGGTTTCTGCAGATCTCCAGTTCCATCGTTGCCCCAACCTTCTCATAGATATCGGCGGCACACAAAGCCTCCGACTTTGCGTCTATGAACCTGTGTTGCCGATACAAAAACCGAGCCTGGAGATTCATTGCGCGGGCTGTGAGGTACGTGACATCTGCCGCATGTGATTTTGCACGTTCAACATGAGCGTGCGAGTCATCGAACCTGCCTTGGTTGAAAAACAGGTCTGCCAGGCTGTAATGATTCCAAAACTGTTCACGGTGCCAGTCGAAAGAGGATGCTATCCTGAGACCGGCCTCAAAGTGGTCGATAGCCTTCTCCACCTCGCCCTTGAAGGAATGTATCCCACCGAGGACAAGGTGGCACCGGCAGATGTGATATTGATCGACCCTCTCTGGGAGGAGGTTTATTGATTGCAGTGCGGCTCCTTCTGCGGCGTCAAGTTGGCGGTCTTCATATAACGACCAAGCAAGGGACCATAGAGAATGTGCTTGTCCAAATGTATCGTTGAGCCGTCCATAAATTTTTATTGCTTCGTTCACCTGCTGTATTCCTTCCTCTTGGAGGCCAAGCATCCGGTTTGCATCGGATAACATGCACAATGTTCCAGCAACCTCAAATTCATCCCCTCGCTCTCTCCAGAGTTTTAAGGTGTGAATGAGAAGTTGCTTGCGCTCCATGTTGTTTCCAACCGAGGAAAACAAACCGGAGAGCCTGAGCAAGCATCGTGGCTTGGAGGGATGGGCATCCGGAAGTGCCTTAATCTTTGGCCCCAGCAGGACAAGCCGCGGCTTGTGATATTCGAGGTGCTCCATGAAATAACTACAGACATCCCAGACGTTATTCGAGTCCGTGTCAACGGTTGCGGAGATGTCGAGGAGGTGCTCGATGTTCGCATCCTCTGACTTGATCCA
>Ga0307516_10008519_pt1 | contig 11586 bp, 9 predicted proteins | sample 19_EM_MG_FD_203310 | JGI IMG/M metagenome (GOLD analysis project Ga0307516, IMG submission 203310) | Populus trichocarpa ectomycorrhiza microbial communities from riparian zone in the Pacific Northwest, United States - 19_EM | ecosystem: Host-associated > Plants > Roots > Unclassified | place...
GAAGAGCGGCGGTTGCGGGAAAGACGCGGCCGACACACCCGGCATGTTCGTGAAGCACACCATCCAAACCTCGGGGACTAAGCCCGCCGACTCGGCTGACACCGCGCATGGACCCTGGTCGTACGTGCGCGACTACTACGTGTGGCTCCCCGTCGGCTACGACAAGGCGAAAGCCTACCCGCTCGTCCTCCAAGGGCCGCCCTGCGCCGGCACCGGCACGGGCGTTTATACCCTCAGTAACAGCGTCAACAACACGGTCATCCGTATCGGTCTCACACCGCCCCCGAACACCATTGGTCACTCTACCAATCCGGGCGCAGGCTGCTTCGATGACAAAGATGGCGACACCTCCGTCGACTTCGTGTTCTACGAGGATCTGATAAAAGAGCTCGATACGCTCTACTGCTACGACGCACATCGCGTGTTCGTGTCGGGCGACAGCAGCGGCAGCTGGTTGGCTAACGAGCTGGCCGTCCACTACGCTGGCGATGCCAACTACCCGGTGCGTGGCCAACTGGCGAACGATGGCGGCCTGCCTACCGTCGCACCCTATGCCCCCACCAGCAGCAACAAGCCCCATGCCGGCATGTGGGTTCACGAGGTGGGCGACCAGACGAATCCATTCGCGGGCACCAAGGCAGCGGTGGCCCAGGCCATGGCGGTCAACGGCTGCACGCCAGGCACCACTTACGACGACGCAACCTATGAGAATTACCCGATTGGCGGTGGTAACGCGGACACTCTGTGCAAAAAAATGCTCGGCTGCCCCGCGGCATACCCGCTGGTCGTCTGCCCGCTTCCGGGCAACGGGCACGCCAGCCACGACAGCGTCGTGAACCCCGGCTTTGCGCGGTTCCTCACGGATCTCGAGGCGCCGTGAGGGCTCCGCGCCGGCTCGGCCCTATACTGCTGCCGTGAGGCTCTTTCGGTTTGACGGCGTCGATATCGCGTTCGAGCTCGTGCCGCTCGCGGCGCGGCGAGCGCTCGACCACGCCGGCCGAAAGCTGTCGCTGCAAGGCTTTCGCTCACTCTCGCTCGCCGAACGACATGAATTGGCCGAGCTCGGCGCGGCGGACGAGGTAGACGTCGCGCGTGTCACGGCGCTCTCGCTCGCTGGCGCGCCGCCGGCCGAGGCGATAGCGCCGCTGAGCGATCCCCCGCCGGCAACGCCGGACGAAGCGCTCGTGGCCAAGCTGGGCAGCGACCGCCCCTTACCGCCTGCCAGCTGGTCCGCGCTCAGCCCGCTCGAGCGCTACGCGTTGGCCAAGGTGGCCGGGGGCAAGAACCCCGAACGGCTCGAGCAGGCTTACGCCGAAATCATCGGCCATAGCGCGTTCTCGAGCCACGTCGCGCCAGAAGGCGGCGTGCGCATGGTCGGGGTCGGCGGCAAGGCGCCGAGCCAGCGCCGCGCGGAAGCCGAGAGCTCGGTGAGCATGAGCGCCGAAGCCTTCGAGCGGGCGTCGAATCGCGACGCGCCGAAGGGAGACGTGCTCGGCACGGCGCGCGTCGCGGCGATCATGGCCGCCAAGCGCACCTCCGAGCTGATCCCGCTGTGTCATCCGCTGGCACTGACCAAAGTCGACGTGCTGCTGTCGTTGAACAGCGCGGCGCGCGCCATCGAGATCGCGGTGGTGGTCGAATGCGAGGGCCGCACGGGAGTAGAAATGGAGGCGCTCACGGCGGCTTCGGTGGCAGCCCTGACCGTCTACGACATGCTCAAGGCCTTCGATCGCAGCATGGTGATTGGGCCGACGCGGCTCACGCAAAAATCCGGCGGGCGCAGCGGAGACTACCGCCGATGAGCCTGTTTCGCGTGCTCGAGACGCCGCTCAGCGTCGCCGAAGCCACCGCTGCCGTGTCGGCGCCGGAGGTCGGCGGCATCGACCTGTTCTTGGGCGTCGTGCGCGATCACAACGCGGGACGAGCCGTAACGCGCCTCGAGTATCACGCCTACGTGTCGATGGCCGAGAAGGAGATGGCGCGCATCGCCGACGAAATCGCGCGCGAGCTGCCGGGCGTGCGCCTGGCGGCGCTGCACCGCATCGGATCGCTTGGCGTCGGCGACTTGGCGGTAGTTTGCGCAGCAGGTGCCGTGCACCGCGGCGAGGCGTTCACGGCGTGTCGCGCCTTCATCGATCGCATCAAACACCGCGTCCCGATCTGGAAGCGCGAGCACGGTCCCGATGGTCCGTACTGGGTCGGCTGGGAAGACGCGCGCTGTGGCGACGGCCACGTCGACGGCCAGGAACAGCACGGCCAATAGCTAGCCCGACGCCACGTCTTCGGGCGTATCCCAATCAGCCAGGCTGGCCTCTTCGGCGCTGCTGAGCGCTAGCCCGACCAGGCTTGGCCCGAGCCGATCCAGCACCGCCTGCAGCGAGCGCGCGCCCGCTGCGAGCACCGCGCGCGCGGCGGGCAGCGCCTGCGCCACCGCGTAGCGAGCGATCAGCGGATTTCGCACGCCCGCTTGCGCCGTGACGAGCGCGCCCGCAGCGCTGCTTTCATGCGCGAGACGCCGCAGCAGGGGAGCCTCGAGTCGCGGAAGATCACAGGCGAGCGCCAGCGCCGCGTCCGCGCCGCGACGCTCGGCGTGCAGCAGCAGCCCGAGCAGTCCGCCGAGCGGTCCGATGCCGGGCGGCTCGTCGTTCACCGCGCGCAGGCTCAGGCTCGCGTACGCCTCCGGATCCCCGACCAGCACGACTTCTGCCGACGGTACGGCGCGCGCTAGCTCCGCCAACAAGCGCTCGACCAGGCCCGCGTCGGAATTGGGAGCCTTGAGCAAGCCCTTGGCGGTTCCGCCCATGCGGCTGCCACGGCCACCAACGAAAATACCGACGACGAGCGTCGCCCGGTCGGGCTGCGACGTCGTCACAAGTCGTCCAGGCGCAGTGCGTCCGCAACGGCGCCAGCCGCCAACCCAGCCGAGTCTGCGGGTACCATCAGCAGCACGTCGGCTTGAGCCATGCTGGTGGGTGCGCCCGACGACTGATTGTCGTGCGCGAGCGCCACGCCGTTTTCGAGCCGCGCGCGGTAGAAGCCCAGCCGTCCGGGCTGCTGCGTGATCGCGGCGCCGAGCCGTACTTGCACGACCGACGGCAGGGCCCGCAAGTCACCTTGCAGGGCCCGCAGTAGCGGCAGGCCGAACAAGCACAGCGTGAGCTGCGCCGACACCGGATTGCCCGGCAGGCCGAGCACGAAGCCGCCCGGGTGCCGTCCAAACGCCAAAGGTTTGCCAGGCTTGATCTTCACTTTCCAAAAATCCAAAAGCACGCCTTCGTCTTCGAGCGCCTGCTTGACCACGTCGTGGTCGCCCACGCTGACGCCGCCGACCGTGAGCAGCACGTCGCTCTCGGCGAGCGCGCGCCGCACCGCCGCGCGCGTTGCTTCGAGATCGTCGGAGCTGCGCGGCAGCACGCGCACGTCAGCGCCGGCGCGTCGTGCCAGGGCCGCCAAGCTCGGTCCGTTCGAATCCGGAATCGAGCCTGGGCGAGCGGGTGAACCTGCGTCACGGAGCTCGTCTCCCGTGCACAAGATCGCCACGCGGGGCCGTCGCGCCACGCACACCGTTGCGCAATCCAGCGCCGCCGCCAAACCAAGTCGAAATGGATTGAGCCTCGTGCCGCGCGTGAGCGCCAGCGCCCCGCGCGCCAAGTCTTCGCCGCGCCGACGCACGTGGCTGCCATGGCGCGGTGCGGCGCGAAACGTGACGTCCGAGCCGTCGCGCTCGGCGTCCTCTTGCATGATCACGCTGTCAGCGCCTGGAGGCAGAGGCGCCCCGGTAAAGATCCTTGCAGCGCTGCCAGCGCGCAGGTTTTGCGCGATGCCACCAGCACGCTGTTCAATCGTCACGGGTAAGCGCCACGGTCCTTCTCCGTTGAAGCCCGCCGCCTGCACTGCATAACCATCCATCGCGCTGTAGTCGAACGGGGGCAAGTCGAGGCTCGACACCAGGTCTTCCGCCAAAACGCGGCCGTCGGCCTCGGCCACGGGAACAAGCTCGCTGGGTAGTGGCTTTATTTGGTCGAGGATGTGGAGTCGCGCGCGCTCGAAATCCAACATTTGCTGAGTAGTATGGCGTTTTTGGTCAGGTCACAATCTACGCAACTCGCCCGCGGCTGAAGCCGATGAGGGCGGGGTGCGTCTAACGAAATGCCGGCGCCTTCGTGGCGCATAACACCATGTCCCAACCAGCCGCCTTGCCCGCCTGTCCGGCCCGTACCATGCTTTTCCCCGTGGTCGCGTCATCTCTCCTCCGCGGATCCCGAGCGGCGCGCTGGCTGCGGGCCAGCGTGCTCGGCCTCGCGTCGCTGGGCGCGTTGCTCCCGGCCAGCGTGGCGCTTGCACAAGACGCCGACGACAACGGCTGGTTCGAGCAGCCCGGCGGCGAGCAAGCGCCGGCGCCCGCGCCGGAGCCCTACTACGACGAGCCCGACGCGAACGCCGCCCCTGCGCCCGCGCAGCAGCCGCAAGACGTACCCGATACCGACCCGAGCGCACTCACCACGTTCCGTCCCGCGCTGGATCCGTATGGCGCGTGGGTCAATGACTCCAACTACGGCACCGTCTGGGTGCCCAACCGCGAAGTCGTGGGCGAAGACTTCGCGCCCTACGTGTCGCGTGGGCACTGGGCGCTCACGACCGACGACGATTGGATTTGGCAGAGCGACTACCCCTTCGGTTGGGCGGTGTTCCACTACGGCCGCTGGGTTTGGGTCTCTGGCCACGGCTGGGCCTGGGTACCGGGCCGCACCTACGCCAACGCCTGGGTCGTGTGGCGCACGCCCTACGCTGGCTACGACTACGTCGGCTGGGCGCCCATGCCGCCGACTTGGGGCTTTTACAACGGGTTTGCGTTCGGGCTCTGGTATTCGCCGCCGCTGCCGTACGTGTTCTGTCCCAGTCGCTACGCGTTCGCGTACGGCGTGAACTACCACATCGTGCGCGATCGCGGCTTGGTGCGAGACATCGCGTCGCACTCGCGCGTCTACCCAACGCCGTATCACGCGTCCATCGGCGCCTCGGGGCACGTATCGGCAACGCCCGGCGTGCGCCCGGCCGCCATCGGCGCATCGGGCGTGCCCCGCGGCCCCGCCATGTCGGCGGCGCGCGTGCCTGCTCAATCCATTCCTGCTGCGCGGTCGCTGCCGTCGGCCAACGCGACGCGGCTCTCTGGCAGTCGCATCTCGAGCTCGAATTTTGGACGCCAGAGCTTCACTTCGGCGTCCGACCCACAGCTGCGCGGTGGCTCGACGCGCGTTCCGTCGAGCGCTCGTAGCGCCTTCACGGGCGACTCGCTACATCGCAGCGCTCCGTCGTCGTCCTCCACCTGGTCCAACGCGCGGCCGAGCTCGTCAAGCTGGTCTACCTACCGCCCCAGCTCGTCGCCTTCGCCGTCCCGTGTTCGGGTCGCCCCCTCCAGCTCCTCGAGCTACGCCCCGTCGTCTCACAGTTACGCGCCGGTAACGCACAGTTACGCGCCGGTAACGCACAGTTATGCGCCGTCGTCCCACGCCTTTGCGCCCTCGTTTCACATGCACGGCGGCGGCGGTGGCGGCGGTCACCGTCGCTAAGCCAGACGCTGGCGGCTCTGCCGGCACCCTCCCGGTCAACATGTTGCCTCATCAATTGTCCCGCTTGGTGGCCTTGTTCGTGTCGCTCCCACTATTCGCCGCCTGCGGTTACGGCGACAATGGGCACCACGGAATCTACGGCAACGGCGCCAATTGCAGCGGCGCCTACTGCAACGGCGCCACCAACAACGGGCAAGGCACGATCGAACAGGCGAACATCGATACCGATCGGATGCTCGTCCCCAAGCCGGGCGCTGGCGCCGACGTGCTCATCGAGTACGCCTCGGGCGGCACCTACCGCTTCAGCACCACTTGCGACAGCAACCGGGGCAACAGTTGCTACTGGGATATCTTGGTCACGCCGCTCGACGGCGCAGCGGTGCTGAGCGTCGCCCCGGTGGCGCTCGAGAGCGACGACTCGGTGTCGCTCGGGTCCGGCAATCAGGTGCGCTTCGTCGCGTACACCGCCGCCGACGTGGACGGCTTCACGCTACAAACGGATCCCGGCGCCGCCGTCGAGGTCGACGCCCTGCTCGACAACGGCGCGGCGAACGACTTGCTGTTTTGGTTCGGAGACGGGGCGCTCAACCAAGGCGCTCCGTCGAATCCGATCGACCTCCAGCCTAGCGCCGACTAGGCCAGAGGTCGCTTTCCGGGTGCTCACGCCGTCGGCTTGTGGCCGTGAGGCAGCTTGCCGTCTTTGCGAGCCTGCTGCAGCTCGGGGTGGCTGACCTTGCCGTCGTTGTTGGCGTCGGCGACCTTGATCCGCTCCCAACGCTGCTCACCAACTTCGTCTTTGGTCAAGAAGCCGTCGCCGTTCTTGTCGGCCTTCTTGAACATCGCGCCCTTGCCTTGGCCGTCATGATGGCCGCTGCACTCCCCTTTGCTGGGAGTTTCGGCCAAAGCCACGGCGGAGGTGGCGAAAGCTGCGGCGGCGAGCAGAAATGCGATCGAAAAACGCTTCGTGGTGTTCATGTGACTTTCTTCCTGGGGGCTGATTCAGCCTCTTCAGCCCTACCGACGCCGCCCCCCACCCAACCCCTACGGCGATCGTTTTCAATCCGGCCCCTTGACACTGCGCCATACGTGTAAAACCTACCGGCCAGGGAATCTAGACATGAGCGCCGTCAATCATTCTTTCCAAGCCGAAGTCAGCCAGGTCCTGCGCCTGGTCATCCATTCGCTCTACAGCAACCAGGAGATCTTCCTTCGCGAGTTGATCTCGAACTCGTCAGATGCGCTCGACAAGCGCCGCTTCTCGGCCTTGCAAGCGCCCGAGCTGTGGAACGCCGACGAGCCGCTCAAAGTGCGGCTGGTCCCGAACAAGGAGCAGGGCACGCTGACGATTTGGGATAACGGCATCGGCATGAGTGAAGAGGAGCTGAAGCAGAGCCTCGGCACCATCGCCTGGTCGGGCTCGCGCGAGTTCTTGAAGAAGCTCGAAGGCCAAAGCGCCGAAGCGCGCGACTTGCCCCAGCTGATCGGCCAGTTCGGCGTCGGCTTCTACAGCTCGTTCTTGGTCGCGGAGCGGGTCGAGGTCATCAGTCGCGCCGCTGGCAGCGATAAGGCCCAGCGTTGGGAGTCGACGGGCGAGGGCGGCTTCAGCATCGACGAGGCCGAGCGCGCCGCCGTCGGCACCAGCATCATTTTGCACCTCAAGAAAGAGTCTCTCGAATACGCCGACCCGTACCGCCTGCGGCAACTGGTCGAGCGCTACTCCGATTACCTGTCTTATCCGATCGAGCTCTTGAAGACCGGCACCGAGGACGAGTTCGAGCCGATCAATCGCGGCACCGCGCTCTGGCAGCGCTCGCCCAAGGACGTGACGGCCGAACAATACGACGAGCTGTACAAGCACCTGACCCACGACTGGACGGCGCCGCTGCTCCACCGGCACTTCCGCATCGAGGGCACGCAAGAGTTCAGCGGCTTGGTTTACGTGCCCGGTCGCGCACAAATGGACCTGTTCGAGCCCGACGCCAAGCACGGCGTGCGCCTGCACGTGCGGCGCGTCATGGTGATGGAGAGCTGCGAAGAGCTGTTGCCGCGTTGGCTGCGCTTCGTGCGCGGTGTCGTAGATTCCGAAGATCTGCCGCTCAACGTGTCGCGCGAGATTCTGCAAGACTCGAAAATCGTACGCACGATTAGGAAGCAGCTACAGAATCAGGTGCTCGACGCGCTGGGCGAGCTTGCCCAAGACAAGCCGGCCGAGTACGAAAAATTCTGGGGGCTGTTCGGTGCCGTTTTGAAAGAGGGGCTGCACTTCGATCCCGAGACGGGCGAAAAGCTGACCAAGCTTTTGCGCTACGAGAGCGCCGCCGGCGGCAAGATCAGCCTGCAGCAGTACGTCGACGCCGCGCCCGCCGACCAACCGGCGATTTACTACATCGTAGCGCCCTCCAAAGCGGTGGCGACGCAGAGCCCGCACCTCGAACGCGTTCGCCAAAAGGGCTACGACGTGCTGCTCATGACCGACGCGGTCGATCCGTTCGCGGTCTCGGCACTGACCGAATACGGCGGCAAGCCGATCGTCTCCGTAGCTTCACCCGATCTCAAGCTCGGCGACGAAGAAGCGCAGAAAAAGGCGGAAGAGAACCAGACCAAAGAGCAAACGGCGCTGCTCGAACGCTTTGGCGCCGTGCTGAAAGAGCACGTGTCGAGCGTGAAAGCGTCGTCGCGCCTGCTCGATTCGCCTGCTTGCCTGATCGTGCCCGAGGGCGGCCTGCCGCCGCAAATCGAGCGCATGATCCGCGCTCAAGGTCGCGATGTGCCGCGCTCACCACGCATCCTCGAGCTCAACCTCGAGCACCCGCTGCTCAAGAACCTGCAGCGCCTCGAAGACGCCTCGCCCGGCGGCGAAAAAGTCCAAGAGTGGATGCAGCTGATCTACGAGCAAGCGCTCTTGGCAGAAGGCAGCCCCCTGGACGATCCTTCTGGTTTTGCCAAACGCCTGACCAAACTGTTCACGACAGCCAGCGAGCAGGAAGCCGCGGGCAGCTAGCCGAGAGCGAGAGGAACAAGAAGACGCGAAGACGCGAAGGTCTGAGAAAATCTTTGGGGTTCGAGCCGTAAGGCAATGAGCGAGATGTCGAAGCTGCGAGCGTCTCATGGCAGCTCGAACCCCAAGAAAATCTTCGCGCCTTCGCGCCTTCCTGTTGCGTTCGATCGCTGAGACTGGCGTCTGCGTTACTCGTCGCGACGGCGCTTTTTGCGTTTCTTTTCGGCGCGGCGGCGCAGCCGTTCGATGGGCGGTGGGGGCAGCGTGAGCGGCTTCGAGGCCAGGCCGCGGATTGGCTCCTGCTCGCGGGCTCGTTCGCGCGCCAGCTCCATGAAGCGCTGCTGACTGCGCAGGCCGTCACGCTCGCCCACGCGTTCGTAGTTTCCGGCCGGGCGGAGCAGCCAGCCTTTGGCCGTGTCCGCGCGCATGTTGCCCAATACTTCCTCGATCATGCGCTGCTTTAGGCCGTCGTCCAAGACGGGGAACATCACTTCGACGCGGCGGCGAAAGTTGCGCGGCATCCAATCGGCGCTCGAGCAAAATACTTCGTCCGCGCCGCCGTTCTTGAAGTGGAAAATCCGTGCGTGCTCCAAGAAGCGATCGATCACGGTGTGCACGCGAATGTTCTCGCTCACGCCGTCGATGCCCGGGCGCAAACAACAAATGCCGCGCACCAACAGATCGACCGACACGCCCGCCTGCGAGGCGGCGTAAAGACCTGCGATCACGTCGGCGTCCACCAGCGAGTTTAGCTTGGCGACGATGCCGGCAGGTCGCCCGGCGCGCGCGTGCTCGGCTTCACGCGCGATCAGCCCGAGCACTGCTTCGTGCAGGCCGAGCGGTGAGACGATCAGCCGGTTCCAGCGCGCTGGGGCGCTGTAGCCGGTCAGCATGTTGAAGAACGCCGTCGCGTCTTCGGCGATGTCTTCACGCGCGGTGAACATCGAAATGTCCTCGTAGGTGCGCGCGGTCTGCTGGTTGTAGTTGCCCGTGGCCAAGTGCACGTAGCGCTTGAGACCGCCCCGCTCGCGCCGCACGATCAGCAGCACTTTGGCGTGAGTCTTGAAGCCGAGCAGGCCGTACATCACGTTCACGCCGGAGCGCTCTAGCGCGCGCGCCCAGGAAATGTTGCTTTCTTCGTCGAAGCGCGCCTTGAGCTCGACCAGCGCCGTGACTTGCTTGCCGAGCTCCGCGGCGCGCTGCAGCGCGCGCACCAGCGGTGACTCGCCGCCGGTGCGGTACAGCGTCTGCTTGATGGCGATCACGCGCGGGTCTTCGGCAGCTTGCGACAGAAAGTCGATCACCGCCTCGAACGACTCGTACGGGTGGTGCAAGAGCACGTCACGCGCGGCGATGGTTTCGAAGAAGTCGTCCGACTCGCGCAGCGGCGGCACGTATTGAGGCAGGAACGCTTCGTCACGCAGATCGCGCCGCTCGTCGCCCGAGGTGAGCACGGTCATGTCGCCCAGAAACAGCGGCCCGTCGACGTTGTATACATCACGCCCGGGATCGATCTCGAGCGCGCGGCAGAGCCAGTTGAGCGAGTCTTGGGGCACGCTGCCGCTCACCTCGAGGCGCACGGCTTCGCCGCGCTCGCGGCGGCGCAGCTCGGCCTGCAGCGAGCGCAACAAGTCTTCACCCTCTTCGTCGTCGATCTGTAGATCGAAGTTGCGGGTGACGCGAAATGCGTATTGGCCAATCACGCGCAGCTGCGGAAAAATCAGCTTGGTGTGCCGTAAGATCAGCTCTTCGATGGCCACGAAGGCGCGGCGCGAGCCCTCCAGCGGCACGCGGATCAGTCGTGGAATCATCCGCGGCACCTGCACCAAGCCGAACGAGGGCTCGTGCGTGTGCGGGCGTTTCTCGAAAATCATGCCGACGTTGATGCTTTTGTTCCGCACGTGCGGGAACGGATGCACCGGGTCGATGGCGATCGGCGTGAGCGCCGGAAAGATCTCTTTCGCGAAGTACTCGTCGAGTGTGGCTTGCTCCTTGGCGTCCAGCTCACTCGCCGAAACCAGCGCCACGCCTTCGCGCCGCAGCTCGGGCCGAATCGCGTTCCAGATGCGGTAGCTCTCGGTCGTCAGCTCCAGCGCGCGCTCGCTGATGGCTGCCAGCTGGCGCAGCGGCGTCATGCCGTCGGCGGTCGACTCCTCGACCTCGCCCGACTGTTGCGCTTGCAGGCCTGCCACGCGAACCATGAAAAACTCGTCCAGATTCGCGGCGAAAATCGCTAGGAACTTGGCGCGCTCGTAGAGTGGCACCCGGCTGTCGTCGGCCTCGGCCAGCACGCGCGCGTTGAACTCGAGCCACGACAGCTCGCGGTTGATGTAAAGCGACGGATCGTCAGGGCGCGGCGGCTGCGCAGCAACGGGAATGCTGGCCGGCACGCTCACGGGGCTGCGACTTGGCTCTGGAGCGAACGTCATCGGCGGGGGCGGCATCCTAGCTCTGTCTTCTAGCTGTGGCCTGTTTGTGACGTTTGTGACACCTAAAAGTCACAGACATCCAGCCCCGCGGAATTTCGGGTTATTCTACGCGACGTGAAGCTGACCGGGCTGGCGATTTCTCTGGTGCTCGTGGCAGGTGCGTTTGCCGCATGCACACGTGTCGAAGCCGCCAATCCATCGCCCGGCGTTGCTCTCGCTGACGGCGGTTCTGGCGGGCAGCCCGCCGACGGGGCCGGCTCGTTGGCTGGAATGAGCGGCGACGGCCAGGGAGGACAATTCGTGAGCTTTGCTGGTGCGCCGAGCGCGATCGACGTGGGCGTATGGCCTACGTTCGTCGCCGATCCGCAGCAGAGCAGCGACGTGCAGGCCGTGCTGGCGTCCGTGACGGCGCTCTCGATCGGGGCCAGCACGCTTCCGCTCGCCGAGCGCTGGGACGAGCTGAGTGGCGCAACTGGCTCGCCACGCGCCGTCGCTTGGAGCCGCCTCGACGCCATGACCCAGCCGTACCGAGACCACGACGGCATGGTCGCGTTGTGTATCGGCATCGTCGATCGCCAAGCTGCCGCGT
>Ga0307516_10008520_pt1 | contig 11585 bp, 15 predicted proteins | sample 19_EM_MG_FD_203310 | JGI IMG/M metagenome (GOLD analysis project Ga0307516, IMG submission 203310) | Populus trichocarpa ectomycorrhiza microbial communities from riparian zone in the Pacific Northwest, United States - 19_EM | ecosystem: Host-associated > Plants > Roots > Unclassified | place...
GAAAATCGTTTTGCCGCGTTCCGGATCGCCGAGCTTGTACTCAAGCTGAGCGAATTTCGAGATGGTTTTCAAATCTATGCCGAGATCCTACGTCAGTGGTCCTTTTTTCGGCTGCATCTAGATGATCCTGACTCACGCTTATGCTTCTCCAAGCTTTGCAAACTTCGTGGCAGAAGGAGCCTGGACTGTTCCAGCTGACCTCTGTTCAGGTAGAACTCGCCAAACCGAGTCCAAGCCTTCGAACTGCGACTGAACTTCTTGACCGCCTTCTTGTACTGTTCCTCAGCCTTCTGTTGGAAGGGTCAACAAGGGCAACGACGGCCAACGCATACTTAGAAAGAGGCACTGACGTCGAATTTTTCGCTTTGTTCAAATATCGCCGCGAGACCCAGATAAACCGTCTTGGCGTCGTTCCGCCGCACGGCATCCTTAAAGGTATCCTCCATCGTTTGTTCCGTCCCGTAGATATTCTCCAAGTTCAGCAGGGCGATCCAAACGTTCAGCCTCTCTTGCTCTTCTCGGAAACTAATCGTCTTGAGAGCTCGTTGAGCGACCTCGCGGGCCTTTTCTGCCTCGGACAGTTGGATCTGGAACGACATGTACTGAATCCACAGGTAAGACGAGTTGGGGGAACCCAACAGCAGTCGTTCGAAATCCGCGTTGGACTCTGGTGTCCTAGTCTGCATGTCTCCCGTGAGATCGAGTTCGACCTGCTTTCTCTTCCGTTTCTTCTTCTTCCCACCGTTCTCATCTCCGGAAGAGTCTGAGGAAGGGCCAGCACTGATCTCGCTCTCATCTAGCTCGTCCGTCCACTTGAACCCCCCTTTCACGTCGAGAGTCACCGCGGGGGACTTGCTAGCGCTGGCCACGGGTTCAATGGGAGCGAATTTCGGTTCCGAATCCACTGCCATCGGTTCTTCCTCTTCCCCTTCCTCGTCGCTAGAGGACTCGGGGTCCTGGACCCCATCCTGCGCATCAGACATTTCGGCATCCTCGTCTCCGTCTATGATAACTCCAAGAACCTCGGATTCAGACCCGTCATCTGAACCCTCAGCTTCGGAACCCGAGTCATCACCAAAATAAGACGGTTTGAGACCAAACGATATTCGCTTCTTCTCGAGGTCGATGGAGGTGATGAAAGCCTTGACGCGATCTCCCTCCCGGAAGCTACGTAGGGCAAGCGTGACGCCGGCGCCATTGTTGTCTGATAACTGAGGTGGCATCAGCGTCGGCCTCGAGCTCAGGCTTTCGGAATGCCAGACTACCTCTGATTTGTGACACAATCCGGAAACCTTGCTATCGTCCAGTTCGATAAAAAGGCCGTAGTCCTCGACTTTTTTAACGTGGCCGTGGACTGTTTGACCTTCTTGGAAGTCACGCAAAGTCAGCAGGGAATCTTTGTTGGTGGTGTTGGTTTTTGTACGGAAGGACATCTCAATCTTGCGATTTTCCTTGTCCACACTATCACTGGCGTCAGCTGTAGTACAACGTCCAGGGAATCTACCTTACCCGAGGATCTTGCCCCTGACGAGTTGGTTGGTCTGGAATCTGGGTTTCCATTCTTTCACGTACTATGTAAAAAATGTAATCAGCTAGGGCGACGCTCGTCTCCAGTGAGGGGCGAACCTCGTCAAACAGCTCCTTGATCTGCACCCTAGCGTCAAGATCCCTCCCGATCGAGACAAACAACCCATGTTCCGCTACGCTCTTGATATAGCCACGAACGAACGTGCCAGGTTTGAGGTCCTCGACCGAGGTAATTTCTGGATCCGCAACCACATGAGACTCGGATGGCTCCATCTGCGATTTCCGCGTCGAGAGGGTCAGATGTTTTTTCTCTCGGTCAACGGCGATGACAGCGGCCTTGAGAACCGAGTCGACGTTCGGGAAAGGACAGCCGGCCTCGTAGTCGTCTGAGGTATCTGTTGGATGTAGGGACCCGGTAACGCGACCACTGAATTTGACGAGTGCGCCTCGCCTGTCATGTTTGACGACCCTACCACCAACCACTTGGCCTACTTGAACCGTATCTATTGATATGGCACCGAGAGCAGACCTCACTTTGGGTTTGTTGGCGACGATCACGAACCCTTGCTCCGCGTTCCTCGAAACGACCACAAGACCATCCAGTTTCTCTCCGGCTTTCAAGCCCGTCCGTAATTGCGCGACGGTAGAGCCTCTGCGATTCGCCAGGTTCTTAAGCGAAAGGAGAGCCCGGACGTTGCCCGGTTGGAGGTTGAGCAGCACGTTATCTTTATGGACTTCGTTGATTGTGCCCTCAACCGAGTCGCCGACACCCACAGCGCTGATGTCGGGAGGCGCTGTATCGGTGGTAGCCTGCCGGATGCTGGCAAGGATGCGGCCTTTCTCCTTATCGTTGGAAAGGATCCGCACAAGAACCGGTTTCCCTGGATGAAATACCTCCGTCAAGGGTCCAACAACACCCTCACTAGAAGTCGTTTGTTAATGAACGCAGTATCAGATATTCTAATCTGGCCCACCTAGCCTCCCTATGAAGGACGATGCCCTTTGTGCCGTTATAGAACTCGATCTGAAGGTGCTTCTCGAAGACCTTGCTAACAACTGCGTGTGTCACAAGCCCAACCTTTGCGTCTTCTGGTTTGGTGATGATCGGATGTTCGGACCCTACCAACGTGCGTTTGGCCGTAAGGATGATTCTGGCACGCGAAGGATCAACGACAAGAATCTTCCGGGAGAATCAGAACGACGGTACCGGCCAAAGAAGAGTAAATATTAACGCACACGGCACTTGATGGAGCCACCTGGCTTAAACCTCTTTTGGGGATGCTTGAGGGGAATATCCGCGAAATGGATGGGCCAGACGACCCCATCTACATTTCCAGACAAGGAAACGAATAAAGCCGACTCAGTGAGCTTCTTGATCGTCCCCTTGACCACCTCTCCAACAGCGACATCAGAAACTTGCAAGAACCTCTTCTCAAGAACCGACGGCCGGAGGGATAATTGAAGATAACCGTCAAGCGCAAAATAGCCCATCACACGAGCTCGATGGATTGTTCCGAGTTTCCAATGTCCTGAGTTTTCGGCCAGCGCGGGAACGTGTTGGTCGGAGAGGTGAGATATCTATCGAATCATCAAAGAGGCCGGGCAGCTGATAGATGATAAGCACCAACATGGACAAATCCGGTGACGTCAGGTGTCACCTCCACGGTCACCCCATGGTCACCCTCAACACCAACGACCTTCGCTTTATCCAAGGTCGTCCCGATAGGGTACGATTCTGATATTTGCGAAGCTTCAACTTGTTTGGTCCGTAAGGTGAGGACGTGGTCTGCCAGAGACAATGCAAATTTCGGGGGGGAGGTAGCCGGGAGCTCGTAGAGGACTCTCGCCTTGACTTTTTGTCCAACTTTGTACCTTTCCGAGGGATCTCTCGTGGGAATGTGGTGGAGGTCGATCGTGCCATCGAAATAACCCAGAACCTGTAACCGAAGACCGTGGTCTGAGACGGCTGTAATGAGGGATTGAACCAAAGCCCCAGGTAACACGGAAGTGACGTTGGAGATTTCAGTCATCTATACGGGAGTTAACGGGCGAGAGGGTAACGCCACAGGTCACTCACCGAACTCGAGACGAGATTCTTTGGGTCGACACCGAAGTTACACGTCCGCCGATTACCGGAAAGCTTCATGACATAAACATCCACGAGCTGACCAACTCGGTACTTCGTTTCGGTTATCTTCCCGGCCTCCTTGAAGGATAAGAAACCAGATATATCTGGAATTCCGGTGTCGAGGATATACCCGTGGTCCTCGATGCTTTTAACGGCTGCTGACAGTGTCTCCAGGATTCGTTAAGTTGACACAGATGCGTACCAAGCGGTCAGACTTACGAAACCTGGCGTGAGATCTTTCACTACAACCCCACCATTGACCTTATGTGGTTCAATGCTCAACTCCACCCTTCGGCTCACCCTCTGGTTGTTATCTTTTGGCCGGCCGGAGCCGAATTTGTCCGTGGTGCCCGAGGCGTGCACACCTGTAACAATGGCTCTCAGATACTGTCCAGGCGTAAAGAGGTCCACGAGGTCTGGGATTTTGTGTCGTGGTTTTGAAGTGCCGTCTTCGTCCTCTGATTCCTCGTCCTCCTCGTCTGCACTCTCATCAATCTTCTCAAGAAGGGTCGTGAATCCCGAAGATATTTGGGTGATTGGGATGTGGCCGAAGAGTTGGTTTGGCAGTGACACGATGAGAGATAGAGGCTCCACAGAAACTATCTGGCACAAAATCTTCATGTCTACAACAACACGCTGTGACAATTCTTTAGTCTCGGGATGCGAAGCCGATACAAAATTCGCACCTTGTAGTTCAAATGCTCGATTCTTCCGCTAGACTTCTTCTCACTGTCTCCACTTGTACCGGAGTTCCCGGGATGAGACTTTCGTTTCTTGGATTTAACCTTCAACACCTTAGTTTCCTGTTCGCGGGTAACTCAATAACCTGATGGGCATGCGGCATATATGTTCAGCTCATACCTTAAAAATCTCCTCGTTTGCCTCACGTTGTGCCTCTGCACGAATCGTTTTGACCTCTGCGGGTGTGAAGGATGTTCCACCACCGCGAGGAAAGTCCACCTCGTCGCTCGGACCAGATGGTGTCTGAGCGGGCAGAGCAGCCTCGGGCTTGTGTTTCTTCTCTGACTTTGAAGCCAGCTTGATCTTTTTGGGTGGGGCGCCTTCGCCGGCATCCTCGAGTGTCCGCTTGGTCTTCTTGGCCATGGCGGTACGACCGGAGGGGGATGCAAAGGGAAAGTCAAAAGTTAAGGACCTCGATCGCGAAAAAATTCGGGCATTCGTTCCTGGCGTTGTGATCGTGGGACATTCCGACGTTCCTTGTCATCTCCCGTCTCAACCGCAAGCCAGTCGATATGGGTGAGTTTCCTTTGTTTGGCTCAAAGACATGCCTCTAAATTGCGCACGCCTTAGATTTTCAGGTGCGTCGTGGGACAAAACGTGGCCCATCAAGACGCGTGTTCATACGGGTGTCTCCTAGAATCGAGTCGGCTCGAAGTTCGGTGGTGGAGGTGTCGCTGGTGCCTCGGAGACCAATGTGGATAGGAGAGAACGCCTGAGGAAGTTGGCTCTCGAAACAATTGACTTGGCCAAGGTGAGTCCGCGATTACACACCACCCCATCGGCACAACTAAGAAATCTCGAATTCGTAGGATCCATACATCCTCCGCAACCATCTCGGTTCACTGGAATGTCGTCTATGTCTCACGCTCCACACGAACGAGGGCTCGTACCTTGCGCACACGCAAGGTAAGAAGCACCAGACAAATCTCGCACGACGTGCCGCTCGTGACATGAAGGAAAACCAGCTCGCTGTTGCCCCGCCTCAATCCTCCGTCCACCGCAAGGTTTTCTTAAAGATTGGAAGGCCAGGCTACCGTGTCACAAAAGTTCGGGATAGAGACACCGGAAAGGAAGGTATGATGGTGCAAGTCCATTTACCTCAGATCAAGGGCGACGTCATCCCAAGGCGGAGGTTCATGAGCGCTTGGGAGCAAAAACGGGAACCGCCAAACAAAAACTACCAGTATCTCATTGTGAGTGCTTTCCGTTGGTCTGGTACAGGGGCTAACCCATGTACCACAGGTTGCCGCCGAACCATATGAGACGATCGCGTTCAGAATCCCTGCCAGGGAGATCGAGGATGAATCTGATGATGCGGGGTATTGGAACTGGTCGCACTGGGACCCAGACACCAAGCAGTATAGCTTTCAGTTTATGTTTCGCCTTACCTATTAATCACTTCGTTGTGAGCGCGCGGTCTCCGAGAATTTCACTTCTGCGCTCCCAGTTCATTTAGCACCTCCCGTGCTTACTACCCCATCACAAACCCCGCCCCCCCTTTTCAGGCCGCTCACGAATAAACAATTGACACGTGTACGTGCTGCAGGAGCTAACGAGAGATTGGACAAGTTCATGCGCTGGCGCCAGACCATCCAACTCCCCACTCGAGCTCGCCGTGATCGTCGTAGCCCAGTCCAGCCGCCCTCGCTCCTTTTACTCGGAGGTGAAATCGCGAAATACAATGAAAAGTGTATGAACGCATAAAGCTTTTGTGCGGGGAGCGGAAATAAAGAGGGTCCAGGCGCAACGCTCCAACGCCCATCCGCTCTCCATTGTACAGGATTTTCGGATGGCCGACAATTTCGAGTGCATTTGATTGTCCGCGAAGGCGGGAATGAACTTCACGCACAGTTCGCGGGGAATTGGAAACGCGTATCTACGCCCGGTATATATTTACATCAAGAAGGTAAAGAGGAACGTTAGGAATGATGTACTAAATCGTCTATCTCGGGTTACATCGTTACAACGGGGAGGGGGAGCGCTAGACTTACTGTGAGTCGGTTGAAGAGGGCATGGGTGAACGTCGCAGAGCAAGACACAATCCCGCTAGATCCTACAAGGATAGAAGATACGACATTATAAAGGGTATGGAACAAACATAAAGATAGCTCGTAGGTGGGAAGGAAGACCTCAGAGAAGCTGGAGGTAATTTGAAGGAGCGACTGCGGACGTGGTGTTCAGCGGAATCCGGCGTTTCAGCGACAAATGGGAACTCACTTCCAACAGTACCATCAGATTTCTTAGCCTGCCACCATTTTCCTTGCTTGTCGAGGATATCCAAGAGTTCACCCTTTGCGAACGAAATTTCGTTTGGATCGTCAGCGGAACCAGTGTCTATACAAGTATCAGTAAAGGGGTCCAACATGCGCCACTGGGCAACTCACAGGCGTAGACGGCCCTGGCCTTGTAAACTGCACCGTCCGATCCTGGGACAGTCTCGGGGACGCCGGAGTTCAGGGGGGAAGATCCACCACCAGCGCCGATACCCGCGTTGCCTGAACCCATGAGGGGCGAACCAACTGTGCTCTCGTTGCGAATAGATCCTGGACCGATGCTCGTCGGCGCGTTCGTGATGCTTCCGCCGCCAACGCTCCTGGTAGCGGGATCGATAGGTTCATGGAAGCTTCCGTTGCCGTTCATCTTGGCGTCATACATCGTGGGGCCAACTCCTCCGCCGGCCGAGTATGGCGCAGCGTAGCCATTTCCTGGGCTGTTCATATGTACAGAGTTGCCTCGTGGGCTGCGTCGTCGTCGTGAAGGTGGCGTCAAACCCCCGGTTCCGAACGAGTTGAAGATGTGGAGCGCCAGAGAGTCGTCTTCGGATGTGAAGTAGAGAACCCAGAGGATGTCCACCATTGAGAGTACAAGCCATCCAGCCCCCATCGCTTGCATGGAACCGGCATTGGAGAAGAGACCGGCGTTGGCTCCTTCGACAGCGAAAACAACGGCGACAGCACCAAATACGGATATTTGGAAGCGATGCATGGCGATGGAGTCACTTGCGAGGGTGTAGAAGACACCGACTATCAGGAACAGCTGGAGGAATATGCCGAACCATAGCGAACCAACTGCGCCATGACCCACTGAAGAGGGCGGATCAGCGGAAGATGGCGTGTCTTTACGGGGGCGACTCACGTTTGGCATTAGCGAATGCTTGTGAAACGAAGGCGATAAGCCAGCCGCACTGTCGGGAGGGTCGTCTGCTCAGCGCGCCTCGAGGAGTAAGGGTGTTGGATACGGGATACGCACCACGGAAAGGATGGAAGTGAACAAGAAGAGATAGTGGGTTAGAATTGGGCCGAAGTTGAGTCCTTCGCTTCCTCTGGGAGGCATCGTACAGTAGTCGTGAAAAAGAGGAGGGGGATGGGAGAAGTTGAGCGATTTTGCGGGTCTTCCTCACCTTGTGACCAATTGTCACGCGTCTGCGGAGGCGTCGGCCCTACCCGCCATTTTTCCCACGGTTGCTACACCATCACACGCAACTGCGTCCGGCAGACCCAGAGGGCGGAACAGATGTCCGAGGACCTCGACAAACGAGAAACAGCACCGTAGAGTGTGTTTTACTAGGATTGTGAAATGGGCGTCTATTGGTCGCCTTGAAAATCCCCATCACGACGATGGAGACTCAAATGAACGACATTGGCTACATGGATGTGGCATGTGTGACAATCACCACGTGGTTCCATCAAGACGTAGGGTAGTCACGGTGAGGCAAATCCTCGACCCACACGATATCACGATATGTGCAACAGGACGAGGAATGAAGGTACCGAGTACAGTACGTAGCAAGGGGCAGGGCTCTTGGCCCTCGCACTCCAGAAAGTGTTCGGGAGCCCGGGGTGGGGGGGCGTCTTGAGGTCTGATGGAATAACGGCCAAAGTGGTGTTACGGACCCTGCGGACGCGCAAAATCCATCGTCTCGTCGTCCTCACCACTTTCAACTGCAGTGAAGTGGTCCCGTCCCAAACCTGGACAAGCGAATTATCGGCAGCCTTTCGAAGAGACATCACCAGACGTGAAATCATCACAGGTACCAATCTGGAGGGTCTGGATTGGTCTCCAGCTTGATTGGAATCGTAAAATGCGTACACTACGATCACAGCCGGCGGGAGAAAGGAAGGCTGGGACATTATGACGTCAGAATGGATCTTTCAACAAGCGGAGGAAATTCGATTACCCTATGGAAAGCTGTGAAAACCACCACCGCAATGTGGAACGCCGTCTTGGGGAATGGTTTGCATCAGCCGGCTCATGCGGGACTGGCCGTAATCAGCTTTAAGCTTGAGGACGAAGACGACAATGCAAACAAAGGTGACAATATCTGTCAGGATGTGAGGTTTCTGGATATCCGTGAGGCGGTCGGCAAAATATACCTGCGACCGCTACCTGCGACCTGTAGGCCCGAGTGGAGACGCCAGGAGCGGTGAAAATGCACGCTTGGTACTGGTTGAGAGGAATCTTGGGCATTTGAATGGCTAAGCGGGAGGTCAGCGGAAAATAACAGCGACTGGACGCGTGTGATTAGTACCTGTCCCTGAAGGCACACTAACAAACCATAATCCCGTAGCTAAAGATGAAGTGACAAACATTCCAAAAAGGATGAGAACGGATTTCCTCGCTTCCGTCAGTGAAGGCCCTAAATTACGACCGATCACAAGATATGTTTTATATTTATTTTACTTATACTTATTTTCTAAACAAGGGCCCCTGAAGACGAGAATCGAGCCAGCATCGGGTGAGTTTCGACTCCCGAGTCGAAACTCCGATGGTGGTCAATTCTCGCGTTCCCACGATTCTGGCAAGAATCGGGTTCGAGAATCGGGTCGATTTCCAAATCTTGACCTCCCCTAATGGCGCTAACGGAAGTCAGGTCTTTGCGGTCGTCCAAACAGCTGCGTGTCGTTCGGACGATACCCAGAAGGTGTCTGTCGGACGGGGGACGGAGTACCTGCCTTCGGTCACGACGGCCCAGGCCAAGGGAATGTCACCAATGCGATGGTATGGAATCCTGTCAAAGTTCGTGTGGCCCTCATGCCAACTAAGGTGCAGGTGATGCTGACGAACCACACCTTGTTATCCTTGAGGTTGCGAACGAACTTGGCGTGGATACCGATCGAACCGGCGACGACGCTCATGATGTTTTGGGTGAGCATGCCGGTCTCGTCGGTACAGACGACGGAGGTGTTGGCCATAGTCTCGCAGGAACCGAGGATGTGAACGAGCAGTCTCTCGGCGGTCATCCGCTTCGTAGCGAATGCGAGGGCAAGGGTTACGGCGAGCGGGAGACCTTCCGGGACGGCGACGACGACCAACATGACCGAGATAATCAGGATGTTCGTAAAGGCAATACCATTCTCGCTAGCGGTACTGCGAGAAGAAGATTGTGGGAAAGAACGGAGGCAGTGAGAGGAAGGATGCTTACCGTGCGGGATCCCGGTGCGCAATCGCACGAAGAAACGAATCACCAGAGCGGTGAACAAAGTCAAACCCGCAACACTGCCAATCTCGGCGATGAGCTCGGCCAGGTCGTTCAGCTCCTCCTGTTAATGGGGTAGGATCAGGGTCTCCTCGGAGAGCTGTGAAACGAGCGGTGTGATTAGTAGACAAAATGAAGAGTCACCGCGGAACCTGCCCATCATGATACAACCGTTGAAACTCTTTCGACGGAGCCGGAAACCACGAAACATTGGTGCGGGTGTTGAGGACGTTGAATCCATGAACGTCGGCACCTTCGCGCTTGGCCTGTCCCTGAGTACGATACAATCATCTGGGAAGAGGAGGGGTTTGGGAGAAAGCAGAGGTGGCGAGGGGAAGGACGCTTACCGTGCGTCGTCCTCAGTGCCCAACCCCACGAGGAAGTGAACCGTCAGAGTGGGGGGCGGTGACCGAGACCTAATGGGGCTACTGCAACAGACAACTCGGAGGATCTAGAACAGAAGGAGATTTTGTTGTGAACCCGATTGGAAATCTAATTGACTAAGGAACTTACCATAACTTCACCCTCGACACGGGGAATAGGAGCAGGGAGGTCAGGACGCCCCCGGAAGAGGGTTGGCGAGGGAATGCCCCGGAAGCGGATGGGCGAGAATGGAAGCCCCCAGAAGTGGATGGGTGAGAAAGGAAGCCCCCAGAAGTGGATGGGCGGGAATGAAAGCCCCGGAAGTGGGTCTGCGGGAAAGCGGAAGCGGGTTGGCGATGGAATGGCCTGGAAGTAGGTTGGCGAGCCCGGGAGCGGGTTGACTGGAGTGGAAGAGTCGCCGGATGCTGAGGTGGCCGCTATGTCGTCGTGGTGGTCGCCGTTCCGATCAGTTTCGCTTAACACAACTTGATAATAAGCTTTTATTTTTATTTGTTTATGTGGGCGCTCGGATCCACCAGACGCGTTGGCACCCACAGCGGTGCGTCACTAGGTACGAAGCCAGAACGGAACAGCTTCGTAACAATCAGAACAACTCTTGTGCGCTCATACATTGAGTCTATTTCTGGTCCAGGGTTGAGTACGGTGCTCGAAATAAAAATACAAAGCAATACTGCCTGCTGACAGTCGTTAACCACGGTCGCAGTCAAACGCAATCGCGGTTTTTGCGATTTTGACCCCCCTGACACGGGGGGTCGAAAGTCACGCAGAATGGGCCCGGATAAGCTTACTCTAACTTGTCTGTATTAGCCTATACGGGATATTTAATCGATTCCTTACCTGTAGCACATGTGGTAAGGGTATCGTTTCCCTAACCACCAAGCTCGGAGGAGAGGGTACCCGGACATGCGCTGGGTGACCTGAAAAGGTTTTATACCCTAGATATATCTACAAAAACCATCATACAGACGTGGAAAATGCGTTTAAAAGACAACCTACACGAGACAAAAAATTGGTGCGGGAAAACGGGGATTTTAGCATAGCACTGAAATAGGTAACCCAGGAGGATACCCGGTGTGAGACAAAGTCAAACAGACCAGTGTGTGAGAGCGCTTCCTCCATAGAGCGTTTGATAACCCTAGGCAGCAAATGACCAAGCCTCTGAGCTACGTCAAAAAAAGGCGGGTTGATCCCAGATCGCCGCAGCTCAGTCACGCGTCACCAACAAGCACATAGGGCCGGCAAGCGGCAGAACCCGGGACTTGGATGGAGGACCACCTTCAACATGAGGACTCAAGCTCAAGGGTCGATGTAGCTATAACAATAAAATAC
>Ga0307516_10008521_pt1 | contig 11585 bp, 21 predicted proteins | sample 19_EM_MG_FD_203310 | JGI IMG/M metagenome (GOLD analysis project Ga0307516, IMG submission 203310) | Populus trichocarpa ectomycorrhiza microbial communities from riparian zone in the Pacific Northwest, United States - 19_EM | ecosystem: Host-associated > Plants > Roots > Unclassified | place...
CTGTTCATACATACATTTCGTACATAGCCTTTCGTACAGCTTTAGTAGTTATGGTAAAATGTCTTCTAGTATAAAAAGGCCTTCGAAAGGTCTAATATGATATCTTTCACTGCGTTATTCTCAATAGTTGAAACAGGTTGTACTGAAGTTAGAAAAAGAGGAGAGCATCGATTGCAAATCGTCCATAAAGGTGAACGGACGGCAGCACGCCTTTATGCCATTTACTGACCTGAATGTGATACAGGCCCGAAATATGACCCCTGAGCCCAGTAATTCCAGTGTCATTGAAGTGCGTCACGTTTATTATCACGCCGCTCATTCACCAGCAGGATTTTGGTCAACCTAGTACCGATATGGAGGACAGGCCGGCCAAGCGACCTAGAAGACTTTTCCTAGATGCAGTAGAAGTGCCCACTGTGGAACCTGCCTACGGCAACCCGGCCAACCGAGTCGCTCGTGATGCTTCCATCGAAGAAATCGACGCGAAAACAAAAACGTTCAAAAATGTGAGTAGCCCTGATCAAGTATTTTGTTCAATGCTAGTCATGCCAACGCAGCCCTTGGTAAAGAAGGGTGAAGCACTCGCGTTCAGTCTAGACACCGTTCGGGAGAGAATGCGGGGAATTGGCTTTGAACCATTCCCTGTTTCGCTAGATGCCTCAATACTGGATTTTCATGTCTCCCGGTTGTATCTCAGTGACGTTTACGGGGGTAATCATGCGGATACATTCCCCGCTATGTCCAAGAAACGCTTGGAAAAACACGGGCTCGACAACTTCATGTATCTAAATCTCGACATGAACCTTTTCGGGCCCGAAAAGCCAGGTTCGCCTGGCCTCTTTTTTGGGATAGCTGCACCAGGGAGTACGATTGAAGACTCAGAGGAAGTTGATCATTCACAAACATTCAGTGATCTCTCGCCTTCAAGCAGAGATATGGCAATACCAAGGCCAGTACAAAATGGCCCTTGTTCCACCACTGACACCACAAGAATGGTCTTCGCAAGATTGGGGGGTGGGTCGGTTCCATCCAAGTGATGTCAAAATGTGCTATCCATAACGTTTTCCGTTTGTATAGACAGTACGCAATGTTTGGGTCAAGGAGATTTTGAAAAAAGGATGGGCAACTGATGTTCGAGCTCGGATTTCCCTCCGGGAAAGGCTAGGTAGGGCATACACAGAAGAAGAGCTGGCCGAAGAATATTCTCTCGGGCGTTCTTATAAGGATGACCTCACCCCAGATCAAGTTGATCAAGCTTTTCATCGCGGCGATGAGGCACGCTCACTTTAACTTCAGAACATTGCTCCTTGCTAATCCACCACCTATTCTCTAGGCTATTTCAGTGCGAACGATGAAATGCGTCGGCTACGATACCCAGTTTCAGCTCGACCTTGTGAAGAACTTCCCAACATGGATATCAAAAAAGAAAGGGGCACAGGCTCGGAAATAAACAGGCGAAGACCTTGCGGAAGCCTAAGCAAAAGTCGGAATCCAAGGCGGTCATTGGGAAGAAACGCAAACGTCTGGTTGAGGAGGAGGATGAAGTCGAGGTTGATTCTGACGAAGATGAGAAGCACTCGTACGATACACCCGATGAGGATTGGGACTGGGACATGGAAATAATCGAGGAGCCTATCTATGTTCCTCGTGGAACCCGCTCCCGTCCCATCGCGGTACGGTGATGGAGAATTCGATTTTTGTTCTCGTCGACGTCGACGTGCTTTGTGGCACTTCGTTTTGGGACCATGTACATAATTATGATGCTTTCTTGTGTTACTATCTTGACTCTTGCTTGATCATCCCGAATTCCCAGCACACTCCGGAAAAGGTATTCCAAAGGTGAACGTCGTTGAAACCCGTGTTCATTCCCAATTCTGCAAGCTAATGATCAATCAAGTTGATGTTTTCAGTGTCGATGTAGATCGCGTTTCGCGTTTCAACCTGACTACTACCAGTACTACGGACGATAGCCAAAACCATCATGCGTTGGGAGGCCTAAACTGGGAGAGAAGATGTATTATATGTCAGATGATGCGAAGCCGAAACGAAAAGTCCATCAGAAACGCCAGCTCTACCCCTCGACCACCCCCGTCCGTGGTGCCGACTCGGACCTCACCCTCTGCGTCTCTTCATACGACGGCAACCCCTCCATGCTCGTCAGCGGCGGCACCCCACCAAGGAACCCCCTCGCAGCCACCGCATAATCCGGTGTCTCCGTGAACGCACGATGCAGCAGCAGCGCACTGCTCGTGGGTGCGTTCGCGTCCATCGACACGGCTGTCTCGAGTAGTACAGGACTGTCACGACTCTGAGTCTGCCGCCCATGTCCATGTTCTGGATCGCCTCGGGAAGAGCTGTAATGGTGGTTATTGGTGTAATGGGACACAAACGGGTTTCCCAAGGAAGACTGCCACGATTGGGAGCGTGGAAGCCACGAAGTCGGGTGGAAAGCCGAGGACGCAAAGGGCTTGATGGAGCTTTGGAACAGGCTGTGCATCGATCTGCTTGAACTCTCGTGGTGGGTGGTCGAGCTCGAGCGACGATGGCGATCAATCGGCGGCGAATTCTCCCCTCTTCTGCTGGGTACCCTCGAAAGGTGAGGTCTGGTCTCCACCTCAACGTCCGGCGGAGGCGCCCAATCGCGCAGAGGCTGACCATCCGACAGCGAGAGCAGCAGCTCCGAGTTGACCCAGTCAAGCGAGCTGTGGGTGCCTGCGCCTGGCTGGTGGGGAAGCGTACCCGGAAGCAAAGGTCGTTCCGGCAGACTCCCGGACAAGTGGCCGTGTTGTTCGAGTGGTGTCGCGCGGCCCGAGGTCCGAGAGGAGGAAGGGAGATGGTTGAGCCCAAAGATGGGACTGGCGCCGTTGGAGACCCAGGGATTATTGATGCGCCTCGTGGCAGAGTCGGGGAGGTACATGTTGGCGACTCTGTCGCGGACGTGCGAGCTGTAGCTCGGGAGGGAAATCTCCTCTTCATGCTCGGCGGGGTCATCGCCGTCCCCTAGGAGGAGACGTCGAATGGGACCAGAGTGTTCACGAGATTCGGTGAGGAGGTGGTGGTCAAGGAGGCGGATGGGGAGCGAACAGTGCAGCTCGGAGATGTGGCCGTCGGGGTTGGAGATGGAGATGCGCCAGCGGATCCGGTGTGACACGATGATGGGTTCGACATCGTGGGAGGGAGTGAGAGAGGAGCGGATAGGAAGGGTGATTTTTACGACAAGGTCCGAGCTTTCGGAATCCTCGGGTTGTGTCGAGTCGGATGTTAAAGTCGAGGGACCTCCGACGGCGCCGGAAAGTGTAGGGATGCTGGTGGACGCAGGAGTGGTATGCTGCCTGTCGTAGGGAGGACGAGGGTGTGCGGGTGCGGGCGGAGTGGGGGGGTTGGTCGAAGATTGAGATGAAGGTGTGCCAAGGTGGGACTCGGGGGACTCAATGGCACGGCCATTGACCATGTCATGCTTTGCATGCGCGACGACTTTGGTTGTCTCTCGGGAAGCCCCAGGGCGAGCGGTGACTTGTGTGTGTGCTACTATAGACGAGCCAACGGCGAGGACAGCGACGCCTTTGGTAAGAGGAGAACATTTGAAGAGAGCGGTGATCTTGTCGCCGACAGCCCAAGCCTTATGGGGGAGAATAACGGAGTACATGAGTTTTTGGGGCCAAGAATTTTCAATCTCAAGTGTCTGTTGATATTCCATGGCCTCTGAATGAGGGGAGCGGAGGATCGGGACAAGGAGATCGGTTTGGAGGTTGTGATGTAGGCCAAAGCCAGCTCTGACGGCCTGGGCACGTAACTTGTACTTGATGGAGGCACCTCCAAAGGCAGGCGTGAAGAGGGTGGAGGGGAGGGACGAGGGTACGCTCGTTTGAAACGGAAAGAGATGGCGGCCGGCCTGAAGGGTATGGCTGTGGTGCTGCTCGCCTTCGAGGAAGGACCAGTCATGGCTGCAGAGGACCTGTGTGACGGGTACAGCGCTCAGAGAGAAGCTGGAAGGAGAGAAGGTGAGGAATTGAAAGAGTTTTTTTAGGGGACGACTTACGCGTCGGAGGATGAACTGGTGAGGCGTGCTTTGCCTTGGAAACGGAGGGTGATTTCCTTGATTGCAGTCGGCTCTGCGAGGTAGAGGACGACATGACCGGCGAGATAGGCGGGCTCGACGTCGAGACCGAGGCCCTTGAGCTGGACGGTGGGCGTCTCGAGCAGAATTTCGAGACGAGTCTTTTCGCGAGCCATTTCGACGGGTACCCGAGTGTCATCTGGACTTATAAGGGGTTCCCCAGAGGGACCGAAGACCATGGGTGAGGGTATTGGAAACAGCGAGATAACAGTTTTTGCAGCATTATGTCGTCGTCTGAGCGATTCCGGTTTGTCCCTGTTACAAGCCTCGAATCGGGGTCGTCTTCAAATAACCGCGTGCGTCTGCGTCCGAGCTCCCTCGAAATGGAGATCGAAATATACGAAACCCATTTCAGCCCTGTTATCTCTCGGATCGACGTGATAGCAATGAAGCGCTGGTCCCTTTATCGCGGTCGAGCCACATGGAAAATCATCGATCATCTTCGATACAACATTTCATCCGAATATCTTCCGAGTCGGGCGTCTTTTTTTTCTTCGAGAGGCCGGCGCAAAGCTCGCGGACCTGGCATTAGCTATTGGCCATCATTCCATGGGTATAAATGACGCGGTTAAAGCGAATCTCCCGACAGATCGACCCTCGATCTGTCGGGAGAATTCCCTCCTCGGTACAGGTGACAGGATCTGACATCCTATGAATCCATCGTCGGACCCTTCGGCGCTTCAGCTTGGGGCCGGAGTCCTTGATGAACGTTTGAACCCCGGTGGACGACAATTTTTCCGGCAAATTCCCTCAGACCTTGCACCATGTAAACTGACTGATAGGAAGCGCGCAGTAATGGATAGACCATTGGTCATATATAGTCATTCTAGCCTACATTATTCCAATGCAACATTTAGGTATAGGCAATATCATCCGGACAAATCAGATCAGTTACTCAACGCTCATGCCTTGTACAGTGTATCCAAGAATGCAGTCGCCAGTTCGCTAACCATGGACGGACCGACGGCACTTGACTGCCCAAGACCTAAGGAGGAAAGCAATATAAGTAACACAGTACATCATGCAAGCAAACCAACGTACCATAAAGAGCAACCATCGTGCCTTTTCCAGACGGAGTAAGTTTGGCTTCCTTCACTGCATCTTTAAGGTCTGCAATCAAGTCATCCACCATCGACACAGTCAGGCGCTGATATAACAACAAAACAAAAAAGGTCAAACGGAGTTCATCCCATCCAACAACAAAAAACACTCACCGTGCATGCAATATGCACCGCGGGCGGATTTTGAAGAGAATTCAAATGCCAGCCACGCCTCGCCATCGCATCGCCCACCTCCATCGCATTCACCTTTGGGTCCTGTGATCCGAACGCAATGACAGACGCCGGCGGTGAGCCAAGGACATACAGTTCCAGAATCGAGGACGTGATCGCTTTGGCGATCGTGCGTGCAGTCGTGACGATGGATCGGCAGGACTCCAGGTACCCACTGTTGGTAACAGTTTAAAAATAAAGTCAACAAGGTTTCGGGCTGTGCGAAGAAGCTCTCACTCGTCACCAATGTACTGCATGACTGCCCAGGTTGCTGCGATCAGGGCTCCAGGGCTTGAGGGAAATTTGAGATGGCATGGGCATACAGGAAACAGGGTTCTCACCGAGAGCCTGACAGACTGGGGCTTGCGTAAACACCACCTTTATGGAAACCACCTTAGACAATAAAGAAAGAGATACGAAAATGGGGTACGTACCAGACCAGTTTGGATTCACATAGTATTGGTACCGCCGCAGCTCTGCATTTCGATACATGATAACTGATGTGCCCTAAAATTTGCGCTTCCATTTGCAACAAGAAGGGGCGATAGGGAGTGAGGACCTACTTTCGGCGAAAACCCGTACTGTAAAAAAGATCCCGGTAAGCTAACGGAAATTTGGACGGATTTGAAATGAGCACCTTGTGCGTATCGCAGCTGATACTCGTAACACCGCGCACCCTGAAATCGAACGGCTGTAGTTGATATTGTCCGTCCTCACCGTCTGCCAAGCCGGCTCTCTCAAGGTATGGCACGATGAAGCTTCCCAAGCAACAATCAACGTGCAGTCCAATGTTGCTGGCGGCTGCGAGAGCGCCGAGCGCCGTAATGTCGTCTTGACATCCGTCCGGATAATTGATCGCGGAGCCAACGACCTGTCCGAGGGAACGGATAAGAATTGTTTGCGAAAGTTCGAAGGTATGTATCGTACCATGATGGTGTTGGCGTTTCTGTTTTGCCACGAATCAGTTCATGAGCACAGAAGAAATGAGAGAATGTACATTGCGCGTTTAACGCGTCTGATATCGACTTTACGCGTGTATGGGTCGACGGGGATGCTGTGGACTTTGATCTTCAGGTACGCTGCGCCTTTGTCAAAAGCGGCATGAGCAGATACCGGGATGACCCTGTCTATCATGAACAAAAGAACATAAAAGTGGTAGAAAGAGACCAACATCTCCGGCTCCGTGATGCCCTTCACAGCACGAGCCCAGTCTCTGTAAGTCTTGACCGCCATGATGATAGACTCGGTGCCCCCGGATGTCATCGTCCCTGCGCCGTCCGGGTTGTGGTACAGGTTCAAACACATAGAAACGATTTCGGCCTCCATCTTGCGTACAGCGGGGAAGGCATCGGGGTGGAGAGGGTTTGCGACACAGTAGCGCTGGAAAGTGGTGACGATAATTTTTTCGAGTTCGTCACCGCCGTCTACGCACACAAGAACGAAGAAATTAGGAAAGAATGACGTGGCGAGGCATAAGAGAACTTGCGCACGGTAGACAGCCCCGGACAGCTTCCCATGTCTCCAGTTCGTTTTGTTCCCAAGGACCTCGGTGTCCATAGTGTCCATTTGCGCGAGTATCCACTCGGCAGTCTTGCCGTGGGATGGGAGGGTGAGGTGCCGTACGACGTCTGCACCCTTTGGGATGAGTTTGCTCTCAATGTGAAGTTTAGCCTCGTTCATTTGCGTTTCCACTTTTTGTGACGTGGAAGGGAGGCGGAGGATGAGGCTGATGACATGCTAAGGACAACTTGGAGTTAGTGCAGAGTAGAGAAGCGCGATTGATGACGCACTCGGGCGAACCAAAGATAGACTTCACGGGCAGAGGATGCTACGCCGCGGGCACGGAGATGACGTTGTGCTTTGAGCGAGTGGGTAAGGACGACGTAGAAGAAGAGGGCTGTTTTTGCATTTTCAAAGGCCTTGGAGACGAGCGGGGCAGCGACGAGGGCCGTCGCCTTTGAGCGGAGAGTGGAGGTTGCCATCTAAGAGACAAGTTCAAGTTCATAGAGGACCGAAAGCGGACAACTCATTGGGACTTCCACGTGAATTGCTACCGGGTCATCTCATGAACAATATGCGGATGGTATGTGGGCTTCTCCTCGTCACCATCGATGCCGACCCACCTTTCTTAGCTCGCGCAGGAGGAGGAGAACGACGATGCCGCCGAAGTCACTTGGGGTCTGTCTTCTTGATCGTCCCCTCTTTTGAAAGATGTTGATTCCTGATGTGTAGAGGATCAGCAGCGCATAAACTCCTTTTCGAAGCTGAACACGCGCATGCGTAACTTTGAGGAGAAGCTTCAAGGACTGAAGGTACATTTAATGGCCCTGCATCTTACGCGCATGTTGGACCATCTTTACTCGATAAATCAGCAGGAAAAGGAAGCTTTGGACGATCTTTCCGTCGATCTCGAGTTGGCGGATGAAGAAAAACTAGTTTTGTGCGCTCTTTACACCATTTTTCGGCTGTCTGCCAATTCACCTGCTCTGTAGATATAGAGTGGGCGAAGCATTTCTACATATGCCGCTCCCAAGCGCCCTCAAGCGCCTCGAAAAGGACCAGTCTACCGTTGACGAAAAAATACTCTCCATATCTGCCTCAGTGTCAGACTGCGAGACACAGATGAAGAATTTGAAAGTAACGCTGTATGCGAAGTTCGGCCGCGCTATCAACCTTGACGATTAATGGATCAATGCTCCTATGGACCGCGGAAACCATACCAGCTCCGCTGATGTCTGCTGAGAAGCCTACCAGCATTGGATTGGGGTTCAAAGTGTTATCTGCATGTGGTGCAGATATGCAGTCCCGGTGTTTGCAGGATTTTCATTCCGGGATATCGACACTACCAAAGCAAAATCCTTGCAGAGTAATCTTTCCCTACTATTATAATGAGATGTTGAATTTCGCTCCGCGCTGCCGCCCCTTGCCACGTCGTTTCCTCTTCTCAACATTCCGACTTTTTCCATCTCCTGCTCACATCTTGCTCTATAATGCTTCGGTCGATGTCTGCGCTCTTCGACGTCAAACGCCTTGCAAGGTCCCGCCTCGACCATTTATTGCATCACCAGGTAGCCAAACCAAGGCCAATCATGGTGTCCTTCTCCCAATCCAGGGTATATGCGCCCAACTCTTCTCATTCCTGGAGTTCTTATGACCTCTGCCAGTTGTGGGTTTAACCGGACGGTTTCCGAACTTTTGCAAGCTAAAAAGGTACCTATCGTCGACGCCGACCTTATAGCCCGTGAAGTCGTCGCGCCTACCACGCCTGGCCTTCAGAGGATCGTCAAGACCTTTGGCGACGACGCCCCACTTCCAGACGGATCGTTGGACTGAAAGAAACTCGGGGACATCGTGTTCAATGACTAGGAGAAGCGAAAGAAGCTGAACGTCATTGTACACCCCCCCCCCAGTTCGCAGGGGGATGTTCAAGAGGGTCCTTAAACGTTGGTCGAATAGCAAAAGATTGTGTTATGGATATCTGGTGGTTTGTTGGTGAGTTCCACGGACGTCTAAATAATTCACATTCACTCCTTTGATAATTTTCTGGGTTTTAGCCCAGCTGAGACAGCTAAAGCTCCTTATGAAACGCGACAAGTCGATCGTGGAAGAAGCGACTGTCCTCATCGCAGACAAGGTTCATTACGCCGAGATCATCATTGATAACTCCGGTACCTGGAAGCCCAGGTCGACGCCTTGGTGAAGAAATTGGACGCGGAGAGGGCCATATACTTATAAGATTCTTTCTAACATTAGAATTTTTGATATCTTTATATCTTCAATTCACAATAGTCCTCTCGTAGCTGCAAATTCAACATCTCATCGAGGAATAGTATTAGCCTAGGCAATGTACCTACCGACTGGATCAACTGTCTGGATTTTGAAACCTCTCTACATATTACGATCATCATGGCCTCTTCGTCCTCACAATTGAACATCCCACTCCACGTCGCATACATAAAGGCACTGGGTGAAGTAAGCTTGCCCTCATCCCAGTTCAATTGTTTCATACCCATCACAACAGAACAAGGATGATTTCACCTACCACCTGACAGCCCATCTCCGGCTCAACGCCGTCTACTGGGGCTTAACAGCGTTATGCATCATGGGACATAAGGACGCCTTGGATAGGGAGGAGACGGTCGCTTTCGTGATGAGCTGTTGGGACAACGAGGCAGGTTTGCGGATCTTGACTTCCGCACATCTCGGTAACGCCACTAAACTCGACGATCTTAGGCGCCTTTGGTGCACATCCAGAACATGACGCTCATCTGCTCTCGACCCTTAGCGCTATCCAAATTCTCGTTATCCACGATGCGCTCGATCGAATCGACGTCTCGCAGGTCGTAAAATGTAATTTATGCCAGCATCCTCCATCCACCTTCCTGATTTGACCTCGTCTCTTGGTTCCTATCAGTCATTCTATCTCTCCAACAACCCTCCGGAGTCTTTGCAGGCGACTCATTTGGTGAAATCGATACACGGTTCAGCTACTGTGCCATCAATGCGCTATCCCTTCTCGGTCGTTTGGATGACTTGGGAGACGCTGGAAAGCAGAAAGCAGTGGAGTATATTGTCAGATGCACGAATTACGATGGGGGCTTCGGAAACGTTGCCGGATCAGAGAGCCACGCTGCGCAAGGTATGTTCAAGTTCCGGAACCAGGGCGCTTTCATGGATCATTTTGAACCCCATAGTGTTCGTTTGCGTCGCAGCACTAGCTATTCTTGATCGACTGAATGAGGTCGACGAGGAAGTGTTGGGGTGGTGGTTATCCGAGCGCCAGCTACCTACCGGAGGGTTGAACGGGCGACCGGAGAAGTTGGAAGATGTATGTCCTTTCCTGCTTCCTCGTGGCCTGGAATTTGGAACTGAATGACTTGGGGTGTTTCAATTAAAAAGGTGTGCTACAGTTTCTGGGTGCTGTCCTCGCTCTCGATTTTGAAGAAGCTACCGTGGATCGATGAAGAAAAGCTGACGGATTTCATCCTCTCTGCTCAGGACCTTGAGAACGGAGGAATTGCAGACAGACCTGGGGATATGGCTGACGTTTTCCATACGCTTTTTGGGGTGGCTGGTAAGTCTCTTATCTCGGTCGTTTTTTTTTTGTCGTGCCTAACGCTCTGCCTTTCAGGTCTTTCCCTCCTGGGTTATCCGGGGCTTGTGAATCTCGATCCCGTGTATTGTATGCCCGCCGAGGTCATAGAGACAAAAGGGTTGAGAAAGCCCTGGAAGGCACTTGATCGCCGATCATAGGTGTCAAGGTTGCATGGATGGACATTACGCAAATACTCGGATCTTTTATTCGGTTTGTTGAAAGTTGGCCATTTATTTGAATACTATGGAATGACCAAATTGAGCTCCGCCATTTAAAGGACCCGGATTCTTTAGCCCACCTTCAAGTTGCGGACGCCATGCAAAACAAAAAGTTCCCTCCGACTCGCGAAGTTCACATAACGCCAACCTGAGGCATTTCATGTCGGGCGGCTGCATTGCGGCCCTTTCGAAAATCCCGTCTTCCCTGGGGCATGTCGTTCGCTTAGACCCTATATACTCTAAGCGACGATAAGTAACCCTTCGCCAACCCTGCATCTGTCTGCCATGTTCATTTTCTTATCGACTCGTTTGCATTCGCTCTTAGTTCCGGATATCGAATAGGAGATTTTCATGTCGTCCAACGCACGAGGCAGCCATGCGGCTCCACGTCCCTGACTGAATCGGGCTCGCCAATTTCTTCAAACGTCGCTTGCCCTGCTCCAAAATGCGTGCGGCCTCCGCTGGGTTCACGTATATCCACCTCGCGGTCAGCAGAAACCTTACTCTCTACGTCATATCGCTCAATGTTCGACATCTTATGTCCATCTGGGCAATTGCGCCTCATTGTGGTCTACATAGCCGCCTCATGCCTATCATAAGTGTAGATGTGATAGTCCGGACCTACAGACGGCATTTTCTATCAACTAGATTTACGACAAGCGTGGAGCAATTGGCGTCCTCGCGGCGAGGCGCGTGGCTATCGAGGTGCGTAATCAGCGGGCCTTTGATATATGCTGGCTTGATTGAAAAAGACGAAAATGTATCCGGAGGCATTCCGTATAATCCGGTTGGGGGGGGGGGGGGGGGGGGGGGGGGGGGGGGGGGGGGGGGGGGGGGGGGGGGGGGGGGGGGGGGGGGGGGGGGGGGGGGGGCGGGGGGGGGGA
>Ga0307516_10008522_pt1 | contig 11584 bp, 12 predicted proteins | sample 19_EM_MG_FD_203310 | JGI IMG/M metagenome (GOLD analysis project Ga0307516, IMG submission 203310) | Populus trichocarpa ectomycorrhiza microbial communities from riparian zone in the Pacific Northwest, United States - 19_EM | ecosystem: Host-associated > Plants > Roots > Unclassified | place...
TTTCAGGGTGCAGGGTTGTCTGATTGTTGTGTTTTGCGTTTTGGAGTTTTCGAGTTTTTGGGTTTCAGGGTGCAGGGTTCTCAAATTTCAATAACGTGACCAATTGGACGCTATGGGCCTCCGTAGCCGAGGGAAAGAAGAGGAAGAGAAGATCAGGCTTTATTTATAATTTCTTCATACTCGCATGCGACCTATGAAGGTCATGGAGGCGTACCTTTCACCCCGTTTTCCAGTCGGCTGTCCGCGCGATGGTGACACGTTGCATGATCCCTCTTCGCCCGTCGCCCATGCCTGTCCCAAGAAGATACCGTGCGCACCAAGGAAATCGGCTGTCCCCTACTGCTCGTCTGCCGATACCATGAAGGGGACCCTGGGCAGAAACAGCCGCCGTTCTTCCCCGTCAATTTATACTCCTGTAGCACCCAGCTCATCCGCCTCCGCCTCCTGTTCCTCTTCCCGCTCCCAGCGCCCCCGGAGCTCCCCCTCTGACGCCCTTCTCCAGGTGTCGTCCTCATCCAGAGGCGACACCAGCCTTCAAACATCCGTTGAGGTGAGGAAGTGCAGCACCGCCTGTCCGCATCTCTTGTCGTCGAGTAGATCCCAGGCCTTCCACCGGCTCTTCTACCTTCCCGTCTCCTTCTTCACCTGCGGCCACAGAAACTTTTGCTGCAACTTTCATTCCGGACACACCTTGAAGAAGTGGTCTGTCGTTTGCATGGGGCACCGACACGACCAGCCCTGGGTGGTGGGGCGAGCCTTAGCCCAGTGCAGGTATTGTCCAGTGCGGGCATGCCTCGGCCACCGCGCCATCGGGCCTCTGGCACTTTGTCATGCGGTACGTCGACTTGGAGGCCCGGCCTCGCGCCCACTGGAATGCCTCCACCAACCTCTCCTCCGAGATTTCCCATTTGAGGTTGGTGGGGGACCGTGGCAGGGGCATTGCCGGCGCTTCGGTAGGATCGGAGTAGTACTGCCGCTCCAGCCCCCGGGTGTTGGAAACGCTTCTCGCGCCGAGACAGTCTTTAGGTTTGCCTCTACTGCTTTACAGTTTTGTTGAGGACACGTTTACGCAAGAGCGGGGAAGTGAGAAGGGATATCTGCTGTTCTTCTTGTACTTCTCTTCTGTTCTTCATACTTGTTCAATATACCAAGATATTGATCTTCACCGAATCGATATTCATACAACACCGGGTGTCTGGCTCCGCCGCCGCGGTCTTTGCCCACTCGTCGGCCTCCTCGTTACCTGCAATCCCCTTGTGAGCCGGGCACCACTGGATTTCGATGTGATGCCTGACTTAGCCCTGCGCAGAGTGGCAATATGCTTCCGCGCCTGGAGAGCGTATTGTTGCCCAGGGTCGGGTTCGTTCGATGCCATCCTTCTGATGGCGGCTTGCGCATTCGTGAAGACCGTGCCCGTTATGGGGTTTTGTTCCTTCGCGAAGCCGATTCCAAGTCGTGCGCGACGCACTCCGCGTGGTCGGCCTCCTTGTTGTATCCCATATGAGTTTTGCTAGCACCCTAGATTCCCCCTGATTCCACACCACTGCATAGCCAGCCGCTCCATCCTCTATCCGCGACCCGTCCGTGTACATATTTAGTCCCGGCCGTACCTTCTCCACCTCTGTCTTTGCTTCTTACTCTTCGTACTGCAGCAGCGCCGCGTTGATTATTCCGGGTTCCTCCAGCAGCACTGTGATCTCCATTCGTTATGTATAGGTCAGGGCGTTCGTGAGCCACCGCCCAATCTCCGTCGGCGCGCCCACTATCTCGTTTACCTAGTCTTCCTGTGGCAGGCTCAGTAGCCGTTGACCCACCCGCCTCTGTATGTTCTCCAGCTGTGCCGTCGCTGCCCTCAGGCCAGATTCCATCGATAGCGCTCCCAGGTTGGTTGTCCGGAAGCAGCCCGTTGCGGCGCGTGCCTCCTGGTTTACCAGTGATGGAGTTCGTCCACCCGGACGATGGTGCCTAGAACATGGTTGCCCTTACACCACAATTCCGCTGAGAACATAGAGGCCGACTGGAAGAGAAGGTGAGATGAGCCCTAGGGATGTGGAAATCGGGGCGGAAAGTGGTACGCCTAGAATCTGTGGAGGATAAGAAGTCAGGCTGCTAATAAAGGATTTTTTTTGCAACTTACTCGGTAACATTACTTGTCAGGTAATGCGCTGTAGGTCGTTTCCTTGATCTGATCTTCAGGATTTGTGGCACCGTTAATTGGGTTGTTGGGAGTTTTTCAACTGCAAACTCATACATAGTGTTACTCTCGTTGGTTACTGCGGACGGCATGGAGCAGCGCAGACCATCTCCTGCAGCTGGAGTCGAGCGGGCAGCCATGGGATGCTGCGAGAAGTTAAGCAAGTGGGTATGGAGAGCTACTTGAGGAAGGCATTGCGCAGCTTCACGTCTCTCTCGCACCAGGCTGACGGGTGGGCCAAGCTCGCGTCAGAGGAGCCAGACGTTCGTGGTGTGGAAGGGCTGGAGTGGATGACCTACTCCGATCGGCCGAAAGCACGCACGATGCCGCTACCAAGATCTCTCGCAAACATCAGGCGGGAGACATCAGAGAAGAAGTGGGCAGAGGCGCGGAAGTAGGCTGGAGGCCGGAACTCCAAGAAATAGTATAAAATGCCGGGAAGTCAAAGACCGGATGGCACAGTTGCTGGGAGCTCCAAGAAGCTTGCCTCGAGATTTTACCAGCTGAAGACGGGGCACCGGCGCACGGGCCAGTACCTGCACTGGGCGAAGGTGCGCCCGACAGCCCAGTGCTGGTGGTCCCAGTGCCCCACGCAGACGAGTGACCACCACTTGAAGGGGTGCCCGAAGTGGAAGGGTCAGCAGACGACCCTGCGGAAGGAGGTGTGGAAGGAGACAGGGAAAGGGAAGAGCCGGTGGAAAGCACTCGAGCTTTTCGCCGACCGGAGGTGCAGTCAGACGGTACTGGATTTCCTCTCCGCGACGGATCTGGGGAAGACAGTGCCGACTGTGGAACAGGACGACGCGGAGAGCGAGGCGTCGGAATGGGAGCTCCGGGAGCGGTAGGAGCGGGAGGCAGAACGGAGGGCGGAGGAGTTGGGTGCTGAGGAAGAGTCGGGTGATGGGGAAGGGACGCCACCGGTGTCCCTACCCACCCCGGCCTTCATGGAATCCGCAGAGGGGGAGTAGGGGGGGGGGGGGGGGTGATGGGTTTGCGCTTTACGTCTTTCCCTTTCTTCTCTTCCTGTGGGATTTCCTTGGTGCGCTCATATCTACATGGGATAGTCCTGGGCGGAGGGCAAGGAGTAGCCTGTACTGTGCCACCACGTGTGGACTGCGGCCGGGAAACGGACTGTACATACTCCTCGCCATGAACTCCCATACGAGTAATGAATAAGCGAAAAAAAAAACGTCTGTCTCGCACTGAGCCTACCCGCATTTCGCCCTGTAACCGTTCTCTGTCTGTTCCACATATCAGCGTTCACTGTCTCCTGAGCTGAGAAGAGCTTTTTTCATTTTCTTATTTTTCGCGTGCGACCTAACGTATAATGTCAGATAGGAATCCTCTTTTGGGATGTGGTTAGCGGCCTATTTTCACACTTGGTCCTGGTCTTGTTGGCCTTGGCGCGCCCGCAGCATTTTTTTTGGCTCATCATAATCACTTTCAACCTGTCTAGACTATGGCGGTGCACATTTTATCCGCTTTCCCCGTCGGCCATCCGTACTGCGGCGGCACGTTTCAAGCTCCCCATCAGCCCCCGCTCTGGCCTGTCCAAAGAAGATATATGCGCACCAATAAAACCATGAAGGTAACAACAAAGGGAACGCCATCCATCCCCTACGCCTCACCTGCCGATACCATGTGGGATAACACCGGCAGTAACAACGGCAGCTCCCTTCCCCGACACCCACCTCCCTCGCTGCTCTGAAAGCCGCCGCCTCCCGCTCCTCATCCCGATCTCGGCTCTCCCGGTGCTCCCACTCTGGCACCTCACTTCCGGCGTCAAATTCTTCCAGAGGCGGCGCCGACATTCCGATGTTCGTAGAAGTGTGGAAATCTAGCACCAGGTGGCTGCACCGCACATCCGCCAGGAGGCCCAAGATCTTCCACTGGCTCTTTCACCTCATTGACCTAATTTACGACCCCGCCCACGTCATTTTCTCCCGCGTCTTCTATTTGGAAACTCTTAGAAGAGGTGGTCACTGGTCTGCGTTGTGCACTGGCACCACCAGCACCGAGCCGAAAGGCAGTCATTGGTCCAGTGAAGGCGCTGCCCAGTGCAGAAGGCAGCAGTCTTCAGCTGGTAACACCTCTTGGGTAGCCTGTCAGAGCTACCAGCAACCGCTCTGTCTGGGCTGTATCTGCTCGCTATCCTGTATTTCTTCTTGGGGTCTGGCTCGCAGCCCACTCGCCAGCCTCGGCTCATTTCTTTTCGGAAATCTCGCATGACATTCGCGAGCAATCTCGGTGCGGCACTGGGCAGACTTGTTCATGGTCCCATAAATTGGAAAAGGTTGTGCTGTTTCGTAGAATAGGGATAAGGTGTACCATTACGAGCTCCCACCGTCCGATGTGATTTGCATGACTAGGAGTATGAGTGTGAGGACGCCTTTGGTTAGGTAGCGCTTTCTTCCGCGTGTAGGGAGTTCTTCTTACTTCGCTCTCATATAACCTCCTTTACATCGTACCATGTATACAAATCAATGTTCCACTCCCACTCTGTTCCTACTGCCGCACCGATCGCTTGTGTATCAATCGGGACACTCCTACCTCCTCTGTTTGGCAACTTCATGTTTTGGGATACGACCACGCTTTCGTTCGTCGTCCATCCCCACTCGGGTACCTTTGGTATTTTTTATTGCCGCCGCCCTTTGCACTTCTGTTCGGTCACGGTCAGTCTTATGTCTTTAGTACCACATCTGGCGCCTCCTTCGGTACACTTCTAAGCCACCTTTTCTTCCGTGTGGCGTGAGAGCTATCGATGTATTCCACCTACCGAGGGTTGCAATATCGGGATGAATACAGATGAAGATAAAAATTCATTGATTAATATGTACAACTTCTTGGGCGAAACGTAATTTCTATATACAACTGGCCCGAGTGACTCGCCAGGGCGGAAGGTCGAATTATGTCTACCACGTCGGTGTTCGGTGAATCGGGCAGGTGTGATCAAAGGATGTGTCTTTTCGGGCCGCCATTGCTGGACGCCCATCACTCTGATATATTCCTTCGCACGTAATGTGCAAAGGAACGTAGTAGAGAAGGAGAAAAAGAAACGGCCAAAGTAAGCACTAAAGGTTGCAGACGAGAGAAGAACAGCGCAACCAGTTGTGCTCGGTCGCCTGGTTAAAATTCATGACCGTGAAAAAAACTCCTGGGAACAGCACAGATATAGGAGAGATAACCAGTTGGTCGAGGATGTTGTAAAAATTCCAGTTATCCTTGGGTCTTATAGTGAGAGAGCAGAGAGAGAGTGTGTGAGGAGGAATATTCTCAGCCTGAGATTGGTCGCTCCCGATGACAGCAAGGGAGCGCACAAGAGGAGTTTGAGCGGTAGTGAGCAAGATAGAACAGTAGTGGGTATATTGAAATATTGTTAAAGCGATGAAGAAGAGTACAAGACAAGGAAAACAGAGACATTTTATACACCGGCCTGCCGATGTCGACCTTCCACATTCTTCGTCATCCATTCCTGCGTCGTCATCCATTCCGGCCTCGTCATCCATTCCGGCCTCGTCATCCATTCCTGCCTCGTCATCCATTCCAGCACCGCAGCGAGAAGCATTTCCAACAGATGTTACTAAGAACCTGCCTTTGTTCTGTATTAGTAATCTAACTGATACCTGAATCTGAACCTTGTGGATACCGGCATACGACCAACTTGCGGGGTGTCCTTGTTCCCCATATCGCGGTTGAATTGCTGCCACATCTGGAACCCGGTACCACACGGCTTCGAGACCCGTCTTGTTGGCAGGTGCAGGGGATCTCTGCTCGTCGGCTGCAGTTGTTGCACCCACACTAAATGCTTTTTCAGCAACAGATGCTCAGCGACTGAATTTTAAAGCTATTAATACGCGCACCATTAAGTCAGCCGTTGCTTCGTAAGCTGGTGTATGACAGTGGTGCTATGTTGTAGTTATGACTAGAGAAATAGCAAATAGCAGAAGTTTGGGGACATTTTACGGAGGAAAAATTCTCCGCAGCTGACATGTAATTCTGTGCTCCCGGATCATCGGCCCTGACTAATAGGAATGCGGCAACTGCACACCGCGAATACACATCAACGACCACGACCATATAGAACCTCCCACCACACATCCGTTTCATTATTTACAAAAACATTATAACCCGTATCAAGGCGTACGATAAGTTCCCACCTAAGTACACGACCCATCTGACGAAAGAAAGGTGTGACGAAAAAAAACTGCAAGCTATGGGATAGTACCCAATGGGTAACACAACATATAGTCCGACTAAGCAAGAAACAATCAAGCAAATATTAAATCTTCCGCGGAAAAAGCGCGAACACATCACCATCTGCAAGAGGGGACGTACTAACAAGAAGGCTCAACCCTAAAACTATTCGATTCTCCTCCATTAAGGAGCGAAAAAGAGTGTGAGGCAGAAGCTTCACTGGGGATTATCATGAATTCCTCCAAACTCGGATTGAAGAAGGTAGGCAGGCAATTTTCCACGCTGGCGTTCAGACAAGGAGGCCGGTATCCTTTCGCGCTGAAATTGTGTCTTTTCGGCCTTCACCTTCACAAGTCGATTATCAGGAAGTCGCACGAGTGGCTTTTCGTATCCGTGCTGCGAACGTGGGTTGGGATGACCACACTGCCGGTGCGCACCGCTTGCGGTACCCTCCAGCGATCCAGGATGCAAATTTGCACGACCTTGTGTTACGGGCCCCACCGGCGATTTCGTGCAATGGAACTCCGAACGAAAGTGGTTGATTCTCTCCTGTTGAAGAATAGTCGCGCTTTCCGTGTCGACTTCGATATCTGGAACAACGTTGGTTACTGTCGCACCCCTGTCGTGACCACGTAGTCCGTCGCGAGGCCGCCCGAGATTGTGTAACGGCGGGAGATCCTTTAAAATGACAGGAGTACAGTAACGATTTCGGATATGGGGCGGAGACGGCCGGCGAGGGCCCAATGTTGCAGAACTATCTTGTGAACCGATTGAGGTGGTTGACTGGTTACTCTTCAAACTACGAATAGCCACTGATTCTGTAGGCGATCCTCTGTAGGCTAGCGGCGGTGACGTAGGGCTGACAATAACACCTGTGGGCTGAACCCGGGATACTGTAGGGGTCAATGGATAAATGAAACGACGGGCTGCGGTGAGCGCGATCGGCCGGTAGTGCCTGGGATTATATTCTTGCAGTGCGGCAAGACGCTCGTCATGTGGAGGTGAATCTTCGCTCATCCACGGAAGCTCCGCAAGTGCCGCGATAGCAGGGTCGACGCGCTTAGAGGAAAACATGCGTGCCACCGAGAATTTGCTCATAAGACGTCGCCAGTTAAATGGCTTTGAGTGACGAGGGCTGGTTGGCAGAGCAGCCCGTTCGGCGGGCGTATACATACTCGGAGGGTCGGCGCAAACACGAGTAGCAGTCACCCGGCTGGGGTTAATGGGAGAGCTCGGTGGCGACCGAGCGAAGGAACGCATTGTCAGGCAAAGTCCCCCCATATCTTCCTCTGCCTGCTCCGGAAATATCCTGCCAGGTAACAATGGTAAAGCGCGTAACGGAGTAAGAGAGCTGCCTCGCTTGGCAGCATTGTAGGATAGAACCGAGTCCGTATCAGCCGCTACCGCAAGTGAGGAACTGACTGAACTAACATCGAGCGGTTGGGGAAGAGCGGTCCCCAATTTGAGCATACAAGAAGGGAATAGTGACCTCGAAGGCCTGCGAGGGAGCTTCGGCTCCATCAGGCTGGTCGATATGAGGCTAGCGTTGTGCTGCTGCGAGACTCGTCTTTCGTTCATCGTTTCGGAAGGTCGCAGCGCGGAGGTGGACGGGCTTCGTGACGTCGTTGTGCCTGCCTGGACCGAATGTGAGGCCGCAATGTTAGATGACGAGAACTCTTCTCTTATAGAGGAGAGGTGTCGGGTGGTGGCGGGCACCGCAGCACCCGGGACCACACGGACTACGGATCTCGGCCGACCGCGGTAGTAGGGAGGCGCTGGAAACTCATATGTGATCGTATTGTCGTCGGATCTGACTGGGGGTAATCTGGGGGGACAGATCGCGAGCGGGCTGCGCGGAAATGGCCGTGGAACTCGCAGTGCCGAATTACCAGGTTTGACTGCGCGCGCTGCGGTCACTTCGACTAGATGAGACGTAGCTGCTCGGAACCTGACATTCTCATGACTCGCCGACCCAGAGGAGGCTGCAACATCCATTGTTGGCGCCGTGGCGACACGAGTTGTGACCTGTAGCGTGGGCGACTGCGTGTTGTTTCCGACGTAACTGTCTGCAGCGGTTACGCACGACGGAGAAATTGCCTGACGGGTCGCAATAAAAGCATCAGGATTACCACAAGTCCTCTGGCCATCTTCAGCAGCACTCACCTCCAACAGCCTGGCTGGATAACACCCTTCTGCGAGGATTGAAGGCGTTCGTGGACCGGTTGCGACAGACTGGAGCAGAACGCGGGCTATTGGTGAGGTAGCAAATCGAGGTACCGACGGCGTCCCGAGCCTGAGATCACAGACGTTGTCATAGGAGTCCATGGGACCGATGGTGGGGGGACTGGCCGCCTCTGTAACTGGCGAGACAATGAACGGAACTGGCAACCAGTAAACGGCAAGTCGCATGAATTGTATTAGCACACGGTGGTTCCACAGCGAGGACGCCTGGATGCTGGGGAGTACCATTCGAAGACGGCGGAGGGCAGCAAGTGCCAGAAGTGAGCAGTCCAGCCGAGACACCGCTACCGGAAGCGGCCGCTGGGGAAGCCGCAGGACCTGGCGCAGGTGCACCCATTGATAAGAGCCCCAATGGTGGACAATTTCGGACTATCGCCGGATCCCCCTCTCTGCTGACAATGTTGGTGTACTGCGTAACCGATGAAATAGCCGGAGCGACCGCAGCCAAGCCCGTAGGTGAATTGGAGTCCAATTGCGGAAAAGACATGCGTATTGGTACTGCGAGTAAAAGAAGTTGCGCGGAAAAGTGAAGGATGACTGAATTGAGGTTCTGTAGTTTGTGCCACGCAATGATCTGAAATTTACTCCCAATAACATTAGTAACGGTTATCCAGCGCCTCTTCAAAATCAGCAGATCATAGATGGCGTCTCGGAGTACGGAAAAGAATGGAAGGATGGTTTGATTGATACATCCACGCCGTGGCAAGGAGCAGTAACAGGAGTCACTCACACGGGCTTCCGCTACCAGTGGAAATAGCGACCTTGGAGGAGAAATATCTGCTGCCGTTGCGAAGTGACGTGATTCTGATGAGTGAAAACCAGGAGATATGACGGTAGCACAACTAGAATAGGATGCAAGTAGCGGTGAGTATGTCGACTGTCGGATGAGCAGGCAAGGAGGGGATAACCGCAACAAAATCAGACGGGGAATAGCGGGACTGCAGATTAGGGGGTAAGCAGCCCGGGAAACGAAGGGAACAAGAAGCGTGATTCAATAGATGTGCGCACATAGAACTCCGACGAAGGAATAAAGACTCAGTTAAACCGCCTGGGTTATATTTGGAGCACTCACTCACATTGCAGATAGATGAGAAAATTCGAATGACGAGTAATTCTCCGAGGTAGAGTATGTGTACGAGGCGGCTGTTGGCGATACGAATGCGACGTTCAATCTAGCACCGATATAGGAAGGATAAGACGTTAAAGACGGCCTGGAAGTTATGAAATTTGTGAGTAACTAATCTCTGAAGTGGAAAGTGGGGGGTGTGAATTATGGGTAACGACCAACGATGGGTAGTGGACAGTTGGCACTATGGCAGTGTGAAAGAAATGAAATGCGCACGGAGTGGAGACCACCTCGCGCAGGGTGAAGCGTTACTGAGAAACGGCAGGCCAAGAATAGGAGGACGAAGAGTTTGGTGCAGATGGAAACAAAGAAATTTGGTAGCAGGAAAAGTGGAACAGACGCTCCCGTTTGCAGTTCAAAGATGAAGATAGGCGGGGAGCCGTAATCGACTTACGTGAGTTGGAGGACAAGAGTGCAGACGTAGACGGACAAACGAAAGCGGCTTGAAACCCGTGCAATCAGGAAAGCCCGACGGGCCAAAAAGAAAGGTACAAAAGGATGATGCAAGTCACTGCTGCAGAAGGTAGACCGCCGAAGGCAGCTGTTATGGGGTGAGTAACTTGTCGCGCGGCTTATACCACAGGTAGGTTGGAGGGAAGGGGAAGAATATCTCACCAGCACAGGTTACCAATGTAAAGGGAGAAAACGCAACGGAGATAGGAAAGGTAAAGGAGAAGCAATCGCAGTACAAAGCGTGCTGAGACGTATTGTGTATCAGATGGTCAACGCAGCATAAGAGAAGCGGTGAGGCAGGATGGCGAAAGAAAGAGGGATGTAGAAGGAACGATGATGCAGGAAGTGATAATAGTGTAGGAAAGCGACGGTAGCAAGGCGGAAAAGAGAATAACGTCAGCACAACCAACGCTCAAAGGGGCGTTACCGTGTAGAAAACAAGGCGTCCGGAGTAGCACGCAATGTACCTAATCACATGGCACCGCCGAGCTTTAGATAAGACGTTTCTGGGGTCCGTACGACACGGACACCACAAAAAAGCAGGTAGTATCAAAGAAATGTTTTTGGACTCCTTCACCTTGAATCTAGCCAACTCCGGTAGTGAACGTGCGCGGTATTCGCCGTGACTGACAGATGATATCTCTAGCGGCCGGTGCAAATTCGACGCAACGAATGCCAAACACCTTACGGCTAGTTGGTCCCATATTACAGATGTGATGATTAGCGAAAATGAGAGCAGTATGCCTGTTTAATACCTGGTCCTGATTTCGCAAAAACAGGGTAAACACCTTGTATACGGATTTCGAATTGGATAAGAACACTCGTGTGCAGTCTCTGCAGACTATCAGTGCTATGCGTGGATGTCCGCGAGATAGTAGCACGTTGGAAGGTTACCTTCATCCCCGCTCCCGTGCTTCCCCAAGGAAGTAAATAGGCACAAGAGACCTCCAAAATAAAGGTAAAGGTAATAACAAACTAAATTAGACCTGAACTACTAGTCCTGATTCACGGATGCAAGGAGCTTACCGGTGGGGAGAAACGGCGGGTGATCCCAACACTAGGCACCTAGCTCCTACGCATTATTTTAACTCCGTCCTCATCTTTCTCACTCTTGCCTGAAGCCCCGTACTGACGGTAGTACACTGCCTGATATGGTTGCCTTTTACTCCATCCATAGTGGAGAGATGGTCCAGCAGGAATTGGCAGCACCCGGATAAGAGGGTGCTGCATATCGAACTGGCCGTTTAATCCAGGCCTCGCAGTCGTCCGTCCCGTCCGTCTTGAGGCCTGCCCGGGACTGGACTACGGCCGCTAGTCCTGGCAGTCTAAGGACGGCCGTCCCGTAGATATTTTTCAGTGAGGACTGGACGGACTGC
>Ga0307516_10008523_pt1 | contig 11583 bp, 13 predicted proteins | sample 19_EM_MG_FD_203310 | JGI IMG/M metagenome (GOLD analysis project Ga0307516, IMG submission 203310) | Populus trichocarpa ectomycorrhiza microbial communities from riparian zone in the Pacific Northwest, United States - 19_EM | ecosystem: Host-associated > Plants > Roots > Unclassified | place...
AAGGCGAGAGCCTGCAGGCCAACATCGCCCTGGCAAAGAACAATGCGGCGCTCGCGGGGGACATTGCAGTGGCGCTGGTGAAGCAGGCGCCCTAGCCGACCATGAGCGCCAGCAGGAAGTGCCCGGCCGTGGAGTCGGCGCTGGCCGCCGCATGCGCCGTGCGTGGGAGCCCTTCGCTGGCCAGCAGCTGCAGCGTGCAAGTTTCGCCCGCGTGCCCGTCGCGCGTGCGGGCGAGCAAGGTGTGCAAGGTGTCGGCACTGCGTGGCGCCAGGAACCCATCCAGCGCCTGGCCCAGCAGGTCGTCACGGTCACAGCCCAGCAGGCGCGCGCCCGTCTGGTTGACTTCGCGCACCTGCATCGCCTCATCGACGGTCAGGTACCCGACCGGCGCACGGTCGTAGAGGTCGATCTGGCGGCTCAGCGCGGCCTCCAGGTCGACGCGGGAGTTGCGCAGTTCTTCCTGCTGCATTTCCAGCTCCACCTGATGCACCTGCAGTTCATGCAGGATGGCGAGCGCGTCTGCCGCGGTCGACGGCAACACGGCCAGGTCGTACAGCGCCCTGAGCGCGGTCGAGACGGTGGCCCGATCGCCATTGGGTTGCGTCCCGGCCGTCAGGCGCGAAAGGGCGCGCAGCCGCAGGTCCGACAGCCGTGCCAGTTCCGTGGAGTGGGTGGACATGCAAAAGCCTTTCGCAGTTCCTCGGCCGACGCCCCCATCTCCTGGCGCAGGGCGTGCACCTCGTCCTTCCAGCGCTGCAGTTCTTCGACCAGCTCGGGATCGGCCACGCCGGCAGCGCGCTTGCGCCGGCTCTTGGTGGCAGGCGGGCTGGCGGCCTCGCGGAAGACGACCATGACCAGGCCGATCAGCGCCTTCGGCTCCTGCATGGCCTTGACGGTGACGTTCAGTGTGTGCTGGGCGTGCTCGTCCAGCCGCAGGCCGCGCCCTCGGCGCTGCGCTCCAGCAGCACGGGCATCACCTTGTCCTTGAGTTCCTGCCAGGCGGCAGGATCGCGGAAGAAGCTGGTCACGCCGATCAGCATTTCCTTGAACAACAGGTCCAGCTCCTGCGGGTTCTGCCGGACGAAGCCTTCGTAGGCGGCAGGGGTGGCCAGGCCGTGCACACCCATGCGCCGCTGGATGCGCCGTTGCAGCGTGCTGGGCTTGTACTGCGACAGGTCGTGCTTGCTCCGCTGGCGCAGCTGATCCACGATGGACGCCTGCACCCGCTGGTTGCTCTCGTCCGTGCCTTCCGGCAGCAGCGCGGCGGCCTGCTGTTCGGCCGTCACGCGCAAGATGCGGCCGGGCAGTTCGGCCGGCAGCCCGACGATGTCGGCGCAACCCGCGGCGATGGCGCTCCGGGGCATGGCGTCGAAGGGCGCCGAGTCCGGCTGCTGCACCACCGCCAGGCCGCCCTGGGACTTGATGGCCTGGAGGCCGAAGGTGCCATCCGAGCCCATGCCCGACAAGACCACACCGATCGCCTGGTCCCCCTGCTCACGGGCGAGTGAAGAAAACAACTGGTCGATCGGCAGCCGCAGGCCACGCGGCTGCACCGGTGGCGCCAGGTGCAGCGCCCCCCCCGCTGCACGGTGAGCACGCGGTCCGGCGGGATGACGTAGACGGCATCGGGCTGCACACGCAGGCCCTGGACGGCTTCGCGCACCGGCATCGCCGTGGATCGCTGCAGCAACTCGACCAGCATGGCCTTCTGTGTCGGGTCCAGGTGCTGCACCACCACATAGGCGAGCCCGCTACCGGGGGGCACATGCGAGAGAAACAGCTCCAGCATGCCCAGGCCCCCCGCCGAAGCGCCCAGGCCGACGATGCGCGGGCCGCCGGAGTCGGCGTAGCGGCGGTCGCCTGCCAGGGAAGGAATCATCGCCCAAGCATCAGGGCTGCTGGGCACCGTGGGCACGCCAAGGCATGCCGCTGTCATGCACCGCCTGGCCCCGCGCCCTGGCCTGCACCCTCATTCACCCCCAGCGCCCCCGCGTCGAACGCCCCCGGCAGCAAGGCCCCCGCCGTGGTGACCTGCACCGCCCCGGCCAGATTGGCCAGCAGCACGCCCAACTCCGGCCCGCCCAGCTCCAGCATCACCTGCCGGCACGCACCGCAGGGCGCAATCGGCCCGGGCGTGTCGCCGATCACCGCCAGCCGGCTGAAGGCCCGCGGCGGCACGCCCGCCGCCACGGCCGAGAAGAAGGCCGTGCGCTCGGCGCAGTTGCACAGGCCGTACGCGGCGTTCTCGACATTGCAGCCCAGGAACACCCTGCCGTCTGCGGCCAGCAACGCGGCGCCGACGTGGAAGCGCGAGTACGGGGCGTAGGCCCGGTCGCGGGCCTGGCGGGCCTGCGTGACGAGGTCCTGGTCGGTCACGGCGGTCATGGCGGTCATGAGGCGTGTCCTTCCACCACCGCGACGGCCGGCGGGGCCTCTTCTGCAAGGTCTGGCGAACCGCCCAGGGTGACCCGGCCGGCCACCACCGGGCGCAGCCGCGGCGCGGTGTCGGCCAGGCGGTACGCCGCCTGCACCGCCGCCACCGCTGCGTCGGCCGCCTCGGCACTGGCCGCATGCACCCAGGCCAGCGGAGTGTCGTCGTCCATCACCGCACCCAGCGGCGCCAACCCACTCAAGCCCACCGCCGGGTCGATCGGGTCGCCACCCTGCAAGCGGCCCCCACCCAGTTGCAGCACCACCAGGCCCAGCGCCCGCGTGTCGATGGCCTGCACGTGCACGAGCCCCTGGTCACAGGCCGCCTGAGGCCGCGGCACCGGCCGGCGCACCGGGGCAGCCGCGAGGTGCCGGGCCGGGTGCTCCAGCAGGCCGGCCGGGCCGCCCAGGCCCGCCACCATGCGCGCAAAACGCTCCGCCGCCTGCCCACCCTCCAGCACGTGGAGCAGGCGTTGCCGGGCCTCGGCGTCGTCGGCCGCCACGCCGGCCTGCACCAGCAAGGCCGCACCCAGCGCCAGCACCACCTCGTGCAAGCGCGCGGGGCGGCTGCGGCCGGCCAGGTAGTCCAGCGTGACCTGCACTTCGAGTGCATTGCCGGCACAGGGAGCCAAGGGCTCGTTCATGTCGGTCAGCAGGGCTTGCGTGGGCAGGCCGGCGCCGCAGCCCACGTCCACCAGGCTGCGGGCCAGCACCAGGGCCTTGGCAATGCCCGGCATGAAGGCACCGCTGCCGTACTTCACGTCGAGCACCAGCGACTGCAGGCCGGCCGCGAGCTTCTTGGACAGGATGGACGCGGTGATCAGCGGCACCGACTCCACCGTGGCCGTGAGGTTGCGCACGGCGTAGAGCCGCGCATCCGCGGGCGCCAGGCCGGGGCCGGCGCCCACGATGGCCACGCCGGCCTCGCGCACCACGCGGCGCAGTTGCGCCATGGCCGGCCGCACGGTGTAGCCGGGAATGGCCTCCAGCTTGTCCAGCGTGCCGCCGGTGTGGCCCAGCCCGCGCCCGGAGATCATGGGCACGAAGCAGCCGCAGGCCGCCAGCATGGGGCCCAGCATCAGCGACACGGCATCGCCCACGCCGCCGGTGGAGTGCTTGTCCACCACCGGGCCGGGCAGGCGCTGGCGCTGCCAGTCGAGCAGGCGGCCGCTGTCGCGCATGGCCAGCGTCAGGGCCACGCATTCATCGGTGGCCATGCCGCGCCAGCACACGGCCATGGCAAACGCCGCGGCCTGCGCGTCGCTCACGCTGCGGCGCTTGATGCCCTGCACGAACGCGGCCAGGGCTTCGGCGCCCAGGCGTTCGCCCAGGCGCTTGCGGCGGATGGTCTCTTGGGGGACGAAGGTCATGGGCTGGCTCAGCCTCTCAGTAGGAGCCGGAGCCGGCGGCCGTCTCCGTGCCGTCCAGTGCGGCCAGCAGCACGGGCAGCAGGCTCGATGCGCCAAAGCGCAGCCTGCGCGGCGTCAGCCAGTCGTCGCCGCAGGCCTGGCGGGCCAGTGCCAGGTAGCGCTGCACATCGGCGATGCCTGCCAGGCCACCGGCCACCTTCAGGCCCACGCGCTCGCGCTGCGGCGCGATCACTTCCAGCATGATGGCCACGGCCTCGGGGGTGGCGTTCACCGGCACCTTGCCGGTGGAGGTCTTCAGGAAATCCGCGCCTTCCTGCACCGCCAGCTCGCTGGCCTGGCGGATGAGCCGGGGCTCGCGCAGTTCGCCGGTCTCCAGGATGATCTTCAGCGGCACCCCCGCCCGCACCCGGGTCTGCACCGTCCGGCAAGCCCGCCGGCAGGCCCGGACCAGGTCCCTGCCCGCCTGCGCATCACCGGCCTGCAAGGCGCGCCACGGGAACACGGCATCGATCTCATCGGCGCCCGCCGCCAGCGCCGCGTCGATCTCGCCGGCCACCATGGCGACCGGCGAATCGCCCCGCGGGAAGTTGACCACCGTGGCGATGCGCACCTCCGCCAGCCCCAGCCGGGCCAGCGCCTGCCGCGCCGTGGCCACGAAGCGCGCATGCACGCACAGGGCGGCCGGGGCGCCATGGCGGGTCTGCGCCCGCGCGGCCAGCGCCTCGATGGAGGCCTCGCTGTCGTGGTCTCCCAGCGAGGTGAGGTCCAGGCAGTGCAGGGCGAGCTTCGCAGCGTGCTGCGGGGTATCCAGGGGGGGCATGGGCATCCTCGGGTTGCAGCCGGCCCGGCCGCCACGTCAGCGACCGGGCTCGGGCAACGATGTTGAGGATGCGATTCTGACGCGAGATGAAAGAGTGCCCCCCGGCCGACGCCTTGCGTCGTGCGCCCCCGTGCCTTACTTCGCGGCCTCTTGCGCGTCGTGCTTCTCGTGCCGGATGCGGCGGCTCTGCTTGTTCTCGGCATGCCGCAGGCGGGCCTGCTCGGCCCCACTCACGTGGCCATCGCGTCCGGCGCGGGCCTCTTTGGCAGAGACGCGGGCCTGCCCGGCTTCGAGGCGGGCGGTTTCACGCTTGGTGAGCGCGCCGCTTTGCACACCCTTCTCGATGCGTTGCTGCTGGTTGATGTTGCGCTGGACATCGGCCTGCATGCGCTGCGACGAGGCCGACGTGGGATTGCCGTGCACGTCGTTCTGCTTGGCCGCCTTGATGTCGCGGCTGACGGCGTTCTGTTCCCGGGTGATGCGGGCCTTCTCCTGCGCACTGAGCTTGCCGTCCTTCAGTGCATTGGCTTCGACGCGATCGACATGGGCCTCTTCGCGCTGCAGGTGCGCCGCCTCGCGTGTGTTCAATGCCCCGCTCTGCAGGCCTTGTTCGATGCGCTTTTCCTGGTTGACGTCGCGCTGCACGATGGACCCGGAGGTGACCGGTGGTGCCGCGACCGCGGACTGGGCCTGGCTGGCGGTGGCCACGGCAAACAAGGTCAAGGTGTACACAAGGGAATGGGCACGCATGGGGTCTCTCCGTGGGGGGTGGGGTGAAGCTTGAATCGGCAGATGCCGCGGCCGTTCAACCCGGGCCATGCAACGCCGGTTGACGCTGCACCGGTGCTTCTGCACGGGCGGCACGCCGGCGCGGGGCCGGCAAACGCAGCCGTGCGAAATGCGCTGACAGCGCCACCCCGTGAACCGTGTCCGCTTGATACGCCCACTAAGGCCGCACGGCCGGCGTCTCGATGCGCATGCCGCCGGCACGTGCCGCCAGGTACAGCTCCAGCGCCACCAGTTCCTGTGCGCCATAGGGGAAGGGCTCCGCGCGCACACCCGTCATGCAGCCGCGCAGGCGCCGCTGCAGGCTGCCCAATCCTTGCCACTCCAGGCGGTAGACGGGATAGCCGGTGGGGTGCGCCTGCGGGAGGGTGCTGCCGCCCAGGCGCTGGCCGGCATGGTCGTCGTGGCACTGCCGGCACGACAGGTGAAGCTGGCCGATGCGCTGTTCGTACAAGGCCTGCCCGAGCGCACGGAATGGCCGCAATCGCTCATCGGTCGACGGGGTGATGGGCAGGCCGCGCGACTGGTGGGCCACGTGGCTCTCCAGGCTCAGCAACTCGCGGCTCTCCAAGGGCAGCGCGGCGGCGTGCTGGCGCCGCTCGCGGCACAGGTTGATGCGCTGCTGCAGGTTCACCGGCTGCCGGCTCGGCGCGTCGAAGGCCGGGTAGCGGGCCGCCACGCCACGCATCGCAGGCGCCGCGCCGGCTTCATGGCAATCGGCACAGGAGCGGCCGCTGCGGCCCTCTTTGCGCTGCCACAGCGCCGCACCCTCTGCCACCCACAGCATGCCGGGGTTCTGCATGTCGTCGGCCTGCATGGCCTGCGTGGCGGCGCTCATGAAGTCGAAGCCGGAGCGGCGCGGGTCGGCTGCGGGTTGGGCCACCGCCGCGCCTGCCCCCACCAGCACGACCCACGCCAGCCCCTTCATGTGACCGTGAGGGCCAGGGTTTCCGTGTGCGCGAAGCCGTTGTCGCCTTCCCAGGTGAGGCTGAGCGTGCCGCTGGCCGTGGCCACGGTGCTGAAGGCGATGTAGGGATTGGCGGCCACGGCGGCGAAGAGTTCGGCACTGAACACCAACTCGTCGCCATAGCGGCAGGTGAAGCGGTGGATGATGTCGCGCGGCAGCTTGCGGCCTTCGGCATCCACGCGCAAGCCGGTCTCCATGGCATGGGCGATGAGTGTGCGGATCTCGATGACCTCGCCACGGCGGGCCGTGCGGGGGGCGGTGATCAGGGTGCGGGCCATGGTGTCAGTCCTCGCCGGGCCGCCCCAAGAGGACTGATCCCCTCGGGGGACGACACCGAAGGTGTCTAGGGGCTGTCATCTCAGGACTCGATGCAGGCGGCCAGCGTGACCACCACGTCCACCGTGTGCGACCAGACACTGCCATCGCTCAGGCGCGCCACCGCCACCAGTTTCTGCGACGTGGCCAGGCGGATGCGCGTGTCCACGCGCGCGCGGCCGCAGCGCGGCGTGAGCACGAAGCTGGCCACGTCGCGCTGCGGGTTGCGCTCGTTGAACACCGCGATGGCCTGCACATGGTCCTGCTCGGTCATGGGGCTGTCCACCGTCACGCTGACCGGCACGGTGTTGCCGTTGTCCACCAGCGGCGCGATGTCCAGCGTCACCCGGCCCTGGCGCACCGGGGCGCTGCCGGCAAAGCCGCGCACCGCGGCCTCCAGGTCATGCACGGGATCGGCGGGCTGGGCCGCGGCGGGGAGCGTCCAGGCTGCGCCAATGACCAGCACCTGCCGGCGGTCGAGGGAGACAGGTGGCACGCTCATGAGTCAGTCCTGCAAAGTCGCCAGGTAGGCCACCACGTCTTCCACCTGCTGAGCCGTGAGCAGCGGCCGGCCGCGCCAGGCCGCGCCCACGCGAGCCAGCCCCTCGGTGCGGTGGTAAGGCGGCATCAACGAGGCGGGGTTCAACCGTTGCGCATCCGCAATGCGCAAGCGCAACTGCGCCGTGGACCAGCGCTGCCCGGCACCTGCCAGGTTGGGTGCCAACGTGCCCTGGAAGCGCTCCTCTGGAATCGGCCCGGTGTGGCACAGCAGGCACAAGCCCAACTGCCGATCGGCCACGATGGCGCGGCCACGGGACACCTCGCCGGGCACGCCGGTGAGCGGCACGGGGATCGCGTCGCCCACCACGTTGAACTCGTGCACGGGCTGCGCTGCCACGCCTCCAGCCGCAAGCATTCCCCAGGCAGACAAGGCCCGCACGAGTCGCCGCATCACGCCTTCTTGAGCTTGTGGTGCCGCAGCGGCAGGTCGCGGATGCGCTGGCCCGTGGCCGCGAACACGGCATTCAGCACCGCCGGGGCCGCCACCGCGATGGTGGGTTCGCCCACCCCGCCCCAGAAGCCGCCGCTGGCCACGATCACAGTCTCGACCTGGGGCATCTGCTCCATCTTCATGACCGGGTAGGTGTGGAAGTTGTCCTGCTCGATGCGGCCGTTCTTCAGCGTGCACTCGCCATACAGCGCGGCCGACAAGCCATAGGCGAACGAGCCCTCGACCTGCGCCGCGATCTGCTGCGGGTTCACCGCGTACCCGCAATCGGTGGCGGCAACGATGCGATGGATCTTCAGCTCGCCCTCGTCGTTGACCGACACCTCGGCGCACGCGGCCACATAGCTGCCGAAGCCCATGGTCACGGCCAGGCCGCGGTGCACGCGCTGGCCGCCCACCGAGGGGGCCGGCTTGTGCCAGCCCACGCGTCCGGCCACCGCATCCAGCACCGCCAGGTGCTTGGGTGAACCGGCCAGCAGCTTGCGTCGCAAGGCCAGCGGGTCCTGCTTCAGCGCATGGGCCACTTCATCCATGAAGCATTCGACGTAGAGCGTGTTCTGGTTCAGGTTCACGCCGCGCCAGAAGCCCACAGGCACCGGCGGGTTGCGCATGGCATGGTCGATGCGCAGGTTGGGGATGGCGGTGTAGCCGAACGAGGCCTCGGGCCCCGGCGGGTTGAGGCCCTGGAACACCACCGGGTCGCGCCCGTCGCGCATGCTTTGCGGCGCCACGCCGGCCAGGATGGACTGGCCCGAGATGCGCATGTGCAAGGCGTTCAGCTGGCCGTCCTTGTCGATGCCGGCGCGCAGCTTGCACTGCGTCACCGGGTGATAGCGGCCATGCTGCATGTCTTCTTCACGCGACCAGATCATCTTGACGGGCGTGCCCGGCAGCTCGCGGGCGATGGCCACGGCCTGGCGCACCCAGTCGTGCACCGCGCCGCGCCGGCCGAAGCCGCCGCCCAGGTGCAGCTTGTAGACCTCGCACTGGGCCGGCGGCAGGCCGGCGGCCTCGGCGGTGGCGGCCAGGGCCGCTTCGCCGTTCTGCGTGGGCGTCCAGACCTCGCAGCGCTCGGGCGTCCAACGCGCCGTGGCGTTCATGGTTTCCATGGTGGCGTGGTTCTGGTGCGGGTACGAGTACACCGCCTCGATCACCCGGTCCGCCGCCGCCAGGCCCAGCCGCACGTCGCCCGCTTCGTTGCCGGCCATGGCATCGTCGGCATCCAGGCCCGCGCGCAGGAACTCCGCCACGCTGGCGCTGGAGGCCTGGGCATTGGGGCCTTCGTCCCATTCGATGGGCAGCGCGTCCAGCGCGGTCTTGGCGCGCCACCAGGTGTCGGCCACCACGGCCACCGCGCTGTCGCCCACGCGCACCACCTTCTTGATGCCGGGGCGCTGGCTGATGGCTGTCGCGTCGAACGACTTGAGCTTGCCGCCGAACACGGGGCAATCCTTGATGGCCGCATTCAGCAGGCCAGGCAGCTTGAGGTCCATGCCATAGACCTGCTTGCCGACCAGCTTGTCCAGCGTGTCCAGGCGCTTGACGGGTTTGCCGGCCAGCCGCCAGGTCTTGGGGTCCTTGAGCGCGATGTCGGTGGGCGGTGTCAGCTTGGCCGCCGCAGCCGCCACCTGGCCATAGGTGGTCTTGCGCCCGGACGGCCGGTGCGTGATGGTGCTGGACAGCGCCGCGCACTCGGCCGCGGGCACGCCCCAGGCCTCGGCGGCGGCCTGCACGAGCATCATGCGGGCCGCGGCGCCGCCCTTGCGCACGTACTCGTGCGACTCGCGCACGCCGCGGCTGCCGCCGGTGGAGAAGCTGCCCCAGACCCGGTTGCGCGCCAGGTTCTGGCCCGGCGTGGGGTACTCGGTGGTGACGCGGTTCCAGTCGCACTCCAGCTCTTCGGCCACCAGCTGCGCCAGGCCCGTGAGCGAGCCCTGGCCCATCTCGGAGCGGGCGATGCGGATCACCACGGTGTCGTCCGGCTGCACCACCACCCAGGCATTGATTTCCGGGGCGGCCGCCTGCGCCTCGGCGGCGCCGGCAAGGGGCACATGGAACGCCACCATCAGGCCGCCGCCGGCCAGGGCAGAGGATTTCAGCCACTGGCGGCGCGTGAGTTCGGTGGCGGCGCTCACCAGCAAATGTGGCTCTGCCACTTTGCTGGATCCCCCCGGGGGACGGACGGCTTCGGCCGGCCTTGGGGCGCTCATGACTGGCTCCGGTCACCGTCCGCGGGCCGGCCCTCGCCGACCACCACGCACGCGTGTTCGCCGAGCGCGGCGCATTCGGGCACCGTGCCAGCCATGGGGAGGCCCTTGACCCTGCCGCCGCCCGCCGCCACCTTGATGGCGGCCCGCACGCGGTTGTAGGTGCCGCAGCGGCAGATGTTGGTCATCGCCGCATCGATGTCGGCATCGGTGGGCTTGCGCTTGGACTGCAGCAGCGCCGCGGCCGCCATGATCATGCCGGACTGGCAGAAGCCGCACTGCGGCACGTCCAGCGCCGCCCAGGCCTGCTGCACGGGGTGCGAGCCGCTCTTGGACAGACCCTCGATGGTGACGATCTTCTCGGTCACCTGGACGGTGGACACCGGCCGCACGCAGGAACGCGTGGCGGCTCCGTCGATGTGCACCGTGCAGGCCCCGCATTGCGCGATGCCGCAGCCGTACTTGGTACCGGTCAGGCCCAACTGCTCGCGCAGCACCCACAGCAAGGGCGTGTCCGCTTCAGCGTCGAACTCGCGCACCCGGCCATTGACATTCAAGCGGACCATCTGCAGCCTCCTCGCCTTGGGGTATGACCCTGAGGCTGGCGATTCAACCGCGAATGCCGCCCGGAGGGAAGTGCCCCAGGCGGTGCCCGATCAGGCCGGAGGGTCATCGCGCCGGGCAGCGCGATGACGTTGCTGGCCGGGCCGCTCCCAAGCCGGCCCGGATCCCCGTGGGGGATCGGCCGAGGGGCTGCCTCTACCGTGCGCTGGCGAAATGCTCGTCGTAGCGGTGCACGAAGTCCTTGGCCGAAAGCGGCACATGGCAGGCGCGGCAGGTGTTGGTGTCCTCCGGGCTGCGCGTGCCGTTGGGCAGGTAGCCGGCGTAGATCCAGTTGCCATTGCGCAAGGGTTCGACCACCTCCTGGCCCCAGCCGGCATTCTTGCCCATCACGAACACGCGCAGCAGGTCGCCCTTGACGAGCTTGCCATCAGGCCCCGTCTTGAGCGAGCCGTCCGGGTTGGCCTGTGCGGCGTAGTTCTCCATCACGAACACCGTGCCGTTGGGGAACCCGCTCGCCGCCGTGGCCCCCTGGGCCGGGGCGTTCATGTAGATCTCGCGCACCTGCTTGGCATCGGGGCGCTGCACCGCCGACAGGAACTTGGGCCAGCTCTTGTAGTTGGCCGGCATGGGCAGCTCGCCATCCTTGAGCTTGGGCTCTCCCAGGCCCACCATGGAACCCACGGAATCCAACACCGAGCAAGCGCTCAGGCTGAAGGCCGCGACTGCGGCCAGCAACAAGGGCTTGAAGATCGAACGACTGACAGCAGCAACCAAGACAAATCTCCCCGAGAGCAACCACATGACGACAAATGTATCGGCGCGCAGGTTAGCACCGAGCCGTCGCTGCGCTGGGGCAGGCTTGTGTGAATTTGTGCGTGGCAGCAGATGTGCTTGAACTGCACCCGCTCGGCGGGTGGCATCGGTACTCCGGGGCCGGGTGCTCACACTCAGCCGGCGCCGGGCCGCCCCAAGGCGGCTGAGCACCCGCTCGGCGGGTGGCACCGGTACTCCGGTGCCGGGTGCTCACACTCAGCCGGCGCCGGGCCGCCCCAAGGCGGCTGAGTACCCGCTCGGCGGGTGGCACCGGTACTCCGGGGCCGGGTGCTCACACTCAG
>Ga0307516_10008524_pt1 | contig 11580 bp, 13 predicted proteins | sample 19_EM_MG_FD_203310 | JGI IMG/M metagenome (GOLD analysis project Ga0307516, IMG submission 203310) | Populus trichocarpa ectomycorrhiza microbial communities from riparian zone in the Pacific Northwest, United States - 19_EM | ecosystem: Host-associated > Plants > Roots > Unclassified | place...
AGACAGTGTGCTGTTGCTGGACGCGAGTTACAGAGGGGTGGTCGTGATGAGGGCCTGGCAACATCATGTCATACAGCTGTTGAGTGTTCGCCAGCGAAAGGTGAGACGTATGACCGGCATATCCCATCGCGGGCGGATTGGGTACTATATTCTGCTGGGGGTATCCGCGAGGCGGTTGCCGATAGCCGGGCAGGAGGTTATTGTCGGTTGGTCGACCTTGAAGAAAAGCAGAACCCTGTCCTACTAGGGGGAGATTTGGTGGAGCAGGATTGTAGTGACGCTGCTGATACCCCATCTGGATTTCATCCTGGTCCACTGCCTGGTTGAGCTGTGAAGTGCCGTTACGGTAATCGTATAATTGAGGATGTGGCTGTGGTTGTGGACGGTGGATGTGATTCAGGAGGGAAGGGTATGACAATTGCTCAGCATTTGTCACCATGTTCTCGCGGTAAAGTCCTTGGGCCCTGTTCTGCTGTCGGTCAACAGCATCAGGGGCCTCACCGGCTTGCTGCAAGCGGCGAAGATCCGCAGTCGAAAGGCCGCCGCTAAAGGAGTGTGGGCGTTCCTTGATATCACTTCCTGTATTCACTTTGAGAGGAGGCTTGTTCACTACAACTTTGTTCGGCGGGGACCCGACAGAGTCACGGGAGCTGGAAACAGTGGTATCCGTTGACGGACCACGGGAATGCGAAAGACGAATTTCATGCTCGGAGGCGTGGGGCGAGGAACCGACACTCGTGCTAGATGAGGTCTCCAGCGGACTTGCTTCATTCATTTGAACAACGGCTGCGGCTGCGAGTTTTGACTTGGCTGGGGTTCGAAGCGGACCATGGACGGTGTCATCGTCGCCGGTAGCTTCCCCTATCTTTAGGCGACCGATCTCGTCAGCGAGCTCCCAGCTTGGGGATTCTGAATCCACAAGCTGGCCATTGGTGTTGAAGCGCCATCGGTGTCCAGGCGCCTGGGTGCGTTCAGGTGTACTGTTGTCGGTGCGAGTGGGCATTGGTGCGTAGGGTATTTTCTGGAAAGCAGCTGAGTTGTTCCTGCGTGCAGCTGTGAGATGTATGGGTAGGGAATCGTTTGGTATCGTCCAATTCTAGTGAAAATGAGCAGGTCAAAACACGTGGCGAACTGAAGACTTACCTCTACGGTATATTCGGTATTACTGTCGTTTGCTTGAGACCAACCAAAACTGTCAGTAGGATTAAGGCGGTGTTTTCGGGATATGGGAGTCTGTAGATCGTCCGAGTTTGATGTTGAGAAGTTTTTCGTGGGGGATGAAGAATTCGTAAGTGCTTCGTGCATTTAACTGTGCGAGGCACTGAGGGACGGCGAGTGGGTAGCGGTGGGCAGGAGGACTTGCCAGATAATTAGGAAGGAGGGATGGGGCGATAGATAGAACGTGGAGGATAGACAAGATAGGTATAAAAATGGGGCGTGAGGATCGTCAGGATGTGGGTCGTTGGACGAGCAGACTTGAGAACGAGCCGGTGACAGGAACGGGCTTTTGTTCAGAAGGAAGGCGAGGCAGGGGGGAGGCAGAAGGAAGAAGCAGTCACTGAAGCTCCTCAGGCTTTTGATCGCTTGCAACGTGCCCTTCACCGGACCCTTTTCCACTCCGCTTGCCCTGATGTTTCGTTCACCACCTCCGGCGCGTACACAGTGGCGTATAATCTCCTCAGGAAGGGCCGAGCAGAGCGCTCACCGTCCTCGTCAACGTCCAAAACAAGCCGGGTCCCGTTTTGGCGCAACACCTCATGGATCGATGGAATCCTTCAATCTCCACCCCAACACATGTTGGACACGCTCCATCAATCTTAAGCCTCCTCATGTCGTACATGATCAATCTAATTAATCAACGAGATACTGTCCCTACTTCATTTAATTACGCGTCTGTCGTTGCCAAGTTTGTGAAAACTCGATCGGCCGAAATGTAGACACTCACAGTACGATGTACCAACCAGCATGGTCGAAAGACCTTGTAGTTGATCTTCGTTGAACATCAGCTGATCGTTGAGCCAAGTATCCTGTGGACAGTTCATATCAAGAATCATCTACTAGATCAACATGACATCCTACCTGATGGGTCTGCGATTCATCATCGGGCGTCAGTCAAACACCACGAGATATGTTCCGCGACAAACCTTCTTGAATTCGGATGCACACTTTCGAATCGTAGTAGAGATGGGGGGTGGGTCGGCCGCGTGAGGCGCTAAAACTATAGGGGCCAGATCAATATGGTGAAAGATCCATCAACGAAATTATGACCTTCCGTGAGCGGCGGCATCCACGATTCAACGGTATACGGCAGGCTTTCTATAAGGGCACACAATCCGAGGATCCCAGAATGCAGCAATCGTATCGACTCTGCATATGACGGATCACGCCTTGGAGGTAGGCTGACTTTTCGTATCAATTTCGTGAACCGGTTCTATCAAGATATTCGTTGTCTCGGCTTGAAAATGAATGCAAAAGTTACCTTCAGTTGCACAATGTTTTGGCGCTGTGAACACCTCACAACTCCAGCAAAGACCTTCGAAGCCATTTCTCGAACCTCCACATTGTCGTCGCCGAGGCATTCCAGAAGGACATCCACCACCTGTAGAATCCCATCTTGGGAGATGGACAACAGATTTCGGTAGAAAAACACAACCATAGCCGGTAATGCATTCAAGCGTATTCGCCATGACTGCCAAAGCATTGTTAGAACCATGAAGAGGTAAAACCAACACCCGCACTTTGGATGATTTGATAGCTGTTGTGAAGTTCTCCAGCACGGCCGCGATGTATTCTCGAGGGACTGACACCGCCGAAAGCACGTACAAAACAGCGGCGCTATACACTTGCAACTCCGGGTTGTCATTAAGTTCGGACATGCGAAGAATTTCCGGCCTACGAAAGGTCACTTAGTTGACAAGTAGAAATGGGAACAAAGAACTCGCACATCATCGGAATGACATATGGGAAGATTAGACTGGCTTGAGGGCTATGTGACGAAACCCAGATCCATAAAATCACTGGTAGGTTTCATCAGCATCCTCCAAAGTGTAGTGTTACGATGTTTTCTTACTCGTCATGCCAACTTTGTCATACTGGGAATGATGCATCATGAAAAATTGTGCCTTGTGGGGGAAACTAGCGAAACTCACCTCGGACTGATTGACTCGAGGCGGAGGAAGACGAGTATCCCGCCAATGAGGCAACCTCTCCAATATACCGAGGACACGGTCAAGATATTTCGCATCTCTTTATGTCCTCTTAGCTTGAGTTGAGCGCATGATAATAACAGAGTTGGTCATACCGGATATGCAAAGGGTCAGTAGAGTCACTGCATGCAGCGAGAAAAGCACTCGTAGTCGGGTAGGCAGGCTGCCATTGATGCTTCGTGATTGTGAAGAGAATCTGGCACAGATGCCCCCTCAACTGCACCAAAAATTATAAGTCGTCAATGGCAAACCAGGATAAAGAATAATCACTTCAGCATAGCTGGTGTTCGCGTTGTCAAAGAAGAGTTGGATGTAACTGTCCCCCCGAGATTTGAAGCGCGACCCCAGTGCGTCGACTAAAAGTCCAAAGATAGAAAGTGGCTTGCTCACTTCGAGTGTGACATTAAAAAGTCAGACAAACGGAAAACGGGCAACGTACTTCCAAAAGAAGAGTCTTCATTGAACTCGAGAGGGAGTGCCAGAATCCAGTCCACGAGCGATTGGTTGCGCCGGGGATCCCGGTCGCACAGTAGGTACTAGATGGAATCAGTGAGACCACTGGAGATATGGATGGGGATGGAAATACATGGAAAAAGCCTTCCCAAAGCGCAAGCGTATCGGGTTTGATGGACCTAAGGATGATATCGAGACGACTGCCTGTCCAAGCCCATACGCGGTTTGACATCGGTCTTGGCCAGTGCTTTGAGCCTAAGGTGGAATACCCAGTCAGTGGCTATTGACAGCACCGAAAGAGTAAACAAACCACGTAGCACCCCTGCCAGCATTTCAGCACCTGCTCGCTGGCTAAACTTGTCTGCGTCGGAAAGTGAAGTATCGATTACAGAGAGAATACTTTCAAGATCTTGGTGTTCTAAGATCTTGGCTTGAAGGAGAAAGAAATTGGACGCGGGTTGACCGGTGAAATTAGAAGCAGGACAAACCAATGCTTTTGACAAAAACGATGTTTTCGTTCCTCAACTCGACTGTACCACCTAGTTTACCAGATTCCTGACCCCAGAAGAGCGCAAGTTTCTGGAAGTAACCAGCACTGGCGACAACCTCCCTAATGACGTTTAACGACCCCGTAGAGCTAGATTCCCATGTGAACGGAGCGGAATCGCCAGAAGGTCTATAACCTTTAATAGTTGGACTCCACGCAAGGAAGCCCGTCCGCAATTTATCGATGTAAAGGAGCCTAGATCATCGTCAGCTGACTTCGCGGTGAAACATGCACCAACTTGCTGCTTGATGCTATTCGAGTCGAGGGATTGCTCGAGATTTCGCAAAAAATGTTCAGGGTCAGAGATCGTAATATCCTCCGTCAGAGGGTTGCTCCACTCGTCGCGCCACAGCTCCTCCCCGGAAATCGAGAAAGTACGCATCTTCACAAATGCTAACAGTCTCACTACAGCCCTATAACCGTGGAGGTAAGGTATTTCATCCTATGTAGTCACCGAGAATCAAGAATACTCACTTCTGCACAATAGACCTAATCGTGGGTTGCGGGCTTGTAGACTGTTCCATGAGAAACTTCGCTACCTCCGAAGGAGGGGGAACATCTCGTCGGAGTAAACCAAAAAGAAATCGCAACGCGAGCTGCACATATCTCCACTGGGTCGAGAATAAGTAAGTCGTGTCAACATTGAAAATTTTATTTACATGAGTCGTAGACCTCGAGGCAACTTCAAGGATCGATGAGACCTAGAGTTCTAGTCAGAAGAGGCACTCTCTCATTCGAGATTCTTACTGTTTCGTTATAGGCTATGCTTCGCTTTGCCATTCGGCTCTGGGCCTTGTCCATGGCTGTAGTCAAGAGCTCTTGGTCGGCGACACTGGGCAGAAACTCTGATTGAAGATCTTGTATGGCGTCATCCACTCCTGGAGTATCCAGCATGTAGGCATCCGTATGAAATGCTTCTTCGGCGAGGTGAACCAGACAATCGTGTGAAAGGCTGTTTACAAGCTTTTGGATAGATGGCTACAAACGACAGTTTAAAAAAATCCCAACGGGGGCCGGTTGTGGACGTACTTTTTCTTCATGTTGGCACCCCAAAAGAGACAAAAGATACTGTTTATGAAACACAATATCTGCAGGAAGTAGTTTGTTTTTAGGGAGCCAATGTCACCAACACCTGACTTACCACCCAAAGCATATGCTGCTGTAGTCAAAATGTCAGCTTCGGAATTTCCAATGGGGAAGGACCTACCTGTGCCTTTGTTCCATAAAACGTAAAGCGCCCCCTTCATCCGGTCGGGGTCGCTCCCTTTCTTCAAGGCATCGAAGAGCGCAGGAAGGATGTAGCGTGTGGAGCGAATATAGCACTATGTGATATTGTGGATCAATTGTTCCCAACGAGGGCGGCACGGCATACCCCACAGATGTTATGTAACACAGCCTGCGCTTGTCTATTAGCCAGTGTTAGTAAATACTGCTAAAAGCTGTTATTGTTTGCAGGCTTACCTTCTTATTCTAGCGTAAGGCGAAAGGGATAGCTCCACTAGTTCATTCAAGATTTGGTCGTCGAGAGTAGATCGGCGGCGATAGAGGGCATGCATATAGAGACGACCAATATGATACACATGCGCACGCTTCAAGAAGACGAGGCGCGAGTTTTCCCGCTGTCTGGGCCAGTAGCGATTGGCACTGGTCACGGATGCAGGTAAGCGTCTCGTTTGGTCTGTAGCAACAAATTGCTTACTCCCTCGCTTGAGTGTAATTCTTCTGCAGAGACTCGAAGTCTCCCCTATTTAAAGCATAGCCCATCATGAACGTGTCAATCGCCCTTGTGATGCTTAAAACAGCATCTATATGATCTTCGCCTTCGGCATTGTATCGAAGAGCTGAAGCCGCCCGTCGACACACTTCACCGAACATCTTCCTATATCGCACTGCTTTGTGATAACGGGGATCATCTGGGTCTGTTAAAGTGAATCCAGCTTTGACATCAAGGAACGAAACAATTAATTCTGGAGCTTCCGTGTCGTTCAGACACAGGTTTGTGACTTCTTTAGGGGGGTCTTGATAGAAGGTTGCTAGGCCGCCCCAGACAGCCCTGCAGGCATGCAAAAGTCTGACTGTGGATAAGTGCCCATGACGGTGCTCCCGAGAATGACCTTTACCTGCAGAAATCGTTTCGAGCAACACTGTCCCACTTGGAGGTGGTTTCCAGCAATGTCTCCACTCTGCTTATTACGGGTTCAAAGACTTGATCCAGGATCTCGAGCGCAAATCCAATTTCACCAGTCGTCGGGACTATGCAAAAGCCGTTACAAGCGCGCATGCAGCTAGAAACGCTGACGCACCGTGCCATTCAACAACAACATCTTCCGGCCTGTAGAGACGGCCCCATTCAGTGTTGTGGTCTTTTTGAAAGTCTGCAGCGCGTTAAGCAAAATTTCACTGATGGTACCAACGAACGCACCTTCGCTGTCCCATGTGTCAGCATTCACAAAACGACCATTCAATGGATATGTTTCCGCTAAGGTATGTAGCACACGAGTGATTAAGCGACCAGCGCTCGTGTAACCTCTTTCGCTCTTTGTCATGTCGACAAGAAGTATTATGAGGTCGAGAATTTGACGCTTGTACTGGAGCAACTGGACGACAAATGCACGGAGATAAGCAACGAAATCAGAGACTTAGAACATTTCAGGACGTACAACTACGCCACCGAATCCAAGGCATCCGCGAAGAATCGAGATATCTGTGATAGTAATAAACGTAAGCGCTTCGCATTAATCATACGATACGAGAGGCAACTCACTCCAATGCAATGTAGTGTCCGAAGGAATCGCAGCGTGTGACGACGTTGTCCTTACACTAGAAGCCCCATGCTTTAATTCCTCTTCAATTTGGGAAATACAAAAGGGGAGGAATTTAGCCGTAGTCATGTCAGGCTTTACCCGTGCTAAGCATGAGACGAGTTGCCCGAATGCTTGGACAGCATTAGACTTGGCATTAGTTGTTGCGTAGTCATAGACCAGATTTAACACGAGATTAAACAGCTCGTCCGACAAATGAAGGCACACCACGTCCATCATGGTTTTGATCGATTTAAGCACATTTTCCTCCTGCTTTCCACCAGTTGTATTTCTTCTGCCCCCTTCTTCGGGAAGGTTCTCGTAAAGGGCAAGGATTCGCCGGACAAGCGACGTTACCCAGTCTGCATATCTTGGATCAGACATAGATGGTACTGTGAAGAGAACGGAGTTACCCGCAAATCCAGCCGTACTATCTCGAACAAGATCTCTCTCTTCAGCTCTGGTTAGTCTAGGGAAATCAGGCTGTGCATCGTCTTGATCAACTTCCATGAAATCTTCATCACTTGCAGAGGATATGCCAGATTGAAATTTCGTCAGGTCACCAATTTTCAAATGCTGAACGACGGAGACGATGAACGATGTTGCACACAACGTCTTTGTAGGGTCATTCTAAAGATGTGTTAAGGTATGCTCGGAATCAACGCAATGTGTACGAACTAGATCAATGCCAGGCACACACAGATCGAGAAGAGGAACGATGTGTTTCTGCCCTCCGAGCCATATCTTTTCCGAAACCAGTGGAAGAGGTACACCAGACAACATGTTGAGAACAGCTGTCGTCCGATGAGTTTCATTCACGGTTTCAAGTCCTCCATAGGCACGCTCGAGAAGCTCGGGCATTATCATATTAGGTTCTAACATGGCCATAGTTCGCAAAGCACTTTGGGCATAGCCAGCAGAGGTTGAATCTTTAGAAAACATAGCCAGTAGTGCAGGTGTGCGGAGAATCGCCACAAAAGATCGTCGAATTGCTGGGGTCAAACGAGTGCTCTACCGTGCTAATTAGAAATTTCATTGATGGTCAAGGTAGATACTCACGAGGAGGTTTGTGCATGATTCTTGCTCCTCCTTTCTGAGACGCTTCATGAACTCGGATGTCAACCGTGTGAGAAAGGTTGCCAACTATGATTGAATCAAATTAAAACTCTGGCGCACAGTATCGATGCAATCGTACATTCAATGTCCAGGGACCGTGATTGGAGGGGTGGAAAAATGACTCCATGCTGGTGATGAGACGGTCCAAAGAATCAAGAGCCTTCGAACCCGCGACATATCCCTTCTGATCATTCTCACGAATATCACCATCAGCAGCCAGGGAGCAGACAATTATCTTCGCAAGAGAGTCTACGGAACCATTTAGGAAAGGGTCGAGTGCCAGTGGAGAGGATACAAACGAAAGCGGTTAATAGTTTTTTTGATGCGAAGAGATGATTTATCCGCCATCAAATCCGCCTGATTCGAAGTTGTTGAGGCACCCTGAACGTGTATGAGTACGAAAGTAACACAGAATGAGGAGACGTACTTGTGCAGCACCCACAGGAACGTCTGGGGAAAGGCATAAGGAAGAAATTTCAGTAAGAGGCTCTGGCGCACATACTCATTGATCCCAATCCTTTGCCCATAAGTACATTCCACTCAGTTTGGCTCCAGATGCCCACATCCTTCCATTCGGCACCGCCTTTTTCTTGATTAAAACCGGCAACATGTTCCTCAGCTAAAGAACCAGCTAGATCAAGTAATCTATCGTCCATGGCAGATGAATTGAACGGCTCCCAGAGTTTGAACAGCATCGGAAGATACAGGTGGACGTGAGTTGGAGGGAGGAAGGACGTCAAAACAGGGACCATGGCCAAGGAGGTCTGACGAAGCAATTCGAGGTCAACACGGAGTGAGAAATTTTGAACTTTTCATGGAATAATACCTCTTTTGTCAGAAGCGGCAGGAATGTTTCGAGCATGTTGGGTATTTCCGTCGCAGGATAATATCGTTTGCAATGCTCAGCGACAAATAGAAGGATGTTGACGACGTTACGGCTTTTTTGACTTGTAAGTGAGAGTGATCTGGTCGTTGAAGCAACGACTTACGTGGAATCCCGGTCCCTTTTCTTTGGCCAAAGTTCCTTTTGAAGAGCCCGCCATAAAGGCTGCCAGGGAAGTTGAAGGTCCTGAGACTCGAGCTTGCGCTTGGACCCAGCTTTATTTGACAAGAGACGCGCCAACATTTCAGTCCAGCTGCGTATGACGCGAGGTTCCACTCCAGGAATCAAGCTCAATTCATAGTAGAGACGAGCTAGTCTGGCGCGGGTGGCCTTCTGGATGGGGTAGCGCATTAACAGCCAACTAGCAGAGAGTGAGACAAGGAATTGGGGGGAGGGTTTAAACTACCATTGTAGCATGCCATCCCAGGTGGTGAGGACAAGCCAATTTCTGGTTTTGATGCATACAGAAATTTTGTCCACAATAAACTTTAATTTTTCTTGCATTTGTTCGATCGGTTCGCATTCGTAAGGCACAGAATTGATGTACGTCTGAAGGGACTCGCGTTGCTTGTCCAAGGGAGAGAGTTGGATTAAATCGCTTGGTGTGCTGACGGGGGAGAAGGCATCGTCGCCCAGGGGGTCGTCGTCTTCGTCATCGCGGGCTGTGTGCGGGCTAACAGCATTTATAGATTCAGTGGGTCTCATTGGGAGACGATGGGGAGACGCGCGATGGTTGTTATCAGGAAGGGTGACGCGTCCTTTAGTATCTGACGGTGACAAACGTCACGCATCAATCGCGTTTACAAATCACCTAATATACCCTGGTTCACAGCCTCATTAGGCTGGGGTCAAAACACAAGATGTTCGGCAGCCACCGGCAACCGGGTATCGATGATCGCTGACAACCACTGTCCCATCAACGTCGCCAGGGGCGGCCTCATCGTCTCCCCCGAACAATGTTCCCCCGTGCTCCCACGCCCCTTCCCCGCATCAAATCCCGCCTCCTTCGAGCCCAATCCCTTCCCTTCACCTCTCCTGGCCTTCCCATACCCCCAAACATGTACCCCTACCACCAGTAACCCCACACGAGGCTGGGAAATCAATCATTCACACCCCACACCCTCCCCCAGGCAACAAATTCCTCACTCCCCACATCTACATACCTATATAGCCATGTATATCCATCCCCACTTGTTATAATCTATAGTATACTATGATATTGATCAATACAAGCACTCCCAACTATTTATTAGGGCTTAAATGGGGTGGGAAAGCAGTGATAAACTGAGGGGGAGGAGGAGAACATATCCCCCAGTAGGATTATAACTTCCCCCTTTCAGGAACTGACTTGTAGGCTGGTTATACGATATATAAGTGTTGGGGGGAGGTATTCCGACAGTCCCAGGATAAGTGGAACATAATGGAAATAAACAATATGTGTATATACAAGAGAGGTATCTACCAGTGTTCCCACCATCCCCCACTGCCAGGGCATCTATATATGATTGTTAATACATATCTATAGTGCTCCAGGTGTTGGTAGCGCTCACCCTAAGACCGATAGATTGGGTGGAAATGGATTGGGAATGGAGGGTATGCCAAAAAAGTGAATTTATTATCTACCAGGCCTATCCCATCATCTAAAATTATATTGAGGGTTAGGAATAGTGTATTGGATGTATATCTATTGACTAGAAAATATTCAAAAGGAATCAGTGGAGTGTGGAAGATGGGAGACACGATTTCATGCTGAAAACACCACAAGATAACCAAAGGAATATAATCAGCCTTTCCACTGATGTTATAAGCACCATTTCCTATTTCCTATTTCCCACCTTGCACAATACCTCTATTCCTTTTGGGTCTTTTCTAGTCAATAGACATACATCCAATACACTATTCCTAACCCTCAATATAATTTTAAATGAGGGGATAGGCATGGTAGATAATAAATTCGCTTTTTTGGCATACCCCCCATTTCCAACCCATTTCCACCCAATCCATCAGTCCTAAGGTGAGCGCTACCAACACCTGGAGCACTATAGATATGTATTAACAATCATATATAGGTGCCCTGGCAGTGAGGGATGGTGGGAACACTGGTAGATACCTCTCTTGTATATACATATATTGTTTATTTCCATTATGTTCCACTCATCCTGAGACCATCGGAATACCTCCCCCCAACACTTATATATCATATAACCAGCCTACAAGTCAGTTCCTGAAAGGGAGAAGTTATAATCCTACTGGAGGATATGTTCTCCTCCTCCCCCTCAGTTTATCACTGCTTTTCCACTCCATTTAAGCCCTAATAAATAGTTGGGAGTGCTTGTATTGATCAATATAATAATATACTATAGATTATAACAAGTGGGGATGGATACACACTTGAGATATATGCAGTGGAAAGTGATAGGATGTAGCAAGCTTGTCTTATTCAAAGGTACGTTACTTAGTGGAACAGATTTACCATGATTTGGCAGGCTGGAAAAAAAACCCCTGAGACAGTGGCAGCTGATCAAGTGTGGCTGTCTCAGCATCTGGCCCTGACCACCAGCTCTGCCTGCCCCA
>Ga0307516_10008525_pt1 | contig 11580 bp, 20 predicted proteins | sample 19_EM_MG_FD_203310 | JGI IMG/M metagenome (GOLD analysis project Ga0307516, IMG submission 203310) | Populus trichocarpa ectomycorrhiza microbial communities from riparian zone in the Pacific Northwest, United States - 19_EM | ecosystem: Host-associated > Plants > Roots > Unclassified | place...
GAGAGGCTGTCCCAAGAGTAGGACATAGTCAAGGTCTGCTGCAATAGCGGAGAAACGTTCCAGAGAAAATGCGGACTCCATAGTGACTGATGAAGTGGGTGTCTGGATTGCGGGTGGAATATCTCCATGGGAAATAAACAGATTTACGTCGGAACTTGACAGGCAGATAGAGCATGGTCTAGGCTCCATGATGGTATAGTCACATGCTTGGTAGCTTCAAAAATGACGGAGCTATTCAAAATATCGGAATGCCAGCACTGGGCACCTAAATTTGACATTTGGGTGCTGTAAAGGGAGTAATCTCCCTTTACTGCTGACCACTAGATGGTCTATACTAGTGTAGTAGCGCTTCTGCTTACATAAGCAGAAGCGCCCATATATATAGTGCTGGCGCTAATTACATAAGCTAACTACCCATTAACTACTCTACTACTGTACCATCACCTACCCTCAATATAACACAGGTCGTGTTCATTGAGGGTGTGACTATCAGTTATCAGAGCCAGCAAACACTTACATTTTTTGAACAACCTGGACATGAGTGTCATAGGTACTAGTGCAACAACGTGCAGGATGACCTTGAGGAGTGCCACAAGGTCTGGTGAGCCTGAAAGGGCTCGTTTCCCATGGCAACCAAGCGCCCAACACCACTGACGGCAGTACAAGGCAAGTTCGCCTAGAGGAAGTGAACAGAGCATTTGCTCGTGAGGAGACCGGTGGTCTCGACAACATATATGAGATGCCTGAGCTGAGGTCAACGACCTCAAGGAGTGCTACAAGGACGGGAAGTCCTCTGACCAGTCTGCCGGCGAGCACGCCAATGATGGGAATTAGCCTGCCGGTGAGCACACCAGTCATGGGAGAGTGGGAGACAGGACTTCATGAGCTCTGTTGTGCTTTCTATTTCGCCACCCCATTCTCTCAAGGACCATACCCTCCCTGTTACAGTGAGGTTCAGGAGTCCATGCGGGAGTTGATGGGAATGTTCACCGAGGACTGGTGAAACACACCCCGCAAGGAAAGGGACTACAACCATGGGTTGGTCCCAGGAGGAGACCAGGCGGCTATGTTTGACAGCCTCTGGGTAGCCCTCCTAACAGACCCTCAAAATGAGAACACAGCGCGCGGGGATGTATTCTCGAATAGCCCGACACCGAGATTCACTGTCAAGAGCGAAATCGACAACAACAAGGAGCAAGATCACTTCTCCATCTTCAACACTCCAACTCGCGGGACGGGTGGGAGATGAGTGACATTGAACACTCAACAGCCAGAAAATGACAGGGTATCAAGAGACGCCCGCTCACGAGACATTCCACCCCACTTGGCTTGGTGCAAAGGTCGCGAAGAAGCAAGGGGAGTCCCTCGATACGAGCAAGGCTCGTTCGGCCAAAGGTACCAGAACCTTCCGCCTCCTCCACCCCCAGGAAGGGGAGGAGGAGGACCAGGATGGGGAGGACCAGGAGGAGGAGGAACTGACTCCTCAGACAATGATGACAATGATGATAGAAGACATTGTTGTGAGTGCAGAGAAGCGTGCTCGGCACAAACTCCAAATCGCCCTGAGCGATTTAACCAACCAAGCTATACAGCCCAGACTCGGGGGCTGACTCCTGGAATGAGTGGCTATACAGGCACTCTGCTTGACCGATACAGGCAACGCATATACAAAGCCGTCAGTCAGCCTGGCGACCCAGCAGGTCCGGAAGTGAAATCAATGAAAATATCCCAGCCCAAAGCTTATAAGGGCCAGGACAACATCAACATCTTTGACGAATGGGTGAACCAGATTTTATGCTGGTTCAGAATTTACAAGGTGACAGGCCCCATCCACGATGGAGACTGAGTCATGTATGCGGGTGCCTGTCTGGAGGACCTAGCAGGTCAATGGTTTGATCAGGAGGTCGAGAGTCTGGATCGCACAATCCGCCACTGGACGTTTGAAGATCTTGTCTGCGCACTTTTCGTGTGATTTATTCACGAAGCATCCGCTCAGAATGTGGCTGAGAAGTACAACAGGACAAGGTACTCCTCCGAGCGAGGGGCCCTTGCATTTTACAATGATATGAGACGTTGTGCGGCTAGGATGGTCCAGCTGCCGGATGACTACTCCATGAGAAGGAAGTTCATCAATGGTCTCCCGTTATCATTAGTGGAAGGAGTTGTGAAGGCATGCAGAATTTCCGTGGAACACTTGGCCATGGAACAAATCCTGGCTGAGGTTCAGAAGATGGAGAGTGCACTGAAGATGATCAGCAATCACTCTTGAACTCAGGCAGTGAAGAGTTCATTTAGAGGGACTGGTGCAGGTGCTCCTGCAAAAGAAAAGTCGAGTCCTGAGAACTCTGGCAATGGGCACAAGTACTTCCGCAGGGGAAACATGCTGTATAAGAAAGTGCTGTCCAATGCGAGACAGCAGCAAAGAGATGGCCAGCAGCCTGGGACAAGGGACGTTGGCCGAGGCACCTACAATAGAGGAGGTGGAGCCTCAGGGAAAGTGAGAGGGACACTCTCATGGAAGGATGCAGGATGTTTCAACTGCAGTGAAGTGGGGCACTTTGCAGACCGCTGCCCCAAACCAAAGAAACAAAATAAGGCCCGATTATTTGCAGTGGATGTACAAGAGCCTGACACCGCTGAAGACACTGGTGAGCAGGATAATACTTCTCATGGCATCATGGACGACCAAGATCCGTCACCGGAGAGTGACGATGAGGGGGACCCAGCAGATGGCCCCCAGTACTTGAGTGATGAAGGAGACATCGTCAACATATATGATGATGACAGAGACAGCGATGGAGAACCCGTCGCGTGTCTTGGGTGGATGTACACCCATGACCCTCATGACGAGGAGGTCATATATTGTTCGTCTATGACTGCACAAGATGGGATGGACGTCTGCATCGAACGGTATGAGGCCGACAGCGATGATGAGTCGGCCCGTGAGGAGGCACAGACTGTGGCCCCCATACCTGCACTCACGAATGTTGTACCCTGCGAAAATGGCTACCACGGGGATAACATCAACGACCTATTGGAGGTCCCAGCCCCTGGACAGGGACACGAGCATGTAGATGCTCCAGTAAATGTAGCTGCCAACGGAGGAATCGGCAACTGGGGAGTGATCAACACGATGGAAAACATCGCAATGCCAGCCACCAATGCGAACCCTCGATGGGAGTGGGATGAACAATTTGGGTTCACCCACCATGGCGAATGCCTCGCGTGTCGCTTATATCAACGGCACGTCATCGCATCCAAGCTCAAGGAAGATCCGGGCTTGGAGGCAGCACGAGCATTTCCTAGCCGAAGTGCTCGGAGGGCGTATGACAATGGATGGATGGCTCATGAACACACCATCCCAGAGATGGGAGTGGTGTTCGTGGGTCTCACACAAGAGTGGCTCGAGGCTACCAACAAATCTCTCAATCAACTCGAATCCATAGCACGGATATTCGAGTGCAGCCTGCTAGGTGACCTGCAGGCTGCAATAATCCAATGAAGTACAAACCGAGTGTGCAGTCTAATCAACTGCGCACTCCAGGTGCTGAGTGCCCCGAGGGACGGCACACAGGAACAACCGGAGGACACCACAGAGGACCGCACGGCTCTCGCCAGAACTTCAGCACAGGTCAACTTCGCTGGACATCCATTGCAGGACATGTGGGCAACACTCCAATGTGTCAGTCGACACACAGAGCAGTTGCAATTCGAGCTCCTTCAAACAGTGGAGGGGCTCCGCACACTTGACCGCCGGCTTGGCAGAGCATGCATGTCTGCAGGCAGGGAACATACAGTGTATATCCAGCCAGATCGAAACATTATTCCTGATGGACCATATGTACTCGGCGAGTACGAGGCGATCAGGCTTTGAAACCCACCTCCAGATGAGGAACTGGCGAATGGAGTCGCTCCTCGAATGATGGCACTACAGCCAGTAAAGGATGAAGCTACAGATCGTGCATTTTGATATGCGATGCGCATGAACACAGTGTCAGGCCCACCTGGCCCTAGACCAGTGGTACCCTTCCACCTGCACACCTGCTTCATAGTGCAAGCAAAGGTCAACGGCTGCAAAGTGTTGACAATGATCGACACCAGCAGTACGACGAATTTTGTCAGCCCTGCATTTGCGACCATAGCTAAACTGGCTATGTTCACGCTGGAGTCCCAGCTACCATTGTAACTCGGGTGCATCGGTAGTCGCTCGACCATCACCCACAGTGTGCATGTACCAGTGCACTTGGGACATGTCACCCGCAACACATATTTTGATGTCACAAATATTGACTGGTATGACTGTATAATAGGTCTGCCGTTCCTGAGACTTCACCGAGTGTGCCTCGACCTTGGCGAGGATACACTCCGGATCGAGGGTCACTCGATTGCGAATTCAGTGGAGACTGAAATGAGCATGACGCCCAATGCTCGCAGGAGAATTGGACGTCCACCAGCGGCTCATTGACTTGGGGCAGGGGGAGGGATGCGTGGGAAGCATTCTTCCCCCACTGAAAAACTAGAGTTGCCCCCACAACTCACCATGATGAACGCAAAGAAACTCGCAGACGATGATGTCCCATGACTGCGCAATAGGATATTAAGTGAATACAAGAATCAATTGGGCAGAGTAGTGGCAAAGCTGCCCCCACTCCGTGAAGTAAATCATCGCATACCCCTGGTTGACGAGGGGAAGCAGTACGCCTACCACCTGCCACGCTGCCCGGACTCTCTGAAGCCACAGCTGGCAGAGAAGATCCAACTCTACACGAATGCAAAGTGGTGGATCATGGCTAGCGTGCCACAGGCAGCACCGATGCTATGCATCCCAAAGAAGACGGGAAAATTAAGGACTGTGATTGATTGCAGGAAGCGCAACAACAACACAGTCAAGGATGTGACCCCATTCCCTGACCAAGATCAGATCAGGATGGACGTCGCGAGAGCGAGATATTGCTCGAAGATAGATTTATCCAACGCGTATGAACAGGTATGCGTGGAGCCAGAGGACGTTAAGAAAACAGCCTTTTCGACCATCTTTGGTACATTCCTGAGTCAGGTCATGCAGCAAGGAGACTGGAATGCCCCCGCCACATTCCAGTGACTCATGATGGTGGTACTGTGAGAGTACATTGGACGGTTCGTCCATGTATATCTCGATGATATATTCATGTTTAGCAACACGCTCGAAGAGCACGAGAGGCATTTGCGACTTGTGCTCGATGCCTTAACAAAGGCGGAATTCTATCTCGAGTGTGAAAAATGCGACATGTACACAGAAAAGCTCGATTGCCTCAGGCACATGATCAATGAGTGTGGTGTCCACGCAGACACAGATAAGATGGCAAGGATACACGAGTGGAGGAAGCCTCACAACTTGAACAAGGTACAATGATTTGTTGGACTTGTCGAGTACCTGGCACAGTTCATGCCAGACGTGTCGGCATACACCACATCGCTCATGGGCATCCAGAGGAATGGTCACCCCTTCCTCTGGTGAGAAATCCATGATCAATGTTTCCAAGCGATCAAGGACCTTGCATGCAAATATCCGATACTGAGGCCGATAAACCCTGCCTCGGACGAGCCGATTTGGCTCATATGCAATGCATCCTTGTACGGAGTGGGCACACTCTACAGACAGGGAGAAGACTGGAAGACATGCCGCCCGGCTGGGTTCATGTCGAAGAAACTAACAGACGGCCAACATAACTATCAGATGTTCGAGCAAGAAACGCTTGCGATACTTGAAGCGCTTCTCAAATGGGAGGATAAACTCCTCGGATTCCCATTCAAAATCATTACCAACCACGAGGCACTGAAGTACCTCTCCACGCAACAAAAACTGTCGAGCCGACAGATCCGATGGACGGATTACCTGTCCCGATTCAATGCAGAAATCGTCTATGTGAAAGGAGTCGAAAACAAAGTTGCCGACTGTCTATCCCATTACTACGAGATGGAAGGAGGCAAGGGAGTCCAGGACGAATGCGTCAATTGGGCAAACGCAGACGTGAGACTCGACCCAGAGGGGGATGACCTCCCCCAAGATTGACTAAGGGAGCTACGACTTGCCTCGATGAGAGCATGTCAAGACGACATGAGGCGCAGCAATAGACTGCGCGGGAAGCAAGAGGATTGCCGTATCAAAGCAGCAGAATTGCGTGAACACACAGAACCGAGTAGGGAGAGAAAAGCTCCCGCACATATGAGTGAAGATCTCACTCTACTCGAATCCACGGGGCAGTCACCTGCCACCCGCACTCATTTCCAACAGCAAGACAGCTTCATGGGAGCTGTAAGGACCGGATATAAAGACGACCCAGTACTTGCAAAAGTGGCTGAGGAGAAGCCAAGGCATCACCCCACGTTCAGCATGGACGGCAGGCTGATCCATGCCATGAACAGTGGAGGAGAAAGAGTCCTCTGCATTCCACAAACGTGATGGAAGGGGGACTTGATGACCGCATGTATCATTGATCACATGCACAAGGTGCTGGGACACCTAGGTGCGCTGCAAATGGTGGATTATATCCGCAGGTGGTACTGGTGGCCAGGACTCAGCAAGGAAGTAGATCGATTCTGTCAATCATGCCCTGTCTGCCAGACGACGAAGATGAGCAATGAGAAACCAGCGGGGCTGTTACATTCTCTGCCAATTCCCCAAAGACCCTGGAATTCCATCGTGATGGATTTCATGGGACCGTTCCCTGAACAAGGCGAGCACAACTACTTGTGGGTCATGCTCTGTCGCATGACTTCACTGGTACACTTGGTGCCAGTGACTACAACTATCTGAGCCTCACAATTAGCATGGCTCTTTGTAAAAGAAATTGTCCATTTGCATGGACTACCTGAGACAATTGTCTTTGACCGAGACACCAAGTTCACGTCGCAATTTTGGAGAGAAACGCATTGACTTCTCGGAGTAAAACTCCTGATGTCAACAGCATTTCACCCCCAAATGGACAAAGCATCTGAATGCTCGATCATGTCAAGTCCGGGTCTACTCCGGTAGGGGGTCCGGTCAAGTCTGGGTGAGGACAGACGAAGGAAGAGAGCAGAGGGCTGGACAAGAGATTAGTCCAGCCGGAGTTGGTGACCACTTGGATTCAACGACTAAGGATAACAAGCATTGATCCCTTGTGTAGGTTCTGGTCAAGATGATTGAGGCGGAGACAGATAGAGACTGGAGTAGTGACTAAGTTGATTTCAGACTGAGGAGTACAGGATAATCTACAGAGTACTTATACTAAGTGCAAACTAGGGACGAGTACTTACGGTGACAACTAAACAGCCAAAAAAGCGGACAAGGGATAACCGGAGAAAGTACTAGGTCAGGTCCAGGTAAAATAAACCAGGTCCGGTCAGGTCCGGTGAAAATGATACAAGGTGCAGGATATATCGAGAACACGGAGAACTCACAAACGAGCAGGGTAGACGGCGAGGTGTGGTAAAGAGTGAATGGGGTATAGACCAGGTGTCGTGCTTAACAGAAGTATAACTGCGTGACTGTGACCAGAGTTGAGCTACAGAGCTGCAATGCGACCGGAGTAACCAGATAAGGCCTGGAGTTGGACATGGTCGTAACAGATCAGGACAATCGTGCAGATCCTGCACAGCATGATCTCGCCAGATCAGAAGGACTGGATTGAGAAGGTACCCATGGTTGAGTTCGCGATCAACTCGAGCGTGAGTGGATCAACTGGGTTCGCACCCTTCGAGCTCACATATGGGTATATGCCTCAAATGGCACAACTCGAGCATGGAAGTGCTCCAAAAACGGCGCCTGGCATCCAAGGATTCGTCCACCAGGCGCGGGACAACCTAGCGATGGCCCTTGATGCCATCATTGAGAGCTGTGTGATACAAATGCATCACGCTAATAAAAAGAGGAAGGATCCCCCGACACTGGATGTGGGAGTTAGTGTATCTATCTACCAAAAATCTTACCTTGCCTAAGGGACGAGCTCAAAAGCTCTTGCCCAAATACATTGGACCAATGAGAGTCATCGCGAGTAACCCAACAATGGATAATTATACTATCGAGCTGCCTCAACAGCTCAAAGATCGATGAATACACCCTACTTTCCACATCAACTTGCTGAGGCGGCACGAGCCCAACGACGATAGGCTCTTTCTGAAGCGGGATGCCCAAGCCTTCTACAACATGGGCAACCCAGACGACGCCAAATGGCTCGTCGATGAGATAACCACCCACCGCTGGGTGGGCAACAAAGTCAAATTCTTGGTAAAATGGAACCTGGGCGACTCTACTTGGGAGCTGCACACACACTGCAGGGACCTTGAAGTGTTGGATGATTATCTCGAGCTCCATGGAGCTCAGTCAGTACAATGACTGCCCAAGGGCAGTCAGCGCACGCATAGCGTGCAAGATTGACTACATGGTAGTCTAGAAAGCAGCGTTGAAGTGAACAAGTGTGGAGCTCTCACAGTTACCTCACGTGATCATTGGTACTGCCGGCACGTGTCAGTCTGGATTACATGTGTCAAGAGTCTCCATTGTTTCGGTCCACTGTCAATTTCCATACATTCGCTGACTTTCAATTTTGAATTCCATCAATTTTTGCCTCATTCCTCGCCCATCCTGCTCTCTTCCCATTACCACATCCACTGCACTCTCACCACGCCAATAACTATCATGTCTGACAACCGCCGCTGCTCACCTTCCCCGTCTGCGTGACTACAGCGCGCAGACGACACCTCTGACGAGCCCATGTCCCACCAGGACCAGGATCGTCATCACTCTGACAAGAGGAGGGCGCCTCGTTCGCCCTCCCCTCATTGTTCTCGTCCCCCTTCTCGCAAAGGGCGACACAAGAGACATCGGCGTGTAACAGCGCGCGACGCTTCTCCTTCCCCCAACCGCTGGTGTGCCACCACTACCAGTCTTCTACTCCACAACAGGGACCACCGGTGCCCCACGTGCTTGGAGTACCAAAAGCACGTCTCCCTGGACATCGTCCTGGAGACGTCGTCCATCATGGACGCGTGTGAAGACTGCCTACGGTGTCTCGCATGCATCTTTGGGTGGAATGCCCGCATGTCTGGCCTTGAGGACGACCTTGCGTCAATGCGTCGCGAACACGACTATTGGCGCAAGCGCACTGAAGAGGCAGAGAAGGCCTCCACCTTCTCACAGCAGCAGACCTCCACTGCATTCGAGCAGGCTCGCCTGCTCTCAATGTACATCCCTTCGGCCCGCCCAGAGGACCCCACTGGGGCGGGCCCGTCCAGTCGACCCTTGGAGGAACATCTTGTTTCACCAGGGGGAGGGAGCGGGGTAACACCTGTTCTCGATCGCGATCACAATCCCCAGGTTGTACCTGCTTCCGTCCTAACTCGCTGGGCACCATCTTCGGCGCCATGGATGTCGACGTCGCTGAGCCGCCCAGGTCCTTGTTGGCAGGACAGCTCGAAAACCCAGAGGAAACAATGTTTCCTCTACTTGGCCGGGGAGAAATCCCTAACCGAGTAAACGTGCTGCTGGACGGCACCAAATACCTACACATACAGTTCAACGACTGTCTGTACCAGTTCGAGGACCCCCACAGGGAGAACGTCCTCAGAAACATTCATCAAGGCATCGCACCCCCGATCACCGGTGCCATCTGGCCAGGAGCAGTACGCCTGCTCAATACAACCACTGAACTCGACGAGTTCTACACCCGAGTTGCAAAGGAGTCGGAGGAGAGCGACTCACCCAACACTAGATTTGGGCAAAAATTCATAGCTTGGCTCAATCGATACATGGCGGATACAAACCGTCATACGAGGGTCAAGCCCCTCAAAAATAGCGTGATGAGTCACACATTCAAGCACTGGCACCCCCCCACGTGGGCCTCGGCTCGTGGAAAGAGCAAGCATGAGGGATACAAGCAGGCAAAACGGGCTGAGCGAGGAAACAGCCACACAGAAGGGGAGCAACCCTCTGGGGCCACCTCCCAGCCTCCTCCTCCTGCCCCCGAAGCAGCACCACCCTCCGTCGCCTTGTCGTCGCTGCCCCCAGCCACTGAGGTGGCACAGCCCACCACCTCGTTATCACTCCCCCATGCTCCTGAGGTGGCACGACCCCCTGCCACCTTGTCATCGTCAGCGCTGGCCCCTGCCAAAGTGTGCACCCACTCATTCGGAGTAATGTCCTCCAGCTGGCAATCACTGCCAACAACCGTACCTCCATTGATCCTAACGCAAAGGAATGACACCACCCACAGGCACAACGGACTGCCAAAGGGAGCTCCCGGCTGGGGAGACGAGATCGCAGAATGGCACAACTACATCCACCGATTGAGTCGTGCCGGCTGCGCAAAGAAATTTGCTGGGGTTCATAAAAAGACTGACCCCAAGCACCAAGAGCCCCCGACTGATCGGAGGCTCAGAGGATTCATCCTCGAGGGGTACTTCGCCCCTCGTTTCCAGTATGATTCCAACCGTAATGGTTGGCGCCACAGCTTCGCACGGCTGTTCATGGTCCTGGGATGGTACAGAGCTATCGTCGAGCAAGAGGGGTGGATAATCGTGCCAGGCCACACATCCCCTTGGTCTGAATCGACCAATACAGCGCCATCTCCATTCGCGGTTGCTGGGCACCTCGCCCAGAATGGCTTCAGCTTCCAAGAAGCTGATGACCTGCATGAGTGGGCAGTAGCGGCGCTGCAGGACAACATAGCTGGATGAGAGCCCGACGTTGAAATAAGCTCGGAGCTCGCAGTTGCGGAGACTGCCCTGGAGGGACTCGAGTGGTCCCTTGAATACTACGAAAACAGGGCGGAACAAGCGGAGAGGCCAACCGACTTCCGAGACATAGAGTCTCACCCTGGTGATACCCTCTCCCTCATGGGAATCAATGTAGTGGCGGGGTACCTGGCCCCCAAACAAAAAAAGAAGCATTGTAGCCATTGCAAGATGCTGCCTTCTGATGAAGAAGAGGAGTACAACAGCTTCGGCAAGGATTCCTGGGGCGACGATGACCCTGGCCCGCCATGGAACCCTCCGGGGGACCAGATGGACATCGACCACTCTGGTCCATCGCAGATGTAGGACTGACCTGGGGAGCGACTGGTCATCTTGAGAGGCGCAACCCTCTCACTGAAACGAAGAGTCACCTTGACACGACAACACGGCCGCCAACCGGTCATGTTACCATCATCAGAGAGGCACAACCCTCTCATCCAAAAGGCGTCGTGACCCTCAACTGGTCACGTCTTTACTTGTTCCTTTTGTTTTTCTCTTCTGTTCCCTTCTCGCTTCGGGCCCCTGTCAGTTAGGTACACATTCTGTTGATTATTTTTGCTCCCATTATAATATACATGGCTTCCATTTACTACTGCGCAAGATAACCCACACGCATCGTTACAAGAGTCCTTGGACGGACTCTATAAGGGGAGGGTGTAAAGGGAGTAATCTCCCTTTACTGCTGACCACTAGGTGGTCTATACTAGTGTAGTAGTGCTTCTGCTTACATAATCATAAGCGCCCATATATATAGCGCTGGCACTAATTACATAAGCTAACTACCCATTAACTACTCTACTACTGTACCATCACCTACCCTCAATATAA
>Ga0307516_10008526_pt1 | contig 11580 bp, 7 predicted proteins | sample 19_EM_MG_FD_203310 | JGI IMG/M metagenome (GOLD analysis project Ga0307516, IMG submission 203310) | Populus trichocarpa ectomycorrhiza microbial communities from riparian zone in the Pacific Northwest, United States - 19_EM | ecosystem: Host-associated > Plants > Roots > Unclassified | place...
GGGCGGCGATGAAGGCGAGGCGTGTGGTTCGCATGCCGTCGATCCTCGATCGCACGGGGGTGCCGAGGCATCGCCGACGTCGGCGATCTTTCGCCTCGCCCGCGACGGCGAGCCAGTGCGAACCCGGGTGGCCACGGGTCAGGAGATCAGGTGCTCGGCTTGCGCCGCCGGGACGGGCGGGGAGAACAGGTGGCCCTGGCCGTACTCGCAGCCGAGCCGCAGCAGTTGGTCGCGCTGGGCCTCGGTCTCCACGCTCTCCGCGATCAGCTGCATGCCGAGGTTGCCGCCCATCAGCACGATGGTTTGCACCAGCGCGTTGCTCTTGGTGTCGACGCCCAGCCGCGCCACGAAGGACCGGTCGATCTTGAGCGCGTCGATCGGCAGCCGGTGCAGGGCCTCCAGGGACGAGTAGCCGGTGCCGAAGTCGTCGATGTGCAGCTCGCACCCGATGTCGTGCAGGTCTTCGAGCATCTTGCGGGCGAGCACCACGTTGTTCATGATCACGCCTTCGGTGATCTCGAAGGCGAGGCCGCGCGGATGCAGGCCGGCCCGGCGCAGCGCCTTCTCCACGTCTTCGACCAGCCCGCCCTGCCAGAACTGCCGGTTCGACACGTTGATGCTGAGCCGCAGGTCGTCGCGGCCGAGGGTGTGCTGCCAGGCGGCGAGCTGGCGGGAGGACTCCTCGATGATCCACCGGCCGATCGGGATGATCAGCCCGGTCTCCTCGGCAACGGGAAGAAAGTCGTCGGGCAGAATCAGGCCGCGCACCGGGTGCCGCCAGCGGATGAGGGTCTCGAACGCGCGGGTCGTTCCGGTGGCCATGTGCACGATCGGCTGGTAGTGCACCTCGAGTTCGCCCCGCTCGATGGCGTGCCGCAGCTCGGTCTCGATCCGCAAGCGCGCGACGGCCTTGTTGTGCATCGACACGTCGAAGAGCGTGTGCGACCCCTTGCGGTGCGATTTCGACCAGTACATAGCGATATCCGCGTCGCGAACCAGGTCTTCGGCCTCGGCGTAGCGGTTGCTGGAGAGGGTGATGCCGATGCTCGCGGTGATCACCACCTCCTGCCCCTGGAGCCGGAACGGAGGGCCGAGCGCCTCGTGCAGGCGCTCGGCCACCTGCGTCGGGGTGTACAAGTCGTCCGCCCCGTCGAGGAGGATGAGGAACTCGTCGCCGCCGAAGCGGGCCGCGGTGTCCGAGTCGCGCAGGCTGGCGGTGATCCGGCTGGCGACCTCGACCAGCATGCCGTCGCCGGCCGTGTGCCCGAGGCTGTCGTTGATCACCTTGAAGCCGTCGAGGTCCACGAAGAGCACAGCGAAGCTGTGGTCGCCCCGGCGCATCGCCTGGTCCAGCCGGTCCAGGAAGAGCGTGCGGTTCGGCAGCCCGGTGAGGTGGTCGTACTGGGCCGCCACCCGCAGTTGCTCCTCCTGTTCGCGCAGCGCCGCCAGCACCTTCTGATAGTCGAGGGCCACGGTGAGCAGGGCGGCCCAGTGGCTGACGGGCTCCCGGCCGGTGCCGACCCGGGTCTCGACGTCGTCGACGACCGCGAGCAGGCCCCAGTCGCTGCCGTTCGCCTTGACCGGCACCACGAACGCCACCGCGTCGGTGCCGCTGCGGGCCACGTCGAGCACCTCGACCGGCGGGAATTCGCTGACGGGGATCGCGCCGGCCGGAACTGCCGACGGCTCATCCCGCAGGAACAGGCCGACCTTGTCCAACAGCGGGTCGGTCGTTGACCGGTCGGTCCACAACCCGAGGCATCCGGCCCGCGCGTGGGTACGCTCCAGCCACCGCAGTCGTCGCGGGTCGCGCTCGTGGCTGCGCAGCAGCTCCATGCTGACCTCGTACTGCTTGCTGAGGGTCTCCTGCAGGTGCATACGCTCGCCGAAGTGGGCCCGCCCGTCCGCCTCGAGTCGCTCGAGCGGCGGCATCGCGGCCAGCTCCGGCGGGTCGCGGCGCGGGCATCCGCATGATTCGCGTACGACGAGGGAGGTGGGCACCAGAAGCCGGCCGCTGGGCACGTGCTCGCCCTGAATCTGCCGCAAGAGCGTGGCGACCGCCGTGCGGCCGACCATGTCGACCGGGTGGTTGACCGTGGTCAGGCGGGGCAGCGTGTACGACGCACCGCGCTGGTCGTCGAAGCCTACGACGGCCTGGTCGTCTGGCAGGCGGTAGCCTGCCTTGGCCAGCGTCTGCATGAGGCTGATCGCGTTCGCGTCGGTGCCGACGATGACCGCGGTCGAGGGCATGCCCGCTTCGATCATGGCGCGCGCCGGGGGCACGCCGCCGGTCATCTGGTTGTCGTCGGTGGGATAGAGCAGCCGCGGGTCGGGCGTGATGCCGTGCTCCCGGAGCGCTTCGCGGTAGGTCTCGTAGCGCTCGCGGATGTCCTCAGCGCCGAGAAAGCCGGCGAACGCGATCCGCCGGTGTCCGTGCCAGACCAGGTGGGCGATCGCCTCGCGGATCCCGGTGCGGTTGTCGGGCAGCACGATCGGGCAGTCCACGCCCGGGACGTCATGGCTGATCTTGACGACCGGCTTGCCGGCGGCCTGGATCGAGGCGATGTACTCGTGGTTGACCGCGTTGATGATCACGATGAAGCCGGCGGCGTGTCCCCAGGCCACCGGATGTTTCGGGTCGGGGTCCTCGCGTATCTCGATCTGCTCCATGCCCGCGTCCAGGGTCTGCAGGGCGACCACTGCGGCGCCTTCCCGCGCGGCGGACCGGGCGATGCCCCGGAGCAGGCCGCCGAAATACCAGCCACCGACGAACGGCGACAAGACACCCAGCGTGAGATCACTCGACACGTCTGAGGCTACGCCGACCGGGTAGCCGCCGGGAAGTGGCCGACGACAACGCGGCTTGGATCTCGCCGCAGGTCACGCACGTGCAGCGGGCCAAGATCTGGATTATGCGGGCATGCCCCACGGTGGCGCCGGCGCGCCGGCCGGCACCGGGGCGATGGTCAGGTCGGGCCGGTCCCCGCGCCGGTGGACCAGCACCTCCTGCCCGCGCGCCAGGTCGAGCTCGAGGTCGCCGTCCGGCCGTAGCCGCCAGCGCGGCTCCCGGCCGGTCCGGTCACGGACCGTGAGCGGGCCGTCGAGGCCGGTGCGCAGCCGGCAGGGCGCGCCGGCCTCGCTGTGGACCCGGATCCACTGGGTGACGCCGCTCTGGCGGGCGGCGCTGAGCAGGAAAGCGCCCTGGGTGCGAAAGTTGTGCAGGGTGATGTCGGGCCACGAGGCCGGCACGGCCGGGAAGACCCGGATCACGCCGCCCCAGCTCTGGCAGAGCATGTCGTGGATGCTCTGCGCGCCGGACAGCGGGGTTTCGATGACCGGGCCCGACTCCTTGTACATCGTGTTGGGCTGGATGTAGCGGCGGAGCAGCTCACCGAGGTAGAAGGCGGAGTCCTCGCCGCGCAGCATCTGGGCCGAGATCGAGGCCGCGCCCGTGAACGTGTAGCCCTGCAGCGCGCCCTCGAAGCTGATCCAGTGCTGGAGCGAGCGGTCGATCAGGTCGCGCTGGTCCGGCTGCTCCCAGGTGCGCTCATAGAGCGGATACACCATCAGCAAGTGTGAATAGTGCCGGTGTGACTTGGCGAAGGGCACGCCGGCGCCGATCATGTATCCGTTCTCGTCGACCGGATAGTCCACGAGCCGGGTCAGGATGTCACGCCAGGCCGGCCGGAGCGGGTCGTCGATCCGCAGCAGGCGCGCCGACTCGAGCAGGGTCGCGCAGCCCCAGCGAATCAGCGCCAGGTCGTAGTTGCAGTCGGGAGCGTTGACGCCGTACTCCGGCGAGAAGGTCGGCGGCAGATGCAGCTTGCCGTCGTCGCCGGGCGCGAGGAAGTGGCGGTAGTAGTTGATCGTCCGGCGCAACAGGGGAAACACGACGTCGCGCAGGATCCGCTCGTCCATCGTGTGCCGGTAGGACAGCCAGACGTTGTGCAGCGCCCAGGTCAGGTTGCCGACCTCGGGGGTCGGTGGGTCCTGGCCGGGGATGCCGACCGCGAAGCCCGATGTCCCCGTGCCGGCGCCGTTGAGCAACGTCATGTCGGTCGTACGCGGGATTCCGGCCGAATCGGCGCGATACGGCTCGGCGACCTGGTCGACGAGCTGGTGCCGGAACTGGCCGATGGCCCGTGTCACGGCGTCGAGTTCCAGGTGGTTGGAGCCGTGGATCAGCCAGTATTCGAGCTGGACGTTGAGATTCCACCAGGTGGCCGGCCAGGGGGTCGGCTCGAGCCACGGGCCGCTGGTCGCCATGACGGGCGCCGCGCGCCGTGCCGCCGACGCCACCTTGTAGAGCTGGATCCAGTAGAAGCTTTGCAGGCGAGCGTCGGAGAACGACAGGAAACTCCGCCGGTAGTAGTCGTGCCACCAGTCACGATGCTCCTGAGCGAGCACCGGCCGCGAGACCAGGCGCAGCGCGCGCCCGGTGGCGGTCGTCTCCGGATGCGACCAGGCGACCGCGGCGACCAGCGTCCGCGTGGAGCCGCGTTCGACCTCCCGCCAGGCGGTGGCGTGTTCGCCGCCGGCCAGCAGCGGCTGGGTGATCACCTCGGCATCCTGAACGTGGGTGACGACAGGTGCCGGGTTGGGTCCGTAACCCGCCGGGGGCGGCTTGTTGAAGACCGGGTCGGCGCGCGGGCTCACCGCCACGGCGGGATGGAACACCCAGGTGAACGCGCGTTCGCCCGCAGTCGGTGTGACGTCGACAGAGAGCACCTGCTGGACACTGTGCACGTACGCGCGAAGGCGCAGACTGCCGGCGGCGGTGGTGATGGTGCCGCGCAGTTCGGCGTTCCACAGGTCGAGGCGCCACTCGATGCCGGTGATCGCGCCGACCGGTCGCAGCGTGAGATAGCCGATCGGCAACCGGGCCAGGCCGAACAATGATCCGTACTCCGGCCGGTGGTCTTGAACCTCGCTGTGCTGCACGTTGAATCGCACGGCGTTGGCGCCGGGCTCGGCGTAGACGCCGGAGCCGAGGAACCCGTTGCCCAGGAACGGACCCTCGTACCAGGTGGCCGGCATCCGCTGCCAGATCAGGTCGGCGCCGGCGAGGAAACCCGCCCAGTCGATCTGGTCATCGAGCCAGTGGCCGGCGTGCCCCGGCGAGGCTGCTGCGGCCGAAGACAGCGGCGTCATGGACAGCGGTGCCAAGGACAGGGCGGCGAGAACCGATCGCCGGCTCAGCTCCATGCTCACGTCTGATCACGCTCCAGCGTCGAATCCGGTGACTGGCGGTCCGTCGATACATCCGATGTGTACGATGCCAAAGATGGCGTTTGATGTCGAGAGTTGGGCGATATCGGCGTGACTGCGATTTAGACATCGGATCGCGTAAGAATCTCAGCGCTCCCCGCGTTACCTGGTGACGGCGTATGCCTCAGTGCGCCATTCCATCGACGATGGGGAATCTGATGAGACGACTGAAGCGTACGGCTGGCGGCCTGGCGTCCGCGGTGACCGTGGCGGGACTGCTGGCCGTGACCCATGATGCGGTAGCCACCACAGTGGAGGGTGGGCAGCCTGGTGCGACGTTCCGGCAGGTGACCCTCGTGACCGGCGACCGGGTGACCGTACTGGACGGGAACGCGTTCGCGGTCGAGCCGGGTGCTGGACGCGCGGGGACCGTGTTCCAGACCCGGCGCGCCGGCGGCCACCTGAGCGTCATCCCGGGTGACGCGGCTGCGCTGGTCGGTGCCGGCCAACTCGACCCGCGCCTGTTCGACGTCACTACCCTGCTGGAATTCGGCTACGACGATCGCCGGGGCGACCTGCCGCTGGTGGTGATGAAGGGCAAGGCGAAGGCGGCCGTGCCGACCACGGGTGCCACTGTGGACCACCAACTGCCGAAGCTCAACGCCGTGGCGCTGCGCCAGGACCGTAAGAAGCCCGGCGCGTTCTGGCAGGGGCTGACCGGTGGGGCTGCCCAGCCCCGGAAGTTGACCGCGTCCGTGTCGAAGGTGTGGCTCGACGGCGTTCGCAAGCCGACGCTGGACGTGTCCGTACCGCAGATCGGTGCGCCGACGGCGTGGCAGGCCGGCTACACCGGGTCGGGTGTGACTGTCGCGGTGCTCGACACCGGGATCGACGACACCCACCCGGACCTGGCCGGCAAGGTGACCGCACGTGGCAACTTCACCGACGGCGAGGAGGACGACCGCGACGTTGTCGGGCACGGCACGCACGTCGCCTCGACGATCGCCGGCAGCGGTGCCGCCTCGAGCGGAAAGTATCGCGGCGTCGCCCCGGACACCAAGCTGCTCGACGGCAAGGTGTGCGTCACCTACGGCTGCGCCGAGTCGTGGATCCTCGCCGGCATGGAGTGGGCCGCCGTCGAGCAGCACGCCAAGGTGGTCAACATGAGCCTGGGCGGCCGCGACACGCCGGAGATAGATCCGCTGGAGCAGGCGGTGAACACCCTGACCGAGCAGTACGGCACGCTGTTCGTCATCGCCGCCGGCAACGACGGCCCCGCGAGCGGGACGGTCGGGTCGCCGGGCAGCGCCGAGGCCGCGCTGACGGTCGGTGCCGTGGACAAGTCGGACAAACTCGCCGCCTTCTCCAGCCGTGGCCCGCAGGCCGGTGACGGCGCGGTCAAGCCGGACATCACCGCGCCTGGAGTGGCGATCACGGCCGCCCGGGGCAGGGACGCCACCGAGGTCGGGGGAGAGGCGGGCGATGCGTACGTGACCCTGTCGGGCACATCGATGGCCAGCCCACACGTGGCGGGTGCCGCGGCGATCCTCGCCCAGCAGCATCCCGACTGGACGCCGGGGCGGCTCAAGGCGGCGCTGGTGGCGTCGGCGAAGCCGGTCGGCGGGGTGGACGTGTTCGGCCAAGGCGCCGGGCGGGTGGATGTCGCGAAGGCGATCTCCCAGACGGTGACGGCCGAACCGGTGAGCGTCAGCTTCGGCAAGCAGCTCTGGCCGCACGCCGACGACGAGGTGCTGACCCGCGCCGTCACGTACCACAACTCGGGCGCGGCGCCGGTCACCCTGGCGACGGCCGTCGACTCCACCGGCACGTTCAATGTGGCCCCGACCAGCGTGACGGTGCCTGCCGGCGGCGATGCCAAGGTCACCCTGACCGCCGACACCCGGGCACCGGGCCCGGACGGCGTCCTCGCCGGCGTCCTCACCGCAACCGGTGACGGTCAGTCGGTGCGAACGCCGCTCGCGGTGGAGAAGGAGGCGGAGAGCTACGACCTGACGATCCACTACATCGACCCCGACGGCGGCCCGTCCGCCGAATATCAGACCGCGCTCGCGAACTGGGACGGCAAGGGTGGGCAGTACATCTACGGGCGGGGGTCCGGCACGGTGACCGTCCGGGCCAAGCCGGGCCGCTACGCGCTGACCAGCTGGTTCCTCGGACCTGAAGGCGCGGAGCGCCCGGAGATGACGATGCTGAACCAGCCGGTGCTGGAGCTGCCCGGCTCGCGGACGATCACCATGGACGCCAGGCTCGGCAAGGCCAGCTCGGTCACCCTTCCGCAGCCGTCCGCGACCCAGATGTACGCGTCCGTCGACTTCACCATGCAGACAGCTGACGCCCTCACCGACGGTGGGGCGGGCATCATCGGCGGCGGTTTCGACCAGCTCTACACGGCACAGGTCGGCGACACCACCCCGGTCGAGGGCTTCACCTCCGAGCTCAACGGCACGTGGGCCGAGGCCGGCGCCGAGGGCAGCGGCGCGAACAGCCCGTACACGTACTCGACGACCCACTACGTAGAGGGCCGGATGCTTTCCGGGTATGAGCGGACTGTCACGGCGAAGGAGTTGGCGGCGGTCGACACCAGATACCTGTCAGACGGCACGGGCACCTTCGGTCTCTGGTCCGCCGTCAGCCGGCGGCCTGGCCAGGAGCGGCTCTCCAGCGCGGTCTTGCTGCGGTATGACGCGCCGTCCAGCGCGATCCATTACTACACGACTGACGGCGGGGTGGAGTGGCGTTCGGCGCTGGGCGAGTTCACGGACGAGGATGGCCAGGTGGGCGGGCTTTCCACGCCCTACACCCATTATGAGCCGCGCCCCTACTCGCAGACGTGGAACCAGGCGGTGTTCGGGCCGGTTCTGGCCGCGCCCGTGCACGGGGAGTGGAACAGGTGGGTCGGCGTGGTCCGCGACGGCAACACGATCTCGGTAGATTTGCCGCTCTACAGCGACGGCGCCGGTCATATCGGATTCGGTGGGGACTCCGGCAACACCGTTCTCTACCGCGACGGGGCCAAGGTCGGCGAGGTCGGATCGGGCGGGGAAGGCGACTTCACCGTGCCCGCCGGTGATGCCGCGTATCGACTGGAGGTCCACTCCGAGCGCGGCACGCCGCACACCCTCTCCACCCGGACCGACGCCACCTGGACATTCAGGTCGGCGCATGTCGACGACTGGGCGGCGCTTGCGCTGTGGGCGGTCCGGTACACGCCGAAGCTGGGCGAGCAGAACACCGCGCCGGCGGGGTGCGCGTTCACCATCCCGATGACCGTCAGCGCGCAGCCCGGTGCGCAGACCGGACGGCTGCGCGAGGTGACCGTCGAGGTGTCCTATGACGACGGTGCCACCTGGACCCGGGCAAAGATGACGGGCGGGGCTGCCGTCGTGCAACACCCGAAGGGCAGCGGATTCGTCTCGTTGCGGGCCGTGGCGCACGACACCGCCGGCAACAGCTTGGAGCAGACCATCATCCGCGCCTACAGGTACGGCGAGACCCGATAGCACTGTGCAGGCGACCCGCATCTGCTGACAGCAGATTGGCTTGGTTTGCGGTGTTCGCCGGCCCCAAGGTGGATCGGGAAGGCCAGTCCGATCGCGAGGAGAGGTCATGCAATTTGCCACCGGAACGACGCCGTTCGGGGCGGGGACGCTCGACGACCAGTTAGCCGCTCGGCTACTGCACCAGCGCATCATCGTGCTCGGGACGGAAGTGGACGATCAGATCGCGAACCGGCTGTGCGGCCAACTGCTCCTGCTGTCGGCGGAAGACCCGCGCAGCGTCATCAGCCTCTACATCAATTCGCCCGGCGGTTCGGTCAGCGCAGGCCTGGCCATCTACGACACGATGCGGCTGATCCCCAACGACGTGAGCACGCTGGCGATGGGGCTGGCCGGCAGCATGGGACAGTTCCTGCTCTCCGCCGGAACGCCGGGCAAGCGGTTCAGCCTGCCGCACGCACAGATCCTGATGCACCAGGGCTCGGCCGGCTTCGGCGGCACCGCGGCCGACGTCGAGATCTACGCCCAGCAGCTGGAACGGGTCGGCACCACGCTCCTGCGGCTGATCGCTGAGCACACCGGACAGCCGATCGAGACCGTCGAGCGCGACAGCCGGCGCGACCGCTGGTTCAACGCGGAGGAGGCGCTCGCGTACGGGCTCATCGACCACATCCTGGACAGCGTGGACGACGTGCGCCCGGCGCTCGCCCAACGCCCGGTAGGGCTGATGGCATGAGCGACTGCACCGAGCGGCACACGCCGGCGCCGGACAGCGACCTGTCAGGCGAGGGCCAGGAGGGCATGCCTGAGGCAGGCACGGCATGAGCGACTGCACCGAGCGGCACACGCCGGCGCCGGACAGCGACCTGTCAGGCGAGGGCCAGGAGGGCATGCCTGAGGCAGGCACGGCATGAGCGACTGCATGCCAGAGGGAGGCACAGCATGAGCCAGTACACGATCCCCACCGTGGTGGAGAAGACCCCGAACGGCGAGCGGGCCTACGACGTCTATTCGCGGCTGTTGTCGGAACGGATCATCTTCCTCGGCACCGAAATCGACGACGGTGTCGCCAATGTGATCATCGCCCAGCTCATCCATCTCGAATCCGCCGGCGAGCAGGAGATCGGGCTCTACATCAACTCGCCGGGCGGCTCGTTCAGCGCGCTGACCGCGATCTACGACACCATGCATTTCGTACGCTGCGACATCGCCACAATTTGCGTGGGGCAGGCGGCGTCCGCGGCTGCGGCACTGCTCGCGGCCGGCACGCCAGGCAAGCGCTCGGTCCTGCGGCACGCGAAGGTGACGCTGCACCAGCCGTCGAGCCAATCCCGCGGCACCCTGCCGGACCTGGCGGTGGAGGCCAAGGAGGTGGCGAGGGTCCGAGCCGAGATGGACCAGATCCTCAGCGAGCACACCGGCCAGCCGGTCGACAAGATCCGGGCCGACACCGACCGCAGCATGACCCTGTCCGCGCAGGACGCTGTGGCGTACGGCCTCGCCGACCGGGTCATCACCAACCGCAAGGCGGCGCGCTCGTTCCGCCTGGCCGAAGCGAACTGATCAGGCGGCCAAGAGGAGGACATCGCCGGGACGATGCTGGGGCGGCGCGACACTGTGGCGCCGCCGCGCGTCTTCCAGTCGGAGGACGGGGGGTGGCGTGACGCTCTGGCGGCGCCTCGCCGCCTGCTCCAGCCGGAGGACGGGGGCGCGGTCCTTCGCGAGATCGCGCCCCACCTCGGCGAGCAGGTCGGACAGCTCGATCCGCAGCGAGGCGCACACCGCGGCGAGGACCTCGGAGCTGGGCTCCTTGCGCCCACGCTCCACCTCGGAAAGATATTGGACCGAAACGCAGGCGTCCCGCGCCACCCCGGCCAGCGTGCGACGCTGCTCCAGCCGGTTGCGGCGCAACACCCGCCCGACCAGCGTCCGCAGCAACGGCCGCCGCTCGTCGGGCCTGATGTGCGCCATATCCGACATGGGCTCACCATACTGACCGCCGCGACGCCCTGATACCCGAGCGTCGGCGGTTCCGCCAGCGGCGTAAACGCTGCCCGCCGGGGTGATGCGCGCCGCGCCCAGCACGCTCGGCTCCCGGCGACCGCAACAGCATTGATCAACTCGGTCTCCTTGAAAACGGCCTCTGGCGGGCCGCAGAGACGCCATTTTCAAGGAAACCGATGCCTCGCCGTGATCGATACGCGACTGAAAGATCAACGACACGACGCCCGTCGGCGGCATCGCGTCGGGCTCGCATCGCCGGTGTCTGTCGCGGATCCCGGCGATCAAGTAGATCTTGGTCGATATTCGCCCACAGGGAGACGAAACGCGTCCAAGATCTTCCAAACGCGGCCAGCGCAGCTGCGCAAAACGGGTGAAAAGGCGGCTGCCGGCCCGGCGCCACAACGAAACTACGCGCCGCGCTTTCTGAGGGCAGGGCCCGTCCAGGGTCTCCGGTTTGGACCGGGCTGCGTGCGCGGGACTCGCTGCGCGCGGCCGGCTCGCTCCGCTCGTAAGGCGATCTCCAGTTCGAACCGGGTGTCGCTGTCGTGGATCTGGTCCCCGAAGAGCAGGTCAAGCTGACGTAGCCGGCGCCGGACGGTCTGCGGGTGCAGGTGCAGGCTGGCGGCGACCGCGTTGGCGTTCATGTTGTGCTGTAACCAGGAGAGCAGCGTGTCAGCCAGTGGCTCCCGCTGGTTGTCCCGCACGGCGGCCAGCGGGCGGAGCCGACGTTCGACGACTGAGGCGAGCAGCGCCTCGTCCTGGAAGATGGTCAGGGTCGCGAGGTGGTCGTCGCACCAGATCACGCCGTCGCCGGCGATGATGCCGCGGCCGGCGAGGTCGAGGGCGTGCC
>Ga0307516_10008527_pt1 | contig 11580 bp, 10 predicted proteins | sample 19_EM_MG_FD_203310 | JGI IMG/M metagenome (GOLD analysis project Ga0307516, IMG submission 203310) | Populus trichocarpa ectomycorrhiza microbial communities from riparian zone in the Pacific Northwest, United States - 19_EM | ecosystem: Host-associated > Plants > Roots > Unclassified | place...
ATCAACTCGCCGGCTACGACCTCATCGTCGCCGCTGACGGCCTCAACTCGCTGGTGCGCCGCGGTTTCGAGGGCGATTTCGGCAGCTCGCTGTCCTACTCCAGCAACAAGTTCGCCTGGTACGGCACGACCAGGCGCTTCGAGACCCTGTCGCAGACCTTCGTCGAGACCGAGCTCGGCAGCTTCAACGCGCACCATTATCGCTATTCGCCCGCCATGAGCACGTTCCTGGTCGAATGCGACCGTGCGACCTGGCAGGCCTATGGCTTTGCCGACAAGAGCATCGAGGAGTCCAAGGCGATCTGCGAAGAGGTCTTCGCCGCCACCCTCGACGGCCATCCCCTGGTCTCGAACCGATCGGTGTGGCGCAATTTCCCCTGGATCTGGAACGAGCACTGGTCCTTCGGCAACAGGGTGCTGCTCGGCGACGCGCTGCACACCGCGCATTTCTCGATCGGCTCGGGCACGCGGCTGGCGATCGAGGATGCGATCGCGCTGGCCAAGGCGCTGGAGGCCGAGACCGACGTTCGCGCCGGGCTCGCCCGCTATCAGGCCGAGCGCAAGCCGATCGTACAGAAGCTGGTTCGCGCGGCGCGGACCAGCGCCGAGTGGTACGAGCGGTTCCCGGTGCACATGCAGCTCGATGCGATGGACTTCGCCTACAGCTACATCACCCGTTCCGGTCGGATCGACACGGCGCGGCTGCGTGCGATGTCGCCGCAATTCATGGCGCGCTATGAGGCCTCGAGACAAGGCGGGAGCCAGCAATGACCCCTGAGATATCAGACCATGTTCCCTCCGACAGCGCCGGCGCCCGCGAGATCGGCTTTGCGGTTCCGGACATCTACAACGCCAGCCACATTCTGTTCGACAACCTCGCTCATGGTCGCGGCGACAGGCCGGCGCTGATCGGGCCGGCCGGAACTCTGAGCTATGCCGAACTGTGCGCACAAGCCTGCCGCTGGGGCCATGGTCTTGTTTCGCTCGGCCTCGCCCGCGGCGAGCGCGTGCTCTTGTTTCTCGACGATACCCCAGCCTATCCGGCGGCGTTCTTCGGCGCGGTGCGCGCCGGCTTCGTGCCGCTCTTGATCAACACGCTGACGCCGCCAGACCTGCTGCAGTTCTATCTCGCCGATTCCGGTGCGACGGTTGCGGTGGCGGATGCGGAATTCACCTCCCGTTTCGATGCCCTGGCCTGCAAGGACACCGCGCTACGCACGCTGATCGTCGTCAACGGCGAGGCCGGCGCCAATGCCGCGCCGCAGTGCATTGCTGCTGATCCATGGCTGAAGACCTTCCCGGCCGAGCTTGCGGAGGCCGCTACCCACCGCAACGACATGGCGTTCTGGATGTATTCGTCGGGCTCGACCGGACGGCCCAAGGGCATCGTCCATCTGCAGCACGACATGGCCTACAGCAACGCGGCCTTCGCGCGCCATCTGCTGCAACTCACACCCGATGACATCTGCTTCTCAGTACCGAAAATCTTCTTCGCCTATGGCTTCGGCAATTCCATCACCTTCCCGTTCGCGGCAGGTGCCGCGACCTTGCTGCTGCCGGGACAGCCGAAGCCGGCGTCGATCTTCGACGCCATCGCGCGCTTTCGCCCGACCGTATTTTTTGGCCTGCCGACGCTCTACACATCGTTGACCAAGGCGGACGGCGCCGCCGACACCGACTTCTCGTCACTGCGTCTGGCGGTTTCGGCCGCGGAGGTGCTCTCGGCCGAGGTCTTCAACGGCTGGAAGGCGCTCACCCGACTCGAGATCGTCGAGGGACTCGGCTCGACCGAGGTGCTGCACATCTATCTCTGCAATCGCGAGGACAGCAAGAAGCCCGGCGCGGCGGGCCTGCGCGTGCCCGGCTATGACATCGCCCTGAAGGACAAGGACGGCCGCGAGGTCGCCGACGGCGAGGAAGGCATTTTGTGGGTACGCGGCGATTCCAACACGCCGCTGTACTGGAACCGGCCCGACAAAACAGCGGAGACGATTCGCGAGGGCGGCTGGATCTATACCGGCGACCGCTTCGTCCGCGATGCGGACGGCTTCCACTTCTTCCGCGGCCGCGCCGATGACCTGATCAAGATCTCAGGCCAGTGGGTCTATCCGCTCGAGGTCGAGCTCTGCCTCGCCGAACACCCCGATGTCCGCGAATGCGCGGTCTATGCAGCCGAGTTGCCCGACCGGCGCATGACCTTGAAGGCCGTCGTGGTGATGAACAGGACCGACTTCGACGAGCGCGGCACGACCAAACAGCTGCAGGAGTTCGTCAAGGCGAAACTGCTGCCCTACAAATATCCGCGCGAGATCGCCTTCATCGAAGAGTTGCCGAAGACCGGCACCGGCAAGATCGACCGCCAGGCGGTGATGCGGATTTAGCACGCTTGCCACCTCACCTGTTCCGCCGGCAGCGATGTGGATTACAATCGCACTACCAGTTTGCCGCCGGCCTCGCCAGACTCGATGACGCGGTGCGCTTGCTGGATGTCGTCGAAGCCGAAGACACGTGCGGGTTTGGCCTTGTAGGTACCGGCTGCGACGCGATCGACGATGTCCTGGAATGGAATCTCCGAGAGCGGGAATTCGGTAGATCCCGTCACCAGCGCGCTCGCAAACACGCTCAAGGATCTGCCACTCGGAATTTGAAACACCGGCTCGACGTTCAACGGCCCCCCGCCACCCAGGAAACCCACGAGGCAAGCGCCGCCGCCGCGCCGCAGCATGGTCAAGGAATCGAGCACCGTGGTATTGCCCACGATATCGAGGACGGCGTCGACGCCTTGGTGATACCGCTCACGAACACCACGTGAAAGGTCCGTGGTCTCGATGAGGATTTCCGTTGCTCCCAACCCTTCCAGCATCGCCGCCCGACTGGGGTTTCGCGTTGTCGCCACGACGCGAGCGCCGGCATGGCGGGCCAGATTTACTGCGGCCTGTCCAAGCGCCGAGGTTGCTCCGCGGATGACGACGGTCTGTCCTGACTCAATTTCGAGAATGCCAAAGAGAGCCGTCCAGGCGGTCCCGTAAGATTCCGGAATGGCCGCCAGGTCCTCCCATTTCAGATCGGACGTCACGGCCGTCACATTGCTCGTCGGCACCGAGACCAGTTCGGCATAACTGCCGTTCAGATTGCGGCCCATGCCGCCAACCATGGCCAACACTTTCTGGCCTTCCCTGAACCGGCCCTGCGGATCGGCCTTGACCTCACCGACACACTCGATTCCCGTGATCTCGGCCACATCCCCCCATATGCCTCTGCGAAAATAGACCTCGGCGTGATTGAGCCCGAAGGCCTTCACCTCGATGATCACTCGACTTGGCGCCGGCTTGGGGTCGGGACGCTCCTGGAACTGCAGAACCTCGGGTCCGCCATACTGCGTAATGACGATGGCTTTCATCTCAGTCCTCCAAATGTTGCTTGGAGGACGCTACGCTCCCAAGCTATGGTAAAAAATTATAAAGTTACGATCAACTTCATAGATTATTCCAATGATGGACGGGCTTACGCTGCACCAACTTCAGTGCTTCGACGCGGTCGTGGCCGAGGGCAGCTTCCAGGCCGCGGCCGACCGGCTGGGCCGTTCGCAGCCATCGGTGTCGACAGCGGTCAAGAACCTGGAAAGCCAGCTGCAGCTGGACCTGCTGGACCGCAGCGGCTACCGCGTCACCCTGACCGAGGCCGGCCGATCCTTTCATCAGCGGGCACGCGTCTTCCTCGAGGACTTGAAGAGCCTGCGAAACCACGCCGCGCAGCTCGCCGCAGGGGAGGAGAGCGAACTGCGCGTCGTCATTGGTGACCTCTGCCCGCTTCCGGAAACGCTGAGGCTGCTACGGAAATTCTTCGACCACTGCCCCGGGACCAGATTGCATCTTCATTTCGAAGCCATCTCGGGACCGTGGGAGCGTCTGTTCGACGGCGAGGCTGATCTGATCCTGCATCACGTCGACAAGGCTGACACGCGATTCGACTGGGTCGATCTGTTTGCGGTCAAATTGATTGCGGTCGTCGCGCCGAATTTCCTTCGCTTCCCGATCTCGCGGGCGATTACGCCGGAGATGATGCGCGACTATGTCCAATGCGTGATCCGCGACACCGCCCGGCAAAACGTGCCTCGCGACTACTTTCTGATCGAAGGCACGCGGAAATGGACGGTGAGCGATCAACTGATGAAGCGCGAACTGATCCTGCAAGGCATGGGTTGGGGACACCTCCCCGAATATTTGATCAAGCAGGATTTGCGCGCAGGCCGATTGCTCGCGATCACAGGAAAATATTTCAAGGGAGGCCGGGCCGAACTCGTTGCCGCGCGGCTCCGCAACGCGCCGCATGGCCCGGTCGCCAAGCGCTTGTGGCAGTTCATCGGCGATGAAACGTCGGACTTCGTCGCGGCGACCAGAGACGCGAAGAAGGGATAGGTGCCACTGGTGGGTCGTGCCGCCTCGCGGCGGATGAGCGCGCCCATCCCCCCGCCCGGCACCGCCATCAGCTCGCTTTCCCCAGTTGTTCGAGGGCATCTTCCGCGCGCAACGGCACACGCGAGGATTCGTTGCTGAGATCGACCAGCTGCGACAGCAGCGCCATCAGCGTCTTGCGCTCGGCCGGTTTCAGCGGCTCCAGCATCCGCGCCTGGGCACGATCGACCGCCGGCACGATCTCGCGCAACAGCGCGGCGCCGGACCGTGTGAGATAGAGCAGCTTGATCCGCCTGTCGTCAGGCGATGGCTTGCGCTCGAGCAGGCCCTTGGCCTCGATCCGCTCGATCACGCTGCCGAGCGTCGAGCGGTCGAATGCGATCACCGCCGAGAGCCGCGTCGCATCGATGCCGGGATGGGTCTGGATCGCCACCAGCGCGGCATACTGCACCGGGGTCAGGTCGAACGCCCTGCATTCCTCCATGAAGATCGCGACCGCGATCTGCTGCATCCGCCGGAACAGGTAGCCCGGCTTGGTATAAACAGCGTCCATCGTCAGAGAGGCAGGCTTACTCGGCATCGATCTGGCGCTCCGGTGCGGCATCGGCAAACGCCTTCATCGCCCTCGCGGCGACTTCAGCCTGCAGCAGCCGCGGATAGGCTGCGACATCGACCCCGAAACGCCGCGCATTGCCAAGCTGCGGCACCAGGCAAAGATCGGCGAGGGTTGGCGTCGCGCCGAAGCAGAATGGGCCGGACTCGTTCGCGAGCAGGGCTTCGCAGGCCGCAAGCCCCTCGCGATTGGCCCAGGCGGCCCAGTCGGTGACCTGCTCCTCGGGCAGGCCGAGCTGGCGCAGGCGCGCCAGCACCTTGAGATTCTGCACCGGATGGGTGTCGCAGCCGAGCACCAGCGCGAATGCGCGGACCTTGGCGCGGCGAAGCGGATCCTTCGGCAACAGCGGCGGTTCCGGGTGGGTCTCCTCCAGCCATTCGATGATGGCGAGCGACTGGGTCAGGACCGCGCCGCTGTCGTCCTCCAGCGTTGGAACCAGGCCCTGCGGATTGAGACGGAGATAGTCCGGCGCGCGCTGCTCGCCCTTGCGCAGATGGTGCGGCAGGTGTTGCGCGGACAAGCCCTTCAGGTTCAACGCGATTCGAACCCGGTAGGACGCGCTGCTGCGGAAATAGCCATGCAGCTTCATTGAACCCTCCCCTCAGGCAAGTTTGTTATCGGCAGTCCCGTTGACGTGACCATATTGTGAGTATACTGTCAATCAAGAAGCAAGAACGATCAACGGGAGGCTCGCCATGGTTGCCGCGCTGAAGACACCGGAACGCGAGGCGTTCTACAAGAAGATCGACGGCGAGAATCTCACCGCGCTCTGGACCGTGATGGGCGACCTGATCACGCCGGAGCCGAAAAGCGCCTGCCGGCCGCACTTATGGAAGTTCGACGCGGTGCGCGCCTATATGATGGAAGCCGGCCAGCTGATCACCGCCAAGGAAGCCGAACGCCGCGTGCTGATCCTGGAAAATCCGGGCTTGCGCGGACAATCCAAGATCACGACCTCACTCTATGCCGGAATCCAGATGGTGATCCCCGGCGATATCGCGCCCGCCCATCGCCACAGCCAGTCGGCGCTGCGCTTCATTCTCGAGGGCAAGGGCGCCTTCACCACCGTCGACGGCGAACGAACCCTGATGGAAGCAGGCGACTTCGTGATCACGCCGTCGATGACCTGGCACGATCACGGCAACGAAACCTCCGAGCCGATGTTCTGGCTCGACGGGCTCGACATTCCGCTGGTGCAGTTTCTCGACGCCTCCTTTGCGGAGGGATCAAAGGAAGACCAGCAGACAATCGCACGTCCCGCCGGCGACAGTTTTGCCCGCTACGGCCACAATCTGCTGCCGGTCGACGCCAAGCCGTCATCGAAGACGTCGCCGATCTTCAACTATCCCTATTCCTACACGCGCGAAGCGCTGGAGCAGGCCAAGACGCGCGGCGACTGGGACGCCTGCCACGGGCTGAAACTGAAATTCACCAACCCCGAGACCGGCGATTTCGCCATGCCGACCATCGGCACCTTCATCCAGCTGCTGCCGAAGGGTTTCAACACCGCGCGCTATCGTTCCACCGACGCCACCGTGTTCGCGGCGATCGAGGGACACGGGCGCACGCGGATCGGCGACCAGACCTTCGAATGGGGGCCGCGCGACCTGTTCGTGGTGCCGAGCTGGCAATGGGTCACGCACGAAGCCGACGACGACGCCGTGCTGTTCTCGTTCTCCGACCGTCCGGTGCAGCAGAAGCTCGATCTGTTCCGCGAGGATCGCGGCAACGCGTAAGGCTATTGTGACATAGCCACGCGACGACCGACGCGTCACGCGGACCACATGGATCTGCCATCGCGAGACTGAAGAGCGACGGACCGGAGTTGACACGACAGTGCGACATGCCCGAGGCCCCCTCGGTGGCGGTTGCCGGTTGCCGATGCTATGCTCGCGTTCGGAGAACCTTTCCCTCTCGTATGACCGACAACCGGACGAGCAGGTGGTGATTGTGTCGATTGCGGACGGTTTTTGATGCGGCCAAGTCGTTCTTGTGGATTGCCTGTCCTTTTCCTGGGCGTTGCTGCCCTTCTGCTGATGCTGGCACCGCGGCCAGGGTTGGCGCAGGCGAGCTTCCTCGACGTGCGAACGCTTTGCAGTCCCCTTGAGGTGCATGAAGGGAACCCGGACGAGAAGGCGTGTCTCAAGGAATTGGCGGCTGTTGCCAAGCGAGAGCGCGGCATTCTCACGCTGAAACTGACCAACGGGAAAACCAAGGTCATCAGCGATGCCAAGGAATGCGAGGACGCCGATCAGGAAGCCTCATGCGTGACCTACCGGCTTGTTGGCTACATCGGAGACCGGCAGTTTATTGTGCAAGTCGTGCCTTATGAGTGTCCCTATGTACTGCTGGTGAACCGCCGAACTGGCGAAGAAACCAGGCTGGGCGCATTGCCCTACCTGTCTCCGAACAAGACGCGCTTCGTGGTCACCGATGCCAGAGACGCAGGGAATTGCAGCCCGGAGTATGCCATTGCCATTTTCTCCCTGGCCAGCGATTCACCGCGGCTCGAATGGCGGTACTCGCCGGAAGGTTTCGAATATTATGGCGTCGAAGCCTGGAATGGCGACAATCGCCTGCGATTGTTGGCGATGGGCGAGAACGGAAAACAAGTAGCGAGCGATCTGACGCTGACTGCACAGGGGTGGCAGCTCAAGCGGCCAAACGGGGAATTCAGCCTCGGCGTGCCGACCGCGCCGGCTCAGGCCAATGCCCCAAGATCGGCAGCTCAGCCCGCCAACGCGGTCGGCCCCGTTGTGCCGCCCGGCCGCTGACAGGGCCTCTCCTGCGAATTGTTGCGTTCGCGGCGCGATCGAGGCACACGGCCGCGCGCAACTTGCCGGGCACCCATGCATCATTCTCCGCATGAAGTGGCTTGAATGGCCGGACCATGCCCGGCCATAACGGAACGACAACAACAAGTTCTGGGGGAAACCATGCCGATCTCGCTCAATCGAGTGGTTGCGGGACTGGCCGCCGCCATCGCGCTCGCGTCCGGCCTGTCCGCCGTTCACGCGCAAAAGGCCGATCCGGCGGCGGTGCAGGAGCACATCGCCGTTGCCACTGCAGCCGCGAAATCCGACCTGCAGGGAGCGCTCGGCCTGTGCAAGACCGCGAGCCCGACGCCGGGCCCGAGCTTCATGGACATCTACAGGACCATGCAGAAAGAGCCGCCGCTCGCCCCGATGCAGGTGATGGACGAGCTGTATTTCCTTGGCGCGCAATGGACAACAGCCTGGGCGATCAGGACCTCGGCGGGCATCATCATCGTCGACGCCATGGATAATTCCGATGAAGCCGAGCACTATATCGAAGGCGGACTGCGCAAGCTCGGCCTCGATCCGGCCGACATCAAATATGTCGTCGTCAGCCATGCCCATGGCGACCATTATGGCGGGGCGGTCTATCTCAAGGACAAATTCGGTCCCCATGTCGTCATGAGCGAGATCGACTGGAAGGCGCTGGAGGAGACGCAGCGCGATCCCCTGTTCGGCAGCAAGCGCAATCCGATGTTCGGCGAGCCGCCGAAGCGCGATCAGGCGGTCAACGACGGCGATACCCTCACCCTCGGCGACAGCACGCTCAAATTCTACGTGATCCCCGGCCATACGCTCGGCACGCTTGCCACCGTGTTTACGCTGCACGATCACGGCGAAGCGCACCGCGTCGTCGCCTGGGGCGGCACTGCCTATAATTTCGGTCCCCTGCCGGAGCGGCTTCAGCTCTATTCCGACACCACGGTCAAATACAAAGCCGTTCTCAAACAGGAGAGCGCCGACATGTTCCTGTCCAACCATGTCGTCTTCGATGCCGCTGTCGCCAAAATGGCGGCGTTGAAGGAGCGCAAGCCGGGCGAGCCCAATCCGTTCGTGGTCGGCCAGGACACGGTGCAGCGCTTTCTCACGGTCCTCGGCGAATGCGCGCTGGCGACCAAGGCCAGCATCGGTGAAAACACGCCGGGGAAGTAACGGATGCTTGGCCTGCGATTAATTCCACCGAACGGGATTAAGCCAGATCGACCGGCACGATCGCGGCCGCGCTGCTTGTGCGGGTGACAGGCCGGCGTCTACATTGTCGCCAATGCGCATCAGATCGCCCGTTCGATGACGGGACAAGGCGGCGATCGGCGCGACCGGGAGGATTGCCATGAATTACCACACCTACGTGCCGCGCACGACCGCCTACGGCCTCAACCCGGGCGACGAACTCAACGATCTGCGCATGTCGGACAAGGCCCAGCCGCTTTACGACCATGTGAGGAAGTTCATCAGGGACACCGTCGAGCCGATGTCGGTCGAGTTCTACCGGCTCGGCCAGAGCAAGACCGATCGCTGGAGTTTCACGCCCGGCCAGATCGAGGTGCTGGAGAAGGCCAAGGCAAAAGCCAAGCAGGAAGGCCTGTGGAATTTCTTCCTGCCCGATGCGGAGACCGGCGACGGCCTGAAGAACCTCGACTACGCCTATATCGCCGCCGAGCTCGGCAAGAATCCGCTGGCCTCGGAAACCACGAACTGTTCGGCGCCGGACACCGGCAACATGGAAGTGCTGGAGCGCGTCGGCACCAAGGCGCAGAAGGAGGCATGGCTGAAGCCGCTTCTGAACGGCGAGATCCGCTCCGCCTATGCCATGACCGAACCGAATGTCGCCTCCTCCGATGCCAAGAACATCTCGACGACCGCGAGGCTCGAGGGCGACGAATGGGTGATCAACGGCGAGAAATATTACATCTCCGGCCTCGGCGATCCCCGCTGCAAGATCATGATCGTGATGGTGAAGACCAATCCCGACGCGGCGCCGAGCAAGCAGCAGTCGCAGATCCTGGTGCCGAAGGACACGCCAGGCGTCGAGATCATCGGACCGATGCACGTGTTCGGCCACGATCATGCGCCGCGCGGGCACATGCATCTGCGCTTCAACAACGTTCGGGTGCCGAAGGACAACATCCTGCTCGGCGAAGGCCGCGGCTTCGAGATCTCGCAGGTTCGCCTCGGCCCGGGGCGCATCCATCACTGCATGCGCACGATCGGCAAGGCGGAGAAGGCGCTCGATTTGATGGTCGCGCGTGGCCTCACCCGCGAAGCCTTCGGCAAGAAGATCGCGCATCTCGGTGGCAACCTGCAGATCATCGCGCAGGCGCGCTGCGAGATCGAGGCGATGCGGCTGATGGTGCTGAAGGCCGCCAAGGCGATGGACGTGCTCGGCAACAAGGAAGCCCGGGTCTGGGTCAGCATGGTCAAGGCCATGGTACCCGAGCGCGCCGGCAAGATCATCGACCAGGCGATCCAGATGCACGGCGCCACCGGCATCTCGCAATGGACCCCGCTCGCCGAGATGTACACCGACGTGCGCCACCTGCGCTTCGCCGACGGTCCCGATGAGGTGCACTGGATGGTGGTCGGCCGCCACGAACTGAGCATGGCGTAGAGTGTAGGGTGTAGGGTGGGCAAAGCGAAGCGTGCCCACCCTTCAAGATGGCGGTCCGAAGAGATGGTGGGCACGGCGCAAGATGCGCCTTTGCCCACCCTACAAGATCAAGAGTTGCCGAGAAAATTCATCATGGAATACACGCCCGACCAGCTGACGCAGCGCGAACGCTACAAGGTTCTGACCGGCTTCGTGCTGCCGCGGCCGATCGCGTGGGTCACGACGATCGGGCCGACCGGCGTGGTCAATGCCGCGCCGTTCAGCTTCTTCAACGTGTTCTGCGAAGAGCCGCCACTGTGCATGTTCGCCGCCAACCCGCGACCCGACGGCCGCGTCAAGGACACCGTGACCAATATCGCGCGGACGGCTGAGTTTGTCGTCAACCTCTCCGACGAACCGCTGGCGCGCGCGATGCACGAGAGCAGCGGCGACTTCCCGCCCGAGGTCGGCGAGCCCGACTATCTCGGACTGAAGCTGGCGCCGTCGACCAGGGTCGCCGTGCCACGATTGGCTGACGCGCCCTGGGCGATGGAGTGCCGGACCTGGAAGACCATCGATGTGGACGGCCAGCGGCAGCTGATCATGGGCGAAGGCGTCAACTTCCACATTCGCGACGAGTTGTGGGATCCCGCCACAATGCGGGTCCACATGGACCGCTATCATCCGATCGGCCGCATGTTCGCGGACCGCTATTGCCGCACCGACGACAGGCTCGTGTTTCCGCCGGCCGAGGGGCCGCCCGGTGCATGAGCTGATCGGACGCCGGTGACCCAACTCCGAAGCGCGGAGACCCGCTTCGGTTGACCTGCGTCAAGGTATCGACGGCCACGCCGTGTGAGTTTGCCGCGGCGGAAGTCCGCAGGTCGCGTCTCGCTCATTGGTTTCGTCCGGGCTGTATCGCAGCGGGGTTTAATCCGGGCACGCGGGTCATGACGTCCTAATTCGGCCGAGACGCCGGCCATGAAACGACCCAGGAGTTCAAACATGTCGAAGCGATCCATTGCCGCTGGCATTGCCGGCATTCTCGCAATTGCCTCCTTGTCGATCGCGCTGCCAGCGAACGCCCAGAGAGGCGGCTACGGTCCCGGAATGATGAATGGCCAGGGCTTTGGTCCGGGCATGATGGGGA
>Ga0307516_10008528_pt1 | contig 11579 bp, 13 predicted proteins | sample 19_EM_MG_FD_203310 | JGI IMG/M metagenome (GOLD analysis project Ga0307516, IMG submission 203310) | Populus trichocarpa ectomycorrhiza microbial communities from riparian zone in the Pacific Northwest, United States - 19_EM | ecosystem: Host-associated > Plants > Roots > Unclassified | place...
AGTCTGTGTATTTGTGGAATAGCAGGTGCCCACTGATAGTTTCATGGGTGACTGTTCTCAAGTTCAAACCACTCAGGAGCAATAAGCTCTGGGCTCATCCATTGAGCTATGCCACCCTGGCTGTGTGAGCTTGAGGATAAAAGGTTTGCAGGGTCTGAGATGATTGTGAGGAGGCCAAAGTATGCAAGGCAGGCTTGGCCTACTTGGTCAATCAGGGTATTGGCCTTGGCAGGTAAACTTAGCAAGGTAGAAATATAACTGAGGCCATAAACACATACCCCTTTAAGATCCCCATGAATCATTCCGTGGCTATGGATGTAGATCAATCCCCTAGCAACATCTCACAGCTAAAGAAGGCATTCAATGGTCCAGGGATGTGGGACTTTGAATGGGAAACATACAAGCTCTAACTGGTCCACATTTGGGTTTGCATTGACAAATTCATTGATGTTCCCATTCCTCATCCAGTCTTATACCATTGCAAACCGGCTCTCAGTCATTATAACATAAATTGGCCGGTTCCCACGCCGATAATCACCTTCTCCCCCTCAACACCCCTGACTGATTCCTATTGATTATGTTGTGTCCAGAATGACCGACCGATCCCAAGGATTTCACCAACTATCGCCCAAGTTATGCCACTAGTCATCGATCATAAGGACGATCGGCCTCCGTGGCCGCCCAGGTCCCTGGAGCGATGTGGCCGCCGTGGCCACTCTCTCCGATACAGATCGCGACCGCCGTTTATTTGGCCAATTGTGATTCGACGATTCCCCACTGGGTTTGATGTAACTTCGTTCAGACCCCCGTTCAATGTACCTGTTCTAAAAGGTCACATCCAGTGAAATTGTGGCTCTGTGCAAATCCCACGTTCCATCGGAGATTCTACACATGTACACGCATTCACCTCACAGAGATCCAGCAGCCCGAGATCGGGGATAGAAAAAAGTACGATTCAACTCCCTAGCGAAGGAAGCCCGGGTATTTGGGCCTTCCATGTCCTTCGAAAAGACTGCCGTCGACGTCGAAGCTCAGGCTGGTGGCCCGGTAGACGACTCCGGGCGGGGCGGGAGACGCTCGAGATCATGCAAGACTGAGGAGAATTTGGGTAAGGGGACGTCGTTTGTATGTTGATTGCCTGTGCTTACCCTTCGGCAATAGCTTTGTGCGTTCCCACGCCTTATGTTTCGGTCCCTGTAGCCGGTAATACTGGCTAAGTTTCTCGTACTGCCTGCGCTCCTCATTCCTCCTCTCATACTCATCACCAGCATATTTTGAATCTGTTGCGGTCCGCTCGCCCCTTCTCTTTTTGAGGCGGGGTTCTGGGTATACCGGAGTCCAGGTGTCTGCAATGATATCAGCCGCAACTGCATTACAACCGATCAGGTCGAGTGTGTCGTTTGAAACAGGATATGTACTTACCGGCTAGAGCCTCGTTGAGGGTCGGAACTTCCTCAAGCTCCTCCCTCTGCTGCACCAACTCACGCAGCCTGCGGCCGTCTCCCCCCATCCGCACACGACCGAGGCGTGGTGGTCCTTCACCGCGGGGGACCCTGGCCCGTTTGGGCGTCCGGCGCTAAAAGACCAGGCGGTTACACGGGAATGAAACCGGTAAAAGTTACTTACTGGGGTCCCATCTTCTTCTGTAGTTGTTCGTGTTGTTTCTGCATCAGCTGTCATCTCAGATATCCCTCCAGAGGGTTGTGGTGTTGGTGGGCCAACGTATTGGACGGATGGAGCCACCAGGGTCGATGGCCCCGCCTCCAGGTTCCTGTAGCCATTTGGACGAGTATGGGTCAATTTGAACCACCCTGTTGGCACCACCTCAGTCCTAGTATTTGGACCAGCCATGGGCCAATGGGAAGTATCTACGCCCTCCTGTGGGAAGGCGTCGACGGGGTTGCGCGGGGACGATCGAACTCGACTGCTCCCCGTGTAGGGTGCGCTAGTAGGGGCCCCGCTCTGGCTGGCCCCCCAGTAGTCGAGCGGGGCTGTTTGTGATCGGTAAGCACCCAGTTCTTCAAGTGAAGGAGAAATGATACTCACCACTAGTGGAGGTAGGTACCGCAGTGGACATTTCCGACACCACCATGTTGATGACAGAACCACCCTGGCCCAAGAAGCCGGGATCGCGAGATCGGACCAGTTCATACTCTGCTTCCCAGTCATACGATGGCCAATCATAACCGTTGGTCATGGCTGTGTCCGAGATGGTCGAGGCCACTGACCCCGGAGGTTCATGCCGCGTCAGACACCGATAGATGAAACGATCCGAGTGACGCCCACCGTAGCTTGCAGTGGCCCGAAGGCTCGTCGGCGACCCAACTACAGGCCCTGGCCGCCTGATCGTGCTCCGCTGGTTGCTGGGGCCAGCGTAGGTTGGACTGGATCGCCCTCCAGTGTCAGTTGTTAGCGTCTGGCTCAAGGATAGACGATGCACGTAGAACCCTCCAGAGGCGGGGGAGGCCGAGTTGAACTTGGTATTGTTGGCGTTGTTGAAGTCAACCATTTGGATTGGATGGAGTACGTCGAGGAAAGTAAAAAGCGATGGTGTTGTGAGCGCAGGGTAAACGGCGTTGGGTGGTGGGGGAAAAGTGCTCCTTCCAACTCGGCATGGCTTAAATACACCCCGACCGTGGGAGGTGGCCAGGGAATGCTTTGTTCGAGCGAGGTTCTTTGGCCGTGGAAAGTCGCGACGGTTACGTAACGACCACGGCTCGATCCACGGAATCGAAGGGGGTAGGAGCTACGCGACAGAGGGCGCGAACAAGTTCGTGGCGAGTGGGGGAACTCTCAAGGGCCGCGAGGGAAGGTGACCGTGCATTTCAAGAGCCCCGCCGTGGTTTGAATTTCGGGAACGCTGGTACAAACCGTCACCTGAGAGAAACCCTCCGGCAGATGATCTCCAGCATGGCACAGACCGCACGGCGCGCGTGCAGTATTCCCCGCGAGCTGAAAACGCAGGGATGCTTCCAGTTTACCCACCACAATACACAGAAAACGAACGGACGGCTCACGGGCTGGCTGACCCCCAGCATATAAATTCCGTCACGCGAATGAAATATAATTTCGACGCACGTGACCAATGATGGGGGAAGCCTCCCTGCAGTGCTGGCTGTTTCGGTCACCCTTTACTCCCATACCCGACCATAACCACATGCGCACCATCTCCAACCACCCTCCCGGCGGGTTTTTCGGCGCAGAATCCCACCAAGTCTCGAAGGGCCCCAACCCCAATAAAACGTTCACACAGTTCCCTTGGTCGTTGAAGAAGGCTGATCGTTCCGTCGACTCGGACGCTCTTCAGCCGACGGTTTTGGTCACATAGTATCGTAGCCGGTCAATTATCACATCCTGCTTCGGATAATTTCGGATGACGGCCTCCGTTGTTGGGCGTCCCCCCACGCGACACACCGGGTAGAGCCATGAAATCTTTATCAGATAAGATGAAGACCCCCAGGTTTTTGTCTCCGCTGCCGACGCCATCAAACCAATTTGGGCACTCACGCCCCTTTGACATGCCTCCCCTAGCCAGTGAATGGCCATGGACGGACTACATCTTCCACCCCTTCCCCATCCTCTCCTCTTCAAAACACACGCCTGCTCAGGTCGGGCGCATCGAAATCACTCACAGACTCCATCCGAATATCCACGATCACGGCATTCCTTGGCAAGGATTACTAAGGGCGGCTATAGTCAAACTCACATCCCTCTACGTCGACGCCCCCGAATTCCTGTTCGCCGAAATACATGGGAAACAGTCCACCTCTGTCTTCAAGGCGGTCACCGCGGAGATCCAGCAAGGGGCCGTCAGTTGGACCGATTTATCTTCCTCACTCCGCGATCTCGAAAGACACAATATCCCGGTTTCCCGCGCGCGGGCAGCACTCAACGTAGCGGATTCCGTGAATCCCTACCCTATCGCTGTCGTTTGGGACGGCCTCACCCCCGAACTCGTAGATGTCGACGGAACTGCAGTGGTTATAGAGGTCAATACGCAGAGCAAGGACTGCGGGACCATCGGCATCGCGTTACGGTGGAACCACTCGACGTTGTCTCCAGACGCCGCGGAAATCTTCGCCAAGCAGATTCTCGCCTTATTCGATGCTGCGGCCACCGACCCTTCACAAAATGCAGATACTCTCGAACTCGATCCTGCCCTCAATTCGATCATCGAGGCGAACTACGATCCCGAAGAGGCCCGTTGTGCAACCGATTGGCTGGTTCGGAACGCAACTGAACATCCAGACGCTATTGCTCACGAAATCTACCCCAGCCTTTCTTCCCCTCCCTACCTCCTCACCTATGCCGAACTCAACGATATGGCGAATAGGTTTGCCCACTGGTTGCTATCAAACGGACTAGAGTTTGAGGATCGGGTGGCATTGTGCCGTTCGAGGGATCTCCAGTTTTACGTCGCCCAAGCGGCCATCTTCAAGTCCGGGGGGTGCTATGTTTCGGTGCGGGTATTTATAGACGACCCACGTCATGTGATTCACATACCGCTTTGCCCAGATTGACCCAGAACTTCCTGAAGAGCGGAAACGCCACATTGCCGAAGACTCTGACGCCAAGTTCATCCTTACAAACGATGTATGGTTCAAAAGCTTCCGGGGATCAGTGTACTCCCTAGATTCCGTGAAAACTCTGGAACAAGTCGCCGCACAAGATTCTTCAGAAGTATCACTGGCAAAGTTAGACTCATTGGCGTACCTCCTCTACACATCTGGTTAGTGTTCCCCCCATTTTTTGGTTTAACATGTATCTAATGGCGACCGCAGGTACAACTGGAAAGCCTAAAGGATGTTTACTGAACCACCGTGGTATTTATTGGGCGATTAAAGCCATGTGCGAGTATCCGCGAGGTGTGACCAACCCAGCCACGGACAAGCGTCTTGCAATGGCTTGTGCGTGTGTTCTCTGCCTCCTTGGTTTTTAAAACCGACGCCTGGAACGTCCAGCGGTCGCATTCGATGTACACATCTCGGAAATCTGCCAGGTTTGGAGACTGGGGATTCGCCTCGTCAGCGCACCTCGTTTCGAGATATTGGCAGACCTCCAGGACACCATCATCCGGTTAGGAATTACCCACTTGGGTATGGTTCCTAGCATGATCGAAGCAACGTTGAGTACGCCGGAAGATCTTCCGTTGAAGTATCTGGTATCTGGTGGTGAGAAGATATCGGATGCGGTAAGCGTGAAGAAGTCGGTGCCATACAATGTGAGATCCTAAGCCGTTGATCCAGGTACTAGAAACTTGGGCCGACAGTCCGAAAATCATCCTAGCGAACTTCTACGGGTACGTTCTTGTAGCTGTTCGCGTTTCACCACGCGGTACTTGATAACTCCCCCTAGCCCAACCGAAGCAACCATTGGATGTGTTTCTCGGAAGGTTTCCGCGAAAGATCGAAAGGAGAACATCGGCCGGCCGTTCCCTGCATGTTCGGCTTACATCGTCAACTCCAAAATGGATATATTGCCCCTTGGTGTCGCAGGCGAGCTCGTCATTGGAGGACCACTCGTCGCGAGAGGGTACCATCGCCTACCCGAGGTCACCGCAAAGTCATTCAAGGAGTGGCCAACGAAAGGATGTCGGGCATATAGGACCGGTGACCTCGGTATTGCCATTGTCCCCACCACCGATACGTGACTGATTATCCACGTACAGTGCGTATGACCGCTGAAGGGACCCTCCTCATCCTTGGCCGAATCGACTCCCAAATCAAACTCCGGGGCGTTCGGATTGAGAGTGAGGGAGTGTCTGAGGTTGTCCGTAAATCTGCCAAGGGAAAAGCATCCACCCTTACACTCATCGCTTCCCACTCTGAACTCGGAAACGAAATTCTCGTTTCTTTCCTAGCCAACGATGACCCTTTGATCAAGGTTGACCAGAAACGAACATCTACCCCGAAGATCTTGCCGGACAAGACCGAGGACCTGGTTCCAATCAGGAGCGTGGTCCAAACCGAGCTTGCTGCTTATATGCGACCATCACATATCATTCCCCTTGACTTCCTGCCATTGACTCTGAACGGAAAAATCGACAGGAAGAAGCTGTTGGGAGTGTTCCAGCAGACGCCACTCGAGGACCTGATAAAACTGCAACGCTCCGGCGCCCAGGGTCAAGTAACCCGGACCGCTAGGGAACCCACGGATATCGAACGAAAGGTCATCGGCATCGTCTCCAGGACATGTGGTCTTCCAGAGTCCCAAATTTTGCCCACCTCGAACCTTTTTGAGTGCGGCTTCGATTCGTTAAGGTTCAGCGCGCTCACACGAGCGTTAAGAGGAGAGTTCATGGCCTCGGCGTTATCTGTGACCTCGGTAATGCAGTCTCCCGTCATCGAAGCGATCGCCAAGGGATGCTCTGTGGCCGACAGGGAGGGTGTTGCAAAGGAAGCTGCAGATCTAACCTGGTTGGAGGACTTCTCCAAGCAACATCGGTCTTCTGCCCAGCAGGTATTTCAAGAAAACGACGTGGAACAGGTGCTGCCGACACTCCCCATCCAGGATGGTATCCTTGCGCAGTCCATACAATTCAAGAGCCTCTACGTCCAACACTTCCTGTACCGCCTTAAGGAAAGGGCTGATTCGGATCGACTGGAAAATGCATGGCAGAAGGTCGCTCAGCGACAGGCAATCCTTCGGTACGTCATTTTCCTCCCTCTGTTATCTTGAAGATGTTCAGCGGTTCATTTCCCTGAAGGGTCGCGTTTGTTCTCGGGTCGGAGGCGCTGCAGGTAGTTTTGTCACCCCATGCCTCACCCCTGCCTTGGACCTCCCACGACATTGGGGGTGGTCGTGATATCTCCAAATGGTTCGAGGCAGAAGAAGGGTCCAGGATAGCGGGAGAGATCAACGATGATATTACCACCCCGTTGTTCAGGCTCAACCTCTACAGGTCTCCCCATTATTCCTACCTATCCGTCTCGATCCACCACGCTCTATTTGATGGCCTCGCGTTTCCTCTGCTCATGAGAGAAGTGGACGCCGTTTACACTACTCAAAACCTGCAGGATGTCGTTCCACTCGGACAAGTCGTCCGTCACATCAACCCCGTTTCTCGTGGTGACCACGCCAAAGAGTTTTGGGTTTCCGAATTCGAGGGCGTCTCCCTTCACGACCGACCACTGTACCAGAGGAACGAGCGCGAAATCGTGCGATACGCCAAGGTTTTAGATGCATCTCTACAAGATCTGCGATCGAGATGTTCGGCGATGCACGTCACATTGGAAGCTCTATTCGCTAGCGCTATCGCTTATTTGGGAAGACAGCTACTTGGGTGGTCAAAAGATGCAATCTTCGGCGTGAGTTGGAACAGATGACCGAATGTTGCTTATCCTTACCGGGTTGTTGATCTAGATTATTCACTCCGGGAGGATCAGCGACACGATCGATTTGAGCAGCGCTATCGCGCCACTTGTCTCCGTCGTTCCCTTGCTAGTCCGGCTCCAACAGGGAGCGATCGCTGACTACATCCGGTCCTGCCAGTCTTCAATTACAAGCCTGATACCTTATGAGCATGTTCCACTTGGAACTATACAGCGCTGGCTTGGAGTGACGGCTCTTGTCGACGTTCTCTTCTCCATCCGCGAGGAAATACCTCCCAACTATTACGAATGTCTCGAATACATTGAATCTCGTCCACCCCCTCCGGAGGTATACCCGTTACGGTGTTTGGATCCCATGTCACGCTTTACTGACGTCTCCACAGTTCCCAATTGTTTTCGAGATCGTGGTCAACACGGCCCGCGACGTCGTACAGCTCAGATCCGCCGTTGCTGTCAATGATGAAGTAACAAAAACCGTCCGACAGCTGGTCGACGACTTCGAATCTTGCGTGGCATACTTTTGCCAGTCCCCTGAAGCTGACCTTTACCCCCCGGATGCCGACGGCCGGCCTACTTCTGGCCGGCCCGTGCATCAACCCCAAACCCAAGCAGCGGATGAACTGGCAGACCCTGAGATCGCCAAGATCCTTCTCCCTGAACTCAGCGCCTTCCTCCGTATCCCCGTGGATAATGTGCGAGAAGAATCCTCTCTCCTATCGCTCGGCCTGGATTCTTTGAAGGCCATCACACTCTCCCACCGGTTGAGAGAGCGAGGGGTATCCGTCTCGCCTATGGACATCATCCGAGCGGGTTCAGTACGTGGAGTTGTTTTAGCTTCGGCGGCGGAGAGGCAGCAGGAGAATTTCAACCAAGAGGGAAGCGTTTTTGAATTGGACGAGCTTCTGCGGCAAGATATCCCCGTGGAGGCAGTTAGGCTTGGTCAGGAAGACAGGGTTGAGATCACAGCCGCGACTGCTCTCCAGGCCGGGATGCTATCCCAGGTAACCCCAACGCAGGTTCATGGAGTGTATCTGGTACTCACCGGCCTCCCTCTTAGACCGTCGCCTCTGCTGGACAACTCTACATACACGCTTTTACCTTCAGGATCCGGTCACCATGCCGAATCGAACTCCTGAAAGAAGCGTGGAGAACGTCTGTTGAGAATCTTGGCATCCTGCGGACGTCGTTCTACTTCTCGGTTGAACTCGGTCGTTGGGCTCAGGTCATACACTCCGCTCTCGACTTCAAGTGGACTACCGAAAAGAGGGAGTCCATCGACAATGGGGCGAAGGCATTCATCAGTGGTCTCGATTTCGGCGCCGAGGACACGCTCCACCGCCCCCCACTATACCTCCGTCACGTATCCTCTGACGAAGACTACCTTATTGTTGTCCTCCATCACGCCCTCTACGATGGGATTTCGCTTCCCATGCTCTTCGACTATGTCAAGGCGGTATACAACGGGAACCCCCCTCCTACCATCCAGTTCCACACGATCTCTCGTCGGATTACCTCTCTCGAAACGCAAGCCACGGATTACTGGGGGGCCCGACTCAAGGGTGTTCATCCATGGGCATTCCCCCGACAGGTTTCTTCCACCGCGGATGCTTGGCGCGCTTCAAAGGTGGTAAACCTTCCCGTGGACGCAATCGGTAGGTTTTGTCGTCGGTACGAAGTGTCCGCACAGTCTATTGCCCAGGCGTCCTGGGCGAAGGTTGTTGCGATTTATTCGAAACGTCTCGACGTTATCTACGGCCAAGTGGTCTCTGGCAGAACGGTTGCTGGATCTGAGAAGACAATCGGTCCTGTGTTCGTGAGTACTCACTTTGCGTGCTAGCGGTCGGGCCCCTGACCGAGTGGCAGAATACCATCCCCTGTCGTGTCGCGATCGGGAAGCAACAGACGAATAGGGAACTGGTGCGCTCCGTACACAAACTCAATTTGGAAACCCTCCCTTGGCACCACGCTTCTCTTCGGTCGATACAACAAGCTCTGGATACAACTTCATTGTGCGATACCCTCTTCCTGTTCCAATCCGATACCCAGGGCGAGGCGGAGCGGGACCCGCTGTGGACCCTAGTGTCGCGACCAAACGAAAAGGAGTCGAAGTCACAGGTTGGTCCGCGCCACAATGTCGAGGTTTATCCCTGGCTGAAATTGCCTTAGTACGCCATCAACGTTGAGACCCACCAGCACCCGGATTCGTGGGCTATCCACTCCTCTTGTTCTGCGGCCGTTATGGATATTGCCGGTCTTGAAGAAATCCTCACGGCATATGGCGAAACTATCACGCAGATGGTGAACCGACCAGGAGACAGAGTTATACCCTCAGACTTTTCACCTGTGGAGGCCCACACACCGGAACCTAGTACCGATGGCGATTCTGGCTACAATGAATTCGAGTGGAAAGAGGACGGTACAACAACGATAATGCGTGGCCTCCTTTCGCGATTCTCCAAGCTCCCCGAGACCCTTATCTGCGGCACCACTTCCCTGGCTTCCATGGGGATCGACTCTATCACTGCTATGCAGATCACCTCCCTCGCTCGTCAACAAGGCCTATTCGTATCCCCTGTCACGATTATCCAGAGCGCGAACGTCCACGAACTGATGGTGAAGATACACGCAGAATACATAGAAGAATCATCCGGAACGGATTCCACCGCTACCCCGCCACCCGCATACATGGAAATTCCACCACCACTCGCAGATGTTATCCACACGACCATGCCACGTCACTTGCGGCAATGTATCGAGGCAATTTACCCCGTGTCTCCAGGGATGGAATGGATGATTGGGGCCTGGCAGAACAGTGGGGGGTCTCGTTATCAACACGCGTTCATCCAACGGATTCACGGGAGGGTTGAAATGCGACGTTTGGAACAATCTTGGGATGCATTCTTGAGGTTTCACCCTATCCTCCGGTCGACGTTCTGTCCCGTTCCAGCGTTCAAGGGGAACCCAGACCATCTACTCGCCCTCTGTGTTCTGGACACGTCAACCGGTGGCGCGAAACGGTTAACTCGCCGAAAACTTCCTTGTTTACGTAGCGATGAAAAGGCGTTAGCAGCGGAGTCTAGGATGTCCGTGACGCACCCCGCCGCCGCCCCGGGTATACATGCCCGTCTAACGGTGTTGGAGGGTAAGCGTGACACTTACCTCCTGTTGAACTTCCACCACTTTCAATATGGTGAGTACCCAGCCCCTTCCTACTATCAGGTGACGGAGTAATTCTGTTTATACAGACGCTGGGAGCCTCCCGTTCCTCATCAGGCACCTAGAAGCGATCTACCTTGGGCTTGATTTCCACTGTGAAGCAAACCTTGGCGTTCATCTCAGGTCTCTATTACCGACGGCACCCAAGAGGGAAATTCAGGAGAAGTATTGGCGCCAGCTCTTTCCTCCAGGTTGGCAGCCAAGCTTCTTCGCCCACCCCCCGTCCTCTAGAAAGAAGACCCGAACCGACTACCTTTTCCGCGGTGTCGTATCCTCGTCGAAAGAGTTGCATGAGATAGCCAGGAAGTCCGACCTAACTCTTCAGGCAGTTCTCCTCGCCGCTTGGGCTCGAGTTCACTCACTCGAATGTTCAATGTCCGAGGCTACTTTTGGTGTATGGCACTCGGGCCGATTCGCAGACGGTCTCGCACTACCGTGTCTCAACCTCCTCCCGATAAGAGTTGCAGATACGACCCGCCCGATCCCGGAGGTCGCAAAGACCCTGATGAAAGACCTTCAGAGGCGATCTGGAACGTTGGAGCAATCCAGACTCAGGGATGTTAGTAAATGGGCTGGCTCCGACGAACAGCCACTATGTAACGTATACGTGAACATCTTACATACAGGGCCGAAGCGCGCCGGTAGCCCTGCGCGCGTATTTGAATCCATTAGGGTGAGCTTGAGTTTGAGTTTTGGGATGATCTGGTACTAACCCCATATGATAAGCTCCCATATCGTGCCCTGGAGTCCGTCAAGGAGAACAACCAATGGAAGGGAGTTTTCTGTATCCCTGAGGTCCAGGTATTTTGCTTTGTTCCGAGAGGCGAGGCACATCGCTAATCTGTTCCGCACAGGACGACGTGATGATCGAAATATTCTTTGACAACGCGAAAGATTCGATTGGGATGAGTATCGAGTCATCCATCTTGACCGAGCCCCAAGCGGAACAGCTTGTATCTGAATGGGGTAGGATCGTTATGGAAATCATGCCCCGAGGAAGGGAACCCGGGGCGTAGATGTCGTGCGATTCAT
>Ga0307516_10008529_pt1 | contig 11578 bp, 13 predicted proteins | sample 19_EM_MG_FD_203310 | JGI IMG/M metagenome (GOLD analysis project Ga0307516, IMG submission 203310) | Populus trichocarpa ectomycorrhiza microbial communities from riparian zone in the Pacific Northwest, United States - 19_EM | ecosystem: Host-associated > Plants > Roots > Unclassified | place...
CCACTTCGCCCACCAGTTTGAGGCTCTCTAAACTCTCGAACCGCTTAATCGGAATATTGCCGGGTAGTGGATAACCATCCAACCCGTCTACTACCAGCTCCTTCGTACTCCCGAAAGAGATTGGTGTGCCTGGTGAGAGCCAGCGGTCGGCCGGAGGCTCCCTGGTGCAGAAGCCCGGGGTTTCATGGATTATAAGTTGCCCACTTGCATAGGTGAATTGCCATGTTCGAGTGGGGCCGCGACAAGTGTATGTCAGCCCCGTCGGCTTGAAGAGCGATGGAAAGTGTCCTCGGCGAGGGGGTAAGATGCTGGAGGGATCACCACTCGTGGGGTCATAGTTCAAGTGTATCTTCAAATCGTCGAGTTTTGGAGCGATGAGGAAATGCATTAAGCTGAGCAGTCCCCTGTAGTTGACCCAGACAAGCTTGCGCAACTTGCTGAGAGTTATGACCCCCAACGGCACGTCCACCGGCATAGGGACAACCCGAAAATCCAGGGTGATAGCCTCGAGCAGGGGAGCTGACGCCAAAAGGGCGAGGAGTTCTCCAACCACAACGGACGAGTCAGTCCATCGGAGGTTGGTTAGGTGTTGGAGAGGGAGGCTGATGATGGGCGGTGGCGAGACTGAGATGAATGCGAGGGCCCGTAAGGAGGGCATTTGGTGGCCAAGGAACCCAGGGGGGATACGAATAGGATGTCCAACAGGCATCCACTCCGGGGTTCTCAGTGACGCGCTGAATGTTAAGGATTGGAGGAACGGGGCCGGAAGACACAATCGTCCAACTACCGACTCTATTTGCCCCTGGTCCCCATTAATGGATAAGGAGCTCATCCGATCGATCCAGGACATGTCGGTGGTGGAGGAGTCGAGGGCTGATCCCCCGATGGAAACGTGGAGAGGTGCGCCCTTGGATCGTTCGAGGTAGGTAGCTGTTCGATCTGGATCCCCAAACTCAACGTCGGTCCAAAGCAGTGGAGTGGACAGGAGGGTAGAACGCCATCGCTCGCAGACGTGGGTCGCGGAGATCAGGTCCCGATTGTCGGGACGAAAGCTGAGTACTTTCGCCATCACCTCGGGCGGAAGGCGGTTCGCCATCGCCGTGCGGTTTCTTGCCGAGCGGATCATGGCCAAAATCCGCGCGACCTGTTGCTCGAGAGCGGAAACCTTCTCGATGGGTTCATACCTCGCATGAAACCAGGTGGTTTGAGTTTCGTACCTTCTGTGTGGGGAGATCAAGCAAGATCCTGAATTCCCAGTTAGCGACCCTTGAAGCACCTAGGATGAAATGTTTTACCTTCCAAGGCATCCATCGTCCGTGGCGACTGCCTTTGAAAGGGCGGAAACCAGTTGTTCGATGCTGAGATCGATCCCCGGATACACCGCCATGACGGAGACGGAAGGGTGAACGACGGTGACTGCCAATCTCAACCAGCGCCCAGCTTTAAGCTTCAAATTTTGTCACTGTCGACCCATGGGGCAGGGCAAACAAACGACCGCGCGCGCTCAACGCCGTAGGTAGTTCCGAGACCTCCACTTGCCGGACTTTTCGCAGGATGGCTACAGTTGCTGCGGGTAGTGGCGAGACTTATTCCCTCAGGGCTGGTCATTTAAATAAAGTCTGTTGTGGTGAGATGCCGGTGACGAAGCAAAAAGGCGCGACGAGAGCAGAATACAAGTTCAATCGCTAAAGTGTTCTAGCTCGGCCTAGGATAAGGGTGCTCACACGTATTAGGGGGGGGAGGAGATTGGGTAAGCGACGGGGGTCGTTTTCACCCAGGTGAGTGTTTGGAAGTTAGCAACAGAGTTCAAACCCGAGCCTGCGTCCGCTTACAACACGTATTCCTCCCAGAGATTGTTTACTATTTTCCCAGAACGGCCACCAGCGATCCGGTTAAGTGATAACGATTCGGATTGGCGAACGATCTAAAATCTACAGGGATGGTGGTAGACTGCGAAAAAGTGGTGCAGGCCCGGGACGTTACATCGGAACGCCGTGCTCCTTTAGGCGTGAGAGGGTTCAACCACCATGCCAACCCTCGGCGGGGTCGGGGATTCTATCTATCGTCAGTACGTCCACATACGTGGTCAGTCGCCAATCCGTTACACCTAAATCACGTTCTTCCACGACGCGGAGAGTTTTCACCCCGTGGCCCGCTTTTTTCCTCGCACTCAGAAGAAACATCAACCACAACCCAAACTCAGGATTGAGCCTGGAGATGTCCGAGTGGTGGAGCTCGAAATGTGAGAGGAAAGGGAACGGAAGGGCCCTAGTAGTTACGTTTCCGCGGGGCCATATGACGCAGAACAACACATCTACCCTACCAACCAGCTTGAGGCTCTCCAAACTCCCGAGCTGCTCGATCGGAACATTGCCGGGTCGTGGGTCACGCTTGATTCCCTCTAAAACCAACTCCTTTATACTCCCGAAGTAAATCAGTGTGGTGGATGAGAACCAGGGGCCGACCTGAGGGTTCCAGAGCTAGAGATCTGGGGATCCGGAGATCGTGAGGTGCCCGCTTTCATAGGTGAAATGCCACGTTCGAGTGTTGTTGTGATAGACGCATCTCAGCGCGGTCGGGTCGACGAGCAATGGAAAGTGTCCTCGCTGAGGGGGTAGGATGTCGAAGGGATCGCTGCCCGGGAAAGGGCACTTCAAGCGTATCTCCAAATCGCTGAGTTCTGGAGCAATGAGGAAAGGTATTAAACTGAACCGTAACCCGATGGTCCAGACTAACTTGCGTAACTTGCTGAGGGTGACGACCTTCAACGGCTCAGCTCCCAGCGTAGAGCCACCCTCAAACTCTAGGATGACAACCTCCAGCAGCGGGGCCGATGCCAAAAGGACGAGGAGTTCTCGGATCACAACGAACGAGTCGGTCCATTGGAGGTTAGTTAGATGTTGGAGAGGGATGCTGGTGACCGGGGATGGCGAGACTAAAAAGAATGCGAGGTTCCGCAGGGAGGGAACTTGTTGGTCGAGAAACCCAGGGGGATGTGAACGGGGTGACCCACATCTCTTGAACTTCGGGTTCCAAACGGTGTGTTGAGTGTCAAGGATCGAAGGAATGGAGCCAGGAGACATAGCTGTCCGACTATCGACTCCATCGGCCCCCGATCTTCGGTAATGGATAAGGAGCTCATCCTATCGATCCAGGACATGTCGGCGGTGGAGTTGAGGGGTGCCGGGAGACGTGGAGAGGTGCGCCCTTGGATCGTTCGAGGTAGGTGGTCGTTTTGTCTGGATCCCCGAACACAACGTCGGTCCAAAGCAGTGGAGTGGATATGAGGGTAGAACGCCATCGCTCGCAGACGTGGGTCGCGGAGATCAAATCCCGATCGTCGCGGCGAAAGCTGAGTACTTTTGCCATCACCTCGGGCGGAAGGCGATTCACCATCGCCGTGCGGTTCCTCGCGGAGCGGATCATGGCCAAAATTCGTACGACTTGTTGTCCAAGAACGAAAACCTTCTCGACGGGTTTATATCTCGGGCAGAACCAGAGTGCCTGGATATCGCACCTTCTTCGCGGGAAGATCAAGCAAGATACTAATTTCCAAGTTAGCCACACTTCACGCACCCAGGGTGGGAGAATTTACCTTCCAAGACACCCATCGTCCGTGACCACTGTTTTTGTAAAAGTAACTGCTCGATACTGAGGTCGATTCCCGGATATGCTGCCATGACGCGGACGGGAAGGATGAACGATGTCTGCCAGCTCGACGATCTCGATTAGCGCTCGGTTTCTGACAGTCCGAGTGCTTAGCGCTTAGCCTCGAATTCCCCCACGGAGTGTACAATCCCATTGTAACTACCACGATAGATTTCTGAAAGTAGTGATCAGCCCATGCAGGACCCTCGGACTGGTTGTGGGGGTGGGGCTGGACTGTTCGGGTCCGTTGGATGAAAGTCAACATGGGGGGGGGGGTGCGCCAGAGTTTTTTTCACGAGCTATAGGCAGCGGTAAGTCGGGCTTATCCGGTCATTTACACAAGGTCCCTCGAGTGGGATGTCTGTGATGTAACTCGACGAGATATCGTAGGGCAAAGAAATGGCGCAGCGAGTTCTCATAGAGACGGGGGTGCTCACGCGATGGTATAGGACCCCTGGCCCAGTTGGATCACCGATACACCCGAACGATCGGATGTGCGATGAGGGCGGAGGGTGCAGTTGGCTGGGTTGGCTTCAGCGCCGTGGAACTTCCATGGAAGCGGGCATCCTCCGTATCCGGAGCGAGAACATTGGTATCGTGTACATATAAGCGGGAGTATGTGCTGCGTTAAACGGACACACGAGCGATTATTTATCGCCGTCGAGTAAACCTGGAGATCAAGGTCAGACCTGCCAAGACATGGACCTTGCCGGGACGTACCAAAAGATTACATCGTCCAGCGTTCCACGCCTACCCTTGGAATTCCTCATCGTCATCGTCGTCTTCGTTCTGGTTGGTAGCGATTAGACCCTGGCGGTGCGGAGTCGGACGGAGTTATCGCTTACTGGTTCGGCGAGAAGAAGGTGGGTGAGATTGTCGCCCTGTGATACAGGCTCGTTCGCTTCAGATCGTATGGCCATAGACAGGGTACAGGCTGACCTCTTCTTCGGGTTCCTCACCCTCGTCGACTTCCATCTCATCTTCAGTGTGTTCGGCTTCCGGCTCATCCTCCTAAAGACGCGTGATTGGTCGCGTTATTTCATCGCGACCGGGCTGATTTTACCTCTTCATATTCGTCTACCTCATCGTCCACGTCCTTCATAGAGACCTCGGATTCGGACTTTGTGCGTTCCATGGCAGACATGGCGGATAACGAAGGGGTTGTGGTCGAGTCTGGGAAAGGTGTGATGACCGGGATTGATACCGTGGCAGATTTCTGATGGGAGTACGGGTGAGAGGGACCCCGGCGGTGGCGATGACTGAGGATAAATCAGAGGAAAAAGAGAGTAAAGAAATTGGGACGAGGGGGGGTGGGTGGGCGCTGGAGGGTCGCCTAGACGGGACATGCTTTGCTTCCGAGGCAGGAATGACGCCCACGCCTCGAGGACGAACGGCACTGTGTGCTGATCACCACCATACCCGACCGCCGGCGACGACGAATACGAACGAAAAGGACGACGAGGAACGTTGGATGTTCACTTGATATCCCCGTTTCCCTCCCATTTTCCGAATTCCTCAACGACCGCGCACAGTCGAGACATCCGCATCACGACAGAACATCTTCGCAACAGGGGTCCCGACCGGCCAGAAATCACCTCACGAGATAGCCGGTACCGATTCATTTCATACAGGCAGGGAGCGGTTTAAAAAAAAGTGGAATACAGAGAGAAAGAGATGGCGCCGAGTTTTTTCGCGAAGCTGACACGACCCGGAAATAGCTCAAACGCATCTTCCAGCGACAGCACCTCCCCTCGACAAAGTCATTCCCGGAACCCATCCCTGCAGAAGAAACCCGCCGCCGCCCAGATTCGCGTAACTCCCGCTCTCGATCTGTCGGCTGGAAAACCCGACGACCTGCCTTCCGATGGCGGCTCAAGTCTAAACGTCACCGTGATACCGCCTTCCCCTTCTATCTCCCTCCTCCCTGAGCTTAAGCAGGAGGGCAGCTCGCCAGATTTAAGGAAGAGGACGTCCTCGCTCACAACGACCCCGCGCTCCACACAGCCGCCCTCACCCGAAGACGGCGAACTGACCCCTATGCCTCTCAACACCAACCCCTCCATACGGCACGCGCGGTCCACCGGCAGTCTCAGAGCTGACCCGCAGTTGGGCGGCCTCGACAGCTCTGGCAACAAGGGCGCGGTCCACACCCGGTTTGCAACCGTCGCCTCTCCGCAGCCCCCCAGCACCCTTCCAAAGCGCGCCAGCAATACTTCATTGAAGGTGGGAACCTCGAGGGAAAAGCCCATCACCTCCTCCCCCAGCGAACCCCTGGTCGAATCCCCCACCTCCACGGTACACCCCGTCCCAGCGATCACCAAGAGTTTCACCACAAACAACGTAACCACGAACGCCAACGCCTTCCTCTCTCCAAACCAAAAGGACTCTGACGCCGCCTCTATCCGTTCCGTCAGCAGCTCCCGATCAAAGTCGTTCTTTAGCGGTGGCACCTTCGAGTCCATCAAGAAATCCCGTCCCAAGTCTCCGAAAAGGAAACAAACGGGGTTGGCTTCAGCCCTCGCGATCTCTGGACTCGCCGTGGCCATGTCCCCTCAAAACGAAATAGCCGAACAGCTCAAAGAGGCCGTCGCCGAAAAAGGACATGGTCGGAACAGGTCTGTCACGTCCCCGCCACGACCAGACAACCTATCGTCCTCTCTCGAGCTTCCCGGAAACGCTTCCGGCAAACGTTCCAGAGCTCCATCTTTCGTTCAACCCAGTGACTACTCCTCCGGCGGCGAAGGGACCGACGACGAGTCTTCCGACGATGTCGAGGAGGTTACGGCGGACCTCATGCCTGTTACTGGCTTCGCCGTGGCCAGCAGCAAACGCAATGCAGACTTCCACGAACTGTTCCCTGACATCCCCGAGGGTGACTACCTGATTGAGGGTACGCTGCATCAACGTTTTACCAATATGGGACGGTGTTGCTAAAGTCGTACGATGTGTCCCGCAGATTATGGCTGCGCGTTACAGCGGGATATCCTTATCCAGGGGCGGCTTTACATTTCTGAAAACCACGTGTGCTTTCATGCCAACATCTTCGGTTGGGTTACGGATGTGAGTTCCTCTCCTGTATGTCATGACGTCACTCTGATCACAACCCTTTTCTTGATCGTGATTGTCACTCGCTCGCGAACCGCAGTTGGCCATTCCAATGCACGAGATCATAATCCTGGAAAAGAAGATGACGGCATTCGTGATCCCCAACGCCATCTTGGTCACGACAAAGACCGGAAAATACACATTTGCTTCCTTCTTGTCAAGAGACAACACTTACGAGGTCATCCACAACAGCTGGCGGATGTCTGGTGCGGATATCTCCGGTGGCGGGGGCAGCAGTATGCGTACTTCCTTCGATTCCGCAGAATCTGGCAGGGCCGGTATGGAAAGCGCCAGGGTGAACGGTGTGAACGGTACCGGGTCCATTGTCGGGAAGGAAAGTCCGGGGAGGGCGCCAAAAGTGACAAAGTGTCAGTGTGGGAAGGAGGGAAGTCACTACAGTGAAGTTGCGATGGAGGCCGTGTTCCCCGGCACACCAGAGAAGATTCACAATCTGATTTTTGCGAGTGGTTTCATGAAGGATTTCATGAGGGAGGAACAGAAGCTTCTGGGTGCGTGCCCTCAGGTCCCTCGCCTCTATTTCATTTCGCGTTTCAATGGTGGAATGGGCGCACTTGCTTGACCTCGGTACTGACCCCAGTCTTTTCATATCCCAGATCTACAGATTTCGGATTGGGCGCCTTCTGCCAGCAGTCGTGGGGACCCCAAACTGCTCACCCGAAATATGTCCTACATCAAACCCCTCAACGCCTCCATAGGACCCCGACAGACGAAGTGCGAGCTTACCGACGAGATCGTACATTGTGACTTCGATGATTACGCTTCGACCCTGACCACCACGCGGACCCCGGATGTGCCGAGCGGGAACGTATTTTCGGTCAAGACGAGAACGTGTATCATGTGGGTGAGTAATGTATCCAGTAGGGTTATCGTTACGACACAAGTCGAATGGTCTGGTCGAAGTTTCATCAAGGGTAAGTCCGCAGTTCACTCAAAGGCTGTGGCCGGGCGGCTAAACCTTTTTGAATAGGAATCATCGAGAAGAGTTGTATCGATGGTCAAAAGACTTACCACATCGACCTCGACAAAGCTATTCGTGGCTACATTCAAAGTCACCTCTCCGAATTTGTACCGGAAGGCGTTACAGAAGCCGAGGCTGTCGTGACCCAAGCGGTCGCCGCTGCTGCCTCTCCGGAACCCTTACCCTCGCTAGTGACCCCCTCGGAGGCCACGACAGGGAGGAAGCTGGCGCGCAACCAACGTGGTCTGCAATGGGCGTACGACACCTTCGAAGGAGCGTTTGACGTGGCGAAGAAGTCTGCAGAGACCGCGTTTGAACTGCTTGGAGACGCGTTAGATTCGTATTCTTCGCTCTCGTGGACACATATCGTCATATTCCTTTTGGTCATTACCAACATCTGGACTCTTTGGAGGAGTGGTGGGAAGGGCGAGGTGAGGCTAAGGAAGGAGATGTTAAGGAGCGAAGAGAGGGAGAGGTGGGTAAAGGAAGCCGTTATGACGCTTTGGCAGGAACTCGCGAAGACCGGAGGGGTGATCCCGACCGCTCCATTACCCTTGGAACCCTCTCGCCCGGAAGAAATCGGCGTAGGGCCCGTATCCTGGAAAGATGACGCGGAAGATATCTCGAGGGTGTTGGATGAGCTGCAAACGAGGCTGGATGGGCTAAGAGCAGCCCTGAAAGAAGTGCAGGCGCAAACTCAGTCTCAGGATCAACCTCAGGGATCGCTGAGCGATCTAGACTAGTTGGGATTTCTTGATTTCTTCTTATCGACCTGTAAGAGTACGCTCCCCTCTCCTCCTTGTTAGTGTTTTCTTGGTGACATACCCATTTCATCCGCTGCTTTTTTTGGTCCATTTCCGTGGCTCTACCTACACTCGTTCCTCCCACTCGCTTTCCTAGCCTCTGATGTTAGTATGATCCTCCCTCAACCTGCTATCTTGGTTTTCCTCAGCAGCATCCCCTCCTTTTTTTTCTTTTTCCTTGCTCTCCTCGCTCTCTCCCTCCCTCATGATGACCATACCTCATGCGTGCGAATCCCCCGTGGCTCTTCCGTCCTCGGGAGTTCGGACCTCCCTTTTGTAATAGATAATGCATATGCGCACAGTTCTCCCCATGAACCCAAAGAACACTGGAATCTGCCTGACAACCGTCCATCGGTCTCGTAAGTCTGCTATTGGGATGGCGATTCGCCCTGGGTTGTCGCCAAACGCTGTGACCCGGACCTTTCCGTGCGCCGGATCGAGACCAGATGTTTCAGGGAGAAGTCGTGGTTACCCCCCGATCGCCAGTAAGATACTGTCAAGAACTCGAGATGCGATGGTGAGCGAATGCCCTTCGCGGAGGTGGGAAGTAGACCAGGTGAGTTTGGAAGTACTACGCTGATTTTTCTCGTGCACCTCGCTTCGGTGAGGCACCTTCCAGGCAAACAGGCGAGCCTTGCGACGGGCGGACATGAAACAGGTCTTACCGTCGCTGGTCATGACGTGTGTTCCTTCAACCCTCTCTGCTTGCGTTCAGCATTGCCGGTCCTCAGTCTTGCACCGGATCGGAACGCGCTAAATCCGCGCATGTCAACGCCTGACCCACAGCCTGGGACATTGCCCCGCTTCCCCCTCCTGTCCTCATCGCTTATTCCTTCACCGAATCAACCCGGTACCCTCAAGCGTCATGGCCAATCTGGAGGAGGGGTGAGACACCCAGTGGCTTTGCAACTTCATTTTTTCCTACCTTGCCTGCAGCCGAGAAGGCAAAGGCGAACAGTCGGCGTGTTTGACTGGAGAAGAGTCGCCCGCAAGTCCCAGAAAGAACAGAAGAAGAAGGTGTGTCCCCCCACCGCACCACCACCATTCACTTCGTTGCAATTGGGACTTCAGGTCCAGAACACGTCGAAATTCAAGGGACTCGGATGACGCTCTCCAGAGTCCCCCATCGGGGTAAGGTTTACGTGTCTGCCAACGTTAGATCCCTCTAACATCAAACCGTAGCCATGATCCTGATTCTGAGGGGAAATTAGGGAACGGAAGCGGGGAACGGGGTACGAAGCCGGCGGATAGGTCAGTTTAGCCTCACCTTCGAATTGCCATTGAGCCCCTGTGCAGTCAGAAACAAAACCCGCCGTCAACCCAGGAGGATTTTCGAACCAAGTTCTACGAGATGTACCGCCACGAAGCGGAGGAGTACGACCGAGAGTTCATCAACAAGTATGGTGAAGACCTGAGCACCACACTGGTCTTTGTGCGTGTTTCACATTCCTCATGTTTGTGATGTGCTGGCTCGGTTTACAGGCCGGTCTGTTCTCCGCTGTGACTTCCGCCTTCATCATCCAGGTCCAACCCCAGCTTCAGCCGGATCCAAATGAAGAGACGGCCGCCCTCCTCCCCGTCCTCGTCCACAAGCTAGAAGATCGACAACACCACTTTTGGCGACGACATTCCTACAGTTCCGCGGTGGTCTGGTCCCCCCCACACAATCATTCAGGTCCAAGCCATCCTTTACGCGAGCCTAGCCGCTTCACTCTCCTCCGCCTTCCTCGCGATGCTCGGAAAACAGTGGTGGAACCGATACTCCGGCTCATACTCCTCCGCGCAGGGGTCAGCCATCGAACGCAACCAGGACCGACAGCGGAAGCTGGACGGCATTGTCGCTTGGTACTTCGACCACGTGATAGAGTCATTACCTCTGATGCTACAGTTTGCGCTCTTGCTCCTCGGTTGCGCGCTTTCCCGCTACCTCTGGGAGGTTGACACGACCATAGCATCGGTTGTGGTCGGTGTCACCTCGTTTGGTGTCACCTTCTACGCTTTCCTCGTTGTTGCAGGGACAGCGTCTGCCAGCTGCCCATGTCAGACCCCTGGTGCATATATCCTCCGTCACATCCCGCCTCTCGCCCTCAGCGCACTTCGCTCGGCTTCCCCCCACTCCAAATTTATCTATATGCTCACCAATTTGTGGCATGAGTTCAAGAAATTCAGGCGTTCGATGAGACACATCGTCCGATTACCCATGCTCATCCTCTTGTCACCGATTCTTCTGTCGATTCACCTGGCCATCGATGCCCACCTCCTTGCACGAACGACAGTCAGGGCGCTTGTTACTCGTGCTCATTTGGTGCGCCGCTGGCTTCGCAGAACGCGCGGACGGGACCCGCAAACGGCATCGTTGGACCTGCAATGCATTTCGTGGATGCTCCAGATGTCATTAGACAAGACCATCCACCTGCTGACCCTGAGGTTACTTGCAACGATGACAACGCTGGCGAACTTTGACCCTGCACTTGTTTCAGCTTGCTTTGATATTCTCGCCGGTTGCATGTCAATTGTTGGTGGTAAAACGGTGATCCTTGAAGGGTCAGAGGAGTTCGCGGCACTATCTGCTCTGTGTTGCCTCCGCACATTGTCCCACCTCACAACCGTGGACCCGGCATCCAACGTTTTCAAAGTCATGCGCCGGCGTTACACCAAGACTTTCCCGATCGAGACCGACTTCGAAGGCTTCCCATCTTATCACCGTTTCTGCATGATCCGCAACGTATTCTATCCGTCCCGCAAACGGGTTCAATTACAAGATATATCCTCCCAAAACTTTCACCGGCCGAGGATCCAGTGGAAGGACTACAAACTGTCCAACGCTGAACATGTTGTCCTCGTTCAGCTTGCGCAGTTCAAATACCAAGTGAAACGACGTCAGAAGGTGTCCCGTTGGATCCTTCGCTTTGGGCGTCACCAATTATCCCAGGATTCCCTACCTTCTGCCTCAGCCATCGCTGACTACCTGTCGATCATCGCTATGGATCTGGGCCGCACTGTTTCAACCCCCGCAAACCTGGATAAGAGGTATGTCCATATC
>Ga0307516_10008530_pt1 | contig 11578 bp, 10 predicted proteins | sample 19_EM_MG_FD_203310 | JGI IMG/M metagenome (GOLD analysis project Ga0307516, IMG submission 203310) | Populus trichocarpa ectomycorrhiza microbial communities from riparian zone in the Pacific Northwest, United States - 19_EM | ecosystem: Host-associated > Plants > Roots > Unclassified | place...
GCCGAGTTGTTGCGCGATGGCAGGCTGGTGGCACCCTTCAGCGGCGCCGCCTCCCGGTTCGGCTACTTCGTGACAGTCGCGCCGCGCTCGGCCGGCAACAGCGACGCGCAGGATTTTGTGCGCTGGCTGATGGCGGAAGCCGGCTCGGCGGCGATTGTCTGCGCCTGACCTGTCCTAGAGGATGGCCGCGCGGTGCAGGCGCACGGCTTCCAGCACGATGTCCTTGACCTGCGCGCCGGCATGTTCGTCGACGTGTTTGAGCAGGGAGCGGCGCATGCGCGGTTCCCAGAAGCGCTTCAAGTGGCCCGCAATGTCCGTCAAGGCCTGCTGCCGGTCGGGCATGGTCTCGAAAAAATCCCCGATCTGGTTCGCCATGGTGACGAGGTTGTCTGCGTTCATGAAAGGCTTCCTGAAGTGTGGACAGTCCGTGCGAGGCGCTCCTTGTGCGCATACACCACGTGTCCCTGGTTGCGGACAAAACCCAGCAGGGTCAGGTTGGCGGCTTCAGCCAGTTGCACCGCCAGGCTGGTCGGCGCCGAGATGGCGGCCAGGAAACCCATGCCCAGGGTCGCTGCCTTCTGGACCATTTCATAACTGGCGCGGCTGGTGATCAGCGCCGCGCCGTTGGAGAAGTCTTCGCAGTTGGCGGCCATGGCGCCAATGAGCTTGTCCAGCGCGTTGTGGCGGCCGATGTCCTCGCGCACCAGCGTGATGGAGCCGTCGGCCGCCATCCAGGCCGCCGCATGCGTCGCGCCGGTTTGCTGCTGCAGCTGCTGGCGGGCGTGCATCGCGGCCATGCCCGCGTACAAGGACTCGGCGCTGAACACCGCGCTGCTGGTCACCGGCGCCGGTGAACGGATGGCCTGCTCCAGTGTCTCGGCGCCGCACAGGCCGCAGCCGGTGCGTCCGGTCAGGTTGCGCCGTTTGTCCTTGAGGGCGGCAAACCGTCCACTGGCAATGCGCATCTGCACCTGGATGCCGTCCCGGGTCGGGGCGATCTCGCAATCGAACAGCTCGGACCGATCCGCCAGGATGCCCTCACTGAGTGAGAAACCCAGGGCGAAGTCTTCCAGGTCATAGGGCGACGCCAGCATCACCGCGTGGGAGATGCCGTTGTATTCCAGCGCGACCGGCACTTCCTCGGCAACGTTGTCGCGGCACAGGCTGGACTGGTCGTCGCGCCACTTTTCGACAGAGACCTGCACCAGCGCCGCGCGCTCGGGGGATGTCATGGCATTCATGGCTTACTTGCCCACGACCGCGAGGTTTTTTTCGTCCGAGGGCACCAGGCCTTTCGCCAGTTTGACCTGCTCGTCGGAGAAGCGGTTGTAGCTCTTTTGCCACTCGGAAGGCTGGGTCACCGGCATCACCTGGACCGCGGTCACCTTGTACTCGGGGCAGTTGGTGGCCCAGTCGGAGTTGTTGGTGGTGATGACGTTGGCGCCAGACTCGGGGAAGTGGAAGGTGGTGTAGACCACGCCCGGTTGCACCCGTTCGGTGACATTGGCGCGCAGCACCGTTTGCCCGGCCCGCGACTCGATGCCGACCCAGTCGTCCTGCCGGATGCCGCGCTCCTCGGCATCATGCGGATGGATTTCCAGCCGGTCTTCGCCGTGCCACATCACGTTGTCGGTGCGGCGGGTCTGCGCGCCGACGTTGTACTGCGACAGGATGCGGCCGGTGGTCAGGATCAAGGGGAACTTGCGCGTGACCTTCTCGGCCGAGGCGAAGAACTGGGTGTTGATGAACTTGCCCTTGCCGCGGACGAACTCGCCGATATGCATGGTCGGCGTGCCCTCGGGCGCCGCGTCGTTGCAGGGCCACTGGATGCTGCCGAGTTCGTCGATCTTTTTGTAGCTGACGCCGTGGAAGGTGGGCGTCAATGCGGCGATCTCGTCCATGATTTCGGACGGGTGGCTGTAATTCATCGGGTAGCCCAGCGCGTTGGCCAGGGCCACGGTGACTTCCCAGTCGGACTTGCCGGCCTTGGCGGGCATGACCTTGCGCACGCGCGAGATCCGGCGCTCGGCATTGGTAAAAGTGCCGTCTTTTTCCAGGAAGGACGAGCCCGGCAGGAAAACGTGGGCGTACTTGGCGGTTTCGTTGAGGAACAGGTCCTGCACCACGATACATTCCATGGCCGCCAGCGCCGCGGTGACGTGCTGGGTGTTGGGGTCGGACTGGACGATGTCCTCGCCCTCGCAGTACAGGCCCATGAAGGTGCCGTCCAGCGCCGCATCGAACATGTTGGGAATGCGCAGGCCCGGCTCCGGGTCCAGCGTGCATTGCCAGGCCGCCTCGAACTCGGTGCGCACCGTGGTGTCCGAGATGTGGCGGTAACCCGGCAGCTCGTGCGGGAAGGAACCCATGTCGCAGGCGCCCTGCACGTTGTTCTGGCCGCGCAGCGGGTTGACGCCCACACCTTCGCGGCCGACGTTGCCCGTGGCCATGGCCAGGTTGGCGATGCCCATGACCATGGTCGAGCCCTGGGAGTGTTCGGTGACGCCCAGGCCGTAGTAGATCGCGCCGTTGCCGCCGGCGGCAAACAGCCGGGCCGCGCCGCGGATTTCTTCGGCGGGCACACCGGTGATGGCGGCCACGGCTCCCGGTGAATTTTCGGGCTGCATCACGAAGGTCGTCCAGTCCTTGAAGGACTGCCCGTCGCAGCGCTCGGCGATGAAGTCAGCGGCAAACAGGCCTTCGCTCATCACCACATGGGCGAGGGCGGTGATGACCGCCACGTTGGTGCCGGGCATCAGCTTGAGGTGGTAGTCGGCCTGGACGTGCGGCGACTTGACCATCTCCGTCGTGCGCGGGTCGATCACGATCAGTTTGGCGCCCTGGCGCAGGCGGCGTTTCATCTGCGAAGCAAACACCGGGTGCGCCGCGGCGGGGTTGGCGCCTATGATCATGATGACATCGGCCTTCATCACCGAGTCGAAGGTCTGGGTGCCGGCGGATTCGCCCAGGGTCTGCTTGAGGCCGTAGCCGGTGGGCGAATGGCAGACGCGAGCGCAGGTGTCCACGTTGTTGTTGCCGAAAGCGGCGCGCACCAGTTTCTGGACCAGGTAGGTTTCCTCGTTGGTGCAGCGCGAGGAGGTGATGCCGCCTATCGAGTCCTTGCCGAATTTGGCCTGGATGCGGCGGAACTCGGAGGCCGCGTAACCGACCGCCTCGTCCCAGGAGACTTCCTGCCACGGACCCGTGATGGCCTTGCGGATCATGGGCTTGAGCATGCGGTCCTGGTGGGTCGCATACCCCCAGGCAAAACGGCCCTTGACGCAGGCGTGGCCGTGGTTGGCATGGCCGTCCTTGTTGGGCACCATGCGCACGACCTCGTTGCCCTTCATCTCGGCCTTGAAGGAGCAGCCGACGCCGCAATAGGCGCAGGTGGTGATCTTGCTGTGTTCGGCCTGGCCCAGCATGATGACGGTTTTCTCGGTCAGGGTGGCGGTCGGGCAGGCATCGACGCAGGCGCCGCAGGAAACACACTCGGATTCCATGAAGCTCTGGTCCTGGCCGGCCGACACGCGCGACTCGAAGCCGCGCCCGGAAATCGTCAGCGCAAAGGTGCCCTGGGTTTCCTCGCAGGCCCGTACACAGCGGTTACAGACGATGCACTTGGAGGCGTCGTAGGTGAAATAGGGGTTGGACTCGTCCTTAGCCAGCTTGGTGTGGTTTTCACCCTCGTAGCCGTAACGCACGTCGCGCAGGCCGACCACACCGGCCATGTCCTGCAACTCGCAGTTGCCGTTGGTGGGGCAGGTCAGGCAATCGAGCGGGTGGTCGGAGATGTAGAGCTCCATCATGCCCTTGCGGATGTCGGCCAGCTTGGGCGTCTGGGTTTTCACCTTCATGCCGGGCTCGCAGGGCGTGGTGCAGGAAGCCGGGTAGCCGCGGCGGCCCTCGATCTCCACCAAGCACAGGCGGCAGGATCCGAAGGGCTCCAGGCTGTCGGTGGCGCAGAGTTTGGGCACGTTGACACCGGCGTCCACCGCCGCGCGCATCACCGAGGTGCCGGCCGCCACCTGGACTTCGACGCCGTCGATTTCGAGGGTCACGGTTTTTTCGGACACCCGGGCCGGTGTGCCGTAATCGATGGGGTTGAGCTGGTTCATGGGGAATCCTTGGTCGTTTGGGGTGTTCGATGCGCTGTGAGCCGATGCGGCTCAGGCGGCTTCCTGCAGTGGGGCGCCACCGAAGTCTTCGGGAAAATGGTCCAGCGCCGACAGCACGGGGAAGGGCGTCATGCCGCCCATGGCGCACAGCGAGCCGTGCAGCATCAGGTCGCACAGGTCGCGCAGCAGGGTGATTTGCTGCGGCCGGTTGTTGTTGGCAATGATCTTGTCCACCGCCTCGACGCCGCGGGTGGAACCGATGCGGCAGGGCGTGCATTTGCCGCAGGACTCGATGGCGCAGAACTCCATCGCGTAACGCGCCTGTTTCGCCATGTCCACGCTGTCGTCGAACACCACCAGCCCGCCATGGCCGACGCCGGCGCCTATGGCGATGAAGGACTCGTAATCCATGGGCGTATCGAACAGCGATTCCGGCAGGTAGGCGCCCAGCGGGCCGCCGACCTGCACCGCGCGTATGGGCCGGCCGCTGGCCGTGCCGCCGCCGAAGTCCATCAGCAGTTCGCGCAGGGTCAGGCCGAAGGCTTTTTCAACCAGGCCGCCGTGCTTGATGTTGCCGGCGATCTGGAAAGGCAGCGTTCCGCGGGATCGGCCCATGCCGTAGTTCTGGTAGAAAGCCGCGCCGCGCGCCAGGATCAGCGGCACCGCCGCCAGTGAAATCACGTTGTTGATGACCGTCGGCTGGCCAAACAGGCCTTGCAGCGCAGGCAGCGGCGGCTTGGCGCGCACGATGCCGCGTTTGCCTTCCAGGCTTTCCAGCAGCGCGGTTTCCTCGCCGCAGACATAGGCGCCGGCGGCCTTGCGCACCTCCAGCTCAAAGGCATGGCCGCTGTCCAGCACGTTGTGGCCAAGGTAGTTGTGCTCTCGCGCGATGACGATCGCTTCGTTGAGCGCCGCAATCGCGTGCGGGTACTCGGAGCGCACATAGATATAACCTTGCGTCGCGCCGACGGCCAGGCCGGCAATCGTCATGCCCTCGATCAGCATGAAGGGGTCGTCCTCCATCACCATGCGGTCGGAGAAGGTGCCGGAGTCGCCCTCGTCGGCATTGCAGACGATGTACTTCTGCGCGGCTTGCGCGCCCAGCACGGTTTTCCACTTGATGCCGGTGGGAAAAGCCGCGCCGCCGCGCCCGCGCAGACCCGAGTCCAGCACCTCCTGCACCATCGTTGCGGGTGTCATGGTGATGGCGCGCTGCAAACCGGCATAACCCTCGTGCGCAAGGTAATCCTCCAGCGAAAGCGGGTCGGTGATGCCGATGCGTGCAAAGGTCAGCCGCTCCTGGTTTTTCAGGAAGGCGATGTCCTCGGTGAGACCCAACGCCAGCGCATGCGCGCCGCCCAGCACAAACCCGGCGTCGAACAGGCCGGCCACGTCTTCGACCTCGACCGGGCCGTAGGCGACGCGGCCCTGGGGGGTGGCGACTTCGACCAGGGTCTCCAGCCAGAACATGCCGCGCGAGCCGTTGCGCACGATCCGCAGGTGGATGCCGCGAGCCTGCGCCTCGCGCTGGATGGCGGCCGCCACCTCGTTGGCGCCCAGCGCAATCGCGGTGGAGTCGCGGGGGACGTAAAGGGTGGTGCTCATGCCTGGCCCCTCTTCGCGTTGATCAGCCGGTCCAGCTTGGCGGGCGAGACACGTGCGTGGATGTCGTCGCCGATCATCACGGCCGGGCCTGTGGCGCACTGGCCCAGGCAGTAAACGGCTTCCAGCGTGAAGGCCCCGTCGGCCGTGGTTTCATGGAAATTACAGCCCAGGCTTGTTTTGGCATGGGTCGCCAGCGCGTCGCAGCCGACCGACTGGCAGGCCTCGGCGCGGCAGACCTGCACCACGGTGCGGCCCGGTGGGGACTGGCGGAAGAAATGGTAATAAGTGATGACCCCGTGCACCTCGGCGCGCGAGACATTCAGGCCGTCGGCAATCAGTTGCACCGCGTCAGGCGGGATGTAGCCGATTTTTTCCTGCACGCCGTGCAGGATGGGCAGCATCGCGCCAGGCATGGCTTTGCGTTCACCAATGATGTTTTCGACAGCGCCCCGGTCGTAAGCGACTGGAGGAGGCGGCGCAGGTTTGCGCGGCACGATGCGGATGACCTGGGTGTTCATGGCCATGACCTTTCCCGCATGGACTTGTTTAAATAGGCTTTTAATAGCATAATAAATTACCTGTTCTTCGTGAGTTCGTGCAAGTTATCACTGGCGTTGTGTTTGATCAATAGGCTTTCAATTGCATATGTACAAGGTCACCATCCAACCGCATTGGGAAATCACCGCCGAGGCAGAGGCACCGCTGGACACGGCCGTTCTGCTGCAATTGCTGACCGCCATCCAGAAGACTGGATCCATCGCGCAGGGCGCGCAGGCCATCGGGCTGTCTTACCGCTACGCCTGGGGTTTGCTGCGCGATGTGGAAAAACTGTTTGGCGACAGCCTGATGGACAAGGGCAGGGGCCGCGGCACCGTGTTGACCCCCCTGGCTGAAAAACTGATCTGGGCCGACCGCCGCGTGACGGCACGCTTGTCCCCCATGCTGGAAAGCCTCTCGTCGGAACTGGAGCGAGAACTCAACCGCATGTCCGCAGGCAAGTCCAGGGCCGTGCGTCTGCATGCCAGCCACGGCTTTGCGGTCGCGGCCCTGCTGGCCGACATCAACAAGGCCGGCTTGCCCATCGAGCTGCGCTATCGCCACAGCACGGACGCAGTGGCCGCGCTGTCGCGCCAGGAATGCGACCTGGCCGGTTTTCACGTGCCCCTGGGTGAGTTCGAGCAGCCGGCCGCCGCGGTGTACGCGCAGTGGCTGAACCGCAAGACCCACCGGCTGGTCCACCTGGCCGTGCGCAGCCAGGGCCTGTTTGTGGCGCCCGGCAACCCCAGAGGCATTCACGGCTTGAAGGACCTGGGCCGCGAGGGCGTGCGTTTCGTGAACCGGCAGGCCGGGTCCGGCACGCGCATGTTGCTGGAATTGATGCTGGCCGGCGCCGGCCTGTCGCCCAAGGACATCCAGGGCTACGAAAACGCCGAGTTCACGCACTCGGCCGTGGCCGCCTACATTGCCAGCGGCATGGCGGACGTCGGTTTCGGCGTGCAGACACCGGCAGTGCGTTTCGGGCTGGAGTTCATCCCGCTGGTGCGCGAGCGCTACTTTTTTGCCGTGCCGCTGGCGGCGCTGGAGGACCCCATGATCCAGCAGGTGGTTGCCATCCTGCAGTCGCCGTCTTTTCGCGAAGAGGTGCAGGCCCTGGCCGGCTACGACGCCACCGACACCGGAAAAATTCTCTCGCTCGCGGAGGCCTTTGGCAGCCGCGGCGCCTGAGGTTTAGCGGTAGCTCGCCGCCGAGATGAACTCCGAGAAGGTCTCGCACCAGACCAGCACGGTGGTGTATTGCGCGACATCCACGCCCCCAGGCACCGGGACGATGAAATTTTCAAAAGTCTTGATATCGCCGATACGTGCGGACCTGTCCTTGAGCTTTAGGAACTGGGCTTCGTTCTCCACAAACGCCGGAACCAGGTAGAGCTTGTAGTCAGGCCCGGGTGCCAGCTTGCCCTTGAGGGCGATGTTGGTCCTGCTGACGGACACCTCGCCTTCGCCCCAGTGCAGCAGGTCGCTGCCGGCAAGGTCGCGTCGGAACTGGCCACGAAAGTTCGCGCTGGCCGCAATCGACTGGACCAGCGCGGCGGGCGGAGCCGCAGGTGCGGTCAGGATGGGCAGCAGGTAGACACCCAGCGCAAATCCGGCCAGCAACATGCCCAGGTGTGAGGCCGTGAGCCACAAGGTTTTGTTCATGATGTCTCTCCAGGGCAGCTCAGGCTGACCGCCTGCAGGGTTTTGCCGCTCTGCGGCGCAAACACCACCAGGTTGATCTGGCGTTCATGGCCGGGCGTGGCGGCAATGCTGCGAAAGCCGAGTTTTATCGGCACGGGCTCGCCGCCGGGACTGGCGCCGCTGTTCCTGTTTTTATATTCGCCGGCCTGGGTGTACTGGCGCACCACAAAATCATGCTTCAGGAACTGGCCGGCATTTTCTCCTGCCTTGACCCGGGAGTTGTGCCCGTGTTCGGTCACGGTCCAGTAAGCGGCCCAGGCTGGCGTGCCGGCCGCGGGGGTGACGGTCGCTTCGAACTGGTCGTCGGCCAGTCGTGTCAGCGTGATGTGGGCGCGCGCCGGCTCACGCGCATCGGCGAGGCGGGATGGCGCACCACCCCATTGCGGCCAGTCGCGGCCGTTGAGCAGCACCTGCGGCGTGTAGATGTTGCGCAGCTGGTTGCTGCCGGCAAGTTCGCGCTGGCGGGCAGTGTGGGCGGGCGCGGCAAAACGGTCGACCCAGCCGATGTAGTCCCAGTAACCGACATGAAAGGCCTGCACCAACAGGTTTTTGCCCTTGAGGCCGGAGGCCCAGGTGTCGGCAGGTGGACAGGAACTGCAGCCTTCGGAGGTGTACAACTCCAGCACCGGCGTGATCAAGGGCCCGGAACTCGCCGAGCACTGGGTTTTCATGCCAAATGCCGTGCCAGCCCCCGCCCCTAAAGCGCAGAGCGCTATGAATTTTGTAGCTTTGGAAAACATCCCAGGGTCCTTTCATCGGATAACCCTGGTTGGTCGCGACTGGCGGCGCTTTCTTACGGAAAAGTGAAGCGAACCGCCCGGGCCTTGGGCTTCGAGGCCTAGAGCAGGGGCGGGGTATCGGCGCGCAACGGCGTGCTGCGCCCGCCTTCACGGCGCTCGATCCGGTCTTCCAGCTCACCGATGTAGGCGGCCAGCGTGTTGCCGGACTGGTCGATTTTCAGGGCCAGCGCCTGCTGGTTCTGGGCCAGCCGTTCGGCCAGCACGGTGGCATGGGCGGCTTCGCGGTTCTGCGTGGCCAGCGACTGGGCGTCGAGGTAGTGGCGCAACTCGGTGAAACGCGAGGCCTCGGCCTTGTCGGCCAGCTCGCGTTGCGCCTGCAGCGCGCGCGCGGTCTGGCGGGTTTCGATCAGGTGCGTGCTCTGGATGTACAGCGTGGTCGCCAGGAACACCAGCAGCACGGCCACCAGCAGCAGCAGCATGACCAGGCCCAGCGGCACCTGCACGGTGGTGAATCCAAGGCTCAGCAGGCTGGGGCGGGTGAATTCGTCGAGGTTCAGCGCGGCAAAACCGGCCATCAACACAATCGCCACGATCAACACAAGGGTTCGGGTACGCATGCGAGGGACTCCAGAAGTGAAGTCCCATGATCGTGCCGGCCTGCGCTGCCGTCTGTAGGAACACGCCCTGTCTGCGGGGGACGAATCAGCCTGTTTTGGCCTCGCCGGCCGGTGTTACCGCCTCCCCGGAGGCTTCTTCTATCGCGTCCGCGGCCTCCTCGTTGAGCGCCTGGCCGGCCTTTTTCGGCCGGGTCAGCGGGGCCGGTGTCCAGCGGCCGCCGTGCATCAGGCTGATGCCGCTCTGGACGTCGCCGGCCAGCTGCAGCTGCAGGCGTTCGGCGTCGCGGCGGCGGATGTCCTCGGCGATTTCAGCCACCTCCACGTCGGGCACGCCGAGCTGGCGCAGCGCCTCGCTGCTGAAGGCCATGGCCGACTCGAAGGTCTCGCGCATCTGGTAGTCCACGCCGCGCTTGATCAGCTCGATCGCATGCTGGCGGTCATAGGAGCGGGCCAGGATGGGGGTCAGGGGGAACTCGTGTTTTGCCTGCTCGACGATGCGGGTGGTCGCGTCTTTCTTGTCGACGCAGACCAGGATGGCCCGCGCGTGGGAAGCGCCGCTGGCATGCAGCACGTCCATGCGGGTGCCGTCGCCGTAGTACACCTTGAAGCCGAACTGCGCCGCGCTGCGGATCATGTCGGTGTCGTCTTCGATGATGGCGATGTCGATGCCGCGCGCCAGCAGCGACTGGCTGGCAATCTGCCCGAAACGGCCGAAGCCGATGATCAGCACGCTGCCCTTGATCTCGCCGGCTTCCTCGACACTTTCGATGCCGTCCATGTCTTTTTCGGCCTCGGCCGGCAGGACCCAGCGCAGCGCAAACACCGCCAGCGGCGTCAGCGCCATCGAGATGATGATGGCCGCCGTCAGGATGGCATTGACGCTGGCCTCGACAATGCCGGCCGCGGCGGCGGCGGAATACAGCACAAAGGCGAACTCGCCGCCCTGGGCCATCAGCGCCGTGCGCTGCAGCGCGTCGCCGTGGCTGGATTTGGTGAGCCGGGCCACCGCATAGATTCCTATGCCCTTGAACAGCATGTAGGCCAGCACACCGCCCAGGATCAGCGGCCAGTCGGCCAGCACCAGCGGAATGTCCAGCGACATGCCGACACCCATGAAGAAGAGGCCCAGCAGGATGCCGCGGAAGGGCTCGATGTCAGCCTCGAGCTGGTGCCGGAAGGTGGACTCCGAGAGCATCACGCCGGCGGCAAACGCGCCCATGGCCATGGAGAGGCCGCCCCATTGCATGGCCAGCGCCGAACCCAGCACCACGAGCAGCGCCGCCGCAGTCATGACCTCGCGCGCATGCGCCTTGGCCAGGATGCGGAACAGCGGGTTCAGCAACCAGCGGCTGACCGCCACCAGGCCGATGATGGCCGCCAGCGCCGCGCCTATGGTGACCCAGCGTGAGCCGCCTTCAGAGGTGTCCGGCGCCATCAGGGCCACGATGGCCAGCAGCGGCACGATGGCCAGGTCTTCCAGCAGCAGGATGGAGACCATGCGCTGGCCGCGCGGTGTCGAGGTGTCGCCGCGTTCGTCGAGCAGCTGCATCACGATGGCGGTGGACGACAGCACAAAACCCATGGCCGCGATGAAGGCGACCGGCACTTTCAGGCCCGCCACCATACCGACTGCTGTCAGCAGCGCGCCGCAGACCAGCACCTGGGCCAGGCCCAGGCCGAAGATCTGGCGGCGCAGCTTCCACAGCCGAGTCGGCTGCATTTCCAGCCCAATGACAAACAGGAACATCACCACGCCGAGTTCGGCCACATGCAAAATGGTTCCGGCTTCGCTGAAAAAGCCCATGCCGAAAGGTCCGATGGCCAGGCCGGCCGCCAGGTAGCCCAGCACAGAGCCCAGGCCCAGGCGTTTGAACAGGGGCACGGCAAACACGCCAGCAGCCAGTAAAACGACCACTTTGACCAGTTCGCTGCCTTGTTCGACTGCCATGAATTTCCTGTGTGCGGGGGTGAAGGGATGGGATGCAAAGATGGTAACGGACTTTGCCCGCGGCGCGCCCCGCCGCGTGTGGCAAACTCGCCCACTTTCTCCCAGCGCAATTCATCCAGTCCATGCAAAAAATCATTCGCCAGATCGCCGCAGAAATCAGGGTTCAGGAACACCAGGTCAAAACCGCCGTGGAACTGCTCGATGGCGGCGCCACGGTCCCCTTCATCGCCCGCTACCGCAAGGAAGTCACCGGTGGGCTGGACGACATCCAGCTGCGGGAACTGGAGTTTCGCCTGGGCTACCTGCGCGAAC
>Ga0307516_10008531_pt1 | contig 11576 bp, 18 predicted proteins | sample 19_EM_MG_FD_203310 | JGI IMG/M metagenome (GOLD analysis project Ga0307516, IMG submission 203310) | Populus trichocarpa ectomycorrhiza microbial communities from riparian zone in the Pacific Northwest, United States - 19_EM | ecosystem: Host-associated > Plants > Roots > Unclassified | place...
TGGAACGAGTGAAAGCGCGGACATCGCGGACGAGGAGGCACAGGTCCTCGTGAACAGTGTGATGAACGAGTTTGATTTCGGGGAGCTGGCTAAAGGGAATGCAGACGAATTGTTTGCGGAGGAGACTGACGAAAGCGACGAGGATGAGGATGAGTCAGGAGAAGAGACGGACGAGGATGATGATAGCGGCGAGTTCGAGACTGACAGCGAAGAGGATGAAGAGGTATCTGCGGAGTCGCTCCCTTCGAAACCCCTCCCTAGCGAACCATCTCACTCCCCACCCATTCACACCAGCCCCCCAAGGTCTTCTAGGATGGCTTATAGCCAACACTCACCGTCACAGAAACCCCAACACACCCCCTTTCCTTCCGAGTCTGCAGTTTCCCAACCTAGGTACCCTGAGGTTCGCCAACGCTCGTTCTCGCTCCGGAATGCGCGTTCCATGACGTTCTTAAAGGACAAGGATAAGAGGCGCGATCCACCACCCCCTGTGCCGCCACTACCCACGCGGTTCGAGAAACCGCTGCCGCCCCGCCCGCTCGGTTCCTCTTTGCATTCGCCGTCTCCCGGTATACTCATGCCAGCGAGACGGTCATCCTCGGAGCAGTCGTCTGTGAATAGTCGCCAGTCATCTGTGCGTCAGCTTCCACCTGCACCTGGATTATCGTCACCTGGGCCTTCACCCCGGAAGAAGGCAAAGAATGGTCCTGTTGGACTACAGCCTCCGGAGCTCAAACAAATCCCGCTCTTATTACCTGTTTTCGTTGAAATGGTATGTCGTTTGGTTGACCACAGTGCTTCCTTTTATTGCTGTTACTCATGAGTTCTGCAGATGCGCCCGTTGCTCCGGCCACACCCACGAGGGTAGGGTACTACCGTCGATGTATTGATGCATGTATTTTTTTGACTTGTATGCTGTATTACTGTTGCAAGGGATCGCGCACTGGACTGTGTTTTTATTTAGGGTATCCAACTAAAGGTGGATAATGTATCTTTACAGCGTATTCTACCATACCTTGCGGTGTCAATGCAGACGAGTTGCGGAAGATACAACATTAATCAGCTCCGATGTCAAACAGTCTTCAGCAATGATCACATTCCTATCCGCTAGACCAACCCTCCAAAAGCTTCGTCGAATTCTTTTTGTGTTACTTGTCCCCTCCGTACTTTCTTCGCCATCCTCTCTTCCCTCGCGAGCTCTTCCCAGTCGCCATTGCTCCCATCCTCGTCACCATCACCACCATCTTCGTCAGTTTTTTTCCCTGCCTGAATAGTACTGCTGCCAGCAACATGTGTCTTCAGCCACTGCCGCTTCCTCTCCCTCTTGATTTTCCTCGTATCCCTCCTCTCTTTCGTTTCAACCTGCTGGCTCCATGCAGCATTCCGCTTCCGTTTAGCCGCACGCGCTTCTGCAGCGTCTCGTTCTTTTCGGTCATCGTGTTTCCGCGAAGAGGACTCAAGACGTTTGACCTCCTGAGCCTTTTCAGCATAAGCGTAATTGTCCCACTGTGACACAATACTCATCATCGACTACACTCAGACCAATAAATTCATTGTTCACTCACGTCCACCTGTGCCTCCTTCCATCCTTGTTTGTCGATACCTTTGAGCTCGGGCATACGTGGTAGCCGCAGGAGCCCAAACGCCTTAGCCACGCCGACCAGGTCAAGGTCTTTGAACCGAAAGATGTACGAGGCTTCGTGCTTTGAATACGCCTGCACGAAGGAAACAAAGGCTTTGGCAGCCTAAGCAATAAAATAATATTAATGTCGATAAGATCAAACCGGGACACAAGCTGACCTTGTCATACAGAGCGCGGTCCGTAAGGACAACCTGTCGGATCTTGGAGATAAACTCTGCAACCGAGGGATCTTCTTCAGGCACTTCGTTCGAATTGACAATTTCCAACGTCCCACCCTCCTTGATGTACGGATGGCGTCGGACGGGGATCTTACGCACTGCCAGAAAATCTACCCGCGACTATCATGCAGACCAGGCGTCATTATTTAAATGAAGTGTGCTTACCGATGTATTCTATTTCTCTGCCGGAAAGAAACACGTAGGCACGTCCACTCTTCCCTGCGCGAGCTGTACGGCCGCACCGGTGGGAGAACGCCTTGGGGTCGGATGGCGGGTCAAACTGGATCACGACGTCTACGTTGGGGAGATCGAGTCCGCGAGCGGCTACATCCGTGGCGAGGAGTATCGAGGGTGAGATGGAGCTTGATATAGAGGAAGAGAAGGACGTCAGTGCGCGTGTTCGGGCTGTTGGGGGGAGGTGGCCGTGGAGTGAGTATGGCTTCGCATTCGTCGACAGGACTTTAGGAAGGACCTGGCTCTTTCGTGAGAATAGTAATGCGAACAGAAACAATGACATAGCGCACTCTGTAGAAATAGTCCACGCATGCACACGTTGCAAAGTAAACAATAAAATGCGACGATTGGTGAGTTGCAATATCGTGCTCGATGACTCGCACTAGCTGTACAAGCTTCTCGGAAACGGAACAATTGATATAGAAAGTTTGAAGGCTAGTTCACATGTAAGTCGTTTGAATAGGGATCCACGTGTGGAAGGACATACCCTGCAGGAATGCGTCTCTCCTCAATGATCTCCCCCTTCTGTTCCACACCGGCGACACTTGGCCTCTTAGACTTTTTGGCTTGGACCTTGACCACGATACGTGCAGGGTTTCGCAATCCTGCTCGCACAAGGTCCGAGAGTGCATCGGCATCAGTCATGGTTGCACTGAACAGGCCAGTCCGTCTTTGTTTTGGGAGGTGCGTGATGATGCGTGTAAGTATATCTTTAAATCCTAGGTCAAGCAACCTTCACGAAGTGAAAAATTAGCGAAGTATTTGTGCACAGGAGAATACCTCACCTATCTGCTTCGTCAAGCACTAACACCTCTAGCTCTTTTGTACTCACGACAGTCTTGCCTTTGCCCATCAGAAATTCTTCCATCCGCCCTGGAGTGCCTATAACGATGTCTGCACCCGTCTCTAGAAATCGTTGTATATCTTGTGCGGGGGAGGACTGGTCTGACGAAATAAGAAGAAGTGGAGGAGGGAAAGATGTATTTTGATTGTCTATATCCTCTGTAGATGTAGAGTGTGAACCTGGCTGAGAGGACAGAAATAACTTGAAAACAGAATGTATCTGAGTGGCAAGCTCTCTGTACCCAAGTAGGTGAGGACGACATGATTTATTTTGGCTCGTTGTCGCACCTTGTCGGGCTGATAACCAAAGCACCAACTTCATTCCTCTTCAACCGAGATTCTCTCCTGATTAAACGCTCAAGTATTGGGACAACGAATGCTAGTGTTTTCCCAGAGCCGGTGACAGCTTCGACGACTACATCCTTATGTTGCATAAAGAGAGGGATTGTGGACGCTTGCACTGGGGTCATTTGAGTATATCCCATTGCGTTGATCACATCGAGACTGGAAAGCGTCAGAACAGGATACAGACCCATGTTGACTTACATACATCCATGGGGTGAGGGATGTCGGAAGGGATGTCCACAGACCAGCAAAAGCATTCGAGTGCGACATTTGAAGACGTATGTCCTGACAAAACCAATAAAGGAAATGCTATCTGAATAGTGGCAGTCAAGATTGCAGCCCTGCTTCGACTCCCTCGCCCACTTGGGCGTTGTAAAAATGCGTGTATGTACATCACCGAACTAATATGGCTAACACGATAGAACTTGCCCAGGTTTGTGTCTTGACTGATCTTCTATCAAGTTCACCAGTTGCATTTTCAGACTGGAAAAAGGGACCATGTACTTGATATCCCTAGAAAAGAAATACCAAGCACGATGGAGGGACGAGTGCCTCTTCGAAACATATGCACCATCGAAAGAGGAGCTGCCGCAATGCTGGCGCGTTTGATATGCAAACATCGGAGTAAGATAATTCGGCCTTGACGAAGTCATTGATTACGATATCTAATTTCCGTTGTTCAGGTCTACGAAACCAATAAATTCATGGAACGATGGAACGGACATCTTGAAACTTGAAACAGCCCTACTTGCCCTGCACACGTTTGGTGACCTCTGCAGCCATGCGTGGATCCATCTCTATTGCAGTCACATGTTTGGCCTTTTCAAGGATTCTGACGGTCGAAATTTCTGATTCCGGGTCCAACTTCGAGCAGCCTGTCCGTGGAACGAAGGTTTGTCTATTACATCGATTTACGAAAACGAACAGCCTACCTTGTCCACAATGCTTAAATGCGAAGTCGGGTTGTTTACAATGTCTCACGATGAAATAATGACACAGGCGTACCTTGGGATTTTCAGGATATGTTGTCCAACCCGCTCTGTGTTGAAGATGGGGTTGTGAACACCGGATGACTGTTCGCCATTGTCGCGGCCTTGCGAAGAGGATCTCGATGTTGTAGGTTTGATGGGTGGTTGGTGTTTTGAAGAGAACCTATCCGACGTCGCTCGAGGCATACTTAGTGAGCCGTAGTGGAGGGAATGCAAGGCTATGCAAACATGGCATAAAGGGTACAGGCCTACAACTGAGCTGACGGTACAAACAAGGTTACATTCAAATAAGAACAGTCAGTAGCTTCACAAGAGATGGTTCCAGACCAGGACTCCTACGCGTCCTGCCAGTAGCAGTTTACAAGTTCGTAGACTTCCATCACAGTAAAAAAACACACACATACACCGTTAGAATAATGTGAGTACAACAGCCAACCAGTGGCTTTAAGTATGGCACGCGGCAAGCCACTTAGTTTAGAAGGCATGGGATGAGATGGTAAACCGCTTGAAAGTGTAACTGTGAACCATGCTTCAGAACGGATCGATCCACGTCGGAGTAAACAAATGGCGTACCCAAGGAAAGCGACATCCTTCTGTGAAGCAGTGGTATCAGCAGCCGAAACCTCTGCAGGGTTTTGGTCGATCTCATCAGTAGGGAAGTATTGAGTGTCAGTCATCGATCGTAGGTTCGGTACAAAAGGAGGATCTATTTGACGAATAGAGTCCCACTCCACACCATAGAAGAACGGGTGAGCTTTGATCTGGTCAATTCTGAGACGACGGTCGGCAGAGGTGATCAATCTGGACGATCGTCAATAACAAAATAATTGTGACGGATTTCGAAAGCCGTGTTCTCACCGTCGAACAATATCTTCGGCTTCGCGACTAAGGTGGACATCGTCCGGGAACACAAGATAGTACTGCCATTGCATTATTTTTTGGTAGGTCTCATGCGTGGACTCTGAGCAGAAAGGTGGGTATCCAACCAGGGATTCAAACATGATAGCACCGAGCGACCACCAGTCGCATTCGTTGCCATACCCCTTCTGCTGGAATATCTCAGGGGCGATGTAATCCGGTGTCCCAACCGTAGAATAAGCCTGACAAGGATACTCGTTCATGGTTCATGTTGGCGAGGTCTAGAAGACGTACCAGCTTCCTACGATTGGCTTTCCAGGTCGCGATTTGGTCTTTGCTGGACATCGTGAGATGGATCGCGTTTACCATCACACTGTTTCTGGCTGCAGCTGGCTGCGTGTTATTAGCCGAATCGAGTAGCTTTTGATAGTAGCTAGAGTCGTGTTGTTTGTGGAAGCCCGTAGAGAGACCGAAATCGGACAGTTTGATGTGTCCATCCTTGTCGATGAGGATGTTATCTGGTTTAATATCTCTGCGAAACGCATCAGTCACATAGCCTCCAGAAGTGAGATCACTATACCTATGAATAAAACCGAGTTTGTGGACGGCCTCGATCGCGAGGACACATTCCGCCATGTAGAAGCGAGTGACGTCTTCAGAAAACGTGTCGTATTTGATCAGCATAGTCATGAGATCACCCCCGGGAAGGAACTCCATGATGAGATAAAGGGTCTGCGCATCCTGAAACGAATAGAAAAGCTGTACCACCCAAGGTGAGTTGGACTCTGCCAGAACATCGCGCTCTGCGCGAACATGTGCCAGCTGGAGGAAATATTTCAGGCAAATGGAACTGCGTCTCGAAAAGACAACCTTCCCTGGTCCTTTTTTAACATCTCTTCCTTCTTCAAGGTCTTCATCGCGTATATTTTTCCTGTGTCTGTTTTTTGGACCAGGCGGACCTAGAAGTTGTCACCATGAGAACAGTTCACGACCCACGAGTGTCTGTTCGTACTTCGCCGAACGCGCCCTTGCCGATGACCTTGACAGTCCTGAAATTATCCAAGCCCAGACGCGTTCTTCTAAGGCGGAGGAAGCCCGATTCCTTTCTGCCGAGCTGCTGAAGACAGCGATGCTTCCTCTCTTCGGACATCAAGACATCTGCCTGAAGCTTCCTCTCGAGGTCAACGCGTCTGCGGACTCGAGGTAAAGACGCGACCACAGAATCCTTTGGACACCTTTACCTCGTGTTTCTTTCGATCGCAGAATCGACAGCAACTTTGTAGTAGTGCTCGAGTTTCAACTGGGCTGTTTTGGCTCGAGGAGCTGCATCACTAGAGAAGCCATGGGAGGCACTGCGGTCAAAGTATACATAGTCGGTGGATTTTTTGGACTCAGTAGTGGACTGGCTACTGGTACTGGAACGTTGCATGGTGGGAGGGCGGGACCAATGGTGATATCACGGTCTCACCAAGTATATGGGAGTTGTGATGGCAACTTGGATTGAGGGCGCTACATGTCTGACTACCATTTGCAGAGGGTATAAGTATAGGGTACAAGCAAGGTTTGATAGTCATATATAGTCGTACAACGGGGCATACTACGAGGAGACATCGAAGCAAGAAATCAGTCACGATAAATGTCCAGCGAAATGTCAGATTCGGATGCTGCCCATCTTGCATGTCTCGCCGCTGCCGCGGGCGGAGATGAAAGACAAGGAAGATGTGTTGAACTTGGAGAGCTGATAGGAAGAGACGAAGTCGACTGCAATGATATTGGCCTTGTAGCACTCTGTGTAAGAGTCGCCCCATTGCTTGAGAAAGGGGATGGGCGTGAATAGGCGGAAGTCCTGCCGGAGCTGTATTCTCTGGATGAGAAACCAACAATTGGGGAAGAAGGGGGATTACTAACACATAAGGATATAGTGATCCAGGACCCAGGGTCGTGTGGTGCACATGAGAAGACACGGCAGAACTAGAAATGCATGTCAACGGAGGAGTAGCTTTGCGCCGTATTGAATACTGACCTATACAACAAAGTAGGATTCGCGGCCCGGGATTCATTAATATTATTCCATTGATCATTGAGGGAATATGCGACCGAGGGATCGAACGCCAGTCGGGCACGAGACCTGCTCTGTGCCTTCACGATCCCTTGTGAAGGGCTAGAGCTATTGTGTTTTGGGAGAGAACTATTGTAGGTCTCGGTTGTAGAATGCGATGTATGTGGTCGACGATTGTGACGCGGTATATCAAACAGGGAGTGGTGCGAGCCCGATTGGGGAAGAAAGGGAAGAGGTACATTCGAGGTGTCGACGACCTCCTGATAGGGCGGACCGTCGAGACTGGGGCCGACGGGTGTGAAGGGCGGAGGTGGAGGTGGTAAGTGTTCCTCCGCCCTTTCTTCGTGCAACTTGGCCTCCAGGATAGACTTTAATCGAGGGGGCTCTGATCCCTGGGCGCTCTGCGGCTTTGAATGCACAGGTCGTGGTGGCAGAGGTCGGGGACCACGGAGCCCACGGAGCCCACGGCCAGATGGTAGGGGAGGCCGCTTCTCTGCACGAAGGGGCCGTTCTGAAGCTTCCATCAAGGCCTTGTTCTGCAAGGCGATGGACTCTCTGGTACTCTCCCAGTCAGCATGTTGGCTGTCGTCGTGGATGGGCGTTTTCTTTGACAACTCTGCCTGTTGAAGGGATTCGGTAATCTTTTGATCATTTTCGGGGGACTGTTGGTATGGTGGGGGCGGGGGGAGGTATGGGTCGCTCATGGCTGCAGGGATTCGACTCGTGAGGGTATAAAAGCAAGCACGGTCATGGAGGTCAATATCAGAGGGAGAAAGCGCCTGTCGGGCGGAGAGGGTGAGAGCATGGATTCAGGCACAGCGTCCGACTCATCGCACAGCACCCACCATCCACATAACTGCTCGACTTCATCGTGCACCAGTTCTCGCAGTCACTGAGATACCTCGTCGTTGTCTCTTGTGTTCACCATCCCCCGGTCTCTCGTTCTCGGACTGCATCGGCCTTAATACTAATCCGTTTCGGAAGTACTTCATTCAAGGTACATTTGCCCCTTCCTCTCTCCAAGGGTACATCCGAGTAATACGAATGACACCTAGGTTGACTCGAGTCGCTCTCCTCAAAGCTGGCCACTTGGCAACGACGAATACACCCTGCGCACTCCGTATTCCATCACGAAGTATATTGCACTGCATCAAGCACCGGAGGTTAATTTTGGCGTGGCCTTGGCAATCTCCGAGATCTTCCTGTATACAAGCAGTCCTATACCTCGATGCCCTCGAGATTGGTTCCCTTGGGCATCTCTGTCATCGTCATATACAGTGCAGCTCGCTCCTTCCACTTACCAGCCTGGGCAACCGCAGAAAAGCATCAGTGCCTGTGCGAAACGTCATCACGAGACAAACACGCTGAGTCACAACCCACCCCATCCATCTAATGACACCAATTGCAGGGACCCGCCGAAATATCTAGAGACCGGACGCTATGAATCAAAATCCCTTGATTAGACAATAGAACCCACGTCGCAAAAATGCTGCTCATAGGCAGCCCAAGGCCCATTCGTTGGTGTGGTGCAATACCAGCTCCCTGTTCGGGGTCCTTGCCTGGCCGATCTCGTCCAGCTTCTACGCCTCCAACCTGCTCGGCCACAGTCGCCCTCACACCTCTGGAACTTGCACTTCTCAGCGCTCCAATTTTGCTATCTTGCATTCGCGTGGCATTACGAATATAGGAAAACGAAAAAAGATCAGACGGTGATTCGATACCGTTCGAAGACAGGCCACCGCCTGGAAACGGTGAGCTGATGTGTGGGCCCAACATCATGCATACCGCACCTTGATCTGATATCCGGATGCCGACATCGTCTTCGCCTGCGAGGATAGTGGCATAAATAGGAGGAAGTGAAGTAGCATGCTTGTGTTGCAGTCTCGTGGCTCGCATCGCCTGAAATAAGGTGGGATCAATATTCCAAACCAGGTATGATAAGATATCTCACATTTTTCAGTAGTTCAAAGAGGATGTACCTGGTAGGCTCACGATTAATTTGTGCAATTCAGACGTATAGGAACATACTCTAGATGTTCGCGTATATACGCAAACTTGGTGCCAAGCTGGCCCTCAATAACCACCATCGGCGACCCTCTACTGGGCACAACTTCCCCATTGTCATCTTCAATATCGTGGAAGCGGTCTCTGAGCAGGTCTGCACACTTTTCGATGCTGCGTTTCACGTCGAGGCCAGTGTAGATGATGCCAACATGCGGCTCTTGCGAGTCCAGAGAGTTGTGACCCAGGGTCTTGCTTAACGCCAAGTGATGTTCAGCCAAGACACGGCGCGATATACGAGAGATGAACATGCGGTTCATGAAGGAATCGAGAGAGTCTGGAGGCAGATGAGGGGAACAGAGCGACAATCCCAGCGCTAAGGTGGGTATCACGGGTGCGCTAAGACAGCAATGTCAAACAGATTCATCCCTGAGACACCTCCAACGCACTGCTCGTCCAGTATGTTTCCCAGGAAGTCACAAAAGGCCTGGTTTTCGGATAGATTCGTAACTTGTGGAAAGCGTCTAAACCTTTGCGGGTGTCAGCTCAAGGGACGTAGAGACCAATAAAGTAAATACTTGTCGAAGGCAGACCAGTACAGCTTCATCTACAGCATGAGCGCCGACACGTTCTCACCGATAAACCAACGACTCACCTCATAGACTTTGGCCACTTCTGGTTGGGTGACCACAACATATGGAAGTGACTGAAGATCTCTTATTCTGTGCGCTATTCGTACGGGTAGCTCTGTTCGAACATAATTGGCACTCTAGTGTGTTCAGCGTAGGTATAGAGTACTTGAGCATGAACCACACCTTGATGAGTCGCTCTTCGTTCATGTGTCGTCCAAAGAAGACCTTGCACTCGGTCAGTAGCGGCATGCTGAGAGAAAGAATAAGAGTACGAGCTGCCGCAGACTCAGCCTGTGAGCTTGCTTGGATGCATAGAGGTCTAGTTGGCGATTCTGGTAGAAGTGTAGTGCAGTGGTCAAGGAGCGTCGAATGCAACTACAAGTGGGTGTTCTGCGGATACTGGCATGAAATTTGTGAGCCTGCCATGCCATTTGTCTCAGTGGGTGTGCTGAACAGTGTCATCAACGCAATGTTCCTGCAAATAGGAAGTTATGAGTCGAGATGAGTCGGACCAACTGGCAGGAGGCAAAGCAAACACCCCAAATCAAATTCGATCAAATAGTAGGCCTATAGAGTATTGTATCGACTCGCTTGTACCTTACAGTATTCCCTCAGACCTCAGAGCCCCAATAATCAAGAACGCAGACCTGCGGTCCCTATCGACACCCACCCAATCGCCTCGCTTTTGAAGTGGAAGGTCATCATCACCGGTCATGAAGATATCATCGGGGTTGTCGGGCGGTTCCTGCTCTTGATTTTGTCTCTCCTCCTCTTCACGGCTCCACAACACCTCTTCCCACTGCGAATCACTGACCGCAACTGCAACCGTTTTCGCATCCCGGATATTCGGAAGCACCGAGAGGAGCATATTGGAGATTAAATCAGATGTGCCATCTGCAGCTTGCGAGTGCAGCACAGGGAGGGGGAGATATTCAGCCTGCATATGCATATGTCAAATAACGACTATGTGATAAACGAGTCACTCACTTCCAGCAACATACCCTTGACGGCTCCTCCAGCAAGTACGACGTTCCCAACACGGACGAGCCAGTCGTTGCCTATCGCAAAAATGTGTCCTTCAACTGAAAGTTGCTGGGCTGTGCCTTGCGATCGTTGCGTTGACGCGATGTTCTGCCTCACAGGGATCCAGCGGGCACTGAGCTGACTGAGCAATTGCTCCAAAGCGCCAGGTGGCCGAAGGGTGAGGAAAGTAGTACGATAATGAGGCGGCATCGCTTGCTCGTCGCTCATTTGAGGCGTATCAATTTGAGTATTCGCAAGAACATCAGCCCGCGTGGGGGCACCTGGATCCTCGAGCAAGACAAAGACGTGATCATTCATGGTAAGCGCACACATCGAACGTTCAGACGGGACTTGTAGCCCTTGGATGGAACTGAGAGTAGATCTGTAAGACCGGATGCTGAGACTCCATCTTCCTCGATTTTGACCCTGGGAGAGGTGTCAACGGTCGAAGGCAGCAAGCAACTGGTAGTGTAGCAGAATGCTACGAACATGGTGGTTTCGGGTTATATTTTGGGTTATAAGCTCTAAGCCAGACGTAGGAGGATTTATCCATCGTGCCAACCTAATATGCGGTCAGTCGACACCCGTTCAAGCGATGTGTCCGTTCCCTACCCAGTGAAGCCCATCGCAGCCGCAGAGGAGGAGCGTCGTGACAATCGCGTGACCAACGCGAGTGTGACAAGGCTCTTGTCTCGATGCCAAAACGCAAAGCACCAGAGGATAGCAGCGCAG
>Ga0307516_10008532_pt1 | contig 11575 bp, 12 predicted proteins | sample 19_EM_MG_FD_203310 | JGI IMG/M metagenome (GOLD analysis project Ga0307516, IMG submission 203310) | Populus trichocarpa ectomycorrhiza microbial communities from riparian zone in the Pacific Northwest, United States - 19_EM | ecosystem: Host-associated > Plants > Roots > Unclassified | place...
CCGCCGAAATTGGCGACGAAGCCGCCGCCCTGCCGGAAGCCGATCCCGCCATAGCCGTCATAGGCATCGTTGGCGACGGTGCCGGTGATGGCATGGCCCTGGGTACCGTGCACCGCTCTGGCTTCCGAGATGGCGCCAGGACCGGAACTGGTGGTGTTAAAACCACCCGGAAGAACCACAGGGCCGACACTCGCGGCCTGTCCGGGCCCTCGATAGGTCCGGCAACAGCCGGTTTGGAAGTTGGTTTGAGGTCCGCCGAATTCCGGGCGGGTCGCGTCATTGCTAAGCGCGCCGTTGACGAAGAAATTGAAAAGTTGCTGTTCGGCGTGGCTCGGGGTGACGAACAGTGCCAGCGTCGCGAGAGATGCACAACTGTAGAGGGCCGCGCGATGTTTGATCGCTATATTCACAGGGCACCCCAATAATAGTTCCAGGACAACAATTCCCGGACGGCAATTCCAGGACCGCAATCGAAAAGGCATTGAACGAATCCAGTATGTGCTAACACTATAACCGCCAACGAGTCCGTGGCAGGGCAGCAACACCGATCTTTAATAGACAGGGCGGATCAGCGCGCAGCCATTGGCAAGCCAAGAAAGATTAATGTGTTGCGTGCTTCGAAACGGGCGCCGGCGCCGCTGGACCCTGAAACCCTGAAGAAGTTCCTCGACCGTGCAACGGAACTGCACGGTGAAGGCCGGTTCGACGAGGCTGCGCAGCACTATGAGCATGTCCGGGCCTGCAATCCGGAGGTGCTGGCCGCTCCCTATTTCCTGGCGCTGATGGATATCGAGGCGGGCTATCTCGAGCGCGCACTGGAAGACCTCCGCTTTGTCACCCGGCGGGATCCCGGCTCGTTCGAAGGCGTTTTCGCGCTTGGGCATGCCTTCGAGGAGCTGGGCCAGTGGCAGCAGGCCGCCAATGCTTACCGGCGCGCCTGGACGATCAAACCTTACAGCACGGGCGCGCGTTTTGCTCTGGCCCATGCGTTCGAGATCCTCGGCAAGCTCGACGAAGCGATTTCGCTGTACCGAAGCCTTGCCGAACTTCCCCCGATGCGCCTGCGTGCGCTGATCGGCATTGCGCGGCTAAAGGCTTCGGCTACGACACCGGAAGAAAATGCCGAACTGACCGCCGCGGCCTGGGAGCCGGAAACGCCGATCGGGACGCGGATCGGCGTACTGTTCGCGCTCGGCGAAGCTCTCGAAGCCGCCCGCCAGTATGACGACGCCTTCGCGGCGTTCCTGGAAGCGAATCGGCTGCGCCGTGAAAATCTCGTCGAGACGGTCGACGACCCCGCCGAGCTGGAGATCGCGCCGCCGAGTTCGCGCCCCACGGCAAAACATCCCGACGAGGTTGCGCTCAACCACGCCGAGTTCGTCGCGCGGGGAAAAAGCATCTTCACAGCTGAATTCCTCGATCGCCATGCCGGGAAGGGGGACGACAGTACCGCGCCGATTTTCATCCTGGGCATGCCACGCTCGGGATCGACATTGATCGAACAGATTCTGTCCAGCCACAGCAAGGTCGCCGGGCTCGGCGAGGTCCCGATGTTCTGGCGAACCATTGCCGGAAGATTTCCGCTGGCGGACGATCCCGCGGCCGAACATGACCCCGAATATTTTCGCAAGCTGGCGGAAGGATATCTGGCGCGGCAGCGCGCCGCCGGCTGGAGCAAGGCGCCGTTCCTGGTCGACAAGATGCTCGGCAACTACATGAATATCGGGATGATTCATCTGATGTTCCCGAAGGCGACGATCCTGCACAGCGTGCGTGACCCGGTCGACACCTGCCTCGGCTGTTTCCGACAGTTATTTCGAACTGGCAATGAAACCACCTACGATTTGCGCGACGTCGGCGCCCAGTATGTGCGCTATCGCGAATTGATGGCGCATTGGGATGCGGTTTTGCCCGGCCGGGTCATTGACGTCGTGCACGAGGAACTCGTCTCCGATCCCGATACGAAAATCCGCTGGCTGATCGAGGACGCCTGCAAGCTGAAATGGGACGACAACTGCCTGCGTTTCCACCAGACCAAGCGCGCGGTACGAACCGCAAGCGTTGCGCAGGTGCGCCAGCCGATCTTCACCAGCGCGCTGCAGCGCTGGCGCAAATACGCCGATCATCTCGGCCCACTGATGGAAGCGCTCGGTCCCTATGCGCCGCCGCGATGAGTGCGCAATGCCGCGGGAATTGAGCCCATCGCGGCGCCGCGCCGCTGCTTCTGAGAGACATGGATAGAAAATGAGCCGTTTCTGGAGCCGCTTGACGCACGATCTCAAGCCCTATGTGCCGGGCGAACAGCCGCGCATGGCTGATCTGGTCAAGCTCAACACCAATGAAAGTCCGTATGCTCCGTCCCCGCGTGCGCTGGAAGCGATCCGCGGCGAGGCGGCCGATACGCTGCGGCTCTATCCGGACCCGCAGGCATCGGCGCTGCGGGCGGCCTTGGCCAGCTACCACCTGGTGCGCCCCGAACAGGTGTTCGTCGGCAACGGCTCGGACGAGGTGCTGGCGCACGCCTTCGCCGCACTCCTGAAGCATGAGGCGCCGCTGCTGTTCCCGGATATCACCTACAGTTTCTATCCGGTCTATTGCCGCCTGTTCGGCATTGCCCATGAGGCGGTGCCGCTTGATCAGGCGATGCAGATCCGCGTCGCCGATTATCGCCGGCCGGCTGGCGCGATCGTCGTCCCCAATCCGAACGCGCCAACGGGTGTTGCGTTGTCACGGGCGGAGATCGCGGCCCTGCTGGAGGATCATCCCGACGCGCCGGTGGTGGTCGACGAGGCCTATGTCGATTTCGGCGCCGAGACCGCGATCCCGCTGGTCGCCTCGCACAAGAACCTTCTGGTCGTTCAAACCATGTCCAAGTCGCGCGCCCTGGCAGGCTTAAGGGTCGGCTATGCGATCGGCGATGCCGATTTGATCGAGGCGCTCACAAGGGTAAAGGACAGTTTCAACTCCTATCCGCTAGGCCGGCCCGCCCAGGCCGGCGCCATCGCCTCGCTGGAGGACGAAGCCTGGTTTCAAGCAGGCCGCGCCCGCGTGATCGAAGGCCGCGCGCGGCTCGCCAGCGGACTGGTCCGGCTCGGCTTCGAGGTGCTGCCGTCCGCCGCCAACTTCGTCTTCGCGCGTCATCCGGGGCAGGAGGGTGCTGCGCTGGCCGCAGGCTTGCGCCAACGCGCGGTGATCGTCCGCCATTTTGCAGCACCGCGCATCTCCGATTATCTGCGGATCACCGTCGGCACGGACGAGCAGATCGACCGGCTATTGTCGGCGGTGTCGGAGATTTTGGGCAGTGGGCCCACGGCCAACTGATTGCGCCCGCGTCGGTGCAGGCGTCGGCCGAGTTTGAGCAACGGCCGCTCTGCAAGGATGTTGAGCAGCAAGCCCAGCGCCACCACGATGCCGGTTGTGACTGTGACCAGCAGCAGGGGCGGAATCGCAGGAAGCAAGCCCGCGATCGACGTGCTTGCCAGCGACACCGTCTGCACCTGGGCGAGATAAATCGAATAGGACGCATCCCCCAGCCGTGCCAGCGCTCGCTCCAGCCAGGACGGATCGATCCGCTTGCGGCTGACAAAGGCCGCCGCCGCAACCAGACAGGCTGCCGGGACACCGGAAACGATGACGCGGTTGGCGGGGTCCGTCGCCAGCAACGCCGCGATCGCAGAGGCTGCGGCAACCAGTATCGGCCAATTGACCCGGCCATTCACGAACAGATTGCCCATGGCGACGCCGAGAACGAATTCGAGGATCATTGGATCGACGAAGAACGCATAATTTCCAAGCGCGGCGTCTACGCCCGGAATTCGTCCGACCATCGCGAGCGCGGAAAAAATCATGACGATGTTGCGCCAGACATCGCGCGTCAGCGCCATCAATAGCGCGACGGTGAGATAGAAATACATCTCATATTCGAGCGACCAGCCGACATAGACGACCGGCATTTCGCCGTCCGTAAAGGCGATGAACGCCAGCGATTTGAGGATATGACGAGGGGTGTACCAGTCAGGCGTATTGAACGTGGCGGGCACGGTCATGGCGAGGATCGTGACGGCGAAGGTCGCCAGGAAATACAGCGGTACGATACGCTCGACCCGGCGGCGCAGGAATTCCGCCGGCTTCAGCTTTGCGGAATGGGTCGCATAAAAAATGATAAATCCCGAGATGACGAAGAAAAGGTCGACGCCACGGCCACCGTAAGACAGGACGAACGAGATGGTGCTCTCGGCAACCTTAAAGCCGTTCGGTGCGACGCCCAGGGCATGAAAAGCGACAACAGCAACAGCGGCGATAAGCCGGAGAACCTGGATGTAAACGAGCATCCCGTCTCGTTAGCGTGCGGCGGACGGCAGCTCAACAACAATCCGGGCTGTCAGCCGCGACGCCGAGGGCGGCCGCGATATCTGCCAGCAGTCTTTCTTCTTTCATGATGACCGCGAACACCGCGAGCCCAATCGCGAGCAAGCCAAGCGCGACCCCGGTCGTTGAAAGCGTCTGGTTCCAATCGTAGCCGGCCGTACTGGCCGATTGTCTGACCGTATTCATCACATGAAAATTCGGGTGAGCCGCGCTGGTGCGGCCCACCTTATCCGCGTCATTGCGAGCGAAGCGAAGCAATCCATTCTTTCTTTCGGTGGCGAGATGGATTGCTTCCGCCTTCGCTCGTTGAGCTACGGCGGGCACGTCGCTTCGCTCGCAATGACGATGTCGAGAGAATCCCACCAGTAACGGCGACGTGAAACGGGCTCTTTCAGATGAAAATTGACAGTGACTGACTAGTCAGTCATATATGGAGCATGAGAAAACCACGCGCCAAAACCCCGCCAAAGCCGGCCAAAGGCCGCGTTGTGAGCAAGGCCGCCGCGGCCAAGACGCCCAAAATCGTCTCGGCCAAGGTCGTGCCCGCAAAGCCCGCATCGAACCGGGCCGAACGCGCGGCCGAGCGGCGCTCCGCCATCATCAAGGCGGCGATGGATGAATTCATCGCGCGCGGCTTTGCGGCGACGCGGCTCGAAGACGTCGCCAAGCGGGCAGGCGTCGCCAAGGGCACGATCTATCTGCATTTCAAGGACAAGGAAGCGCTGTTCGAGGAGTTGATCCGGACCGCCATCGTCCCGCTGGTCAATCGTCTGACCGCTGGGCCGCCTCCATCAGGCGCATCGGTGCGCGACATTGTGGAAGGGTTTGCCCGCACCTTCATCCATGAGGTGGCGACGACGCGGCGGGGCGACATCGTGCGCCTGATCGTCGCGGAAGGCCCGCGGTTTCCTGCAGTCGCCGACTTCTACTACCGCGAAGTGGTTTCAAAGGGGCTCGCCGGCATGCGGGCGGCAATCGAACTGGGAATCGCGCGCGGCGAAATCCAGCACAAGGAACTGGCGAAGTTTCCGCAGATCCTGATCGCGCCCGCGATGATCGCCGTGATCTGGCAGAGTTTGTTCGCACGGCACGCACCATTGGACGCCAATGAAATGTTTCGCGTGCATCTGGATTTAATTTTCGGCGAACGGAGGACGACATGATGTCGTCGCGTACAACGACCATCCTGACCGCGCTGGCGCTGGCCGCGCTGCTGGCCGGCTGCAAGGAGCGCAAGGATCCCGGCTTTCAGGGCTGGGTCGAGGCCGACATGATCTTCGTCAGCCCGGACGAATCCGGACGCGTGACCAGGCTTGCCGTGCGTGAGGGCGACGAGGTGAAGCCCGGCATGCAGCTCTATTCGGTCGACGACGATCTCCAGAAGGCCGATCTCAACCAGAACAATGCGACGCTGGCCAATGCACAGCAGACCTATGACCGCGCGGCCTCGCTGAGCAAGACCGGCTCGGGCACGCAGGCCAATCTGGATTCCGCAGTCTCCGCACTGCGGGTGGCGGAAGCGCGCGTCAATACTTCGCAGACGCGGCTGGCGCGGCGCAACGGTTTTGCGCCGGTCGCCGGCACCATCCAGCAGATCTATTTCCGCGAGGGCGAAATGGTGCCGGCGCAGCGGCCGGTATTGTCGATCATGCCGCCCGGCAACATGAAGCTGCGCTTCTTCGTGCCGGAGACGGAATTGCCGAAGCTTGCGATCGGCGACGAGGTCAAGGTGACCTGCGATAATTGCGCGGCCGATCTCACCGCAAAAATCTATTTCATCGCGACCATGGCCGAATATACCCCGCCTGTGATCTACAGCCTCGATGAGCGCAACAAGCTCGTCTATCTGATCCAGGCGCGGCCGGGCAAGCCGGACAGCCTGCGCGTCGGCCAGCCGATCAGCGTGTTCCTCAATGCAGCCGTGCCGGTGGCGGACAAACGATGACTTCAGCACTGTCAACTGCGCCCGACATCGCCATCGATGTCGCGGGCCTGTCAAAATCGTTTGGCGACCGCGAGGTCGTGCATGACCTCTCGATGCAGGTCAAGCGTGGCACGATCTACGGCTTCCTCGGCCCCAACGGCTCCGGCAAGACCACGACCATCCGCATGCTCTGCGGCCTGCTGACTCCAGATGCCGGCGAGGGCAGGTGCCTCGGCTTCGACATCCGCCGCGACGCCGACAAGATCAAGCGCCAGGTCGGCTACATGACGCAGCGCTTCAGCCTGTATCAGGATCTCTCGGTGCGGGAGAATCTGGAATTCGTGGCGCGGCTTTACGGCCTGCGCAATGCGAAGGCCGCCGCGCGCGACATGATCCAGCGCATCGGCCTCAACGGCCGCGAGGAGCAACTCGCCGGCGAACTCTCCGGTGGCTGGAAGCAGCGGCTGGCGCTCGGCGCCTGCACGCTGCCCAATCCGCAATTGCTGCTGCTGGACGAGCCGACCGCCGGCGTCGATCCCAAGGCGCGGCGTGATTTCTGGAACGAGATCCATGCGCTAGCCGCGGATGGCCTGACGGTGCTGGTCTCGACCCATTACATGGACGAGGCCGAGCGCTGTCACGAGATCGCCTATATCGCCTATGGCCATCTGCTGGCGCATGGCACGGTGGACGAGGTGATCGCGAAATCGGCGCTGACCACCTACACCGTCACCGGTGACGATCTCAATGGGCTTGCCGCCGAACTCATGGGCAAGTCGGGCGTCGACATGGTGGCGCCATTCGGCACCAGCCTGCACGTCTCCGGCCGCGACCAGGCCGCGCTCGAGGCTGCCATCCTTCCCCACAAGGACGGCAAGGGCTGGCACTGGCAGCACGGCGCGCCGTCGCTGGAGGACGTGTTCATCGACCTGATGAGCCGCTCAAAGGACAATTTCCAATGAGTGCGGTCGATACCCAGGAGAATCGTAACGTGAACCGCAACGTCCCCGAGCCGCGGTTCGGCTTCTGGTGGCGCAGCTATGCGATGCTGGTGAAGGAATTCATCCAGCTCCGCCGCGACCGCGTCTCGTTCGCAATGATCGTGATGCTGCCGGTGATGCAGCTCGTGCTGTTCGGCTTCGCCATCAACACCACGCCGCGCAATCTGCCGACCGCCGTGCTGTTGCAGGAGGAGAGCGACCTCGGGCGTTCGATCCTGAAGGCGATGGAGAACACCGCCTATTTCCGCTTCACCCATGAGGTCCATACCGTCGCCGAGTTCGACGACCTGCTGCAATCGGGCAAGGTGCTGTTCGGCGTCGAAATACCCAGAGGTTTCGAGCGCGCGGTCCGGCGCGGCGACCACCCGGCGCTATTGGTCGCCGCCGACGCCACCGATCCGACCGCGGCGGGCTCGGCGCTCGGCACGCTGAACGCGATCGTGCAGACCGCCTTGCAGCACGATCTGCAAGCCGGCGATCCGCCATCGATGCCGTTCGAGATCCGCAGCCACGCCCGCTACAATCCGGCGGCGTCCTCGCGGCTCAACATCGTGCCGGGCCTGGTCGGAACCATTCTGACCATGACCATGCTGATCTTCACGGCACTTTCAGTGACGCGCGAAATCGAGCGCGGCACCATGGAAAGCCTGCTGTCGATGCCGATCAAGCCGGTCGAAATCATGTTCGGCAAGATCGTGCCTTACGTGATCGTCGGCTTCGTGCAGGCGACCTTGATCATCGGTATCGGCGTGTTGCTGTTCGGCGTGCCTATCCTCGGCAGCCTGTTCACGCTGGCGCTGCTCTCGACGCTGTTCATCACCACCAATCTCGCGATCGGCTACACCTTCTCGACCATCGTGCAGAACCAGTTGCAGGCGATGCAGCTGTCGATGATGTTCTTTCTTCCAAGTATCTTGCTGTCCGGCTTCATGTTCCCGTTCGCGGGCATGCCGGTGTGGGCGCAATATATCGGCGAGGGCCTGCCGCTGACGCATTTCGTCCGCATCGTGCGCGCCATCATGCTGAAGGGCGCGACCATCCAGAATTTGCAATACGATACGCTGGCGCTGATTGCGCTGATGCTGCTGGCAATGACGATCGCGGTGACGCGCTTCCGTCGCACGCTCGATTGAGGCGATATGTTTGCCGTCATTCCGGGGCGATGCGTTAGCATCGAACCCGGAATCTCGAGATTCCGGGTCCATGCTCTCGCGTGGCCCGGAATGACAAGGGGGTAGGAATGGCGTGGTTCTGGCAGAATAAAAACGGCGAGGGCTCGGCGGTATCGGCCGATTTTCGGCGTGCGCTGACCGAGCAGGTGCTGCGCACCGAGCTGATCCGGATCAAGGCGTTGGTCGGGGTAACCGTCATCCTGGCGTCACTGATCCTCATCATCCATAAGTTCGATCCTTACGCCATCGAGCATCTCTGGCACGGCCGCCTCAATCCAAGCGACCTCTTCACGATTCTGGTCCCGTTCGTTCTGTTCGAACTCTGGGTCCACTACGTCATCAAACGACATCTGGGCACGGATCATGATCTGCCAGTGTACCGGCGCTATATCGGCGCGCTGGTCGAAACCTCGATGCCAACGCTCGCCTTGGCCATGCATATCGACAGCATGGGCCCGGTGGAGGCGCTCGGCTTCGCGGTGCCGCTCACCTATTTCATTTTCATCATCCTGTCGACGCTGCGGCTGGATTTCTGGCTCTCGACCTTCACCGGCTTCGTCGCGGCGGTCGAGCTGTTGGGCATGGCGATGTTCTATCATCGCGCCGGCAGCACCGATCCGTCGCCCGATCTGTATTACCACGCCGTGCGCAGCGTGATTGTGCTGATCTGCGGCATGCTGGCGGGTGCCGTCGGCGTGCAGTTGCGCCGGCAGTTCGAGGCCAGCATCATGGCCGCGACCGCGCGCGACCGCATCACCAATCTGTTCGGCCAGCACGTCTCGCCACAGGTGGTCGAGCGCTTGATGGCGGAAGGCGCCAGTAGCGACAGCGAGATCCGCCGTGTCGCCGTGATGTTCGTCGATTTTCGCAGTTTCACCGCGGGCGCCAGCACCCGTACCCCGCAGGAGGTGGTCGACCGCCTCGACCGAGCATTTGCGGTGCTGGTCGATATCCTCGATCGCCATGGCGGCATCGTGAACAAGTTTCTTGGCGACGGATTTTTTGGCGCTGTTCGGCGCGCCGTTCGAGGCGCATGATGCCGCGCATCACGCGGTGGCCGCGGCGCGCGAGATGCTCGAAGCCAACGAACGCGCCAATCAGGCCACTAGCTGGCCGCTGCGCATCGGGATCGGCATTCATGTCGGCGAGGTCGTCGCCGGCAATATCGGCTCGCCGCGGCGCAAGGAATACACCGTGATCGGCGACACCGTGAACTTCGCCTCCCGGCTCGAGGCGCTCAACAAGGATTTCAATTCGCAGTTCCTGATCTCGGCAGCGGTTCACGACGCGCTGGGCGAGGAATGCAAGGATGCAAAGTCGCTCGGCGAGGTCCCGGTCAGGGGCTATGACCGGCCGATGACGGTGTGGCAGCTGGGATAGGGCATGATCCGGAAAAAGCCAGCCCCCCACTTGATGCGGGGTGGGCGCCGGTTTTCCCGAACAAACGTCTTCGTTTGTCCAGAGATCATGCCCCAATAACAAGGAGTTTGAATGCAGCGGCGTTACGTCACGGTAGATGTTTTCACCGACAAGCCCTTTGGCGGCAATCCGCTTGCCGTGGTGCTCGACGCCGGCGGACTTTCGACGGCGCAGATGCAGGCAATCGCGCTTGAATTCAATTATTCCGAGACCACCTTCGTGTTGCCGCCGCAAAATCCCGCGAATGACGCGCAGGTTCGGATATTCACCGTGCGTTACGAGATCCCCTTCGCGGGACATCCCAATGTCGGCACGGCCTTCGTGCTGGCGACGCAGGCGACCAAGCCGCCGGCGCGGCTGTTGTTCGAGGAAAAGGCCGGACTGGTGCCGGTCGAAATTCTCACGGCGCAAGGCCGTGTGGCAGGCGCCGAATTGACTGCGCCGCAACCGCTGAAGCGGCTGTCGCAAATCAGCGTGGAGCAGGCGGCGGCCTGTCTGTCGCTCGCCGCCAGTGAAGTGAACACCGACCGGCATCCACCGCAGATCATTTCGGTCGGGTTGCCGTTTCTGGCGGTCGAACTCGCGTCACGCGATGCGCTGCGGCGGGCGAGGCCGGACGCGGCGTCGTTCGCTGAAACCTTCCCGCGTGACGATAGCGATTCCATCTATCTCTATACGCGCGATTTGCCGGGCGACGAAAAGCCATGTGACTTGCAAGCGCGGATGTTCCATCCCGGCGCCAGCGGCTTGTCCGAAGACCCAGCCACCGGCAGCGCGACCGCCGCGGCTACGGCGTTGCTCGCCGACCTGGATCCGATCAAAGACGGCGAACTGAAATTGCGGATCGGCCAGGGCGTCGACATGGGGCGGCCAAGCCTGCTGCTGACGCGCGTCCGTAAGCAAGGCGGCGCAGTCGCCTCCATCCATGTCGGCGGCAACTGCGCGCCGATGATGGAAGGCACGTTCCGGCTGGCGGGCAAGGGGTGAGGGCGTTTTGCACGAAACAGTAACTTCGTCATTCCGGGGCGAGCGTAGCAAGAGCCCGGAATCCATAACCACGATCGGGAGTATGGATTCCGGGCCTGCGCCAAGAGGCGCATCCCGGAATGACGATTCAAACCTGCTTCGCCGCCAAATTCTCGACCCCGACGCCGTCGCGGTCCTCGATGATCTCGGCGATCCATCGCCGGTGGCAATGGGCGTGGTCGCGCTCGTAACAGAGAATGCAGACCGGGCCGGATTGTTTCACCAGCGCCGACAACTCGTCGAGTTCCTCTTTGGCCTGCGCGGTTTTCAGATGCGCCGAATAGATTTTGTAAAGCAATTCGAATTTGCCGCTGCGCGCCGCCTCGCGGCCGTTTTTCGGCGTACCAAGTCCCTTCAAATGCACGTACGAAATGCCGCGCTCGTCGAGACCTGCGGCGAGCTGGTTTTTCGAAAAGCCCGGCCGTCGCGACGAAGCGATCGCGCGCACATCGACCAGCAGTTTTACGCCGGCCTGTTCCAGCTCGTCGAGCACGGCCTTGGCGGGCGTCTGTTCGTAGCCGATGGTGAAGAGCCTTTTTCGTTTGGCCATGAAATGCCCGCCTACTTCATCCGCTCGATCAATTCCATCGCGCCGGCTGGCGCGCGCACCTTGCCTTCGTGGATTACATAAGCGAACACGTCGCGCGGCGCCTTCTTCGGTTTTG
>Ga0307516_10008533_pt1 | contig 11573 bp, 14 predicted proteins | sample 19_EM_MG_FD_203310 | JGI IMG/M metagenome (GOLD analysis project Ga0307516, IMG submission 203310) | Populus trichocarpa ectomycorrhiza microbial communities from riparian zone in the Pacific Northwest, United States - 19_EM | ecosystem: Host-associated > Plants > Roots > Unclassified | place...
AGATTTTTTTGCCAGTCCAAGATGATGTGCTTGTGAGATGTGTGTATAGTTTGCTTTCTTGTAAGATATTGTTTTAACTTGATTACTTCTTATGTAGAGGTCATGGGATTCATGAAACAAAAATTCATAAAAATGGTGACTGTTGTATTTTAATTTAAATCTTGTGTCTAAGTGAATGCCTTGGGACTTGGGAATTTCAAGGGAGTGGATGGAAATTTGGAAATTAAGAGAAGGTTTTCTCTAGTTCAAAAATTCTTTTTTCCAATGATTAATATTGAAAAAAAAATGACTTTTTTTTCTTTTTATAGTGTTGTTTCTTTTAGGCTTAAAATCTTTTTTTATTTAACTTTACTTTTGAAGACACGAAATAACATGATATTAAACCACTATTTAATCAATACAATTCTATGACATTTCTTAAAGAAAAATGTTATCTATTTCTAATTTTTATTTTCGCATATATGGTGTTAAAAACTTAATACACATACAATCCAATTGCATCAGTCAAGCCAATTCTTTTGCCTTTTTTTTTAAGAAAGTAATAGTTTAATCTACTAGTAGCCCGGTGTTGTTTGGAAACGTTGTGCAAACCATATTGCCTTAAATTTTTAATTTTTTTGTTTAAAATTAATTTATTTTATATTTTCAGATCGTTTTGATTTACTGATGTTAGAAATAATTTTTAAAAAATAAAAAAATTATTTTAATATATTTCTAAATAAAAAATATTTTAAATCACGTAATTCCAAACTTTCCTTAAACATTAATCCTTAATCCTAAGGGGAAAAAAAACAAGGAACAGCTAGCTTTGGTTGTGTTCGCATGCCATCACGACAAGTATACGAGCTTCCCAGGCAAATGGTGGCAAAACTAACATTCTTGTTCGTTCAACTATTGGCATGTGCGCCGACAACTATTCCTCGACGGAAGCATCCTGTTCATTCTGCACGCCAGAGTTCGAAGAACCAAACAAATTATTCTTCTTCATGGAAAACCGACCCCGAGTACTATACCCTGTAAAAGTCCCCAAAAAGATGCTGTTTGACAAGTGTTCGGCTAACAACTCATTTGAACCCACACGTTGTAGAACGAAGGTTGAAACTTCAACAAATCAAACCCATCCTCTCCAAGGAAACAAGGGGGACAAAAAAATCTCAAATTTATTACGTTCTCAATTTTATCTAAAACTAAAACATTCATCAATTAGGCCCCTGATTACTCAGGATTTTATACTTTTATTTGTACTCACCAATATTTTCTCGAGAGATCACCGTTCTATTGAATAAAACATGCACACTAGATAGAAAATGAAGGAGCTCGAGAAAGGTGTGAGAACGGTAGAGGACCCAATTGGTAAAAAAACTCTTTATTTCAGAATGAAATTAAAAGAATTGATTATTTATAGGTTATGGGCAAAATTGTGGTGTCCTAAAAGAAAAAAGTGTAAAAGCCCCACCTTCATGTAGCGACACTAAGAGCTAATATGCCTCGAATCTTCTCTTCTCAACGTTCTACATGCTTATATATAGCCCACCAAACCCTCAAAAGCCACCAAAACATAATTAAACCCAAAAAAGAGCAACCACGTAGAAAGAATGATGTCAACCACAAGGTTGTTACGTTCGTCTAAGCCTTTGCGTCATGTTGGTCCTCCTAGCGCAACTTCTTCACCATTTTCTACGGTAAAATGTGCTGGCAAGGCTACAGGGTTGAATGGGGAGAAGATGGTTTCTGGGGATCATGGTGATCATAAAAGGAAATCCACGGTAGCTGTCAAAGCATCTGTGGCTACTTCACAGGGCTCTTTGCTCACCGTAGAGCCACCAAGGGTTGAGCGAGGATTAATAGATTTGGCTTCTTTACTTGCTACAGTTAGTAATGCTTTGCTTAAGGTGCTGAGGCCACCGGCTTTGAAATCAAAGCAGTGGAAATTCCAGGTCCAGAAGCTCATTGAGAAGGTAATTTCTTTTTTATTAGTAATTGATTTGTAGCTTTTTTTTTCTTCTAAAAAAATTAATCCATGAACCTTTTTGGTTTGATTGATTTATTTATTTATTTTTGGTATAAGACTTTTTCATGTACGCTTCACAATTTAGTTGTTAAAGACCCTAAAAGTGTGGAGGTGTGAAAGGTTCAATGTTCAAAACTTCAATGGGAAAATCTTGCAGAAAATCATAGTTGTATGATGGCCCATCTGCAACCCTTGTGTTTGTTTTTGTGTTTTTTTTTTTTGTTTTTTTTAGTTCATTATATTAAAAATAAATTTAAAAAAATAAAAAAATATTATTTTAATATATTTTTAAATAAATAATATTTTAAAAAGCAATCCTTACTAAAATACCAATTTAGCTCTTAAAGATTTTACACTTTCAGTGCACTCTATTCACACACAGGATAGACCTTGACCAAATACAATAGCAGGGATCTGCAGCTTTTTTCTATGCATGCATTGTATATCATATAATTTCTGAGTTTCTGCAACTGATTTTATTTCCTCAATATGCTTGCATGCAAACTTTATTTTAGTAACTTTGCTTGGCATACATGAATTTGCATTTTGTGGGGAAAAAAACTTATGATTATAAAGCAATGGATAAATTTAAATTGATCGACTGCAACTGCGCAGGCTATAATTGATTGTCGATTCTTCACGTTATTTGCTGTTGCGGGGTCTTTGCTTGGTTCAACATTGTGTTTTGTGGAGGTAAATATTATTTTCTCTATCTTATTTCTATTTTTGATTGGCCTAAAATATTTTTCTAATTATATTACAAAAGTATTTATTTTTTATTAAAATCTTATTTATTAATTATCTTTTTTAATCTTCGTTAGAAGTTAAAATATATATGTAAAAGGATATCAGTAGAAGGTTGGAGCAATTTTGAATGAGATGCATGGTCCTATTTTTGAGTGATATTTTCTTTCTTATAAACAAGAGATATTTTCTTTGAACATATATTCCAATATTGCTGATAATTAATTAATACCACCTTTTTTGAATCATAATATTGCAGGGTTGCTTTCTTATTCTGGAGTCATATTTTCAGTATTTCAACACACTATCTCGAGTTTCAGATCAAGGAAACTTGGTGCATCTACTTATAGAAGCCATAGGTAGATATTATCTCCCTCTTGTTTTCTTAGAATTAAAACCAATTTTATGCTTCTGTTTCTTCTCTTTTTTTCTAACTACATCGTGCTCCATTATTATTTTGAATGCAGACTCGTTTCTGGTAGGAACTGCCATGCTTATTTTTGGAGTCGGGCTGTACGTCATGTTTGTGGGATCAAAGAATCCAAAAGATGAAGCGTTATCGCTGCCAGACTCAAACTTGTTTGGCCTCTTCTCTTTGAAGGTGAGTCTTTTTTTTTTTTCAATTATTAATCCAAAATAATTCATTCATAAATTCCAAGTATTGATTTTTTTGGTTCTTCTTGCAGTCCCTCCCAACATGGGTTGAAATGCGATCAGTTTCACAAGCAAAGTCTAAAATCGGGCATGCCATTATGATGATACTTCAAGTGGGAATGTTGGAGAAATTCAAGAATATACCATTGGCTACCAGTTTGGATCTTGCCTGTTTTGCTGGAGCAGTCCTGTTTTCGTCAGCTTGTATATTCCTACTCTCAAGACTCTCTCCTGGTGCCATGGAAGATAGGTGGTAGGCAGGTAGCTACAGGATGGATGGATGGATGCTATGTCTTTTTGCCCCTCCTCATAGTATGCATAGAATTAAGGAAGCATAGATGAGAGCAATTTTTTTTTTTTTTTATCTTAACCCATTCTTTTATATGTGCTGCCACTATGAACTATAAAGTTCTAAAATTGACAGGAAGTGAGCTAAGGGGACCTGAAGTTACATGCATGGGACTCGTAGTGGAAAAGCACGGTGTTCCTTGTATGCAAGCTTCTTTGATGTATGATTAGCAGTTCCTTTCTTTAATTTGAATAAAATTCTCAGTACTTGAAGAAGTTGCAAAATCAGTGATTGTTTCTTCTTCACCTGCTCGTCTAATAGATACCATCCCCCCTTCCCCAACTCAATTCCCAAAACAAATAAAATGCATTCTCCTAGAAATATGAACAATTTATACTGATAGCATTTTGGCTTCAAATGTTGACACAAAACGTGAAAGTTGCGGTTCCAACCAGCAAGCCGACTTTTTCACGGACGTGAGACTCATCAGTAAACCATTAGCCATTAACTTTACTGACAAATCGATTGTAATGTCAGAGTAAGATGCTTGCCTCACCTTCTGATATAGAGAGAGGACGGGAGATAGTTCAGCGACATCATGCTCCATGCAATGACGAATCTCTGCTGTGTTCAGGATTTTGTAGTCTTGTGTTGCTTCTGCTTGAGGAGATCAATTTCATCCTCTTTTTTATCTTCCAAGAGGGCATCGACAGCACCATCGTCATCATCACCAGCAAAATCTTCCAAGAAAATGGTTTATATTATATTATGAAACAGTACTCTTGAAAGTAACTGGTATATTAAGAAAAATCCAGTACTCTACTATAAAACATTAAAATATGATTATATTGTGTTCTGACACTAAATATCATCAAACCGATCACTGTGATGCTGTCGCTTGAAGGGTGTATTTCGTTCATGGCTAGGAAATTCCTGGAAGAAAGATATTAAGAGCATTAAATTCTACTCTACTGTAAAACAAAACCCTAAACTAACTACAATTTAATAATTTATTACGGTGGTTCTATGGTCATATTAGTAATTTTCTGTAAATTTCTCTCCATTTGTGATCGTGAATTTCTTTTTCAGAGGGCCTTGGAAATTCTTTTCCTACTAGAAGTCTTCCCCTCCCTGTAGTCATTAATTTTTTATTGCCTCCCGAGAAAATCTTCTCTGAAAAGCTAAAAAAAGCCCAACGTCACATCCCATGTAACGTAAGTTCTCAGCATCAGAAGTTACTGGACATTAACACAAGTTTGGCTTATTCTTTGTCCAGATTCATAGCTAATCACTTTGTCGTAGACCCAACTCAATGATCAGTTGCAACTTTTAAAAGACGGGAATGAGCTGTACACCATAAATATGATGACTTGTGAGACAAGCATGAATATAGTAGACTAGGGAATGAGTTTAGAGCTCATTTGGTGCCCATGCCGCTCTCTCTAGAGGTCTTACACATGCCTTGCATTTCTCCTTTCTAACGAAAAGTAGATAGTTGAACTTGAATGGACATCACGCTTTTAGACTTTTAAAAATGACCCAATAATTGAGGAGACCAAAATGCAATTTTACATGATCGTTGGCTAAGTCCCCGAACCATTTCTCCATTTTGAGCAACAATTCAAGAGGTGAAGCAAAGTGCTATTTGCCAGTCCCCGGTGGAATAGTATTAGAATGTTGAAAAGGCAATTCAAATTCGTGAAAAAATCGACGCCCAAGTCTTCTGCCTTCTTCATTTCCACTTGCTGCAAAACACCCTCTGCTCATAGCAAAACCAACTCTTTGTCGTCAAATTCGTGCTCTTTTTGGAAAAACTGTACAGTAAGTAAAGTATTGCTTCAAATGGGAAGGAAGATCACGAGAGCTCAATCCTTGAAACAGAAATCCAGAACTAAAGGAATGCAACTCTACTCTGAAGACGAACATGGCATTAAGCGACAAACCAAGTCCAGGGCAATAGAGATTCATTCCTTACATGCTGAAGTGAACATGGCACTAAAATGGGTGCAAACCTAGACCCGTGGGCCAACAGTACAAAAAAGTACAGTTATAAAACTTGATATAGGATCAACCAGCACGTACAAGTGCAACTCACTTGGGTTAATCCAGGTTAATACAACTTTTAGAACATCTGGTTAATCCAGGTTGATACAACTTTTAGAACATCTATGTAAGGTGATCCCAAACGCGGACTCAGAACCAGCTCTAGGTGTAAATAAACAAAAACCTTGCCCTAATAAGAATGGAGCCCATTAGCCGAAGCACTCATACCAATCGAATTAACTTTTATAACATTTGCTCAATAATTTCTGTTGCAAATTTAGTTTTTTTTTTTTTTTTGGCAACCTAAACTCGGAGAAGACACCAATTTCCTTCAAACATCATGAATCAGTTCACTTCCATTGTGCCCGCCTTCATAATTTCATTATTTTCGTTCGTCCTCTGTTACTCAAGATTACAGAACAAAGCACACGCCCCCAAATATCTATGGCTTTCAATTGTAAACCAATTTCTCATTCCTAGGCTACTTGCTGAGAGATGTCGATGGTGAGAAAAAGAATACGAGGGATGATGCATTCGTGGCTAATAATACATTAAAAAAAAATTCCCGTCCATGACTCCTCGAACTCTGTTAATTGAACATAGATATTGATGAGCCAACAAAACTTGTTTGTGACTTTGTGGTGAAAAACTACCGAGTTGAGAAAGACAGTTTCATGATATTGCAAACATGCCTATGGAGTCTGGAACTTGATTCACAATCATTGTTTTCCAGGAGCAATCATAATGGCTGGGGTTTTAGGGCACACGACATCAACCTCCACAACTGTTAATGTGTTTTGCTATATATGGCAAAGAAGAGCTCACGAACCAGAGCTGCATTGATGATTCTAAGCATGTAAATCTTGCCATATTCCACTATGTAGATGAAATTATCTCCAAAATAAGATCAACAAACCAATTCAGATAATCCTTGTGCATGTAAAATAAGCTGTTATCCCTTTAGTTCCTGAAAAATGTAAGGAGAGTGATGTTACTTACAATCAGTGAGGTTGAGCAGGAGCATGTCCCCTCTCTCTCCGCGATTCAGACAACACAAGATCCCTTTTACCCTTCCCGTCTATTTTGAGCTCGCACCATGCAAATAAATTTGAGAAACCTTTTTCCTTCATGCGGATCCATTTTTTCACTTGAGTTTTTTTTAACAATAATGGTCAGACTTGAATCAAAATATGCAATTTATATTTGAGTATTAATCGAATCGGACAAGCATATATTTGAAATAAACAGTTTTGGATAAACACTTTCAATACGGTGATTTATTTATTTAGCTTCTCATCAAATTATGCCGGGCGGGTCTCGGTAAACACAACCGGATAATCTCCAGTTGTAAAGCCTTTGAGCCCAAATTCAATCTGATCAAAGCCCACTCGGCTGCCTCTCCCATCATACACTGGAAACTGGAAGGGGAACCTTATAGGCCGAGTATCTAATGTCCCACTGGCTGTGATTTCTGTGCTTCGACTACGACCAAACGAATCAAATACAAGATTGAGACATGACATTACAAGAAATCAAAATTTGCTAGACAGAAAAGAGGCACGTCTACAAATTGGATCCGTTTATATAATGCACCAGGAACAAAGTTCCACTCAACCCAGTTCAACTAGAGACTCTGAGATTGGGAAAATGAATCGAATAAGGGGAAAACTAGAAAACAAGAACCAAAAAGAATAATTACAGTATGTTAACATAGTCCTATTTAAGAATAAGAATTATACAGCAGAAAACCCTTTACAAAGTTCACATGGAAGCCAGAAGCTCTCTCATTTCTGACACTGAAGGGATGCTCTCGTTGGGATAGATCTTTGCAACGAGTTGTGCAAAACTTTCATACTTGTCCAAGAACTCTTTCTGTCAAATTAAGATAAAAGTAGATCTATTAACTATATGGCTTTATTAGCAGTTTACTGAATGAGACGCAAAACACAATTAATTATTTCATCAGAAGATGAATCCGAGCACAAACTGTTTGCAATAAAAAAAAAATGATTCCCTTGGCCAGCATCAACAAGTTCCATAATGAGGAAGGTTTTTTCAGGGTAAGGAAAGGAAATAGTACCACTAGCATTCCCCTGTTTGGATGTGCAAGGGAAAGCGAGCAAACGAGAAAGGAATGCGAGTGTTAATAAATATATGATCAATTACTGAACTACAAAAATATTCTTAATGAGGGGGCTGCAATTACTATGTAATTTCAAACTGAGGGCATTTGTTTCATTTAAGAATCTAACAAACCTCAACACCGAAAGGGTAAGATGGATGGATGACAATTTCTATTATTTGTGGGTTTTCTATCCTCCAAAGTGCTTACCCTCCCTTCATCAAGAAGGGAAATCGAATAAAGGTTGGGGGTTCTAAACCCACCTTTCCCTTCCATTACCCCCAAAAACTCTCAAGAACAAACTACGTAAGTTGAGTTTCCATTTGTAGGTTACTACATGCTTTGCTCATAACTCAAATTCTTTGTTGATCAAGAACTTTCCAACGATCAAACACCCATTACTTGCTCCATGCTCCACCAGATGACTTTCAAGAAACATTAAAGACCTAATCCTCAAATATTAAGCAAGTGAATTACCTTGCACTTATCCCACAGAGAAGGTAATAGTTCTTCTGAAGTTAAGTTCTTCTGTAACCTCTTATACATTGCACTAATAGACTTGTCAACCTGTGGCAGAAAAACAATGTTATCACAACACTAGATTCGAGACCAGACTCCAGAGACAAATCAGATTATAGTGGATGCGTTAACTTACCCCAGATAAACTAGATTTTAACATCTTTCGGAGATCCATTTTTGACAATCCAAGCTGGAATGGGATCTAAAAGGAAAAAAATAAAAGGCAAAGACATTAAGCATTTTAACAGTTTGAGCTGAAACTCGTAAATCTTAAACCATTGACAGTGATGTGATAGTATGGCTTCAAGCAGTTCTTTGCTGGAACCATGTTAGCATCAACCGTATCCATGTAACTGGCAAACTTCTTGCCAAATCAATTAGATCTTAGGAGCTGAGCATGCAACACTGCAATTCTTGTGCTAACCAGCAGAGGCTTGCAGAACTCAAAAACAACATTTTGAGTATAGCCACAGGTTGCCCAGCAAGCAAGGCCAGGGAGAAAAGATGTAAAAAAGACATGTTTTTGTTCCATTTATCATTGTTTTGATGACTGGATTAGTATCTTCCATCTTATGCAAATCATGGCAACAAAAAGAAAAGAAAGAAAGGAAAAGGAGGTATAACACAATATCATATCTTTCATAGAAATTCATAACAAACTCTGGGAAGCTAATATGATGGGGTGTACTATGTATGACATTTGATCACCACAAACTAACCTCTTCTGGTGTTATGGTGTACATCAAATCCTCAATCTTGCGAGCAAACTGGAAAAGTTTCTCAAATTGCTGCAGAAACCAAACTTGATGAGGACAAGCACCATCCAAAAGTTAAGGCAAAAATCATTTAACTTTCAGCAAAACATTAGAAACCAGAAAGACAAAACTGGAATAAAGACTGGCAAAAAGAGACCAGGAATACGATTGCTTACATAGAAAATAATCATGCTGATATGACGTGTACAAGCTTGTTCATAAGCTTCGCTTGCCTGGTGATAGAATTTGGCTAAAGTTGGCACAACATTGGCTAGGTCATACAAGCTGCATGCAACTGTTTCTAATCAGCAGACTTGATGATGAAGGGGAAAAATCTTTTTCCTGAATCGAGATTTTTCATAAAAAGAGGAAAGTTTCCAAAACAAGAGAGAGAGAGAGAGAGAGAGAGATGTACCTATTTTGAAATGCTGCATAGTTTTCCAAAAGGAAGACATCCGCATATTTTGGATCTGTTTGTGCAATTTTCTCCAAAGTCACAAACATAATACTAACCTGTCAAATAACATCCACATTGTAAATTTCATTTCAACTTGTACTTAAAAGAGGGGGGGAATAAGAAACAACACCACACTGTCTGATTCTCTTTAAGAAAAAAAAAAAAACACAAAGAAACGCTTAAGAAAAGACTACTCACAAATTTTGTGTATGCCTGATCAACCAAATCCCTAGATTGTCCCTGGATATACTGCTCCATACGAGTTGCAAGAGTTGCAAATCTGTGCAAGACAAGGTTACATCATTTTTATGATAAAAATAAAAGTTCAATCAATGTTACATATCATATAGCATGAAACAAAAGAACTTATCATAGCACGCAATGTAAACAAACTGCAAAATCATTGCAAAGATCCAAGTATTGTTAGTTTAAAATACAGCTCCTGCTGTTAATCGTAAACCTAAGCAGCCAAGCACATCCAACTTGAACTCAGTAAAATATGCAAGTCAATTATAGTCACAGGCAAGAGTTAAGAGTAGCAATTAGTTCCTGAACACAATAGCAGTGAGCATAATACACTTAAAGAGTTCACAGCAAATCACCAAGTGAAATAAGTATCATAAAAGTTGGCTACTTTGATCATTTCGCAGCAAATGTTAGCTAGATGGTCCATATCTGTTAGGATACACATTTATAATTAATTAGTTCTTGTGGCATATAATATTCTTGTATCTTAATTTGACAGACTGAAAAGATGCAAGTTCACCCTGAACAGCATGAAACACATCCATCAGATCCAAATTACCTTGGGATGTAGGATAAAACCCCCGTCTGCCGCACATTACGCTCATTTCTTTCAATTTGGTGGCAAGCTTCATCAACAAACTGCAATATAGATATCAAGGTAAACAAGCTATTAAAGAAGCTTGGAATGTGTATGGATATCACTTGTTTTAAGTTGAATGTTAAGCACATACACGACTGAATTGCATAGAAATTCTTGACTCTAGGTCACCAAGCAAGAGACGCACAAATCCTGCAGCATCAGCTTTCTGACCAGAGAGATAGCGCTCTGTAATCCCATGCATTGATATGCAGCGCAGGGGATCTATCTTGTATGCCCAATCAACCACAGCATAAAAATCATCCTAAAAATCCATGACCCTCCACAAATCAGCACTCGGAGGTTATAATAGTATTTAAAATTAAGCAATGAATCACTCAGCAATACCTACTGCTAGTAAGCAATATAATAGCCATAAAAAGAGGGGTGAAAATGCTGAGAAGCACCAACCAACAACAAGAAAAGTTTAAACATGGCATACATACATTCATTCAAAAAATAAAAAAGTGCACATGCATATGCAAGGGCATCTCTCTTTATGTATGTAAGGTGCATGCAAGAATGCATACACACATATAAGGAACGATGCAAAGTATACATTACTTGGATTCCATTAAGCAAATCCTGAAGAGATTCATTTAGTGCTGCCAGATCTGCAGAATTTTTACCTACAAAATCAAGTAAATTATCACTGTTTAACTTCTAGAAGTGACAGAGCTTTCATGGCAAACTTCTATACATATTTGAAGTGGGATGAATACAGATCTAAGAGGTGTTACCAGCTTTGCCATCATTCTCATCAATGTCCATAATACCCAAATCATCATCGTCATCGTCATCAGCATCATTGTAATTCCCACCTTTATTTCCATTAACCACACCTCCTGGGGGAACAAGTGCAGGAACCTCGAAGCACATGAAGTGTGCAAAAAAAGAACTCTGCAGTTTGAATTGCAAAGCAATAAATCATTCATGGAAGAGGCAACAACATTAATGATTTCCAACATGTGTATGCAGATATTGTAACCTCATCTACAAGGAGTGGGATGAATATTGTCAGCATTTTTGCATAAGCTTCAGAAACTGAAGATGTATCTGTATTATGTGCACTTTGACTCGAGCCTGTAGAAGCTTC
>Ga0307516_10008534_pt1 | contig 11572 bp, 7 predicted proteins | sample 19_EM_MG_FD_203310 | JGI IMG/M metagenome (GOLD analysis project Ga0307516, IMG submission 203310) | Populus trichocarpa ectomycorrhiza microbial communities from riparian zone in the Pacific Northwest, United States - 19_EM | ecosystem: Host-associated > Plants > Roots > Unclassified | place...
CATGAAGATGAAGGCCCTTTGGCATGGCTTTGACAACCATTTCTTCTTATATCTCTTTGGTTTTTGCACCTAACTCCTTGTTGTTTTTTATTTCAAATTTGATATTACTAATTTTAGCAATAATTGTAGTTCCATATCATAAAATTGATGCTCGGCAAATCATGAAATAATATTTTAAATCACAAGCACATGAGATAGGAAAAATAATAAAAAAATAATAAAAATGCAACACAGGAGCAAAAAACAATCTATCATGGGTTGCAATAGCTACCCAAAATGTTTTATTTTTTCTTAAATTTTTTATTTGTCACTTGATTTATTTTTCCCTCCAATCCAATCATTTCACATTAAATTAATTTGATATTGGATTTAAGTTTTTGTTTTGGTTGATTTTATATAGGTCCTTATGATTTTAACAATAAGTTTAGATATTGATTTAATACTTAATTTAATAAAATAAAATAAAATTTTATTAATTCAAATCAAATAAAATTTTAAAAATCTAGTTTCAAACTAAAACAACAACCGCACTAACATGGAAAATTGATATTTATGATACATTAATACTAGTCATGATAAGAACATTTATTTGACATTTTCTCTACAAGAATTTTCTATAGTCCAATCAAATACAAAAAATCTGTAAAAGATCAAGGATATTTGTGATCCATTAGCCACCCCATGGACCATTCATGTGACATTTTATTTACAAGATTCATAGAACAAATTTGAATCTCACCCTCTTTAGCTTACCTAATACTTGTCCACAGGAAGGCCTCCTAGGCCTAACCATGACCCCACTGTGTTTGTTAGCATTTCACTAATTTATTCTTTCAAATCAAACCAATTTTGGAGTCCACAAATCACAAGTAACATCTCAATCAATCCTATTATTGCAAATGAATTCATTTTTTTTAATCATTAATTATTAAATATACACACAATAAAAACAAAATAAATAAATAAATAGGAAAGCAAGGTTCATATTCCTTGCCTCACATGCTGCCCTTCCCATTTTAGACTCTGCCTTCCACTGACCAGCCTTACATTTCTGTCTTTGTGCTTCTCTTCATTACTTACTACTGTATCTTGAAAACAAATAAAAACCAAATCTTTATTTACTTCAACAACAACAGTACAATTTTTGTAAAAAAAAATTAAAATGTAAAAAAGAGAGAGGAAAAACCACTCTCTATCTTGTTCTACTCCCTTCTTTTGTTCCTATACAGCTACAAAATAAACATTGATTCACAATTTATTCACCCATTAAAGACCCTCTTGTCTCTTGTTTCAAACTTGTAAAAAAAAAAAAAAAAACCTTGTAGCAGTCATTAGACTTTGATTCCTCACCTCTCCTTGGAGCGCAATATATAAGCTCTCTAGAGTCTACTCTTGTGTTTTCGGTCTTCTTTGACTACTAAAGTATTCTATATTGTTGTGGGAGGTTCGGTTGGATAATGGGGTTTTGCCAGCCACTTTCTTGTATTCCTTTCTTAAAAATCTTTCATCGTTTCTTCTATCAGATTCCCCACTTATGTTCCTTTCTAACACTATAAAGTATCAATCTTTCTTGGGTTCTTTTTAAAACTCTTTTTTTTTCTTCAGACACCCCCCCCCCCCACATGCATATTTTTAGGTTTGTCTGATCTGGATTGGATCGCAAGGATCTCTAGAGAGAGAGAGAGAAAGGTGGGGTTTTGGTGAATTAATTTCTTTTGGAGAATCTTGGTTTCTTTGAGGAGAAGAGCAAAGAGAGGAAGAAGCTTAGAAGGAGGTGAGATTTCTTGGCTTCTTGGATATTTTTGTGTGCTATGGGCCCACTACTATATTCTCTGGTCTTGCTTCTTGATAATTGCTGCAAGTTTGATTCTTTTTCGGTTGTTTTCTTGTGCCATCTGAGTGTAACTTGAACTGGTCTATTATGTTCTGGGACAGTTTGCAAGATAAAGCTTATACTGTGCTTGGTGAATAATGATGAACTGGACCTAATTTCTTATGTCAGAAAGTCAGTTGTTTATACCTGCAAATAGTTGATTGTGGTGCTTTTTTTTTTCCTAGGTTCTAATTTGTGGCATTGCTTATCTGTCATCTCTATCGAGTTCTATACTTGGATGATTGAATTGAGGTTTTGAGTTTGTTTATATTATCGACCTGCGTTGATCCTTATATACTCCTGAGGGATGGCGGGCATTGACATTTCTAAATATGCCCATAGTCCTGTGCATAAGGCCATTGCAGCCAAAGATTATGCCACTCTCAGGAAGATATTAGCTGGCCTTCCCCGTCTTTGCAATCCTGCTGAGATTCGGAATGAGGCGATTTCATTGGCTGAGGAAGAGAAGGCTGATGCTATTGCTACTGCAATTGATAGGCGTGATGTACCGAACCGTGACACCCCTCTTCACTTGGCTGTCAAACTGGGTGATGAGACTGCAACCGAGATGCTTATGGTTGCTGGTGCAGATTGGAGTTTGCAGAATGAGCAGGGATGGAGCGCACTCCAAGAAGCTATCTGCAATAGAGAAGAAGGGACTGCAATGATTATTGTCAGGCATTACCAGCCATTGGCATGGGCAAAGTGGTGTAGGAGGTTGCCTCGTTTGGTGGGAACAATGCGAAGGATGAGGGATTTCTACATGGAAATAACATTCCATTTTGAGAGTTCTGTGATACCTTTTATCTCAAGGATTGCTCCTTCAGATACTTACAAAATCTGGAAGAGGGGTGCAAATTTGAGGGCAGATATGACTTTGGCTGGTTTTGATGGTTTTAGGATCCAGCGTTCAGATCAGAGTATTCTTTTCCTTGGTGATGGATCGGAGGACGGGAAAGTCCCTTCTGGGTCGCTTTGCATGATTACTCACAAGGATAAAGAGGTGATGAATGCTTTGGATGGTGCTGGTTCTCTGGCAACTGATGAAGAGGTTCGGCAAGAAGTGGCTGCAATGTCTCAGACTAATATATTCAGGCCAGGGATAGATGTGACCCAAGCAGTTCTTTTGCCACAGCTGACATGGAGGCGGCAGGAGAAAACAGAAATGGTGGGTTCATGGAAGGCAAAGGTCTATGACATGCACAATGTGGTTGTTAGCATCAAATCTAGAAAGGTCCCAGGGGCTATGTCGGACGATGAGTTCTTCTCATCCTGCAATGATAATGAAACAGAAAGTGAGGAGCTCAATGACATTTTGACAGAAGAAGAAAGAAGGCAACTTGAAGTTGCTCTTAAATTGGAGACGTCAGAGCTGAGCTCTGAAAATGGCGATGGGATTATCGCACATCGTCATAGTTGTTATGAGCCCAGGGAGGTTCCTATTGAAGATGCAAATGGTTGTAGAAATGGAGAGACTAAGCAGGAAAAGAAAGGGTGGTTTGGTGGTTGGAGGAAACGGGATTCTAAAGTTGAAGGGCAGAAGAAAATTGTTCCACCAAGAAGTTCTCTTTGTGTGGATGAGAAGGTGAGTGATTTACTAGGGGACTCTCCATCCACAAGTCAGCCTAAACCAGGAAGACATTCTGTGGAGATTGTTTTGAGGGATGAACACCGGAAAGGGAGAGATAGCAGGGCATCTACTTCTGTGAGTTCTGAGAGCAATAATCGTCGCAAGGAAGGAGGCCGTGAGAATGAGTATAAGAAAGGATTAAGACCTACTCTTTGGCTTTCTCCAAACTTCCCGTTGCAAACTGAAGAACTTCTTCCACTGCTTGACATTCTTGCAAACAAGGTTAAGGCAATTCGTCGCTTAAGAGAGCTGCTCACAACTAAACTTCCTATGGGAACCTTTCCAGTTAAGGTATGGTGTTTTCTCTTATATCCAGTTGAATTTGACAATACAAAACTCTTTTAGTACAAGGCGCTCAATAGCTTGCTGTTTAATTTTGTCATCACCCACCACTGCCCTGCTCTTACAATCATATTCTCTTTGATTTCTGTATAAGGTTGTTGTACGATGGCCTTGCTAGATCTATACTATATAACCCCATGATCTATATGGTGCGAATAGGGCTTTCCTTGTCAACTTTCTTAAAATTGAGTGCACTTTATGAATCTATTCAATGATATAAATCATATTGGATAGAAACTTTTCATGTGTTCTCTTATAAATGATGCATGAGGCTTTTGTCTTGCTAAGGTCTTGACTTAGGTTTTTGAAGCAACTTTACCTAATTTGAGTCTAATGCATCTCCAGCCCCTGGGAGTTCTGTTGAGCGAAGGTCATAAAATCACGATGCAGTGCAGTTATGTCATATGTGTAGTTAGAATTTCAATATTAGAGCAGAATTAATCCTATACAATGCTTGCCTTGTAACAGAGGACAACTTCTGAGCACATTCTTCATTGAGGGTGTGTTTGGCATTGCATTTCCAAGAACTTGATTTCCATCTAAACCATAGTTTAAAAAATAGCAAATTGTTTCTTTCTCAAAATCATGGTTTTCAGTGTCTTTGGCATTCCAACACCATGGCTTCAAAAAAACAACCAACAAAATTTGATTTTTGGCTTCAAGCATTCCTTTTCTTAACTCTTATGACAATCTCAATCACTCTCTAACTAGTCTTCAAATGTGTGACAGCTATTGACTTACAGTTATTGACGGAGGACCCAAAAAAGATTTAGATATTCTTGTATTGGAAACGTAATTACTATAAAACCATCTAAAATCCTTTGTGGGTCCTTCACTAGCCCTTTAAGGAAAAAGTTCGACAACTGCACCCAGCAACACCTTTTACCCTGCTATCCTTTGGCATCTTTTTAATATCCGGGCCAGCGTAAAGTGTAAATATCTTGAAAAAAAGAAGAATTGGTCGATAAAACAAACTTCAGTAATTTTTTTAGGTTTTCCAGTTGGTGTACCAAAGTCAAGGAATAGCGTAGCTCATTCCACTTTAGTTACAGCCAGTTATGATGTCTTGGTTTGGTTGTAAGATTACCTGGGGTGACGTTTGGTGTAGCATAATAAATACAGAGTTAGTATAGTACTCTAATGTGTTACATTTGCCATGCTGAAATGACCGTGTAGGATTGATGTTTCTAAACCCCAAATAGTTGCCACAAGAGATTCTCTTCATTAGCCTTTGATTCTGATAAGTTGGCTAGCTCCTTTGTGAGAGGCTAGTTGGCATGATGCACTTAATAAATAATATCCTCTATGTCGTGAATAATCACGATAACATGGAATTGCTTGGCCTTCGTATCCTCAATAAATATTGACTTGGCTTTTGGCTGAAGTTGGTGAAGGATTTGCTCTGGTGAAATGAGGTAAGTTGTTGTGCTGAAATGCACAATGCTTTTTATTATACCAATGTATACCGCCTGAAGAAGAATGAAAGAAGGTGATGATTTTACCTTGAATGATAAATCCCAAGAATCTTCTCTGCTTATTCACGGGATAAGTTTTCAAAGAGTCAAAGGCAGCATTTCTGCAGACTGCGTTATCAGTATCATGATTTGTCGTTTGGTTTTTGCAAATATCTATGTCTTGCGTAGTATCTCCTTATTCCTGGTCTAGCCACATGCTACTTGTTTTTGGATGCAAGGTAGAAGCATAGTTATTAGATCCATCCAGCCCTGTCTTGCTGGTCAAACTAGTAACCCAGTTAACCAGACACTTGGCAATTCTAAGTTTGTGATAGGATCATCTATGAGTGAACTTGACAGAAAAAATAACTCAATTCTGCTGAATTTCTTTTGAATTTGAAAAGTTTCCTGCTGAGCTCAATTTCTAGAAATGCTTCTGGACCAAAATATGACAGAAAAGGATTTTAACCTGGCCTTGTGGAAAGAGAGCATCTAACACTTGCTGTCAGGTGTCCAGCCTTTCTAGATAAAATATCTAAACACTCTGCATAAATATCTGATTATTATGCATATATATTAATATGGATGCTATAAATCCAATTGATCTAGTTTGGCTTCTTGGCCAAGTTTTAACAAATATGAGTTGGTAGATATTTTGTTGGCAGTCCCTTGCACCTAGGTAAAGTTTTGGACTACCTCAGTAACATTCTTTCCTTCCAAATTCACTGACATGCTTTCATTAGATATGGGAAAAATCACTTCAAAATTGATAATGCTGATGATTCTTACGCTGTAGCTTTGTTTACACACACACTTTGGTCTGATTGTTTTGTTAATCTCTGAATATGTTTTCTAAAAACTTTTTGGTTACATCCAGGTTGCTATCCCAGTAGTTCCCACAATCAGGGTACTGGTTACATTTACGAAGTTTGAAGAACTACAGCCATTGGATGAATTTGCAACACCCCCTTCAAGTCCTACAGCTGCATTACGAGAAAGTCCGATGGTTATGCAGTCCTCAACTTCATCTTGGTTTCAGTGGATAAAAGCCCCTTATCAACGCCCTAGCTTGTCTGCTGGTGGCTCTAGCAGTAGGATAGAAAACATTCAGGACCCATTTGCTATTCCTCCAGATTATACTTGGGTTACAGCTGAAGCAAAGAAGAAGAAGATGCAGGAAAAGAACAAATCAAAGAAAGCAAGAAATCATGGTCATTAAAGGCTTGCGTGAGATTGTAACCAATATGTAAAAGAGGTTTTAGCTTGCAAAATGAGCTGCTGATCAGCAGATGCCAAATAGGGAATAGTGTGTTATAAGACCATGATATTGTGATACTGTGAGTAAAAAAAAAAAAAACAAAGGATCCCCAAGTTGGGAGAAAATTTGGTGTATCATTGTGGGGGTTGGGAAGGGAAGAAATATTGTGATTCTTTCTTACGACAATTGCTTGGCTTTTGTTGCATGTAACACGTTAACTCCATTTAGATCAATTTGTTTCAACACCTTTGTATGTGATTGATTTCTTAACTCTTACTGACAAAACCAGCAAGTTTCATTTGTAGCTGCCATCTTTCATTTTATCTACAAGTTTCCGTATCATTTTTTCTTTTAAGTCAATTCTCTGGTCTGCGATGTTGCCCCCAACTCCATCCCTGCCATTCACTGACCAAAACTCCCACCTTACTTGCACACAGTAAGCCTAGTTCAGTGGTGTCTTCTGAACTTTCAAGTTTTCACCTCAAACCAATTAAGAAATCATTAGGTGTTGAGTTAGACATGCGAGTGGGGAATTTCATATCAGCAATGAATAAGAAGTTTGAGGTGTTTATATAATAAGATAAATTTAAAATTCATTATTCTAGACTTTTGTGTTAAAGTGTCTTTTTTATACGTAAGCTCTCCTAGATACCTGTTTAAAAGACTCTCATACGCATCTTATTTATACGTAAGCTCTCTTTGAAGGATCGATTGTTGACCTGCCCCTTGCTAGGGTTGAGTATAAAAAAATCAATTCAAAATTGATCTGGTCAAAACTTTATTAAAACTGGGTTTAACTTTTGAACTTTCTAATTCAAAATGATGTTGTTTAGAATTATTATTTTTTATTGAATCAGATCAATCCACCCAACTCGTGGAGCACACCCTGTATTGAGTTTAATGACTGTGAATACAGGCCAACTTTTCCAGAGAAAAAAAGAAAACGAAAGGACTGATTGGTCTTGGTTTCGTTAGAAATCTATTTCAAAGGTCCCCAATAGTCGTGCAACTTGGGCAAGCGTTACGCAAAGGATTGGACAGAACCACTGCAAAAGAATCCTGGATGGTTTATTTCTTTCTACAGTTTCTGTTTACATGTTTTCTGCCTTCCATGTTATTATAGAAGACTTGAGTTAATTCTATATTAAGACACAGTACAAGAATGTGAATACCGTGAAATGTTCTTGAAGAACTGCATCATCAGGAGATCCATCTGTAATAAGAGAAAGTTATAAATGTTAGAAAAACTGTGGGAAACTTTGGAAAAAATAAAGACAACTGTAAGAATAAGAGGGAAATTATTTTATACGGCCTTTGTTGAGTTAGAGAAAGATAAATTTATTTTATATCTCCATCCATGTTGTGAGACGCTAACTAATAGCAAAAAATTCGAGGAATTTGTCCTGAGAAGGACATTTCTAGTTCCTTGTATGCATTGATTCTCATGAGTTTGCATTCGTTGTTTTTTGACCATGCTGACAATACAATTGTCTTCTAAGTGGTCCTACGAACTATCCTGATTCTCAACCTTTACTTTTCCAACAACCCAATCATTCTGTCCCCAGTCTTTTAAAAAGAATTCAGACACATATCCCACTTATCTTCTGTACGTACAGTACAGATGCCTTGAGATTTTATTTCTCCCCTGGAATTCTTATAGAAATGAAGTTGTTATATAGATCATTAGGTACTCCCAGCGTTTTGTTTGAAGAAAGACCCTCATGGACTAACCATTTATACCTGCAACCTGCTCTGTCAACATATATAGAAAATCTCAGCAGGCACCCATTTCTCTAATCCTCGAAGAGGTCTAGGATTTAGACCTCTCCTCTGAAACAAAAATGTCAATCGAAGCTTGCACATTGTATGTCCCAAATGAAAAATTATTTGCATATGATGGCTAAAGGAGTTAAATTCATGCTCTGAACATACATTGACAGGTACTGATATTCTACGCCATAACTTGAGCTAACATCATCAGGCTAGTCCAAGAGGTTGACTGAATTGCAATTTCGTGTTAGTCCGGGCCTTCTATGTAGATCCTTTCCCCACAAATCTAGTATTTAGGGTAACTAATGAAGTTTATAGGTTTGAACTTTAGATCTATCCACATGTTGACTATGTTCTGTTTCTCCTGTGATTTTTTTAAAATAATTTAATGGATCTGGACTTGGAGGCGGCTTCCCATTATCTGCCTTGAACACCATTTATTATTGCCAACAGGAGATGCTGGATGTGCACTTATTTTCAAACCAAACCGCCCCAGCCCCTTTCTACCTACGTTGTCCAAACACCTAAGAGTTCTAAGATTAGAAGTCCTAAAAGGCTAGAAACCTTTCCCCTAGCCTCGACACACACACGCACGCACATATATGTATACAAGTTCAACAACTTCACGCGATCATTAAGAACTCTAGCTGAGGTCATGGACTAGATTCTCAGTATATAATGTCATACTGTGCCTTCTGCCATTAAAACTCCCAAGTCTTCGAGGGTCATTGTGCATCTCTTGGGAAGATGCATTGTTGGCTCATGGAAGGCATTGCATGTGATTATATTTTGAGCCATCTTCCACATTTCAACCAAATTGCACTCAACAAGGACATGCACCTAATTGGTTCTTGAGCCATTGATCAAAAGTATAATTAATGATTTTTTATTTTTTTTTCCAAGGGAAGGAGGAACAAGATATATATGATCCTGAAGATACTCCTTGAATCAGTAAAGAGCAATTAAAGAGTGGTACCTATGGATTTCTTGTTCACTGAATTGTACAAACACAAGAGTTCCTTACTCCTTCAAGTTCTCCATCATCAGAGGTGCTGAGACATTATGAAAGAGAAGGAAAATATAGTGAAAGTGCAAGGGGAAAACAAATAATACAGCTGCTTTAACCTTAAAATACATGGCATATATGGATAAATTGAAAATGAAAAAAAAAAAAACACCATGCACTTTATTTTCTAGAAATTGTTCATGCAAGCATGCCCCTACATATCATAATGGTGCCTAAGCCTAAACACTCTTTTAAGTTAGGGACAAAACACCCTTATAACTGTTGAAGATTCTGTTGGCAATAATTTGCTTATCAAAAAAACATGCTGTGGCCAGGGCATTCATCATCTAACACAATCAAAATCCAATCATGCAAATTAAGTATGGTAAGCAGGAGATGGTTAATTTTAATTACCTTGATTCAAATTCAAGAACATGAGCAATATCTGTTCCATGAGCAATATCAGGCCAACTGACTTTTCTCTTTTGATGATCTTTCCTTGCTTGATTTTCCCCAACTATAGCATTAGTAGTTTTCTTGAGAGTACTCTTGAGAGGAGAAGTTTCCAAGAGAGGTCCATTATTAGACCCACTAGCAGTCCTGCTTCTTATATTTCTCCCACCATTGCTCATTTGATGATCTTGTACTGAATCATTATTACTGGCTTCTTCCATGACCACATATTCTCTCTCTTCCGCAAAGGATCCCTTCTTAGTATTGTTGCTCCTGTTGCTTTCTTCACCTTTGTCGTTAATGTTCCTTGAGGGTACATAGCAAGAGCACACTAAAGAAGTGCACCTGTTCTTCCCTGAGGCCGCCAGGAGTACAGTCAGTAAGGTCAAACTTGATATATCTCTCTATATATTGATATACCATGCATATCCAACCAACCTTGTAGCTGTGCCTGTTACCAGTAATGGGCTGGTATCAGAACAAAAAGGAAACAGAAGGAGAGGAAATCAGCCTGTATATAGTAGTGCTAATAGGGTGTGGTTATCACAAAATGATTATGGTTTATTGCTTTGCATCTAAGAAAGTGGGGATATGACAATATATTTTGATTTTTGTAGGTGGGGCTATGTGTGTTGGGTTATGCAGGGTAATTGGGAAAAGATGATTGGATATAGAAGCACAGGTACAATCATGGTGATTGCCTCACCCACCACTTAGACTTGTTTATCCTTCGCCTTTTCTTCCTAGCACTCATCATAGTGTTGTGGTGAATTGGTGTCTTAGGGTAAACCAAGAAAGATGTGGCACATGTTTTTATCTTCTTTTACTTTTGACTGTGTGTGTGTTTGTGGGGATACATTATTCATTGCTGGTTTACAGTTGGAAATGGACATGTAATCTCTTTATTGCATCTCGTGCTGTTTGCTTTTCTTGGCACAAGGCCATGGGGCATGCGACAAGTGAGTGGAGAGGGAAAGCATGGAGAGGACGATCATAAAGAGAGCTGCAAGATCTTCTTTTTGTTTGCAATATTGTAGCTTTCTTGAGGCTTGAGAGGGCTAGCCTGTGCACTGTAAAGATTGATTAAACATCATTTCAGACGCTCCCCCCTCCCTTCTTTACCCTGTTACATGGCTGGATTGCATGAACAGGGATGAGCGAACTACTTCCTTGTCATCGCAAGTGCTGTTATCATTTGGAAGGGGGCACGGAATCTTGGATTAGCTAATACTAATAGCCATGATGTGCGCTTGATAATTATGGTACAATATTGGTTTTGTCGTCTCGGAGTAGTAGGGCACATTTCTTTGTTTGTATCAGGCAATAAATCCAGCGCGTTCACATCCCCACCAGGAGGAAGAAGCTGTGATTTGTAATGCAGTAGCAGTATCACCATTTAAACCTTCGTTGCAGTTGTTGTGGCTGGCGGCCGATTCGACCCGAGCCGTGACAGAGTCCTTACACCGGATTATGATTTTTTTTATCTTGATATAAATGATTTTTTTTTAACTAAATCAATAACAGTAAACTTAGTTTCGATGGGCCTATGCTCTGTCGCACATAACAACAAAATATCCCAATGCATTAGTTGAAAAATATAAAAATAAACAAACAAACAAAATAAATTATTAATGATTAGAATTGGACTTGAGGTCAAATTTTTTAACATAGATGTCATTTCTTTGACTAACTAAATTAAGTTGCCGTGTTTAGTTATTAAATTTGACCCACTGATACTTTGCCGCAGGGTTTAGGAAGTTAATCCCAGTCAATATCTTTATTTTTT
>Ga0307516_10008535_pt1 | contig 11572 bp, 16 predicted proteins | sample 19_EM_MG_FD_203310 | JGI IMG/M metagenome (GOLD analysis project Ga0307516, IMG submission 203310) | Populus trichocarpa ectomycorrhiza microbial communities from riparian zone in the Pacific Northwest, United States - 19_EM | ecosystem: Host-associated > Plants > Roots > Unclassified | place...
ACCTCGAACCAGACCAATCATCCCATGGATGCCACCTCGTCCATGCAAGCTCTGCAATCCTGATCGCATATCTTTTACTCGTGCTGTCGGAGACGGGTAAGTTTTCTCTCACCGCATTTTATCCGTGTCCTAATTTATTCCAGTCTTGGTGGTGCTCACCACCATCAAGGCGTACATGCACTGTGAATACCGCTTTCTTTGCCTTCATAAGCCGCTGACTCGAACATGTAAAAGTCCGGTACTGCCAGTCGGGATGGGTGTTGCAGCTCTATAAAGATGGCAAGTGACGTCTAACCCACCCATCAGTTCGCTTGACAAACCAATTATAGGCATCCTATTTTATTTTTACCTTCTCGGTATGTCCTCTCGACATGGAGTGTCTAATATACCAAAAATTTCCCCAGCGGTCTCGTTGGCGAACATAATCGTCCCCCTTGTCGCACCCGTAAGCCTTTCCCCTCGTACACCTCACGCTCAACTAACACCCACCCTAGTCCGTCTTTGCCAACTGGCTCGCAACGTCCGTAACCCTCCTTTCTCTTCCCACCGATCCATGCTCACCTCTCACTCAGCCCACAACGAGTCATCCACTCCATCCTCTGCAACCGTGTCCTCTTCCTCGTCTTTCGCCAGCGGTCCGCCTCCTCGATGGCGAACCGCCTCACCCCCGACAGCGGCATGCAGCTCTACACCTCATCCATAGAGCTGGACGAGGACGAGACCAACATGAACATTATCATCGTCCGCCCAAGCTTGATAAGCATTCAGGAAGAGGAGGGGTGGAATGGTCTTGGCCGGCGGCAGTCAGAGACGGACTGAGGGTCGACGGACGTCCGCCGACGGTGTTCGTGACGATCTGTGTAGAACAGATGATATGCGTAGAACATTCTGCGAATCATGATACCCTGTACCTATCCGCCGGTTTCCATATATGGACGTACCCTGGCTTGCACCTCGCCGTGACGATGGCCCCCCGCCGTCGGACTCTCACTCGTTTTCTCTTTGCTCTCGCCCTCGCTTTCCTCCTGCGCCTGCTCTTCTTCCCCTCTAGCAATATTGATAATGCCACCACCCACCACCTCGACCGCTCACGGTCCCACCACATAAAACAGCACAACATCATGCAGCGCGCGACGCGCCCCGACAGGTCCCTCAACGTCCAAAAGCACCGCTTCCTCCAGGCCCGCATGGGTCGTGACGAGCCCAGGGAGATCATGGCAGACGCGGTTACTGACGGCATGTGGGACTGGTGGGAACGTTTCCAGATTCCCTAGCAAGTCCTTCCTCTCCCCTTCCCCCCCTCCCATCCTAACCCACCCACCCCAGCATCCTCAACAAAGAAACCTCCGCCACAGACGCCCAACACGTCGCCTCCTCCATCGACCAGCTCCTCTCCCTCAACGGCTGGGTCGCCGCCCTCTGTCCCACCCTCGCCCGACCCTTCTCCCACTCCCGCCACAGCTCCAACACCGAAAGCTACACAGACCTCATCACCCAAGACCACCTCTACTACATCGCCCTCATCGTCCACTCCGCCGACCACTTCCTCCTCGACCAGCTCGCCGTCATCGTCCAGCTCGCCAAACGCCTAGGCACACAAAACATCTTCGTCTCCACCCTCGACTACGCCTCTTCCGACTCCACCGAGACTCTCACAGACCTCACAGAAGCCGTCCTCACCCTCCTCGGCGTCCCTTTCCGCATCCGCCGCGTCCCGGCGCTGACGCACGACCCCAAGGCGGCGTACTACCCCGCCGAGGAGGCCTACATGCGCAACCTCGCCATGGAACCCCTGCTAGAGCTCGAAGAGCGTCGGGGGGTCCAGTTCAAGCGCGTCCTGTGGCTCAAGGGGTTCACCTGCCCCAACGACATCCTCGAGACGATCAAGATCAGCTTGGAGAACGAGGCTGCGATGGTCTGTGGGATGGACTGGGCTGAAAGCAGCGGGCTGTTCTATTTCTCGGACAGGTCTGTCAATTAACTCGTCCCCAATCCTCATCTCATATGCACACAACACCACAGGTGGCGAACGCGTGACATTGAAGGCGACCAGTTCCGCCAAGCTTCCTCCAAAGGCGACACACCGCCCCCGCGGGACCAGCGCGGTGCAGCGAGATACGCACAGCACCTGCCCTTCCAGGTGTTCTGCTGCGAATCGGGGACGCACGTCGTCGACCCCGCACAGTCATACTATGCCGGGCTCACGTACCGCTCTGGCACCGACTTTCAAAACGTCAGCCGCGCGGAGGGCGCTCGTGAGCGCGGGACAGAAACCCCATGCTTGGACAGCAGCCAGGCATGGTTCTGCAGGGACCTGTGGGTGTGGAACGCCTCACGGGACGATCGTACGGGTCTGAACAGTACGAACCCGGCTGTGCCGGGCCCAGAAGGGACGAAAAAGAGGGAGATCCCTGCGGGGGATGCGTTGATGGGCGCCAAAGTGGTGGAAGTCCGAGCCAAAGCCGACATGGAGGTCGAAGAGAGGCAGGACAAGGCACAAGTTGTCGCTGTGCCGGTAGACCCGGACGCGAATGCGGGGTCGGACTATGATGCGATGCCGGTGGAGCAGGGTGGGGAGGAGGTGCCCAAGGCGCTGGAGCCTGCGTATGCGGCGGTGCCCAATTCGGGCTTCAGACCTGCACGGATTCTGGTGAATCCGCGGTGTGTGACGACGTATGCGGGTGTGAGCCACACGCAGCTTGCGCAGGATCTGTTTGGGGACCCGGATGGGAAGATGAGCGATGTGAAGAAGTATATGTTGGAGGAGTGGGTGGGGGCGCCGGACAGTTTTGTGTGTCAGGAGCAAACGTGGGTGGTTTTTTTTTTGTTTTTTATGTTTTGGTGCTGATGGATTATGGTGATTATAGGCAGACCGGGGGGAGAGAGGCCAATAAAACGCAGAGACGGGTTGGATTCTCGATCCACGATAGACTGGAGCATCTTATACCATGACGCGTGTTGTCTCTTTGTACTCTACGTATTAATATTTTTTTAGACTTTTATGGCTCGACGTCGTCGTTATCGCCTGCTACGCACACATTGACATTCTATATAATTATTTTCTGCGTGTTCGTCGCGCGCCAAGGCCGATTATGGTTATAGGTAATTGAATAATTAGACCTCCCCAATACAAGAGATAGAGAAGTGGTTCAGTCGCCTCTTGCGAAAGCCAAGTGTCATTTCAAAACTGAGGGACAGTTTCAATCTCCTCGGAGTTAATAACTGGATATTTTGCCGTTTGAAGACGTGGTTAAAAGCATACGGTCTACATTGCCAGCCTCCAGTGCACTGATTGTCTTTGGTTTTTCTGTGAGAATAGTTTATACATCTTATTTTCAGGAGAGGATGTGCAACAATTCCCGCGTAGCTAGAAGGAAGGATGTGATTTAACCTGGAGGGTAATATTGGAAGTGACCATCGACTCCATGTCAAGGATTTGTAGTAATTCCATTGGCATGTACACATACGTTTCGCTCTCGGTACTTGCCTAATATATGTCGTAAAAGATGCCCTAAACCATTTCACAGTTTCCCCCGTACGCGAGGCTCCACGATTGCCATTCTTCCTCGATGCGAGGATGACTTGGCGGACTCATCAAGGGGAAACGATGGGTCCGACTCGGAGCTAGTCGTTACTCATTCCTTCAATTGCCTTGATCGCGAGCGCTGTTGTCAAACCACGATTACCAACAGAGATCCCCGATCCATAATGGTAGACCCAGCCAATCTCCCAACCTCCGTCGATACATTGCAACGAAAGAAGCTTGCGCAAATCGACGTCGTTCCTGATCCCTACGTAATCGCAAGCCAAGACACGCATAGCGAGGGCGAGTGCATCACCCTCGGTCCCTATCCGTTCTCGTACCCTCGCCTCCAGAAGGGGGTCTAACATCTCGTGGAGCTTCGAGTCCTCCGAGGAAGCGAGGAGACGGGTGATTAGGAAGAAAAAGCATTCGGGAGTGTTGAAGTACTTGGTACCTTCCAAGTACGCTCGATGCAGGAGGATATCTCGGATCCAAAATAGAACCGGCTGGACCTCGCTTCCGCGCCCGTAAGTATAGAACAGGGTCAGGACGTTCACACAGATTCCGGCATCGACCCGGGGCCGTTCACGGTCAAAGTATGTCTGGATGTGTTTTATTACAGCGGTGAACTGGGATGGTAATGAGGGATGGTAACTTACGAGAATAAAGCCATCTGCATTGACGCAATCACGGAGGATTTCATCCATGATCGGGAAGGCGATTGCCCTATCACGGCGGAGAATCGTAAGACCAAGCGAAGTAGTGTCGGTGTCGAGTGGGAATTCCTCTGGAGCAGTCAACTGCGCTTTCCCTGTTAGACACATAAGTAACAACCCTTTGAGCACAAAAATGTGCCACCTTGGAAGAAGTTCCACTTTCCCGGGAATTCACGAAATTTACGAGCGATCTGAGCAAATTGAGCCGATAGTGTCAAATAAACAAGTGAGAAGAACGGACCGGTCACATGTGGCCTCGAGAATCAAGAGCTGCGACCAGTTCTCCTTAACCTCCACGCTAGTATGCTTGTCTGTCGACTGAGTAATACAGTCAAGGTGTCCAGCATTGCGCCGGAGAAATTCGCCACCTCGTTTAACAGGATCTCCAAGAAGATTACGGAGGTCACGTTCTATGGCTTCCTGGGTCTTGAGAATGATGCCATGCATACCCAAGGAACGAGCGGAGAAAACGTTGCCGAAAAGATCATCTACGAAGATGACACGTCCGGGATCGACATCTGTCGCCTTCAAGACGTGGCGGTAAAATCCTAGGTTCGGCTTACGTTCCCCCACAATGCACGAGGTGAATATCTCGTCAAAAACGGCACAATCTGCGAGTTTTGCGCGAACGACTTCGCAGTCGCGCACAGTAACGTTAGACATCGTGAAAACACGCAGGCCGTCGTATTCCGCTTTGAGCTCGCGGATCAGCGTGACGAGCTTGTCGTACACTTGGAGTGAATCGCGTGCTCGATCAAATGCTCGACGAAGTTCATCCCTGTTTATACTGAATTCGGATGCTACCCGGGAGCTACATTCGTCGTCTGAGATGCACCCTTTCTCGTAGTCGAACCACGCGTTCGAAGACAACGTGATTGCACGGAGGGTGCTCGTAGGGATATCAGTTATCAAATGGGAGGGCGAAGTGAATAAAGACCCGACGATGATCGTCGTGTAGTTCCGAGGTTGAGGCATGAGGAAATAGGTCGATGGGGTTCAAAGTCGCCTAATCTTCGACGCTAAATAAGCTGGCGGGTGATAAGGATCGTCCAGCTGATTCTAGGTTCGTAAGAATCGTAACTGACGGGATTGAAGTGCCAGTTCAGATAAACAGGTGAAGGGCTGACGTTAACATTTCGACCTACCGAGATAAGATTGGGCCTTTCAAGAACCCTGAATCGTGAAGATTTGCTTTTGGAGAGCACTTGAAGTTAGCAGCCCGCGCCGCTTCCTTAGCAAGGGAACCATTCCAAATGTCAAGAAGGCCAGATGGTCTGATTCGTCTTGAACGTGTTCTGCTTCTTGTGATTCGTGCCCTTTCCTCTGATGTGACATCACGAACGCGGCACTCAAGTTGAACCACGGTGCGCCAGGTATTTTGGGTTGGAATGTATTGAGCCCTCGATGAGGTTGTTTCCAAAGTTGATGGACTGGAAAGCGAAGATAGTGCTAGCGGCAGAATTAGCCATAATGCTAGCCTTATGGAATACCAAAAAGAGATGGAGAGTAACTGCATTAGGTAGGCCCTTATGCTCAAAAAGTGTCGTAACTGCGAGCATCCATCATCCATCTGCAACAAAAGATCCGAAATTTTTACGGCAAGCAGCAGAACAGTCACTAGATACCGTGGCCTTAGATACAGGTTCGGACAGGACTTCGGTATCGGGGCCTGGATCCAGGTTCGGACATGGGTATCCAGAGAGGTGCGTCTGCTAGAGGGTCCTTGCGATCGGTGGATTGTGGTTCATAGAAAGATACTACAGAATCGCATGAGGGTGTGAAGAGCGTTCGAAGGCGCGGTAGCACCAGAAAAATTTGGTTGCTTTCACTGAAGCCAAGAAAGATAACCACATGACAACTTTTCTGGTAATTTGAATTTTGAACATTAGCTTGGCGCAGATGAATGAGGAGGAGATAGGGCATTCTATATAACCATCTCTGTCGCCTCCAGTACTATGTTCGTCGCGTGCCAAGGCCGACCTGGTCATATATCATATAAACCTCTTCAATGTAAGAGATAGAGAAGTGATTCGGTCGCCTTTTGCGAAAGCTTGAGTATCTCCTCCACCTCTTTCACATGGGCCAAGCCAATGTTCAAATGACCAGTCCCAAGAAGTGCCGTCACTTGTCCCCCACCAAGGACTTCTGCTGTCCGTTTCCCCAGCACCGTCATATGCACACTCCGGATCTGCAACCACCGCCCACCATCACACGGTATCCAGTACCACCACGTCCGAGAGATGCCTTTGTGCCATGAGCTAGCTCCACGGGGCACGAACACGGGCGCCCAGTTTTCCCTGTCGATAGAATCGACCTCTTGGACAGGTTTTCCTGACAGCACGCGTACCGCAGAAACGGCAATGGTCTGGGGACCAAGGGACGCTCCTGGAACACCTGACAACGATGCAGGTGGTGGGAGAGAAAAGACAACGATGCAGCTGTCGTATAGGTCCATCGATGTCATCGTCGAGCCTACCATCCACGACGCGCTCGAGAGAGCGGTGTCGCCTATCACCGCAACGATGTCCACCTCGATAGTTGATGAGCTGATTGGGTTGAAAGCACCAGGGAGTGGGTACGAGGTGCGCAGTTTGTTCGAGTCCCCGAGCAGGCTCGTGATCTGCCGCGGAGAAAAGGAGTCATCGCCATACGCATGCGCATCACGAGGATGAACGTGGATCTGGTATTTCGCTACCGCAAGGGTGAGACTGAAGACGCGCGCCTTCATCGACGGCTCAAGGTCTTCCCAAGAGTGCGGCACCATGATACGATTGTCCATCTGTTTATGGGGTTCTGCCAAGTATGATATGAGGATGCGGAACGTGAGCCAAGTGAGCTGGAAGCCTGCCCATGCAAGGACGAACGGTGCGTCTTGCTGGTTGAGGAGGAAATAGGTTACGATGAGCGAGCCCGTGTACAACGATACGCCAACGGCCCACATGAGCCTCCACCATATCGACGTCCGAGGATTGGCTGAAACGCCGAGGGCTAATTTCTTGTCGCCGCCTATCTTCCTGCACGTAGGCAGGGCGCCAACCAAGTAGTCGATACTCCCCACATCCATCGGCTTCCTAGCCAGAATAATCTCCCTACATAAGACGATGGTCGCGGCGACGAAGAAAAACGAGTAAGGGACAGCTGAGACGAGCGCCAGCAGACGAGCACCGTTTATCCACTCGTAGTATACTTCTGCGGCCTTCACCAGAGAAAACGCGAGCGCTGGCAATTGAAAGTGTGTGTCGGGTATGTGGAAGAAGGGGTACCAGGCGTAGGCGTAAACGGTCAGCTTGCCGCCTGGGGGAGTGTTGGGGAGGCCTTCAAGCATGCGTGTGGTTGGACGGTCGAATGCATAGATATCCTTACAAGAATGATGGTGCTTGGACAATTCCGCTGTTTCATCGATTTTCTAATGACAGGAATGTCAGTCATTTTCGAACCCGAACAAGCGCAGTCCCCACCTTGGAGTCACAAGATACACCCAGCGCGACATCGAAAATGCTCCTCACCCTCATTACACCTCTAGAATCGCGGGCAAGTTCCAATTCCAAACCTATCGCTACATCCGATGCATTATTCCTCAACCCTAACAGTGCCCGGAGCCATCCCGGACTCGCTCCGCTGATACATGCCTTGATGATTGAGCTGGCTCCAAAGGTGCTGATCGCGCCGCAAACGAGGCCGGCTGCTCCTCTGTCTCCAAGTACAAGAGTTTCGGCGATAGTGGATCCAATGAGAGTTGTCAATGCCCCGATCTCGATGAGGTTGTTTCCAAAGTTAATGGACTGGAAAGCAAAACCACCAGAGACAGTGTTAGTGGTAGATTTGGCCATAAGTAATCCTAGGGAATAGCAAAAAGAGATGGAGAGCAACTGCAGGGTTGCATTAGGTACGCCTTTATGCTCAAAAAGCGTCGTAACTGCGAGCATCCATCAGATCCTTAGGGTAAGCAGGGGTCAGGCAGCCTTCCAGGAAGGATTTCCTTTTTGCTGGTAGAGGTATCGCCGTAGGCCGTTCACGGCTGCGGAGACGGAATTCGTGGAGGATGTACAACTCTGTCTCATCGCGTACAAGCAACGTCGGCGGCGACAGAATACTGCCAGTGACTCGTGGCAGCTGGATTGATCAACTCTAGCAGGGTGATGCCGCCGGTATTATTAAAACTACAAATAGCTTACTAATACACTTACACTACAGATCCTACACGAAATACGCCGTCGCTCCGGGACGCGCCGTTGACTAACCAGCCACGTCGTGTCCCGGAATGCCTATGCCTATCCCTTTCATCTGCAGTTCTCAGGTGTGTTGAAGGACGTATGTCCGAAACATGCATGTTGTGAAATACATGATCCTGGTATTGTATTACATACCAATGACACCATAAATAGATTACTATCATTACCATAGATACCTTGGGTGTATATAAGGGCGCATGCTTTGCCTCCGTAATAAAGCTTGCTTTCCTGTGAGTTACCCCCTGTAGTCTACTACTCAGACCCTCTACAATCAGGTAAGGTAGTCACACCCTTCCGTAGTTCACCTTTGTCAGGTTATGGGCCCCACCTGCCCTGGCTTATGCGCTTTGGCACAAATACCAGTGGTGATGGCAGGCTTTGCCTGGTTGTACGTAGTGGTCAACTAGGCGCTAAGTTCATTGTCTGTAATGATGATGAGCATAGTTTCAATGCTGTTGATAACTGGCTCCTCCCCGGTTAAAACCACTAGCCTTTAAATGGCTAACACCATGGACAATGTCCACAAGAAGGTGATATGTAACGAATCATTCTGATTCAAAAGCTTCAACATTATCTCTGATTTTGTCTTGCATTTTTATAAGGTGTTGATCGCTGATTATGCTTCAATCAGCTTTTCAATCAGAAATGTCTTCCAAGACTGGATTCGAATCTGTCCCAGCCTTTGACGGCTCCAACTGGCTCTCCTGGTCTGCCAGAATGTCACAGTTCTTGATGGCTCAAAAGCTCTGGGTGTATGTCATCAGCTTGATCCCTAAGCCTGCCCTTGAGTCTTCAGCCCCTGCCACTCTCCTTCAGGCTCTCCAGTGGTGATCCAACGCATGAGATCTCTAAGCTCTCTGTGATGTTCTCTTGTCTGTTGGATGGACAATGGGACAATATCGCTTGGCAGCCTCATGCCGCCTCCGGACTTCACTGGGGATTTTGATATAGAATATTTTGTGTCAGTTCCCAACTTCCTTGATCATGAACCTGATGCTAACTACATTGAGCAGAGCCTTGTTCAGCAACACAATCTGATGTTGTCTGCATATTTTGGCTTAAATAAAAATGTTTTTTACTGCTCTGTACCTGTTGGCCTTTATGGCCTTGTAGCATCTGCATGCCCTGTGGGGGTGCAATATAATTTTATTGATAAATGTTCATGTTCAAGATGTAAGCAATCTGAGCCTCCAGAACAGCCACAATGGCTTTTGGACTCTGGTGCTTCAATGCACTTTACAGGCCAACGATCCAACTTAGTAGATGCCTTCAAATTGGCACAGCCACTGATGATTCAGACAGCTAATAGTGTTACTCAAGTTGAAGAGGCCAGAACAGTGTTTATTACACACACCGTTCTTCCGCATAATGGTAAGGCAATTAAGAAAACTACTCGCCTACAACCAGTATATTACCTCAATGGATTAAACACCCATTTACTCTCTATGGGGGAGTTTCTGAATGATGAACAGCTTATTTTCGGTAATAATCGCCAGCTTACATTTTTAAGGAAAAAACTACCTGTTCTCACATGTCAACCACATGTTGTTGGCTCGACAACCTTTTGACTTAACTCGACCATTGAGTCAGTTATGTCATTGTCTGCCAAAACCAGAATGGTCTATGCTGCTGATTACAGCATTTGGCATTAATGGATGGGTCACCCTGGTGACAACATTCTCTGAAAATTACCTGAAATGGTAAAAGGGGCACCAAAGCTAATCACTATACCATTGGCTAAGAAGCCTCGTGAAGCTTGTGTAAAAGGAAAGATGCCGTCATGCTCTTTCTCCCCATCATCGTCGCATGCAATGAAGCCTTTCCAAATAGTCCATTCAGATTTAAAGGATATGATCAAATGATCATTTAATGGCTATCATTACATTCTTACAGTACTTGATGATTTCACATCCCACACATGGTCTTTTAATCTAAAAAAGAAATCTGATATGATTGACCGTGCTCGGCAGTTTATTGCCTATGCCAAAAATCAACATAATGCCTTGATCGGCACTTGGCAATTTGATGGTGAGACTGAATTTCTCAATGACATGTTTAAGAATATACTACACAATAATAGTATCTTATCTGAGACCAGTGTGCCTTATATGCACCAGCAAAATGGTCATGCTGAACAATTAAATCACATGATCATGAACAAAGCACAATCAATGCACTTCTGTGCTTGTCTCACAGATACTAGGTGGGAATTTTCATGAGACCATGTGATACATGTCTATAATCGCACTCCCATCAGTTGCCTAAAATGGCAAACCCCTTTTGAGGCACTCAGGAATGAGAAACTTGATGTCTCCCATCTCTGTATTTTCGGTTGTGGTGCTTATGTTTTCCTTCTGGAAGATGTTAGAGCAAATAAATTATCTCCTAAATCGGAGACTATGATTTATCTTGGACAGCCTGCTGGCTATAAGGGATATTGCTTCTATCGCATCATAAATGGGTGAATTTTCATTGGCGCTACCACCGTATTCGATGAAACCTACTTTCCACACTGCCCTGATGGCAAACAGTGACTCTTTACAGAATTAGATGATGAACTGCCCACTGAGAATAGATATCCAGACGATCCCATAGATCAGTCCGATGATAACAATTTTGGTGATCAACCACCGTTCCCTACAGAAAATGATGATCACTCACCATCATCTCCTCCCTCTGAACCTGAAGTTCCTGAAGTCCCTGATTTGGACTCAGAACACCCTTCACAAACTCAGGGAAACCCACCTGCACCTTTGCCTCGATGGCATGATGAGAAACCACAAAGGCATGGTATGAGACAGCGAATGGTAAAAAGTCATCCTGACAGCGTCTATGGTGATAGAATGCTGGTCGATCTACAAAGAGACTGTTATGGAATAGCACTAGCTTCTTATATAATCAGAACCTAAAGAGAGAGTAACACAAACCTGAAGAGAGGATAACATCTATTTAAAGAGGAAGTGGCATTAAAACTCCTTTCCAATATTCTCATCTTTTCATTGTTTGGCCTTGTGGATATTATTATAAGGTTTGACAGGTGCTTGGCATTACTCCACACTGCTGACTCAATGCCAAGCCATTACTTCATACTGCTTACACTC
>Ga0307516_10008536_pt1 | contig 11570 bp, 9 predicted proteins | sample 19_EM_MG_FD_203310 | JGI IMG/M metagenome (GOLD analysis project Ga0307516, IMG submission 203310) | Populus trichocarpa ectomycorrhiza microbial communities from riparian zone in the Pacific Northwest, United States - 19_EM | ecosystem: Host-associated > Plants > Roots > Unclassified | place...
CTACGAAGCTGAGTGCCCCGTCAGTTCGTTTTTCTCCTAAGTGCTTGCCAGCACTACCAACACACGCTATCCAAGTCATTACGAGTTGCAGTATCACACACCACCAGCCTACCCACAGCTCACCTATTGTCGTACACGTTACAGAAACGCACTGTTATGCATTACTGGCCTTCCTTCATTCTCCTTGCTGGCCTCCATCTCGTACGCGTTGCTCGTCTGCCCTCATTCTCCTTGTTGGCCAACATCTTGTAGCGGTTGCTTGTCGGCCCTCATTCTCCACACTGGCCTACTTCTCGTACGCGTTTCTCGTCTGTCCTCATTCTCCTCGCTGACTTACACCTCGTAGTCGTTGCTCGTCTGCCGTCAATCTCCTCGCTGTCCTACATCTCGTACGCGTTGCTCGTTTGTCCTCATTCGCCGCGATGGCCTACTCGTACGCCTTGCTCGTCTGCCCTCATTTTTCTTGATGGCCAACATCTCGTACCGGTTGCTCGTCGGCCCTCATTCTCCACGCTGTCCTACTTGCCCGACTAGTTGCTCATTTGACCACCATTTTGCTAACTTACGTTCGGACGTGTGGCAGAAACGCCGTGTTAGGCATCAGTGGCCTACATCTGGTACGTGTTACTCGTTTGTCCTCATTCGCCGCGCTGGCCTACTCGTACGCGTTGCTCGTCTGCCCTCATTCTCCTTGTTGGCCAACATCTCGTACCGGTTGCTCGTTGGCCCTCATTCTCCACGCTGGCTTACTGTTCCTACGCGTCGCTCGTCGGCACTGATTCTCCACACAGGCCTACTGCTCCTACGCGTCGCTCGTTTGACCTCATTTTTTCTGACTTACATTTGGACATTTGGCAGAAACACCGTGTTAGGCATCAGTGGTCTACACCTAGTACGAGTTGCTCGTTTGTCCTCATTCGCCACGCTGTCCCACTTGTACGCATTGCTCGTCTGCCCTCATTCTCCTTGTTGGCCAACATCTCGTACCGGTTGCTCGTCAGCCCTCATTCTCCACACTATCCTACTTCTACGACGCGTTGCTCGTTTGACCTCCATTTTGCTAACTTATGTTCGGACGTGTGGCAGAAACGCCATGTTAGGAATCGGTGGCCTACATCTCATACGTGTTGCTCGTTTGTCCACATTCGCCGCGCTGGCCTACTCGTACGCGTTGCTCGTCTGCCCTCATTCTCCTTGTTGCCCAACATCTCGTACCGGTTGCTTGTCGGCCCTCATTCTCCACGCTGGCTTACTCTTCCTACGCGTCGCTCTTCTGCACTCATTCTCCACGCAGGCCTACTGCTGCTACGCATCGCTCGTTTGACCTCATTTTTGCTGACTTACATTCGGACGTTTGGCAGAAACACCGTGTTAGGCATCGGTGGCCTACATCTCGTGCGTGTTGCTCGTTTGACCTCATTTTTGCTGACTTACATTCCGACGTTTGGCAGAAACACCGTGTTAGGCATCGGTGGCCTACATCTCCTATGTGTTGCTCGTTTGTCCTCATTTGCCGCGCTGGCCTACTCGTACGCGTTGCTCATCTGCCCTCATTCTCCACGCTGGCCTTCTGCTCCTACGTGTTGCTCGTTTGAACTCGTTTTTGCTGACTTACATTCGGACGTGTGGCAGAAACGCCGTGTTAGGCATCGGTGGCCTACATCTCGTACGTGTTGCTCGTTTGTCCTCATTCGCCGTGCTGGCCTACTCGTACGCGTTGCTCCTCTGCCCTCATTCTCCACGCTGGCCTACTGCTCTTACGCGTTGCTCGTTTGACCTCTATTTTGCTAACTTACGTTTAGACGTGTGGCAGAAACGCCGTGTTAGGCATCGGTGGCCTACATCTCGTACGTGTTGCTCGTTTGTCCTTATTTGCCGCGCTGGCCTACTCGTACGCGTTGCTCGTCTGCCCTCATTCTCCACGCTGGCCTACTGCTCCTACGCGTTGCTCGTTTGAACTCGTTTTTGCTGACTTACATTCGGACGTGTGGCAGAAACGCCGTTTTCGGCATCGGTGGCCTACATCTCGTACGTGTTGCTCGTTTGTCCTCATTCGCCGCGCTGGCCTACTCGTACGCGTTGCTCATCTGCCCTCATTCTCTTTGTTGGCCAACATCTCGTACCTGTTGCTCGTCGGCCCTCATTCTCTATGCTGGCCTACTGCTCATATGTGTTCCGCGTCTGCTCTCATTCTCCCTTACCTACTGCTCGTATGCGTTGCTCGTCTGCCCTTATTCTCCTCGCTGGCCTACATCTTGTACGAGTTGCTCGTCTGCCCTTATTCTCCTCGCTGGTCTACATCTTGTATGTGTTGCTCGTCTGCCCTTATGCGCCGCCGTATGTGCCCCGTACGTCGCGACTAGATTTGGGATGTTGGACTTTGTAACATAATGTCTATATATATTTTAAATAAAATAATAGTTATTTTGTGTAATCGAAGAAGATAGCAGATTGCGTGTAGTAGCATTGTAACAGTAGTAATTGTAGATACGAAACCCCTCGCAGTGCACACTCGCTTCTTCTGTAGCTCCCGTAAGTTGTGAATGTATGCGTCCGGAAAAGAAAACCATCGCATTGTGACAATTGCACTGACGATTCATGGAAGTCGTGATACCAACTGTACCAGTTGCCGATACTTAGAAAACCTTACGGGAGTATGACCAGTCTTACCGGAGCTTGGGAAGCTTACCGGAGCTAGGGAAGCTTACCGGAGCTAGGGAAGGTACCGGAGTATCGGACGCAGACAGGGGTTACCGACGTGCAGGGGTAAATTTTTAATTTTTTTCCTGATGTTTGTGGAACGTGGCAAAAAAGAAAGGGTCTGGACGACCAAGATTCATGGAAGGATAGAAAACGAAGAAAGCTTAACCCACCAAAAGCTTCGCCCGTGTTGTCAACGGCGAAACCACTTTGCAATAACCGACCAATTGTCAAAATGGTCCTACACTGGGGTGTACAGTCGCAATGTACCATCCACGCCCTGCTAGACACCGGATGCTCAACACTGCTCATCAGCAAAAAACTCATCAAAAAAATGAGCATCCCAACCATCCAGCGAAAATGCCCAGTCGCCCTATACAATTTCACAGGGAACCTTGTCACTGGAGCAGGAGAACAATACTCTCAACCCCTCCTCCTACAGTACCGAAAACACTACACCCAGGAAACCTTTGAGGTAACCCCTCTGGAACCTGGGGTGGACGTGTTCCTCCCTTTCTGGTGGATAGCCAAACACCCCCCCCAGGGTGCTTGGGACTCCGCCGAACACGGTTTAGCAGCCCCCTCTACTTAGACAAGTGTACCATATCAGCGGTACAAGACTTCTCTCTCACCATCGACGAAACCATTTTGGCCAACTCTAAGGCCCAGTTCTTTGGGTACATCTCCGCCATGGTGATGCCCACCACGGAGGACCCCTTAAAGACAGTACCGGAAGAATTCCGTCGGTTCCTGTCCATCATGGGCAAGGAAGTGGCAGATGCTCTCCCACAGCATACCGTCTACGACATGAAAATTGACCTCAAGGAAGTTACCACTGCGCCTTGGGGCCCCATTTACCCACTCTCGGAGGCAGAATTAGAAGTCCTCCGAGAATACCTGAAGGAAATGCTCCAAACCGGCAAAATCTGATGGTCCACCTCGAGCGCCAGATCCCGAAATCTCTTCGTTCGTAAACCCAGAGGACAAGGACTTTGCCTGTGCATTGACTACTTGGGGATCAACAAGGTCACCATCCCCAACTGATACCCCCTCCCATTAATGCAGGAACTGCAGGACAGGGTCCAGAGAGCTAAGTGGTTCACGAAGATGGACCTAAAGAGCGGCTTTCACCTAATCAGAATCAGGAAAGGCGACCAATGGAAAATGGCCATTCGAACACAGTATGGTCTGTACGAATACATGATCATGCCATTCGGTCGCACCAACATGCCCTCCACATTCCATGATGAACCATATCTTCCAGGACATGATCGATCTAGGCCTCCTCGCCTACATAGATGATCTGCTAATCTATGCCGATACCATAGAAAAGTACGACGAAATTGTCCACGAGGTCCTGCGAAGGCTGACGAAGAACCGCTTGGCCATTTCCCCTGAAAAATGTGTCTGGAGAACACAAGAGATGGAATTCCTCAGGTACATGATCGGCAGAGAGGGAATTATGATGTCGCCAGAGAAGGTCGAAGCAGTACTCGAATGGAAGTCCCCCTCCTCCCTAGTTGAGACTCAGTGGTTCCTGGGTTTCGCTACCTTCTATCGACGATTCATTCAGGACTACTCAAGGGTAGCTCGACCCCTCACCGAGCTCGCCAAGAGTAGCTCTAAGGAATGGCGATGGACCAACGACGCAGAGCTTGCATTTAAAGAGCTCAAGGAACGCTTCATGACGGTACCAATCCTGGTACATTTTCAACCCCAGGAACCTGTGATCGGTGAAATGGACGCCTCGGACTTCACCCTAGGGGCAGTCCTCTCCCAGTGCGACGGGAATAACCATCTACACCCAGTGGCATTCTACTCCGGAAAGTTCTCCCCCGCGGAAATCAACTACGAAATCCACCACAAGGAACTCCTCGCAATAGTCTATGCCTTCAAGCATTGGAGGCAGTATTGCAAGGGAGCGGTGCACCAGGTACAGGTATTCTCGGACTACCAAAACCTCGAGTACTTTACCACAACCAAGGTACTCAACCGCCGGCAAGCACGATGGGTCCAGGAGTTGGCAGGAATCGACTTCAAAATCTTCTACCGACCAGGCTCCCAAAACGGCAAACCAGATGCCCTATCCAGATGAGCGGAGTACCGCTCTGAGAAGGGGGGGATAGAAAACCAACCAATCAACACGGTTCTACACCAAAAACATTTTGCGAACAACAATACCAACAAAAACCAAGGAAAAGGTAGAATCAGCTAGGCAGGCCCAGGTACTATCTACCTTACCTCGGGCATGTCCATTGGATTGATCCCCACCCGACAGTGGCACAATGACTTCGCGGAACTGGTATACAGAGCAGGACAGGTGGATCTGGAGTACCAGAAAGCGCTGGAAGCTGCTGGCCCTCGTGAGGCATAGCAGGGGGACCGAAAGGTCAGAAAAGATGAGATTCTCGAGATCAAGGACGGGCTACTCTACCGAAAGAGTAGGCTCTGGATCCCGGAGAATAAGACCCTCATCACTAGCATCCTCAAATTAGAGCATGACTCGAAGGTCGCTGGACACATGGGCCTGGACAAAACTATCGAGCTGATTTGACGAAACTTTTGGTGGCCATAAATGGACGAATGTATTATCGATTTCGTCCGTTCCTGTGCCGATTGCCAGGTCAACAAATCGGCACGACACTAACCATATGGGCTGCTCAGCCCCCTCGAGTTATCCTACTCTCTATGGCAATCCATCACCATGGATTTCATCACTGACCTGCCACTCTCGGACGGATGCGACCAGCTGTGGGTGATTGTGGACCGATTCACCAAGATGGCGCACTTCCTCCCTCTGCCCAAAGAAGGCAAGACAGCGAAAGATCTCGCAATCATTTTTGCGAAGCAAATCTCGAGGCATCACGGCCTCCCCCGAGACATCATCACCGACCAAGACATCCGCTTCGCCTTTGAGTCCTGGAAGGAGTTCCTCTCCCTTCTGGGCATCCGCTCTCGAATATCCACGGCCTTCCACACCCAAATGGACGGCCAGACCGAACGCCTCAACCAAACCATCGAGGTATACCTCCGCTCGTACATCAATCACGAGCAAAACAACTGGGTCTCTCTGCTGGCCATGGTAGAGTTTGTGTATCACAATTCGGTAACCGCCGCAACAGGACTGTCTCCGTTCTACGACAACTACGGATTCAACCCTACGGCTACCAACCCATCAGCAGAAAATTCTCTCAACCCTGCCAGCAAGGTCTATGCACACTGGATACACACTGTGTACCAAGAAACCCGTAAGGGTCTGAAGGTAGCACAGGAGCAAATGTGCAAGTATACGAACCTGGATCGGAAGGAGGCCCCCGAATACCAGGTCGGCGACCTGGTTATGCTTAACGGACAGAACATCCAAACCTGCTGCCCATCCCGGAAGCTGGACCACAAGAATCATAACCCCTTCCAGATTGAGAAAATCGTCTCACGGCTCGCCATCCAGCTCACCCTCCCTCGGAAATGGAAGATCCACAATGTCTTCCACGTCTCGCTCATCGAACCATACCTAGCCAGCAACCTCTGGAGACCAGCGGACCCTTCTAAAGTCCTGTGCGAAGCCGACGATATCGAACAGAGTGAGGAGTGCGATGTCAACAAGGTTATGAGCAGCACCAAAAAGGAGTGCCGTATCCTCTAAATCATTCGATGGTTCGACTAACCTGACCGAAAAGACTGGATCGAAGAGCCTTTCGACAACTTCTCCCCTGGTGGCCTGGACAAACTCCGCGAATTTCACCAAAGGAACCCGGCTGCCCCACGCGACTACCAGCTCACCATCTAAGTATGGGAGCAGTACTCTTGGCACACACCCAATTGTGTATGTCCCAACCCACGGTGCGAAAGAAGATATACTCCTAAGGTGAGACCCGTAAGACCCTATTCTAGGGCGAAACACTGCAAGACGCCACAGCGAAAGTCCCACATATCGGGCCAAACACTGCAAGACACCCTGGCGTACGAGACCTGACCGTTTCGTAGCCCAAGCCCACGGAGCGGCGGAACAGAAGAGCAGGAGAAGACCGTTCCTGAAGGCGCGGCCACTCCTTGACACACTTTGCGGGCCATAGGTCTTAATCAGGCAGGTCCCTATCTGAAAGCCGGTACAGTGCAGGGCCTACCAGCTCACTGCGTCAGGTGCCGAGGCCATGAGGTCCGAAACAGGGCCACAACACCCGGGACATGACAGTAAGAGTACGCACCGGCCTACTCTGAGGGCCCACTGGGTATCAACGGCTAGGAGTTTTTCGCTGCGAGGGTTTTCTCTGAAACCGGTCAGTGGGAGAATGTAGGGGTGGAGGACTGCATTCACGACTTATACACCAACCCACAAAACACGAATTCAGCACGAAGGAAGAAGCTTTGGGCCGCCGCTTGAGGAAGGGAAGGATAGTGTCACACCCCATATGACAGCAAGAGCGATAGGTACATAAGGAGAGAAAATGGGATATTATGCATTAGTATCAGGAAGCGGGTAACCACTCAGGACTGACCGGCAATCCCACCAACAGTCACGAGATCCATGGTCATAGTGCCCGGAGAACAGAAGGAGCCAGAACGGTCTACCGAACCCTGTCAGGAGATGGAATTACAAATGTAGATGTAGATTCCAAGAGTCTAGGTCGAAGATAAGACACAGACTGTGTCCAGCCAGGTGAACGCATAAACCCAACCAAAACGCCCAGAAACCAATAGCACCCATACCATAAGGAATGTGGGCGGGGCGAGCTGCTACCCCCCTATCTTATCTCGTAGCTATGACCATATAACCCTGGCTCGAAACACCACGTCTATCACCGGAATACGACGCGTATGAAACATTAATATCACATCGACTGGGGGTGAGATAAGCATCCAGGAAATCTGAGGGTGGCGGGAAGATTCTCAGGGTCTGGGAAGATTCTACCAATACTGCACAAGGAAAGGTTCGGACCAGCCGAAATGTATAGAAACCCGTCTCTCCCTCCCCGAAAGAAAACATTCTCATCATCGCAACAAATTATCCTCCTACCTCTTGACAGAAATACAAAGCTTAAATTATTCCGCTGTGAATAGTTGAAACAACCTGACTCTCCTCTATTACCCTACTGCCGTGTATCTCCGCACCCCAGTGTCACACTCAGACAGTGCCTATTTTCTTGGCTCCCCAATACTGGTGTTACACTTGAACGAATTATCCCGAGTACGTAGCTAGATAAAGAAGAAGATCCAATGGCTAAAGGACGAAGGAGGCTGAGACCGTGGCTGGAGAAATCAGAGAGTCTAGGCCGGAGATAGCGAAACGGAGTTAGATCAGTCGAGGCCGAGGAAACTCCGGGATGAGGGGAGGAATTGCAAAACGAGCGGAACCAGATAGGAACGGACTTGGGCTAGACTCCTGCGGGAAGATAGCTACTCGGGCCAGACTCCTACGGGAAGACAGCCACGCCGGTCCGACTCCTGCAGGAGGAAGGCCACGTCACCCTCAGCGGAACAGGGAGATCCCGCGGGACAAAATCCGGTTGGCTTCTGAGGGAGGGACCCCGCTCACGGTGCAAGGGAAAAAAGTCTGGACTGACGCCGACCCCGCTCCGGTGCATGAACACTTCATCTACCTTATCTACACCCCGACTATGACCAATGAATCCACCCACGTTCCTTCCGAGGTGCAGACACCTCGGAGGAATCCATGTCCGATCCACCCACATCTCCCCGAAGGTACGCAGCTACCTCTAGAGAAAGAACGGACCGGATCACCACTTCTCACTCGCGCGCTTGCCGATATAAGGAAAGGATTTCTCGCCCCGACGAAAAGAAATCAGCCAGAAACATCCTCACAACCACTACCACCGAACCCACACACAAGATCTAAGATTATTCCGTTGTGAATTATCGAAAGTAGCCTGATTACCCTTGAACCCCCCCCCACACTCCGGTTACGAGACCACCCCAGTGTCACACTATGATCTTGATCTCAAAATCACCCTACCTTCATGACGGGCTTCGACGACACCTACTTCGAAGACCACCTTTATCTCCTCGAGCTATCCACCTTCTTGGAACCTAAGTCTCAGTACTCCTTCGACTATACATTCCAATCAATCAATAGCGAATTAGCCGGCTACGAACAGTGGGATACATTCAGTGACGGACCTATCCCTACGCCCTACCTCGAAGGCAACCACGAGCCCTGGAACTGGTATACGCAATACTGGGCCAACTGCGCGCACAACCATACAAACGCCGAATTCACGGAAGACGAGCTCCGAGATCTCTGTCACTATTACTTTACCGACGACGAAACAATCTACACAGGACACTTTCTTGACCTATACTGAACCCGTGAAATGGCGTCTACCGATTTCAACATGCTCTGCTTGGAAGCCCCTCGGGACCTACCACAGATCACCGACGGAATGGCCCCTGCGGAGGAAGCTCTCGAAATCTCCAACCCGGCGACATGGCTCCGCACCTTAGTCAAACAACAAAAACAGGTAGAAGGGGATCTGGCGCAGCTAGTCTGCCTCTGCGGCAACACGATCGATAAAACGGATCAAAGAATTAAGCAGATCGAGCAAGCGTACAACAACCTGTCAGAGGGCACCAGGTATGTATATGACCGGCTCCGCATTAATGAAACAATCACAGGAGAATGGATACGAAGCGAGTTGGCAAGTGCGGCCACGGCCTACCAGGCCTTTGCACAAAATGTCTGGGGGGCTATTATCGAGCGAACCCAGGATGCTACGCAAAAACAGGCCGGCCAAGCCACTCAGCTGGCCCGATTAAATGACTCCATCTCGTTCCTAGCTGAGGCCAACATAGCACGAAGCCAACATTTGGCGAATTTCCAAGGTAATGTAGAATTATGGGCTGAAGAACATCAGAAACGAGTGGAATACCTAGAGAGGCAATTGCTAGAAGCCCGGGAAGAAACACAGCGCCAGGCAGCAGCGCTACAGCAGTTGGCCGCGCAAATCCGAATCCCAGAGACTCCACTCCCCCCGGCTCAGGCATCGGGTCGCTCCACGCCAGAACCGGAAGCATGGCGCAGTCCGGCCCCACCATCCACGTCCAGCTTAGCCAGCGCCCTGCGACAACTTCGCGCAGGAGCCGCGGACGAACGATCCACGAGAATCCAGCGAACGACAGTGCCACCCAGGCCGGATCGAAGAACTCGCCGTCCAGCGCTATCCCCGTCCCCACCGAGGGCCCCAATGTTTGGAGGAGGAGAACCCCCACGACCGCCAAACCGGCCTCTGCCGCCTCCACCACCGCCATCGCCGCCCCCAAGGTCGCGACGGAACTCCCCGACGTCTCCTCCGGCGAGACGAACCTTGACTACGGAAGAACTCGCCCGGACCGTGGCCAGCGCGGTAGCAGAAGGAATGGCACGGGCCACCCAGCCTAACCCCGCACCGGTCTCGGTACGAACGTCGCGTCTTAAAATGACGAATCCCGAGACTTTCGACGGAAAGCCCTCCACCCCGTTTAACACCTGGTGGAAGTCAGTCACCAAGTACTTAAGCTTCTATCCGGAAACCAGTGACCAGCAGAAGATAGCCTGGGTAGGGACACTGTTGACCAGAACGGCCAAAGCATGGGACCTACACCGCTACGACACACTGGGAGAAAACGACTCCTTGGTCAACTAGGCAGCGGATATCCGAACCGAATACCACGACCCCAGGGAGGCAGCCAACGCCCAGCTAAAGCTAAGCCAGCTCAAGTACTCGGGAAACATAAGGGCCTACATGACGGAATTCCGGGCCCTGAATAATTACGTCCGGGCCGCCGGCGAAAGTCTGCAGGAAAAAATTGACCTAGCAATGACGGACGCGGTGCTAGATATGCGGTTCGCGTATTACATGGGGGAATTCGCAGACGACGAAGGGTTCTTGGAAGCCACCTACCTAGCAGCACTACAAGTGGAAAAGAAAAAAGCTCTGAAGCAGGCTAGGGAGCAAGGAAAACCCACGGGAAGCGCGACCCGAACCGAAGAAAAGCGAAGGGACGAACGGAAAAAGGAAGAAAGACGGCCAACGACGAATCGGAAACCAAGGAAAAATGACTCCCGAGACTCGAAGAAAAACGGATGGGAGTCAACGGGGGCCGCTCTGCAAGGCGTACCCCAGAACGAGATAGACGCGCACAAAAAGGTCAAGGATGGATGCTGGCGATGTGGAAGAACGGGGCACCATACCTTTGACTGCTTCTCCTTCCAAACAGCACAAGGAACGGAGCTACCACCCGCACCTTGGAAGGTATCAGCCGTAGCTAAAAGAAAGAGGAAGAGATCGGAGGAGCCAGAAGAACCGAGGGAGATCCCACAAGCCAAACACCAGAAGGTAGCTGCTGTTGACACCATGGAAACAGACGCCATCGCTCCCCTGTGGGAATCAGACTCGGATTTTTAGGAGGCAGGGACCCACCGCACCCCAAAGCCTCCTTGTTAATATGTGGGGCATCCAAGAAACGAAGAAACGAGGAACCAAGTGCTGGAACCCCGTCCAAGAAACAACGGAAACCCGAAAGCGGCACTCGCCTGGTGATCGATATGCTACTACACCTAGGTGAGGGGTAGCAAGAAGCATGTCCATTCTAGAGAGGTGAGCGCCGGACACTATATACCAGTGTCCGTGCGCCGCCTGTGACTGTCTACTGTGACTGTCCTATGTAGCCCTATGTCACACTCCCGTAGCACTGTCTGTGTCACCCGAACTCTAGACACGCCGCTGTGCGTAGCGTCCGCGGCGCCCACAGCGGCCGGAATCCTCCCCCTACAACCACTCCCCTCCTAACAAAACCAGCCCCGTCCCCGTCAAGCTCCGCCGCAAATGAAATGACAAACCATCAAAAGTAAACACAAAAACAAACCAATCTAAACC
>Ga0307516_10008537_pt1 | contig 11569 bp, 15 predicted proteins | sample 19_EM_MG_FD_203310 | JGI IMG/M metagenome (GOLD analysis project Ga0307516, IMG submission 203310) | Populus trichocarpa ectomycorrhiza microbial communities from riparian zone in the Pacific Northwest, United States - 19_EM | ecosystem: Host-associated > Plants > Roots > Unclassified | place...
GATACTTCATGCATTTTTCTGAAAAAAAAAAAAAGATGCAAAAAAAATCTTGAAAAAATTTGGACTATTTTTTGAATATTTTTTCAATACTTCAGCACTAAGTATTGTTCTGTGCATCCAGTGTGGAGCGAATATCGATGTTTGAATCATATACATGACCAGACAAGTACGACTAATATTTTAGCAATCAAGATCGTTTACCTTAGGTGACGAAACCTGATGGGTTGAATTTATCAAGCATTCAATGTCAACGGATACTATTGTGAAAAGGAACATACTTTTGTGTCAACACTCCATAACCTGATCGCATTGTTGGACAACATGGAGACGATGCGCTTGCCATCTGGCGAGAGTGCACCTGACAAGACCAGATGCTCATGCCCCTCCAGAGGTGATTGTAGGGGCTCTTCCGTCTCAGAATCCCACAATCTGATGGTCTTGTCCTCCGACCCCGACACGATGCGCTTGCCATCTGGCGAGAATGCAACTGACAAGACCCAATCCTGATGTCCCTCTAGAGGTGTTCGCAGCGGCTCTCCCATCTCGGCATCTCACAATTGGATCGTCTTGTCAAACGACCCCGACACGATGCGCTTGCCGTCTGGCGAGAATGCAACAGACAAGACCGGATCCTGATGTCCCTCCAGAGGTGCTTGCAGCGGCTCTCCCATCTCGGCATCCCACAATCGGATCGTCTTGTACTCCAACCCCGACATGATGCGCTTGCCATCTGCTGAAAATGCAACACACTCCACAGAACCAGAATGACCATGTAGCTCTCCCTGCACCACCGACCACGTAGCATTGTGGTCCGAAATTATCTTTGCAGAACGACAAAACTTGTCCATAAACCTTGTTGAAATACCTGAACTCTTGGGTGAAAATAGTAGTGCAGACAGGTACAGATGAGGCGTGCTGTATGAAATCATCCCACTGAATAGACGAAGAAACCTTTGTGCATCTGCTGCATCATCCACGATTCCTTTATATGCTTTGTGGGGCTACGACACCGTGACTTTAGAAAACATATCACACACAGAACAACTTGTTGACATACTATGGTCCACTGAATCAGAGACGACAGTGAACTAGCACATGTATTGATCGACTTGAGGAGGCTGAGCGCTTCAAACCAGAACAACAATTCCTTGTCACTCAATAATTCACCAGCCGCGTTTGCAAGAGACGCCTTGAATGGCGCATGACAGACGTGGGCTGTCCAAAATCGACACGAATATGCCAGCTCGGGGGAGATGTATTTCTTGATACGGTCTTCAATATCGGGGACTTTGTAATTCAGAAGATAGGAAGATGGCAGTCTGCAGATGTTGAATTACAACTCATCCTTCATCAATCCGAGGCAGGAGAAGGCGAGGTTGTACTTAACAGAGGATACATCAATGAAGTACTCGCCGCTGAGATCATGGTCTGTCAGAAACTTGGGAAAGGATGCATGAAGGGTGCGGATAGGGACAGAGGAATCAGTGATCCCACTGAGCAAAGCCCCCATTGGGCCTACGATAGAGTGGATATCGAGTCCCTGATCGTCATGGAAATGGCGCCTCATAGACTGCAACGAGGTAAGAGAGAGCGGCTCCAAGGTTCCAAGTATCTGTGTCATCACCGACTTGAAGTGATCGATACGAATCTCGCGTTGAGGCTGCTGTGGCGGGAATATTGTTCCCAGAGTGAATTTGTACATGTCGTCAAGCAGCAGAATGTTTCTACTGCAGTCGACGACTGCTCTGAAACGTTCCTCTGCAGTCAAGCCTACTCCCGTGTCGTTCTCCCCATTCACATATGCACAGGCCAACTGCGCCCACTCGAACAGACCGCCACATTTGCGAGCAATAGGGCTAGTGAAGTCCCAAACTTGGGCAGTCCCCAGCTCTGCCTCTGATAGCTGATTGGAGACGTAGTGAAGAATATCGTTTTCCGTTGAAAGAATGGCTTCCATAGACTCCTGTCGAACATGGGTGACACCCTTGAACGCATTGCCAATGTCTGATAACGGTCATGACGTAAGAACAATCCGAAAGTGGGGAGGAAGACTCGATATGTTGCCATCAGCACTAGCCCCCTTCCCAGTCAGAATTTGAAGGAGATGACACCGGGACTCCACGACGCCGCTCTCATCCAAAGCATTGATGACAATCACAATGGGACCTGCCATTGCCTCCGACATTGCCTTAGCAGGCTTCACAATGAATTCCTCCCACTGCTGCAGAATATCTGAGGTGTTCCTGAGTGGCGTGTTGTGATGAATGACAGTAGCTAGCGCCTTCCGTAACTGCGGGTCACAATTGGCAAGGTCTTGTGCAATGGTCGTGAAGATCTTCTTATGGCGTTCTGCTGCGTCATTGCGGTCAAAAGAAAAGAAAGATCCGAGGCGTCCAAGCCTTCTGAAGAGGTCAGCAATAGTGTGAGCAATGGTAGATTTCCCAGATCCGGCAGTTCCGTGAAGCCAGTATACATGCGTGTCCTCGTCGCCGTTGTTAATCCAGTCCATGATGTCACCTAGAATTCCACGATGAGTCCCTTCCAAACAAAGCTTTTGGGTATTGAGGCCCGCACCAGCAGCATACGGCATACTATTGAGGTCAAAATCTTCCGCTGTAACATGCAAGGGTCAGGACAGCACCGCCAGGATGATTTGAAATAGGATTCATGCAGTGCCTCAAGACGATCCCAAATCAGATGCACAATCACCAATGTATCTCCGACCGCCCTGTCGCGGAACTCCTGCAAAAGTTTGTCGAAATTGTTGTTAAAATCCTTCACGCGGCCGTCGGTGTCGGAAACCAAGTTCTTTATTAACCTCGTCCCTTGAAAACGCGTGATCTTCCAAACGACAGTGTTATGAGTAAAATCTCGACCTACGGAATTTCTCGTTCTTTGTGTACTCTTGAATAAAATACGAACACTCCAAAGTTTGGCGGGCTATGCGCCCAATGACTGTCTTCATGGACTTGATATCCCGCACGGACTTCTCCACGATGATTGTGTATACTTCGTTCATCTTCAAAAGGAGGGAGCCAATGGACTCGTCAAGATTCTTCTGATTGATAATTGTCTATTAAACATCAGTTATATCGTGTCATTGTATGACAGATCGAATCCCGACCTTGGGCACAACAGAGAGGATCTTCCAAGCTGCTTGCGCATAAGGGTGGACCTAGAAATAAATGCATTCATAGTCGCGATCAAACGACATGAATGGTGCCCACCGAGGCGATCACATCAATAACGTCATTGAATTTGGAAAGTGTCTCGAGGAACAGAGACAGTCGATCAACACGAGGATCGTGGATTAATGCAACGGCAGCGGATGCAGCTTCGCGGACCTTATCCACAGCTGCGAACTCTGTGGTGGCTGATGCAATGCTTTGCGAGGACAGTGTCAAGGCGCTCATATTGGAGACAGTAGTACTTGTGGCTACGAAAGTGGGCTCTGAAATATCAAGTTGACCAGCATCATGGCATGAGCGATTTTCCATTGCATTGCCATCATTGAGGCTATTAATAACAGGGGAGGCATCACCGGTCGGAGGTGCGGTAATCTCGGATAGGAAAGAAGCAAGGTTCTTCTGTCTACGTCAAAACTTCTCTTCAGGCCTGACGGGGGAGCATACCTTGTGGTCAAACGAGATTTTAACGGTGTGATCTTGGGTTTGAAAAGTGTATGGCACTGGTGAAGTCGACCGGCATCAGATATTGCTCTCAAGATCAACGACGTTGTCACCTGTAGGATCGCGATGTGCCATTTCATAGAATGGTAGAATCCATTCCCTCACAAGCTTGAGGGCATTTTTCCTTAAGATAACATCTCTCCGACGGGGCTTGAGGAGTTGGAGGCAGGCTTGTGACTGTGCATCCATACTATGAGAGGTCAGATTCATTACTAGAAAATAAGGGGAAAGATGGACATTGATCCATCTTCTAAGACCCATCTCAGGGTAGTATCTGTCCATTTGAAACGCTTTTGGATTGGCACATTCGTTGTCGTAGTATTCAATTGTAATACAGGCGAAATAGTAATAGGCTTTGCAAATGCAACAACGATCTCTGTATACTGTGAGCAGTGGGATCTCGAATTGCAAAATTATTTGTACCTCTTATCTGGACGGCATCAGGTCTGTCGTAGTACCAATCCAGTTAGAAAGTGGTTAAGGCGACTGACAGTCTCAGACTCACATCAGACGAAAAAAATCTGAATGTGGGCCAACGGCTCTCGCAGCGCTCATACTCGAAACGCGCGATACGACGGAGCACTGTGATGGATTGTAAGGCACTTGAGGTGCTCAACTGTCATCCTTATTTGTTGACACGTGTAGTAATAGTACACGGTGGCGCTTGGAGTTGGATTCCTCTTGGACTCCTCTTGATCTCTCATGTCGACCTCGCGCTCCGAAGCTTTGCCGAAGACGCCAGCCAGGTACCCTGGAACACTAAGTCGAGACGATAGAAACACACCTGTGGCTCCCATCATCTGCTGGCAATTGGCAGTAAGTTGCGGTTGTGAGACTGAGAGACAATAGTTAATGTTAACGGCGTTGCAGAGGTCACATGTGGTGCAGCCTTTCTCTCATCCACCACTCCGTGCTGACTTGGGATCTTGTCAAGCAAAGGCGGAGGTTGTCGTCGGCCGTGATAAAATGCACGGTGGATAATACCCGTAAGTGCCAATTTCCTAGTCTCCTTCTTGAATGATGATTATGGATGTCAGTCCACATACTCCCACCCGTGAGCCGTGGACACCCCAGGTTTCGCTACAATGCACCACATCCTTACGGAACCTGTAAGTATTGAACATTGAACTTTCCATTCAAGCTGATTCTCATGGCTCTTTTCTGCAGATGCTTGCCTACATTTCTCCAAAACAACATCATGATTCCCCCATGCATGATCCCATATGTCCTCACGTCGACCGCTGTACGGTCTCCTAAACTTCTCCACCTCTCCATCAATCTAGTCACTCCAGCGCTCCTCCTGCTTCCAATCCCGCCAGACCCAGCGTCGGTCAGATTGTCATAGGCTGTCCAGCAAACCAAGGCAACGCTGTCATCCCACCTCCATCGCAGCCACCACTGTATCATTATTATGCACTGCCATTGATGACACACTTCCCCTCAACGCGGTGAGAGACTCTAGACCTCCACAGTCTCAAACCCTGCTGGAGAGCATATCCATCCTCACCTTCACGAACTTGCTATACACCTTGGACGATGACCATGGGCCGTCGCATCCTTTCATTCAGTCCATTTGCGCCCATCATCCTGGGTGCTCCTGTCAATTCCCGGGATCGGGAGAGATTTACTCTCACTCAACCATGAATGCTGGATCCCCGATGAACGACAGCAGACGGCTTTTGTCAGCTTTTGTCTCAAGTCTTTCTCTTCATAGCACACGAAGGTTGCTACAATCCCCTAGACTTGTCTGCTCGCATCGGAAAGGAGACCTCAACCTATGTTGGTAAGGTTCGGGAGAGTCGGTATCTGCTGGCTGCGTTTTTGTAAGTTATCCAATGCTTTTAACATAGTCCACATCTCACGTCAACTCCCACTAGAATTGAATTTTTTTCATGCAGATTAAATAAATGTTCATGGAATCCTGCGGTGTTGGATGTCGTGATTTACGCATTTTTGGTGAATGTTATTGAGACGCGAATCGGGAGACGTTGGGGATAGTGAAGGAAAGGGCGGCGATGAAGGCGTATCGACGAAGAAATGGTTTGTAGAGTATTACTATGAGGGTGTGATGCGGTTTGTCACAGAGTAAACAGTTTCTTGTTTTTCTACCAGCACCATGTCCATCCGGTATCTGTCTGCCAGACTCACTCAGCAAGTGAGCGCTCTGCTGCTAGGAGGATTTTCGCACCTGTAACATGGTCCAAACTACACCCAGATCGACGAAGAGCTCATGGGCCCAGTCGGGTTCAGCCTCGACCAGGCGGGTTTCATATAGGATGAAACCAAGACGCTGAAATGTGACTCTTTGATGTGCATAGCTCATGGAACTCGCTGGGCTGGCGTGCGCCCAGGCCCTGGCAAGAGTGTATGATAAAGAAAGATACCCCCGCGTCCTCGTGTGTTGTGGTCCAGGTAACCAAGGTATGAACGGGGAGAGAGGGTCTCACAAGCATCTTGCTCACCTAAATTCAATTTTTTTGACAGGTGGCGATGGGCTCGTTGCTGCTCAACATCTAGGTCCGTATAACCCCAGCTCCATTTTTCCAATTCTTGAACGTGCATATAGGCATGTTCGGGTATCAGCCAACCATCTACATGCCCAAGGTATGACCCCTCCAACCAAGTCTGCCAGTTTCAACACGAATCCATTGTTTAGCCTGGCTACAAAGACCACTACAAAGTAAGTAACAGCCCACCGGTCTCTCCCTAATCCCTCGTTCATGTTTTCCAGCGGCTCCTCACGCAATGCACCACCATGAACATCCCCACCCTCCCACCCTCCCCCTCAATCGACCCCCCTGCGCCAAGCCCTCGGCTCCACTGACCTCATCCTTGACGCCATATTCGGGTTCTCCTTCCACCCCCCCGTGCGCGCCCCTTTTGACATCGCTCTCCCGCTGATCACAAAATCGGGAAAACCGATCGTGTCCAGGTGGGACGTCGAGAAGGGCAAGGTGAGAGGGAAGGGAGGAGGACTCGATCTGGATGTGTTGGTCAGTTTGACGGCGCCAAAGGAGGGCATGAGGGGTTTCCGGGGTAGGCACTTTTTAGGGGGGAGGTTTGTGCCCAAGTAGGTTTCTTTTATTTTGGTTTGAGTGGGGGCTGATTCGTGTAGGGTGATCGAAGAAAAGTATCAACTCAATATCCCGCCGTACCCTGATGTCAAACAGATCGTTGAGCTTTTGTAAGACACATAGTGTACAGATAGTCTTTTGAAACTATTTTGTGTCTCCTTTTTTTAAATGCCTCTTCTCCCATGCCCTGAACGCGTCACCCAACTCCTTCAAGGAAAGCTCGCCTCTGTTGTACCTCCTGTTCCATTCCTTCATATATTTGAACCACGCCTCATTGTTCTCCTTGGTGTCGACGAACCCGTTGAGTTCCTCCGGATCCTGTTCAATCGCCAACCCCAATTGTTAACTCCATGGCAAGACAGTTGTGCATCATCCATTTTATCCCGAGATCCTTCTCCACCGAGCGACACTTTCTCCCCGCGATGGTCTCCATATAACCAAGTATGATATCAACCTCTTTCTGAGCCAACGAATCTTCCCACTTGGCCTTGTGCAGAGCATTCGCGACACGATGGAGCGGTTCGTGCCTCAGAAAAGAAAACTGCTTCTGGACATACTGCACACTCAGGACATTCTTGACCTGGATTCAGTCGCGGAAGTAGGCGGGCACGTACGGCGATGGCAAGTCGGTGCCGCGGAGACTGGCAAAAGCCTTCTGGTAGGGGTCTGTGTGGACCATGATGCACAGGTTGAAAGTAAACATGCCGCAGTCGAGAACAAACTCTTCGCTGCGCATGGTGGTGAAGTAGAGCCAGTAGTGGTCTGTGGGGTCTTGGCCAGATTCAAAAGTGGAGGCAGAGGAAGAGGGGGAGAGGGTGAGGTAGGCGAGGGTGTCTTGGCATTTGACTTCGGCACGGCCTTTGGCGATGCCAAAATCGGAGATGGGGGAGGAGTGGAATTGGAGGCGGGTGCGGCGTTGGTTGGGGGTGGTAGAAGAGGAGGGGACGAAGGTGGTGGTGTACATTTCGGAAAGAAGGGCCAGCAAGGAAGGGGTAGAACATTGTCAGGTTGATTTGGTCAGTTTTGCCTGGATTTGGGGTAAGTTGACTGGGAATAGATGTGGAGATGAGAGTACCACAATCGGGCTTGTGCTTCAGCCAATGCTCTCTCTGGCATTCGGGCAAGCAGTAGATTTGGGTGAGACTTTGAGTGTCAAAGCAGACTCACCTCTCCGCAAGACAAGCATAGTTGTGACGTCGTTTTGGCACATACAGTGTATTTGTCGAGCTTCAGACTTTTCCGCATGGTGCAAACCTCCACTTGCGTGGTTGATCAGATTGCAGGTTGTATGTTCTCTCATGGGGTTGCCGAGTGACTGCCGAGAGCTACCCCTACGTACCTAAGAGTCAGTTCTGGTAGTCATATGTGTGTAATCACACCCCACTTGCATCAACTCCACCCCTTCTGGCCCACCAATCGACTCTATGCATAACGAACATCATAATATATACACTGCCAGTGCGTCTCTTTCTTCATCTCTCCAAAAGAGCCTCTGACATGCAATTATTATTCTTAGCCCCAATACTCCGATCTTTTAACCGTGTAAGTGTACCCTTTCCACCGGCCAACCGTCTTCTCTTTGACCCCAGAAAACATAGATTTCAACAATTCCTCGCATCCATCCTGGCATGCAGGATGATCCTCAATCTGCGAGCGTTCGCTCACGGCCATCTGAGTGAAGCGTCTTCCTCTGTCTGCTTCACGACGAGACAGAAGTCTGTGCATTTGGAGACACAGATGTTTAGTCTTGATGATGATATGGTGGATTGAGACGACACTTGACCACGACTCGGCGGACATGCTGATTGACAAGTGGCTTGAGCACCGCAGCAACAGGCACAATGCGCACCACGACTGGTTCCGCAACATCAGGGAGAGGAAACACAATGTGAATGCAGGTGCGACTGCAACTGTGAATGTGGCTGCAAATGGGAGGGATGGGACTTTGGGGAAACAGGTTATAGCATGGAACAAGGGCGAGTTTATGCCGGAGAACGTGTTTTGCAGGACGGTGGATACCGGACGGCTGATTCCGCTGGATAGGACGTGGACGACGCATGTGTATCACCATCAGTTGATGCAGGAGAGGAAGTTGTCCATGATGCCTGTTGTGTTTATGATGGTCCGTTCCATTCTATTTGCGTTTCATCATCTTTTTCCTCCCTTATTTTTTTCTGGCATTTTTCACGCTATCCCTTTGGTTTACTTGGTCTTTTCTTCATCATTTTTCTTTATTGCTTGATCATCAGACAGAGTTTGAACTGATAACCATCTTCTAAACTCCCATTTTATACAGTTGCCAGAGCTGATGCTCTTGAGAGGGATGCATGATTCGGGATGCGATGAGGTGCACATCATCGTGACGGACTTGAAAAGACAGGAGATGGATGATGTCACCAAGTACTTCAAGCTCGTGTGCAGCCATTTGTTTGGGCGCCCATGTAAACCAAGCATGGAGCGAAGTATACTACACGAACGTGCGTCTCCTTTCTTTGCATCACAGCGGCTGTCATGACTACTTAAACGCGGCGATACGATGCAGATATGTGCCTGAGCCACACGCTCCTGCATCAACGCCGAACGCCGTGTTTTCCACAAATCGATCTCACCCTCCGTGCCATCCTGTACGAAAAGTGACCTCGGTTTCTGGTGCTCTTCTGGCATCAGACGACGTCGTACTCGCAAATATTTTTCACGCACCCGTCGTACGTCCCTGACCAGGATATCTTTTACGATTATCCAAATCCATGCTGCACAGACGATTGTGAGATGATACGGTTCCCACGGCGGGGGGTGGAGACGGCTTCAGTGTTGAAGATGAAGATGCGGCAGAGACAGATGTGCAATTGGATTCAAGTTGATTGTGATGTGTCATTTTCGGAAGAGGGTCAGGGGGCAGCAGCAGTAGGGCTCAGAAATAAGTGTGGATTTGGTGGGGGAGGGGAGGGTTGCGGGGCAGACATGTAGTAAGTGTAAGTTGGTGAAATATTGTTCGCCAGAGCATCAGAGGAGGGATTGGGAGGAGCATAGGCGGGTCTCTGTGAAGCCGTCTGCTTGAAGGGAGTTGGTGATTCACGTCTGGACTCTTCTACAATGTCTTTTTCCTTTTCTTCGTTCACTTTCACGTTTCATCCTCATGTACGTTACATTATTACTTATGGGTGTATTCATTTGATATGCGCAGCCACAGCCGTGATTGACATGGAGGATCGGCCGCAGCAGGTGTGTACCTCGGTTCAACACATTATAAGTCCAACTTGTAACAGAATTTTCTGCAAAACAGCATGACAGACTGCAAGATAACCCTCTACGGATTTCCCAAATCCAATGACGCGCCATCCCCATCTGGCTTTTGTCAGAAGCAGGAGATGTTCCTGCGCACTTCAAACTTGACAAGTTACACCCACGTCGAGACTTGGCCCGACAGAGTGCCAAAGAAGAAACTGCCGTATATCGACCTTGTTACTCTGCCAGGCCCTGATGGGATGACAGCAACAACCACGGCGATCGCTGATTCACAGCTGATCATGCAGAGCCTCATCGCATCTGGCCTCTGTCCTAACCTCGACGCACCGCTCACCGCGCTCGAGCGCGCTGACTCGCGCGCATGGATCACATACACTGAGGAACTGATGTACTCCGCGCTGGTGACGACGCGGTGGTACTGGGGGTGCGACGACAACTACGCTTCGAACCTCGTGGGGATGATGCAGGTGCCGGCGATGGTGCAGCCTGTGGTGGGGTGGTTGTTGAGGAGGAGGATCAGCGGGACAATGTGGACAATGGGGGTGGCAGGGCATACGCCGGAGGAGGTGGATGGGATTCTGAGGAAATGGTTGGATGTGGTGGAGGTGACGCTTGGTGTGGAAGGGAGGAAGGGGTGGTGGTTTGGGAGAGAGGAGCCGACGCTGGTGGATGTTGTGGTTTATGCATTTTTGGTGAATATTATTGGGACGGGCGAGGGGAATCGGGAGGCATTGGGGATAGTGAAGGAGAGGGCAGCGATGAGGGTGTATGTGGACAGGGTGACAAGAAAGTGGTTCCCAGAGTACGAGTCATCGGGGAATTTGGATGGTTAGGTTAATGCTAGATAAGGTCTTAAAAGATGTAAAATATCTCGAATATTCATCATTCTTATATACAGACCGAGAATGTAATATAAGCCACCGTAGTGTTGGTGAAATTCACATGGTCACCCACACTTGTGGGATTCCCAACAATTGACCTGTATAGGTGGAGAATGGACAGTTGTACAAGGATGCGACTGTAACGAATAATAATGATGTCTTCTTGGAACTCAAAACCAGAATGATAAAAGCTGCCCAGATGTCTCAATATTTATAAGGTAATGTAGAGTTTGTGGAATCTGGCCAGTCTGATATTTCGTGATCACGGAGAATCTGGCTGCTTGAACCCGATTAGAACAGACAAGAATGATACTATCTTGTGACTGAAACACAGAGTGATGAAAGGGGCCAGGATGTCCCAACATTTATAAGATAATGTAGAGTTTGTGGAATCTGGCCAGTTAGATAGTTCGCAATCACCGGGAATCTGGCTGTTTGGACGTGACAACAATCTGCAATAATTGTGAGTGTAGATAATTACTAAAAGGCGGTGGTAGGTATGGTGAAATCATACCAGCGAGATGGTTCACGATCATTGGGTACCTGACAGCTTGTGTTATGGAACAGCCTCTTGTCTCTTATCTTATCTTATCAACCATGCCTCTCCTATCTTATCAAATGAACTATCCAACACTTCAGTTTGGATGTTATGGAACAGCTCTTTATTTATTCTTTTACA
>Ga0307516_10008538_pt1 | contig 11569 bp, 9 predicted proteins | sample 19_EM_MG_FD_203310 | JGI IMG/M metagenome (GOLD analysis project Ga0307516, IMG submission 203310) | Populus trichocarpa ectomycorrhiza microbial communities from riparian zone in the Pacific Northwest, United States - 19_EM | ecosystem: Host-associated > Plants > Roots > Unclassified | place...
TGCACGTCGGAGACAAGATCCGGATTGTCATTCGCCCCATGCGCGACGGCACGAACGGCGGGCTGTTCGTCTCGGCAGCCCGTGAGGATGGTCAGCAGATCGGCGCACCCGGCGACGGCACCGGATTTCGATCCGAGGCCAGCGCGAAATTACGATCCGAGGTCCGCTGAATTGGCCGGCTCAATCATGTGGTTTTGCAGGATGCTAAGACAGGCGCTGGTGATCACAGTGCTGATCGCCGGTGCTGCAGGTGCCTTTGCTGGGCAGAATTCCGCAGCCCGGGTACGCACCTTCGCTGCTCTGCCCAATTGGTCCGGCATCTGGCAGAGCGCCGCGTGGCCGCTCGACGTTTCGGGTCGTCCCCCCGGCGGCGAGGCGCAGCTCAGGGAATTGTTGCAGCTCATTCGGATACCGCCTTACAACGCCGAGTGGGCGGCGAGGTATGAGGCCGGCATGAAGGACGCCGCGGCAATTGCTGAGCGAAATGCGACTTTCAAGGTGTGCTCTCGAAGCTTTCCCGCTCTGATGGAGGGCCCGCTGATGTTCCAGGTGGCGGTGCTGCCGGAGGAGACGCTGCTGTTCTTTGAAAACGGGCAGGCACGCCATGTCTACACCGACGGTCGCGGGCATCCGTCGGGCGATGATCTGTGGCCGACACGACTGGGGGATTCCATTGGCCACTGGGCCGGAGACACACTTCTCGTGGACACAATTGCTCGAAGCTCGTCGGAACCGATTACCCCGCGCGCGTGGTTCTCGATGCTGAGCGAAAGCGCACATTTCACCGAGCGCATACGGCTGGTCGACGCCAATGATCTCGAGGATCAGCTCACGATTCAGGATCCGATCGCCCTTGCCGCGCCCTGGCGCATGACGCTCAGATTCAAGCGAGTGACGGAATTGAATCGCTTGGTTGAGTACAATTGCACCGAGAATGACCGCAATCCGGTTGTGGAGGGGAAAATAACCATCACCACGCCTTGAGCGTTCGACCCTGGGCCCAGGCTCCGATCGCGCCGCCGGTGTGCGACAGTGCATGCATCGCCGCGCGGAGGTCCCAACCGCCGGTTGGTCTCGAAATGCTTCATGGGTTATTCTGGATCGAAGGGGAGGCAGATCGGGCAGATGGGCGAAACAAAAACCAAGGGCGCGATCCGGGTCGGCATCGGCGGTTGGACCTACGAGCCGTGGCGGGGAACCTTTTATCCCGAAAAATTACCGCAGAAGCGTGAGCTCGAATATGCCAGCCGTCAGCTCACCTCGATCGAGATCAACGGCACCTTCTACGGCTCCCAGAAGCCGGAGACCTTTGCCAAATGGCGTGACGAAACGCCGGATGGCTTCGTCTTCTCCTTGAAGGCGCCGCGCTTCGCCACGAATCGAGACGTTCTCGGGGAGGCGGGCCGTACCATCGCGCGGTTCTTCGCGAGCGGCGTCATGGAATTGAAGGACAAACTCGGTCCGATCAATTGGCAACTCCTGCCCACCAAGGAATTCGATCCGGCCGACTTCGAGTCGTTTCTGAAGCTTCTGCCGAAGGAAGTAGATGGGCGCGCACTACGTCACGTCGTCGAGGTTCGACACGACACCTTCCGTTCCCCCGAATTTCTCGCGCTGGCGCGCCGGCACGGCGTTGCGGTCGCGATCGCCGCGCACTCCTCGTACCCGCAAATCGCGGATCCGACCGCGCCTTTCGTCTACGCCCGCATCATGGGAACGCGCGAGACGGCGGAGTTTGGCTACTCCGACGCTGCGCTCGATCGCTGGGCCGCGCGAGCGCGAGCCTGGGCCTCCGGTGAGGCGGTGGATGGGCTCGACTGCGTCGAACCCCGAACGGCGGACGGCAAGACGCGCGACGTTTATATTTATGTCATCAGCGGCTATAAGGTGCGCAATCCGGCCGCGGCGATGGCCCTGCTCAGGCGCCTCGGCTGACATGCGCAGCTCCCGGGGCTAATTCCGCACCAGCAGCCGGAGTAGCCGCGCACGCTTACCGGGACTTACCCTACATCCCGCCCCTTACCGATGTGAGCTGCCGCACAGACGTCACGGTTCACATCGGGGAATATGTTGCAAGCGACGTGTCCTGCGGCGGGGAGAGCGTGGCTCACCCGCCACGTTGACTAAGACACAGACTGCTTACCGGCCGGGCGTGAGATGGGCTGCCCCGTGCACGACTGGTTTCACATCCTGAAGCTCCTTTCATGCAATTGAAAAGTCGAATTGGATTGATGGTCATGGGGTGCGCCGTAGCCTTGAGCAGCACGGCGGTCAGGGCCGACGTCGTTGCGGTGGTCTCTTCCAAGAGTTCGATAACGACGCTGACCAAGAACCAGGTCATCGATATTTTCTTGGGCCGGAGAATCCGTTTCCCCGACGGGAACCCTGCGGTGCCGATCGACCAGGCCGAGGGATCGGCCACGCGCAACGAGTTCTACGAGCGGTTCGCCAACATGTCTCCGGCGCTTCTCAAGGCCTTCTGGTCGAAGATCATCTTCACCGGCAGGGGGCTGCCGCCGCAGTCGGTGGCCAACAGCATGGAGGCAAAGAAATTCGTGATGGCGAACCTCAACACCATCGGCTACATCGACCGGAGCATGGTCGACAGTGACGTCAAGGTAGTGCTCGCACCGTGAACGCTTTTTCCTACAGATTGACCCTCACCGCACTGTTGGCGGCGCTGTGCGTCGCCAACGCTCGCGCCGAAGACCCGAAGTCCGGCACCTCCATGTTCTCGTTCAGCGGCTTCGGCACGCTGGGAGTGGTCCATTCCAGTGAGAAAAATGCCGATTTCACCTCATCCGTCTTCAAACCCGATGGGGCAGGCTACAGCGAAAGTTGGAGCCCGGGCGTCGACAGCCGCATTGGCGCGCAGCTCACCGCAAGGTTCTCGAGGCAATTTTCCGCCTTGGTGCAAGTCGTCGCGGAGCAACGCTATGACGACACCTACAAACCGAGCGTCGAGTGGGCGAATATCAAGTATCAGTTCACACCGGATTTGAGCGCTCGCATCGGCCGGATCGTGCTGCCCGTTTACATGGTTTCGGATTTTCGCAAGGTAGGCTATGCCAACCCTTGGGTGCGGCCGCCGACAGAGGTGTACGGCACCAATCCGGTCACCAATATCGACGGCACGGACCTGAGCTATCGTCTGCATCTCGGCGAAATCACCACGACCCTCCATGGGACCTACGGCAGAGACTACACATCCGACTACCCACATGGCGTGAGCTCGAAGGCGAGGGACGTGTGGGGCATTGTCGACACGACCGAATACGGTGCCGCGTCGTTCTATGTCAGTTACCTGCAGTCCCATATCAGCCTACGGCCGCCCATCGCGCTCTTCGACGCCTTCAGGCAATTCGGGCCTCAGGGAATTGCGATCGCGGATAACTACGAGTTGATCGACAAGACCGTGCGAGTCGTGACGTTGGGCGCGAGTTACGATCCGGGCAATTGGTTCTCAATGGCGGAATGGACACACAGCAAATATCACTCCTTTCTCGGCAAGAGCACGGGATGGTATGTCAGCGGCGGGTACCGGATTGGCAGGTTCACGCCGTACATTACCGATGCTCAGGTGACGAACGCGATCACCTCGGATCCCGGGTTGACGCTATCGACCTTGCCTCCCTACCTGGCGGTGCCCGCCGCGGCGCTCAATGCGGGTCTCAATCAGGTCCTCGCCAGAAATCCCGTTCAGAGAACGATTTCCGCGGGCTTGCGCTGGGACTTCACGAAGAACTTCGACTTCAAGTTGCAATGCGACCACACGCGCCTCGGTCCGGGCTCGCCCGGCACGCTGATCAACGTTCAGCCGGGTTTCAGGTCGGGCGGTACCCTCAATCTATTCAGCGCCACGGTTGATTTCGTGTTCTGAGGAAATCGAACGCGGTCTCGAGTTGCACCCGGGCCCATGTGTCACCGCGTCACGGCGACCTCTTCGCCAGCGCCGCGCGCGAGCCGACATATGTGATGTTCGCGGTTTGCGCATGCAGCAGCTCGGTAAACTGCTGTGTCGACACCGGTCGATTGAAATAGAAGCCCTGAAGCTCGTCGCAGGCATGTTCGCGCAGGAATTCCGCCTGCGCCTCGTTTTCCACCCCTTGTGCGACGACCGTCAGGCTCAGAGTCTTTCCCATCGCGATGATGGCCTTCGCCAAGGAGCTGTCCGCGGGAAGAGTTGCCACGTCACGGATGAACGAGCGGTCGATCTTGATGGTATCGAGAGGGAATCGCTGCAGTGTGGCCAGCGAGGAGTAGCCCGCCCCAAAATCGTCAATGGCAATCCTGACGCCCATACCCTTGAGTCCGGTCAGTATCCGAAGGGTGTTATCGACATCGTGGATCAGCAGGCTCTCGTGTAATTCGATTTCCAACAGATGAGCATCCATGCCGGTTGCCTCGAGTATCGACGCGATGTCGGAAAGCAGGTGTTCATCGTGAAACTGCCGCACCGTCAGGTTGACGGCAATATTCAAGCGAGGCAGTCCCTGTTTCTGCCATTGCACGTTCTGCAGGCACGCCGTCTTGAGCACCCACTTGCCGATCGGCACGATCAGGCCCGTCTCTTCCGCGACCGGAATGAACTGCATCGGTGCCACCACCCCCAAGTCCGGATGCTGCCAGCGCAGCAGCGCTTCCATGCCGGATATCCGACCACTGGTAATATCGCGCTTGGCCTGATAGTGGAGCTGAAATTCACCGCGCTCGAGCGCATGCCTCAGGCTCGACTCCAGCGTGAGCCGTTCGAGTGAGTTGGCATTCAGCTTCTCGGAGTAGAATTGGAAGCTGTTCTTCCCGTCTTCCTTCGCCTGATACATCGCGATATCGGCATTTTTCGTCAGCGTCTGCTCATCCAGTCCGTCGCGCGGATAGGTGCTGATGCCGATGCTCGCAGTCACACGAAATTCCTGGCCCAGCAGCAGGTAGGGCTTGCCGACGGCGGTGACGATTTTCTGGGCCACCGACGCCGCGTATTCCAATTCTCCCAGCTCGGTCAACATCACCACGAACTCGTCGCCCCCCAGACGCGCGACGATATCGCTATCCCGCAGAGAGTCCCTGAGCCGGGTCGCGACTTGTTTCAGCAATTCGTCGCCGGCTTCGTGTCCCAGGGTGTCGTTGATCTGCTTGAATCGATCCAGATCGATGAATGCCACCGCTAATTGTTTGCCGTGACGCTGCGCTTGGCTGATGGCTTGACTCAGCAGTTTGTTGAACAGGCTGCGATTCGGCAGGGCCGTGAGTCCGTCATGATAGGCGAGATACTCGATGCGCTGCGCATGGGCCAGCCTGGCCTCGCTCTCGCGCCGCCGGCCGCGTGCAAGCTGCCAACTCATGCGGCCCAATGCGCTCGTGAGCAGCACCAGCAAACCGCTGCCGACGGCGGCCCGCCACAGGTAGGCTTGCGCATTGTGGTGCGCGGATGCCAGCTGTTCGCTTTCGGACAATCCGACGATCACCGCAAGCGGGAAATCGAATAGTTGCTTTGCGCCGGTGTAGCGCCGCACTCCGTCCCAGCCATTGACCGAAAGAGACACGGTGGTGTCGGCCTGGTCCGCGCCGGGCACCGCGCCCGAATAAGCGACCGCGTCCCCGGCCGTCACCGTATCTCCGGTGCGTCTTACCTTGAATACGCCGTCCGTTCCCAGCAATCCGAGAACTCCGTTTTTGCCCAGTTTCGCAGGCTCATAACCGCTGACGAAGTAGGCGGCATCGACAGCGACCACGACGGCGCCGGCGAACGCGCCATCGGCCGAGTTTATCCTGCGCGCGAACTGCAGATTCCACTCTCCGGAGAGCGGGTCCTTTTGTGGTTTGGAAACCCAAAGCACGTCGCTGCTGCGCAGTACCGCAACATATCCCGGGCCGCCTGGCGACGAGACTGCGGCCGGGTGGGTGCTGACCGCAACCGTGCCGTCGCTGTTGACGACGCTGACGACGAACAGCAACTCCGGCGGCAGCAATTTTCTGGCCTTCAATTCCGGGAGGGCCGCAGCGGCTCCGCGGGTTTCGTATACATACTTGACGAACCGCAGGGTCCGATCGATATCGCCCAGTGCGCGTACGACTTGCGCCTCGTAAGTGTCGACCAACTCCCTGCTCGACGCGACCGAAGCAACTTCGGCGCCGGCCCGCTCCACTTTGATGAGGTTGAACGTAGCGCTCCAGATCACGCCGAAAACCAGTACCGTGAGCGCCGGGAACAGAATATGCGGCTCGGAAAATCTGGTGAGCCACGCACGTATTCCGGCGGGAGCATGGCCTCCCACGTCGTGGCGCCCCGCATCGTCCAAGGGAATCTTCAAGGGGTGCCCTCCAGCTTAGATCATTGCCTGGCCACTGCGTACGCGCCAGGCGCACCGTTCCAGGCAAAACGATCCGGATGAATCAGATGGGCCAGCAATTCCACGCCTTCGACGAGGCGCGGGCCGGGCCGGGCAAAATAGGCATCTCCATCGACCGCGTAGACTCTGCCTTCCTTGACGGCCGGCAGGCCGCTCCACCCCGGCCTCGATCCCAGCAGCGCCGCTTGTTCCAACGCCTTGGGGGTCTTGAGGCCGCAGGGGGCCACGAGAATGACTTCCGGCAGGCACTCGAGCACCTGTTCCCAGGGAATTCTCACCGAATCGGCGCCGTCCCGCGAGTTCAGGTCTTCGGCTCCCGCCCAGTCGAGCATCTGTGGAATCCAATGTCCTGCGCTATAGATGGGATCCACCCATTCTAGAAAGGATACCCTGACCTTCTTGAGCGTCTTGGTTATGGCTGAAATTTGACGCACTCGGGAGCCGGCATTTTCCGCCCACTCCGCAGCCCTGGTTTCCGTCCCGGTCTCCTTGCCGAGGGCACGAACAGCTTCAACGACCTCATCAAAGGTGCGCGGGGTCTGCCAGACGACCTTCGGAGGATCGCTCATCGATTTCAGGACTTGAGAAACCTCATTGCCGGAGGGGCCACACACCTGGCAGAGATTTTGGGTCACGAGGAGGTTCGGGGCTGCCGCGCGAAGCTTCGCTTCGTCCACCCTGTACAAGCTCTTTCCCGATGCCAGTTGCTTGCTCACCGCGACGTCGATCTGCGCCATCGTCATCCGGCCCAGATCGAGCGCACAATCCACGATGATGGGTTTATCCCTGACCTCCTCGGGATGGTCGCATTCGTGGCTGCGGCCCACGAGATCATCCGCCAGACCCAGAAGATAGATCATCTCGGTCGCAGCCGGGAGGAAAGAGACGATTCTTAGCGCACTCATATTGCTACGATAATGGAGCACGCAGGTCTTGTGTCAACTCTCCCCCTACCGAAAAATCGGAAGCGCCGTGATGTCATCCGACGGGACCGGTTCGAGTGGCAACCCCGCCTTCTTCCAAGCCCGCAGACCGCCCCTGATGACGGCGATTCGTATCTGACCTTCCTCCAGTCTTTCCCCAAGTTCCCGAGCCACCCGGGTGCTGGTCGCTTCACGCGCGCAGGTACAGTACAGGTAGACCTGCGCTCCGTCCGGAATCTCATCGTCGAACCGATGCAGCGCATTGGGATCCAGTCTTTTCGATCCCCTGATGCGCATCGCTCTGGCGTCGAAGTAGCCGTGGCTTCGAGCGTCGTAGACGACGCACGATCCAAGCGCCATTTCGCGCGCCACTTCGGAAGGAACCGCCAACGGAACGGCGCGCAGAGAACGCGATTTGATCCACAGCCAAACCTGGAAACCCACATATCCGATTACCAGCGCCGTCACGGCCCACGCCATGACCCGGCCGAACGCTTGGTAGCCTCGCGTGACTGCCGCGAGCGCGTCGCTGAAAATGAAGCCGACCCAAAAATACACTCCGATGTAAAGCGCCGCACCAGCCAGGTCCAACCGGAGGAACGGCACAAAGCGCATGTTCATGCTTCCCGCGAGCGGCGGCGCCATGGTGTTGATGCCGGGAATGAACTTCGCAACCACGAGCAACGCCCGACCGCGGCGGTAGAAAGAATCCGCTGAACGAAGAATGCACGATTCCGGATTCAGCGAGATCCGGCACAGAATGCCGAGCAGCCACCATCCGGTGTAGCGGCCGAGCAGGAACATCAGCGTGTCGCCCGCAAACATTGCCAGCAGGGCTCCGCCCAGCGCATAAGACGCTCGCAGGGAACCCGCCGCTGACGCCGCACCCGCGATCAGCAGGGCAAGCGCCGCAGGCACGGGCAGTCCGACGGCTTCCAGAAAAACAGCAGCGCACAGAATCGAGTAACCGTGTTGCGCCAGTCCGGACATCCAGGATTCCATGTCGGTCAGTTTACGCTACCATTGACCGCATGACGGTCCCGCGCAAACTCCCCCCGATTCGACGCCGGCCGGCTTCAGGCAAGCTGTCGATGGACGCTCGCTACACCGCCGCCGTGATTCCAACCGCGATCCTGGCCGTTTTAGCACAGGTCGCCGGCGAGGAGGGCGTGGAAGTCGACCCGTGGCTGGCCGGCTTGGGGATCACCCGCGCGCAGATCGATGATGCCGAAATACGCGTCTCGTACCGGCAAGCGAGCGTGATCATCAAGCGCGCGCTGCGGGCGATTCCCTGCGGCGATATCGGTCTCAAGGTCGGTACGCATCAATCGATCGGCTCGTTCGGGATCATGGGTCTGGCCATGATGACGGCGCGTACATTCGGCGAGGCGATTGCGATCGGTGTCGAGAATGCGGCGCTCAGCGGTGCACTGATGGATGTGGAACTGGAAGCCTCGGGCTCCGGCAACGTTGCACTGGTCGCGCGGCCGTGCTTCGCCGATCCGGAAATTCTGGTTTTCCTGTGTGAGGAATTGTTCGCCAGCTCGCTGATCCTGGCGCGCACCCTGGTCGGCGCGACATTCAAACCCGTGCGGCTGGAACTCACCTATCCGGCGCCGCGCTATGCGGCGCAGTATCGATCGCTGTTCGGCTGCGCGCTGCACTTCAGTGCGAGCCGCAATCGCGTCGTCATCGAGCGGCGTTGGCTCGAAATGAAACTGCCGACGCACCATCCGATCAGCGCACAGCAGGCACTCGCCATCTGCCGCGATCAGGCCGCGCAGGTCAAGCGGCAGAGCGAGATTGTCGCTTCGGTCGAACGCATCATGCGTCGACGCCTCGCCGAACATCCGACCCTGGCCGAGCTCGCGCACAGCTTGAACCTCGGCGAGCGCACCCTGCGCCGCCATCTTGCCGCTGCGGGCCGCGTCTATCGGGAAATTCACGATCAATTGCGCACCGAGCGCGCGCTCGAGTTGCTGAGTGCGGGTGCACTCAGCATCGCCGCCATCGGCAGCGAGGTGGGTTTTTCCGACGCGCGGGAATTCCGCCGTGCCTTCAAGCGCTGGACCGGCGCGTCGCCCACGGCGATGCGGCACGCGCAAGATCCCTGAACGCAGGTACCAGCCGAGGTGCGCGCGCCGTGGTACGACCGGCCAGCGCCATTTGGCCGATTTGCCCCCCATAGCATGCCACTGCGGCCCTCTTTGCCGCAACTCGTTTCCGGGCAAATTAGGGGCGTTGCCAACATCGAGGGGAATGGTCATACGTCAAGCCGCTATCATCATTCTGTGCGCGCTCGCCGCCGGTTGCGGCGAAAGCGCGAACCCGCAGAGGGGTCTGTCCTCGGACGACCTTGGGTTCCAAAAAGCGCTGCAGGAGCGATTCCTCGACGCCAAACCCGGCACCGTGATCGAGATTCCCGCAGGCAAGCATGCGCTCGATCGCGTGCTAACCCTGCGCGCGAGCGGGGTGACGATTCGCGGCGCCGGTTCGGACAAAAGCATACTTTCATTCAAGAACGAGATCTCCGGCCCGGAAGGCATCCTGGTATATGCCGACGATTTCACCATCGAACACCTTGCCATTGAGGACAGCAAGGGCGATGGCCTGAAGATCAACGGGGGCGAAAACATCACGATCCGCGATGTGCGGGTGGAATGGACCGGCGGTCCGAAGACTACCAACGGCGCCTACGGCATCTATCCGGTGAAGTCCAAAAACGTGTTGATCGAGGATTCCGCCTCGTTCGGTGCTTCCGACGCGGGAATTTACGTCGGCCAGTCGCAAAACGTGATCGTGCGGCGCAATCGTGCCGAGAGGAACGTCGCCGGGATCGAGATCGAGAACACGATCGGCGCCGACGTGTACGAGAACACTGCGACCGGCAACACCGGCGGCATTCTGGTCTTCAACATGCCGAATCTCTCGCAGCCGGGCCGATCCACGCGGGTGTTCAAGAACAGGTCGACGGAAAACAATCTCGGCAACTTTGCCGCCAAAGGCGCTGCGGTGGCAAGCGTGCCGGCAGGCTCGGGCGTCGTGGTCAACTCCAACCCAAAGGTGGAGATCTTCGATAACGACATCGCCGACAACAACACTGCGAATCTCATCATCTCGAGTTACTACTCGACCAACTACTACAACCGCCCCGGCGTCGATCCCAACTACGACCCTTATCCTCGGGCCATTTATGTCTACGGCAACCGCTTCCGTGGCGGAGGCGATTCGCCCGACGGCATGGAGTTGAAGGCGCTCAAGGTGACGATGTTCGGCCTGAATGGCCGCTTCCCCGATGTCCTCTGGGACGGTTACCAAGACCCGAAGTCCCTGGTCGGCGGCGTGCCCCCGGCTGAAGAGCGGATCTGCGTTCAGAACGGCAGCGCCGAGGTACTCAACGCCGATGGGCCGAACAAGTTCAGTCATCCCAAATTGGACACGAGCTCTTTCAAATGCGAGCTTCCCAAGCTTGCCGCGGTCGAGTTGCCGCGCGGTTGAGGTGTCTCGCGGCGCCGTCGATTCTCCTGGGGTTGATCGCCGCGCTCGCGCTCGGTGCCTGTTCGCGGCAGTCGCGGCCTGCGCATTTCTTTGCCGAGGGTCGACCTCCGAAGCTCAGCGATTGGCAAATGGTCTATGCCGACGCCGGCAAGCTCGCGCTCAATACGGGTGTCGTCCCCTATGACCTCAATACACCGCTGTTCAGCGACTACGCGCACAAGCTGCGCACGATTTGGATGCCGGCGGGAACGGCCGCCGTATACGATGCAAATGCGACCTTCGATTTCCCGGTTGGCACCGTCATCACCAAGACCTTCTACTATCCGCGGCCAGCGGGCGCTGCTCGAGACTCGAAATCAGTTGCGCGCACCTACGATCAGTCGGCGGACTTAATTCGCCAGGCGAGCGGCGCCGAGGGCTTGAATCTTGCCAACGTGCATTTGATCGAAACGCGGATTCTGGTGCGTCGCGAGCATGGCTGGGAGGCGTTGCCCTACGTATGGAACGCCGCGCAGTCCGAGGCCGAACTCGCCCGCACCGGCGATGCCATGCAACTCGAACTCGTCGCCGACGACGGCGCACGCGAAGCTTTCACCTATGTGGTGCCGAATGAAAATCAATGCGCGGGCTGTCATGTCGTGGATCTCAAGACCAAGGCGATCGCACCGATCGGGCCCAAGGCCCGGCACCTCAATCGAGACTATCACTATGCGGCCGGCGCCGAGAATCAGCTCGCCCATTGGACGACGCTCGGTTATCTCACGGGGGCGCCGCAGAGCACGGCCGCGCCGAAGAATG
>Ga0307516_10008539_pt1 | contig 11568 bp, 10 predicted proteins | sample 19_EM_MG_FD_203310 | JGI IMG/M metagenome (GOLD analysis project Ga0307516, IMG submission 203310) | Populus trichocarpa ectomycorrhiza microbial communities from riparian zone in the Pacific Northwest, United States - 19_EM | ecosystem: Host-associated > Plants > Roots > Unclassified | place...
GACGCAGCAGGGCCCGTCCGAAGGCCCGCAGCCGGTCCGCGGGCGGCGCGCCCGGCCCGAGCGGGGCCGGGCCGCTGAGGAAGGCGGCCTGGAACTTCCTCTCGGAGTGGTCGAGCAGCGCCGTCAGCAGGCCCGTGCGGTCACCGAACCGGCGGAAGACAGTGCCTTTGCCGACGTGTGCCGCGGCTGCCACCGCCTCCATCGTCACCCCGGCCGCCCCGTGCTCCGCCACCAGTCGTGCGGCGGCCTCCAGCAGCCTGGCCCGGTTGCGGGCGGCGTCGGCACGCAGACACGGCTCGTCCTCGGCGCCGCCGAGCTGAAGCAACTCGGGCGCGGCGAGGACCGGCGGCTGCGACTCGGCGAACGGGGGCGGGAAAACGGACATGACGTCAGCGTAGAGCATCGGGAAGAAAACTGGACCTCGGTCCGCTTAGAGTGCTACAACATTAAACGGACCTCGGTCCGGATCGTAACGGCAGTGTTTCATTCCCTGGGAGTTTCGTATGTCTGTTCGCATCCTCGCGCTCGTCGGCAGCCTTCGCGCCGGTTCGCACAACCGCCAGCTCGCCGAGGCGGCCGTCAAGCTCGCTCCCGAGGGCACCGACGTGGTGCTGTTCGAGGGCCTGGCCGACATCCCCTTCTACAACGAGGACATCGACGTCGAGGGCAGCGTGTCGGCCTCCGCCGCCAAGCTGCGTGAGGCCGCTCAGGCCGCCGACGCCTTCCTGCTGTTCTCGCCCGAGTACAACGGCACCATCCCGGCCGTTCTGAAGAACGCCATCGACTGGCTGTCCCGTCCGTACGGTGCCAGTGGCTTCGGCGGCAAGCCGGTCGTCGTGGTCGGCACCGCATTTGGGCAGTTCGGCGGCGTCTGGGCGCAGGACGAGGCCCGCAAGTCCGTGGGCATCGCCGGCGGCAAGGTGATCGAGGACATCAAGCTCTCCATCCCCGGCTCCGTGACCCGCTTCGCCGACACCCACCCGGCCGACGACGCCGAGGTCGCCGAGCAGCTGACCGAGGTCGTCGCCCGTCTGCACGCCCAGGCCGGCGAGGCCGCTGCCGCCTGACCCGTGCGCCGAGGTCCCGGGAGGGGGCCGGAGTTCGTGAGACGCGGCAGATCCGCGACGTTCCACGAACTCCGGCCCCCTTCGCATCCCCCGGGCCGCGACGGTCAGCAGCCAGACGGTGAGCAGGTCATGGCGAGGCCTGGCCGGAGATCGGGAGGTGGCCGCCGCAAGACTGCGGTCACCGGGACCAGTCACCGGAACTCGCACCGCGCCTGCTACTTGCAGGCGCGCTATAGCCGCACTCGCCGGATTTTTCATTGATGACCTACCCTGGAGGATGAGTCACCTCAGGACGGAGGAGCAGGAGCCATGACCGCGACAGACCCCGCACTCACCGCCCTCGCGCAGGGCTGGTGCGCGCTCTCCGTGCTGCACGGCCGGATCGAGGCCCACATCGAGCGGGCCCTGCAGGCCAAACACGACCTGAGTGTGCGCGAGTACTCCCTGCTCGACGTGCTCAGTCGTCAGCACGACGGGACGGGCGGCCATCTGCAGATGAAGCAGGTCGCCGACGCGGTCGTATTGAGCCAGAGTGCCACCACCCGCCTGGTGACCCGGCTGGAGGACCGCGGACTGCTCTCCCGATACCTGTGCCTCACCGACCGCCGCGGCATCTACACGAACGTCACCGAGGCGGGTCTCAAGCTGCTCGCAGACGCGCGCCCCACGAACGAGTCCGCACTGCGCGAGGCCCTGGACCAGGCCGAGCAGAAGCCCGAACTGGCCCCGCTCGTCCGGGCCTTGGAGATGCTCGGCGCGCCGGCCTGAGACCGACGGAACGTCGACGCTCCCCCAGCGCCGCCGCTCCCCCGGCCTCGCCGTCCACCGGACTCGGCGTCCACCGTCCCTCGCCGTCCACCGTCCCTCGGCGTGCGCCGAGCCGCGCCGTTCGAGCGACCGTCAGCGTTCGCCGACGGTCAGCACCAGCTTCCCGCGCGTGTGGCCCTCGCGGCTGAGGCGCCAGGCCTCCGCGGCCTCGGCGAGCGGCAGTGCCCGCTCGACGGTCACGGAGAGCTTGCCCTGGTCGGCCAGTTCCGCGAGCGCCGTCAGGCCGGCCGAGTCGGGCCTTACCCAGACGTAGTGACCGTCGGCCTCGGCCGCGGCCGCCTCGACGACCGACGCGAGGCGCTCGGGGCTCTTCAGCACCTGCCGTGAGACCTCCACCGCGTCCCCGCCCACGAAGTCGAGGGCCACGTCCACACCGTCCGGGGCAAGCCCACGGATCCGGTCGACGAGTCCGTCGCCGTAGGTCACGGGCTCCGCGCCCAGGCCGCGTACGAAGCCGTGGTTGCGCTCGCTCGCGGTGCCGATGACCCTGGCACCGAGGGCGGCGGCGATCTGGACGGCGCACATACCGACTCCGCCGGCCGCGGCGTGGACCAGGACGGTGTCACCGGCGCCGACCCCGACCCGCTTGATCGACTGATAGGCGGTGAGCCCCGCCAGCGGGAGCCCCGCGGCCTCCTCCCAGCTGAGGGAGGCCGGCTTGCGGGCGAGCATCCGTACCTGGGCGGCGGCGAACTCGGCGTAGGAGCCGAGCTGCACCCAGTCCTTGCGGATGTAGCCGTACACCTCGTCGCCTGGCGTGAACTCCTCGACGTCCAGTCCGACCTGTTCGACGACTCCGGCCACGTCCCAGCCGGGAATCACCGGGAAGCGCACCTCCATGATGGGGTCGAGGTAACCGGCTCCCACTTTCCAGTCCACCGGATTCACTCCGGCTGCCTTCACGCGGATGAGCACCTCGCCGGGGGCCACCTTGGGCTCCGGGTGGTCGACCAGCTCCAGGTCCTGACCGTATTTCTGCAGTGCGATGGCCTTCATGCTCACCATGTAAACACAGTACAAATGGGCCCCATGAGCCTCCCGCAGCGTCCTCTGTCCGGGATCACGGTGGTCAGCCTGGAGCAGGCCGTCGCCGCCCCCTTCGCCACCCGCCAGCTCGCCGATCTCGGCGCCCGGGTGATCAAGGTGGAGCGGCCCGGTGACGGCGACTTCGCCCGCCGCTACGACACGACCGTCCACGGACAGTCCAGCTATTTCGTCTGGCTCAACCGGTCCAAGGAGTCCCTCACCCTTGACCTCAAAGACCCCCGGGGCTGCGAGATCCTGCACCAACTCCTGGACGGCGCCGACGTGTTCGTACAGAACCTGGCCCCGGGAGCCGCCGACCGCCTCGGGCTCGGCGCCGGCGCGCTCGGCGAGCACCACCCCCGGCTGATCCCGTGCACGATCTCCGGATACGGCACCTCCGGGCCCTGGGCCGACCGCAAGGCGTACGACCTGCTGGTGCAGTGCCAGACCGGCCTGGTGTCCCTCACCGGGACCGCCGAGGAGACCGCCCGGACGGGGATCTCCGTCGCCGACATCGCCGCCGGGATGTACGCCTACAGCGGCGTCCTCACCGCCCTGTACACACGCGCCACCACCGGCACCGCGCATCCGGTGGAGGTGTCCCTGTTCGAGGCGCTGGCGGAGTGGATGAGCCAGCCCGCCTACTACACCCTGTACGGCGGCACCCAGCCCCCGCGCCTGGGCACCCAACACGCGACCATCGCGCCCTACGGCGCTTTCACGGCCGCCGACGGCAACGACGTGCTGTTCTCCATCCAGAACGAGCGTGAGTGGATCGCTCTGTGCACGCGCTTCCTCGGTCGGCCCGAGCTGGCGGAGGACCCGCGCTTCGCCACCGGTTCCGACCGGGTCGCCCATCGCGAGGAGCTCAACGGCATCGTCGCCGAGCGCGTCGCCCGCTCCGACGCCCAGCGGATCCTTGCGGAGCTCGAGGGCATCGGCATCGCGTGCGCCGGCGTCAACGACGTGGCCGCGTTCCTGGACCACCCGGTCCTGGCCGGTCGTGACCGCTGGCGCGAGGTGGGCGTACCCGGCGGCGAACGGGTACGGGCGCTGCTGCCGCCGGCCGACCTGGCGGGTCTGCCGGCGCGCATGGACTCCGTACCGGCGGTGGGCGAGCACACCGAGGCGATCCTGGCGGAACTCGGCCACGGGCACGACGACATCGAGGCACTGCGCGCCGACGCGGTGATCTGAACGCCTCCCGCGGCCGACGCGGTCAGCCGGCCATGTCCTGCGGGACCGCCAGGTCGTCGTGCGCGAACAGCCGGGTCAGGGCCGCCGGTGCCTCGGCGACGCAGGCCTCGGCCACCCGGTCCACGAGTTCGTCGTACTCGGCTCCCATGGCCTGCCCGCCATGGAACGCGCGACCCGGAATCCCACGTCGTCGACCCGGAACGTCGGGTGACTGCGGCGGCGCACCGAGGCCCGGCAGCTCCAGTGTTCGTCGAACCAGCCGCCGCCGCGCAGCACCCGGTAACTGCCGTAGACCTCGGGGTCGTAGAGGTCCCAGCACCACTCCCAGACGTCGCCGAGCATGTCGTACAGGCCCCAGGGGTTGGGCCGTTTGCCGCCGACCTCGTGGATCCGTTCGTCCGCGTTACCGCGGTGCCAGGCGATCTCGTCGAGGGGGCCGTAGCGCGGTCCGGTCGTGTCGGCGCGGCAGGCGTGCTCCCACTCCGCCTCGGTCGGCAGCCGGTATCCGTCGGCGTCCGGGTCCCACTCGGCGTCCTCACCGTCGGCGGAGACGCGGTAGGCCGACGACAGTCCGGCGCGCTCGGACAGGGCGTTGCAGAACCGGATCGCGTCGCACCAGGAGACGCCCTCGACGGGCAGCCGGTCCCCCCGCGCTGTGCTCGGACGGCCGCCGGTCACCCGGGCGTACTGCTCCTGGGTGACCGGGTGTGCCGCCAGCCGGAAGGACGTGAGCGGCACGTCCCAGCGTCGCTCGGTGCGCCGGTCGGACAGTGTGACCCGGCCGGCCGGGACGGCGATCATCTCGTCTTCCATGCCCGGATGATCCCACCAAGCGGCGTACGCCTACGGGAGTTCGTCCGTGAGCACCTTGACGTCCCAGGGGTCGAGCGGGACCTGCCGCGGGTACTCCGTGTCCGAGAGCACATCCCGTACGGCCGTCGGTACGGGCACGGACGCCGGCTGCCACGACCAGTTGTGCAGGAAGCGCACGCGGCGGCCGTCGCGGGCGGTGGCCGAGGCCGAGGTGACGCTCGGGTGGGACGGTCGCCACGGGTCGGCGGGGGCCGCCCACTCGAACAGGGCGCGGGCGAAGGCGGCGTCGGGGACGGTACCGACGTAGGTGATCCGTCCGCTGCCGTGGCGGTGCGTGGTGGCGGCGGGCCAGCGGCCGAAGTGCGGGTGCCGGTAGGTCGCCAACTGCTCGGCGCCCTGCGGTCGGAGACCGTCGGCCCAGTGCAGGGCCCGCGCCTCCGGCGGCAGGGGCAGGGTGGTGGTGCCGGTCACCGGGAGCGCCTCGGCCAGATTGCTGAACTCGTCGTACGTCACCCCGGCCGCCTCGGCCAAGCGCGCGGGCTGGACGTCGGTGCGCGCCCTGGCCTCGGTGTCGCCGTAGGCGGTACGCGGGCCGAGCACGAGGTGGCCGCCCGCCTCGGCGTACGCCCTGAGCCGGTCGAGGGTGTCGTCGTCGGCCGCGTAGAACGCGGGGACGACGAGCACCGAGGGCAGTTCCCCGTCGGCGAGCCGGCCGGGGTGCAGGACGCGGGCCTGAAGGCCGGCGTCGAATGCGCCCCGGTAGAAGGCGTCGAAGATCCTCTCGTACGACCGCCCGTCCGGGCCCCCGTCGGCGGTGGCCAGCGGTGGCTGCGCCTGGAGCGCCCACTTGCTGGGAGTGTCGTACAGGAAGGCCACGTCGGCGTCCGGGGTGAGCGCCGCCACCAGGTCGCCCGCCTTCTCCAACTCGGCGCCCAGCGCCGCGAGTTCACGGTAGACGCGGCCGGGCCGGCCGTTGTGGGGCAGGATTCCGCCCCAGTAGGTCTCGGTGCCGAAGTGCAGGGTGTGCCAGTGCCAGTACTCGATCATCGAGGCGCCCCGGGAGACGAGCGCCCAGGCGGCCTGCCGCCACTGGCCGTCGTAGGCCGGACGGTTGTTCCAGGGGTAGCTGATGGCCTGGGCGTTGGTCTCCGTGACCAGGAAGGGTTCCTGGCGGGAGGCGTACATGCGGTCGGCGCTGCGGTACAGCGCCCAGGTCCCGTTGGTCGTCCAGTCCTGGCCCGCGCCGCCCCCGTCGGGCAGTTCGAGGGCGTCCTGCATCGTGTAGTACGGGTTGCCCGCGGTGACATCGAGTCGTTCGGTCAGCTTGTCGTCCTCGACGGCCGGGCGGTCGTAGGAGATGCAGGTGGTGACGAACTGGCCGGGGCGGGTGTACTCGCGCACGATGTCGGCCTGCCAGGCGATGAACTCGGTGACGAGTTTCGCCTGGAAGCGCCGCCAGGCCAGGTCGTACTGCGGCTGGGCGTTGCCGTCCGGGGTCCACAGATCGGCCCAGGTGGACAGACGGTGCGACCAGTAGACCAGGCCCCATTCGCGGTTCAGGGTCTCCACATCCCCGTAGCGCGCCCGGAGTTCGTCGATGAAGCGCTGGAACACGCCGTGATTGTGCAGGAGATGCAGGCCCGGTTCGTTGTCGACCTGGAAGCCGATCACGGCGGGGTGGTCGGCGTACCGGGCGACGATCTTCCGGATGATCCGCTCGGCGTGGAAGCGGAACGCCGGGTGCGTGAGGTCGACCTCCTGACGGCCGCCCCAGCCGATGCGCTCACCCGTGCGTCCCTCCCCCGCGATCTCCGGGTACTGCCGGGCCAGCCAGGGCGGCACGGCGTAGGTCGGGGTCCCGAGGACCACCGAGATGCCCCGCTCGTGCGCGCCGTCCAGGACCGGCTGCAGCCAGTCGAGGTCGAAGCGGCCGTTCTCCGGCTCCCAGGTCGACCACACGGACTCGCCGACCCGGATCACCGTGAAGCGGGCCTCGGCCATCAGATCGAGGTCGTCCTTCAGCCGCTCGTACGGCTGGTACTCGTAGTAGTAGGCGGCGCCGAACAGGACCCGGCGGGGAAGCTCGAACATTCTTCTCCAATACGGTGGGTGAGGGGGCACGGTCGGGTCAGCCCTTGACGGCGCCCGTGGACAGGCCTTCCAGGAGCTGCTTGCGCAGGACGACGAAGAGGGCGACGGCGGGCAGCACGGCCAGTACGGCGCCGGCCAGGACCAGGTCGTACTGCCGCTGCTCCGACACGAACAGGGTCTGCAGACCGAGCGGCAGGGTGTACTGGGAGCTGTCGGTGACCAGCACCAGCGGCCACAGGAAGCTGTTGTAGCTCTGCAGGAAGGTCCACACGGCGAGCGCGCCGAGCGAGGGCCGCAGCAGCGGCAGCACGATCCGGCGGAAGATGCCGAACTCGCCCGCCCCGTCGATGCGGGCGGCTTCGAGCACCGAGTCGGGGATCGACTGCACGATGTACTGCTGCATCATGAAGATCCCGAACGCGGGTGCCACCCAGGGCACGATCAGCGCGAACCACGGACTGCCGAGGCCGGTCTTCACCAGCATCACGAACAGCGGCACCAGGATCACCGCGAACGGGATGGACAGCGAGCTGAACATCACGTTGAACAGCAGCGCCCTGCCCGCGAAACGGAACTTGGCGAAGCCGTAGCCGGCCAGGGCGCACACGAACACCGACACGACCGTGGCGACGACCGCCACCACCGTGCTCATCAGGAACCAGCGCATGAAGGGCTGATCGGCGAGGAGAGAGCGGTAGTTGTCGAGGGTGAACGGGTCGGGGAACAGGTCGGGCGGGTAGCCGAAGATGTCGCCGCGCGGCTTGAACGAACCACTCAGGGCCCACAACAGCGGGGCGAGGAAAGCCAGGAGCAGCAGGCTGAGGGTGATGTGGAGCAGGGCGCGCCCGCTCCTGGTGCCGGTGGTGTTCATGCGGCGGCCCTCCCGATGCCGAGGACACGGTTGAAGAGCTGGCTGAGCCCGAAGACAAGGACGAACAGCACGACGGCCGCGGCGGCCGCGTATCCGAACTGCTGACGCTCGAAGGCGGCCCGGTAGATGAACATCGACACCGACAGCGTCGACTCCGCCGGCCCGCCGCCGGTCAGCAGATACGGCTCCTCGAAGATCTGCGCCGCGCCGATGAAAGAGGTGACGACGACGAAGGCCGTCACCGGTTTCAGCGCCGACAGGGTGACGGTGCTGAAGGTGCGCAGGCGTCCGGCGCCGTCGAGGGCGGCGGACTCGTACAACTCCCTTGGCACCGCCTGGAGTCCGGCGAGGAAGAAGATGGTGAGGTAGCCGGTCCAGCGCCACAGCATCACCAGACCGATGCTCACCTTGGCCAGCTCCGGGTCGCCGAGCCAGTCGACACCGCCGGTGCCGAACAGGGCGCGCAACACGGAGTTCAGCAGACCGAACTGCCGGTCGAAGAACAGGCCGAAGACGAGCGCGACAAGGATCGGGGAAACGACGATCGGCACGAAGTAGGCGGTCCGCCACAGGTCACGGGCGCGCAGCCCACGGGTGTTGAGTGCCTGGGCGATCAGCAGGGCGAGCGGGACGATCACGCAGACCGCGACCAGCACGAAGACGGCCGTGTTGCCAAGGGCCCGGTGGAAGCTGATGTCGGTGGCGAGGAGCCGGTAGTTGCGCAGGCCGACCCAGCGCGGGGTGCCGAGACCGACCCACTCGGTCAGGCTCAGCCACAGCGAGACGCCGACGGGGACCAGCATGAACAGGACGTAGAGGACGTAGAAGGGCGAGATGAAGAGGTAGGGAGCCCAGGTCCGCTTCGGGCGGGCCGGGGGCGCGGTGCCGTCGGGTTCACGCGCGGCGCGTGCCGTGCGGCCGACTCCCCTTCCGGTGAGGGCGGTGGTCATGGTGGTCTGTCCTCCTAGCGTCCCGCCTGGTCGCGGAAGTCGGCCGCGGTCTGTTTCAACGCCTGACGTGGTGTCAGGTCGCCGTGGTAGGCGCGCAGTAGGTTGCCGGCGAGCACATCGAAGAGGATCGGCTGGTCGGGGCTCTGGTGGACGGCGGGCACGTCCGGGAGCAGGGTGCGGTAGAGGCTGAAGAGACGTTGGCCACCGCAGAACTCGTCGCGTACGGCGTTGAGTCGGGGGTCCTCGAAGACGGATCGGCGGGTGGGGAGGTAGCCGGTCTCGGTGAAGCGGCGGACCTGGCCGTCGTGGGTGAGCCAGGTGGCGAGGAGGAACTCGGTGGCGGCGCGGGTGTTGGCCTTGTCCGTCAGGACGCCGAAGCCGGTGCCGCCCAGGGTGGCAGTCGTGCTGCCGTCGTCGGTGAACCGGGGCAGTGCCCTGATCCGCCATCTCCCCTTCTGTTCGGGCACGTTGGGCATCAGCCCGTAGTTCTTGTACCAGACGGCCATGGGCAGGCCGATGACCTTGCCCTGCTTGAGCGCGGTCTGCATGGATGCCCCGTAGTAGTCGGAGATGTCGACGACGAAGCCGGTGCGCAGCCCGTCGCACAGGAAGCGCAGCACCTCCTCGGCCTCGGGCGAGTCGAGGACCAGGTTCTGGTCGGCGTCGAAGAAGGCGCCACCGCGCTGGTAGAGCAGCATCTGGAAGGAGCCGACGACCTGGCCTACGTCGCTCCCGGCGGTGCTGACGACACACAGGGAGGCCCCGTGGTCCCGGTGCGTGCGGGCACCGAGTTCCGTGAACTCCTCCCATGTCGGGGTGTCCTTCGGGACGCCGTACTTGGTGAAGAGGTCGTCGCGGTAGTAGTAGACGACCATCGGGGTGTCGGAGTCGAAGGCGTAGACCCTGCCGTCCTGGCTGTACGGGGCGGTGCGGGCCGGGAGAAGGTCCTCCTCGAGGCCGGGGACGGCGGCGATGTCGGCGGTGAAGTCGTGCAGCAGACGCGGGGCGATGTCGCCGCGCAGCATGCGGGGGAAGCTGCCGATCTCGAAGCCGATGGTGTCGGGGGTGCCGCGTCCGGCGACGGCCTGCGCGAGCAGCTTGGTGACGAGGTCGGCGGCTCCGGCACGGGTGACGTCCAGGTGGTAGCGGAAGTCGGTGGCCCGGTCCGCGGCCGGTATGCCCTGGGTGAAGAAGGCCTGGTAACCGGGGTCGTGGGTCCACAGGGACAGCGTCACGTCTCCGGCGGTGCGGGCCGTGGTGCTCTCGCCTCCGCAGGCGGCCAGTGCGCCGGCCGCGCCGAGACCGAGGGCGCCGCGCAGCAGGGTGCGCCGGGGTACGACGGGTGCGGGTGGGGGTGGGAGTTGGGGAATGGGCGGGTACACACGTGACTCCTCACGTGGTGCGGCTACAGGGGAGCGCGGGCGTGGCCGTCCCGGGCCACGAACGCGGGCAGGGGTACCGGCGCGATCAGTCGACGGGTGCCGGACCGCTGGAGGCCCGTACGGCCAACTCGACGGCGTGAGCCGTGCGGTGGGCCGGGCGGGGGCTGCCCTCGATCAGTGCGATCAGCACGTCGACGGCTTGGCCCGCGAGCGCGGCCGTGTCGTGCCGGACGGTGGTCAGGGGCGGTGACAGATAGGGGGCGGCGGGGATGTCGTCGTAGCCCACGATGCTCACGTCGCCGGGGACGGACCGGCCGGCCTCGGCGAACGCGCGCAGGGCGCCGATGGCCATGTCGTCGTTGGCGGCGAACACGGCGGTGACGTCGCAGAGCTGGGCGAGTTGTTGTCCGGCGGCGTGTCCGGACGCCGGGCTCCAGTCGCCCGCGGTGGGCAGTGGTGGTTCGGGGGCGGCCGCGGCGGCGAGCGCCTCGCGCCAGCCGCGCAGCCGGTCGCGGGCGGCCCACCAGTCCTGTGGGCCGGGGAGGTGCCAGACCGTGCGGTGGCCCAGTGAGAGCAGGTGTTCGGTGGCCAGCCGGGCCGCGGCGACCCCGTCGTCGCGGACCACCGTGCAGGCTCCCTCGGCGAGTCGGACACCCTCGCCGAGGCTGACCACCGGCACGTCCGTACGGAGCCGGAGCCGGGTGCCGTCGTCGATCGGCTCGGACAGGACGATCCCGTCCACGCCCTGCTCCAGGAGTGCCTCCACGGCGACAGCGATCTTCCCCCCGATTCCGTCCGGGGGGACCCCCGTCCCGCCTCGCTCGTCCTCGAGGGTGCTGGCCAGGGCGAACGAGTACCCCGCCCGCTGCATCGCCCGCTCCAGGGCGATCAGCAGGGTGGAGGGGCCGTACAGCGCGGTGCCCAGCGAGACGACGCCGATCCGCCGGTAGCGGCCCAGGAGCAGGGCGCGGGCCGCGTTGTTCGGGCGGTAGTCCAGCTCGCGGATCACCCGGAGCACGCGGTCGCGCACCTCCGGGCTGACATACGGTTCGCCGTTGACTACCCGGGACACCGTCTTCTGCGAGACCCCGGCGGCCCGGGCGACCTCGGTCATGCCGGGCCCACGACGCCGCCGTGCGGTTCCGGTGGTCGCCATGTGCCCCTCCTCGCAGAGTTCCGCGCCGTGGACTACGTAGTCAGAACAGCCCGCACGGATACGCCGAGGCCGCGTGACTACGCAGTCAGACGGTGCCAGGAGGGTCAGGGTCGCGTCAATGGGCCGTACGTCGCCGAATGACCGCGCCCACAGGTGACCGGCCGGAGACGGCTCGGTCAGCCGTGGG
>Ga0307516_10008540_pt1 | contig 11567 bp, 7 predicted proteins | sample 19_EM_MG_FD_203310 | JGI IMG/M metagenome (GOLD analysis project Ga0307516, IMG submission 203310) | Populus trichocarpa ectomycorrhiza microbial communities from riparian zone in the Pacific Northwest, United States - 19_EM | ecosystem: Host-associated > Plants > Roots > Unclassified | place...
GCCAGCCGGCGCTCGATGTCGGCACAGGCCGCATCCCCGGGCGCCAGGCCGAAGCGGTGGCGGTAAGACTGGATCACCACCTCCACAAAATCGGGGTTGTCAAAAGCCGGTGCGCTGCGCTCGAAGGTGGCGTCGTCAAAGGCCCAGGTCGGCGACCACAGCGACCACAACAGCCGCACCAGGGCGCGCCGGTTCGTGGCCAGGCCGGCGCGGCCGCGCTCGCTGTGAAAGTAGTACTGGTACCAGAGGCTGTGTTCATTGGCCGGGGTGTCCGGCTCCATGGCCCGGGCGATGTTCTGGATGTTGTAGCTGTTGAAGGAGACCAGCCCCGCGCAGCGCTCGGGCCACAGCGCCGCCACCACACACGCGGCGCGGCCGCCCCAGTCATACCCGGCCAGCACGGCGCGCGGCACGGCCAGCGCATCCATCAGGGCCAGCAGGTCCGCGCCCAGTGCTGCCTGCTCGCCGGAGCGGGGTGTCGCATCGCTCAAAAAACGCGTGGGGCCGAAGCCGCGCAGGTAAGGCACGATGACGCGGCAGCCGGCGGCGGCCAGCAGGGGCGCGACCTCGGCGTAGGCGTGGATGTCGTAGGGAAAGCCGTGCATCAGGAACACCGGCGGGCCGTTGGCGGGCCCGCTGTCGCTGCAGGCGATGTTGAGTACGCCGGCGTGAATGTGCCGCAGGTGCTGAAATGTTGGGCTCGGCATGGTCGGTGTCCTCCGTCAGGCGCCGGCTGCCGCTGCGCGGCGGGACATGCGCCGCCAGTACCTGTCGCCCCGTGCTCGCCGGAACGCAAATCTTAACTGGCGCAAGCCCCTGTGGGTATCACAGAGCGGCGTGCTACCCCGGCGAGGCCTGCGTGGCGGCCGGGCCGGTGGCGATCAGAAGCGGGTGCGCAGCGTCACGCTCACGAAGCGGGGATCGCCATAGTTGGCGTAGTCCAGCGTGGCCCAGTAACGCTTGTTGGTGGCGTTGAACACGGCCACGTTCACACTGGTCTTGTCGTCAAAGCGCCAGCTGCCGTTCAGGTTGAGCAGGCCAAAGGGCCGCTGCGTCACGCTCGCCGGGCCGGACGGGCTGGGCACGTTGACCGCGTCCATGCGGCCCTGCCACAGGAGTTGCGCGCCCAGTTCCAGCGGTTGCAGCGCGCCCGAGAAGCGGTATTGCGTGCCGAGCTTGACCAGCCATTCAGGCAGGTTGGCGTAGGTCAGGTCGGCGGTGTTGCGCTGGGTTTTCACGCGCGTCACGCCGGCCGTGGCCTGCCAGCCCGGGGCCAGGCGCGTGGCCACGTCCAGCTCCCAGCCGAGGCTGCGTGTGCCGTCCACGCCGACATAGGCTGAACTGCCGTCCGGCAGGCTGCCCGTGGGCTGGGTGCTGTCGCGCACCCCGTAGTTGTTCTGCTGGACCTCGAACACCGCAAACGAGGCGCTGAGTTTTTTCTCGGCCCACTCGCCCTTGATACCGATCTCGTTGCTGACACCCTGCACCGGGTCCAGCGGGTTGTTGAAGCGGTCCTTGTAGTTCTGCGGGTTGAAGATGCCGGTGTGGCTGGCGTAGGCCGACAGGGACGGCGTGATGTCGTACACCAGGCCCAGGAAAGGCGAGACCTCGCGCGTGACCGCCTGGTGGGCGGTGGTGTTGACGAAAGAACCGTTCACGTTGTAGTTGTCGGTCTGGCGCTTCCAGTTGGTCAGGCGCACACCTGTCAGCACGGACAGCGGGTCGGCCAGGCGCCAGCGCGCCGACGCGTACACGCCGTCCTGCCGCGTGACCTGCTCGTTGAAGGCGCCGGTCCGGTTGTAGACCGGGACCGGGGCCGTGCCGTCCCAGGTGTAGACGTTGGGGATGGTGTAGCTGTAGTTGTTGGGCCCGGCGGTCACACTGGAGAAGGTGTCGTTGTGGGTGGTGGTGCGCAGGCTGCTGAAGCCCATCGTCACGTCATGCTGGCGCCCGCCCAGGGAGAACTTGCCGGTGAGGTAGGCGTCCAGCGTGTCCTGTGTCTCTGTGCCGCCGTTTAACCCGGCATACAAACGCACGCCGGCGCCGGTGGCACGGTTCACGAAAGGCGCGCTGGCCGTGGTCGCGCCGTAAGCATAGGGAGTGAGCCTGAAAGTTTTACCTTCGGTGTGGTTGTAGCTGGCCTTGATGGACCACTGGTCGTTGAGCTGGTGGTCCACCGTGGCGTAAAACGTGCCCGACTCGCGCGACCAGCGTGCCCAGTCCGGAGAAAAGTTGGTGGAGATCGGCAGATTGATATCAGTGCCGTCCGTGGCAAAACGCGGGATCGCGCCCCAGAGGCCGGCGGTCGGGTTGTTCTTCTGCCGCTGGTAACCCACCGACGCCACAGTGGCGCTGCCGAGGTCGGCCTCGACCACGGCGAGCAGGGCGTATTTGTCTTCCTCGTAGCGATCGCGGTAGCTGTCGCGCGCTTGCTGCGCCACCACCAGGCGGCTGCGCACGCTGCCGTCGGCGTTCAGCGGCACATTCAGGTCGAGTTCGGCGCGGCGGAAGCCCCAGCTGCCGGCCGTCAGCGCCACCGAGCCGCCGAAGCTGCGCTGCGGGCGCTTGCGGATCAGGTTGATGGTGGCCGAGGGCGTGCCCACGCCGGTCAGGATGCCGTTGGCGCCGCGCACGATGTCGACGCGCTCATACAGGGCGGTGTCGTATTCCTGGTTGGTGCTGCCGCTGTAGGTGGGCAGGCCGTCCACCTGGAAGTCGGTGATCTGGAAACCGCGCGAGTAATACAGCGGGCGCTGGGTGTCGAAAAAACTCACGTGGATGCCGGTGGTGCTGCGCAGCACGGCGTCCACGGTGGTGAGTGAGCGCTGTTCGATTTCTTCCCGTTCTATGGTGCTCAGCGACTGCGGCGTTTCGCGCGCGGTGAGCGGCAAACGCGTCGAGGTGCTCTCGCGGGTGCCGGTGATGGTGACGCTGTCGAGGGCCGTGGGCTCCTTGTCCTGGGCCCAGGTGGCGCAGCACAGGCAGGCGGCGGCGGCGACGGGAACCCATTTGGCTATGAAATTGGTAGCACTTGAAGCAATACGGACGGGGGCTGGCGACTGATTTGACATGATCTTCGGGTGGCAATAATCCGGAGAGCGCCAGCACGGCACAGCGTCGCAGTCACTCAAGGTGGCTGCGGCTGACCGTGAAAAAAGGGCGGCGGGCGCTGCTCCAGCGGTTGGGAGTTGGCTGCACCCGGGGCGAACGGCGCTTGTGCGAGCCAAGGCCGGTCCACAGTGTGTGGCTAGAGCCGTTAGTATATTCGGCAATGAGAAGTATTCGTATTTGTATCGCGGCACTGTTGCATTTGCGCAAATCCAGCCGCGCCAACGGGGCAGGAAGGCCACGTTCTTCGTGCGGGGAAGACCAGTCCCGCACAGGTGTCCTGCATAATCTTTTCACCTGCCGGCCGCGTGCCAAGCCGGCCAATTCACCGACCAGAAGGGGACGACGTGCACGCTTTTGCAGTTGATATGAGCGCCATTCCTTCACCGATCCGTCCGGTGATTGCCAATCGCCTGCTCGAGGAACGGCCTTCGCGCGCCCCGGATTACAAGGCCGAGGTCGAAGCGACCACCGAGGTCATCAAGGCCCTGCGGGAGACGCCCACCACCGTGCTGACCAAGCTCTCCGAAGCGGTGAGGCAACTCACCGACGCGGACTCTGCCGGCGTCAGCCTGTCCGGCCGCAACGAGGGCCAGCAGATTTTCCTGTGGCAGGCCGCCGTGGGCCTGTTCGAGAAATACCTGGGCAGCGTGGTGATCCACAAGGAAAGCCCCTGCGGCTGTGTCCTGGAAACCGACACCACCTTGTTGATGGTCGACCCCGGCACGGTGTACAAGACCGCCGCCCAGGTCGAGCCGCCCATTCGCGAAGCGCTGCTGGTGCCTTTTCATGTCGATGGGCGCGTGGTGGGCACGGTGTGGGTGATCTCCCAGTCGTCCAAAACTTTCGACGCCGAGGACGCCCGCCTGGTCACCAACATCTCCGAGCTGGCCGCGCTGGCCTACCAGACCCTGGTCAAGCTGGGCGATCTGGAGTTGCTGAGCAAGACCGTGCAACTGGTGGCCGACAGCCAGTTCATGGAACGCGGACAGCCGTTTCCACGCCAGGCGGCCTGAGGGAGTTTGCTGAGAGCGCTTCCTGCGGGTCTCTCAGTACCAGCCGGCGTTCTTCATCTCGTCGACCAGCGTTTTTGCGAACGAGTCGACAAAGGATTCAGGGTTCACGTAGTCCGAGCCGTTGGCGGCTACTGAAAGCCACCCTCGCGTCTGGCCGGAGGCCGCGCGAATCACGACCGAGATTTCGAAATGCTTGGCGCCCGCGCCGTTGTAGGTGAAGGTTTTGGGCGTCAGTTCGAGCGTGAAATCGCTGCCTTTTGGAACGCCACTTTCAGCCAGCAGCTTCTCTATTTTTTCAGGGCCCTTTGTCAGAAAGGCATCCAGGACGGGCGCAACCTCTTTGGCGGAATAGTCCGCGCCGAACGCTTGCGGGTAGCGTAGCGTCACGCCGTTGAACTTCACCCACTGAACCTTGACCGAAGTCAGTTTGAGCGCACCGCCGGCCACTTCCGGCTTGGCCGTTAGACGTGCCCCGGTGCATCCTGTGATGGCCAGCATGATGCCCGCAGCACACGTGATGGCCCAGAAAATCGATCGCAATTTTTCCCGCATCTCTCTCTCCCTTCTTGTGAAAACTGGGCCATTCTAGGTTCTGCAGCGAACGCGGCAGCAGTCGATCTGGAAATTTCTGGCCGAGTGGGGCACTGCGCCGCCCCTGCGTTGGAGGCTTCGGGCCAGTGCTTGACCTTGAAGTGTTGGGGGATGTCGCTGATAGCGGGAATTTTGTAGATGTGAGAGCGGGGACACGGACTCACTCCAGCTCCACCCCCAGCAACTGCGACGCAAGGCCAGGATCATCCGAATCCGTCACCATGAGCAGCCGGCGGTCGCCGCTCAGTGCAATACCTTCGACCTTGGGCGCACCCGCGATGGGCGCCAGGCGCTGCAACTTTCCGTCAACCCCCACCCAGCCGATGGCCGAGCCTGTGCAGGCGCCGTCCTGGTAGCTGTTGCTGGTGTCTTCCGCGACTGCGCTGAAGAGCCAGCCGCCGCCGGCCAGCGGTGTGCCGTCGGTAAAGCCCAGGGGCACGCCGCCTAGCAGGCCGAGCGCAAATTCGGTGATGCGCAGTGCATGCGGCGGCTGGTCCTGTGCGCCGCTGAGCCAGGCATCCATGTCTGCCCACGCGTAGTCGATGCAGGCATTTCTGGCATCGCCCTTGTTGCCGCGCTGCAGCAGGTGAAAGGTCTGGCCCGCGACAAAAGCGCCCTCGATGTTCAGGTCGGGAAAGTCCGCACGCAGCGGCTGGTAAAGCGCTGTCATGTCGATGCTGCGCGGGGTTGCGCCCGGCTTTCCCTGGGCGTCCAGCGTCATGAGGAACGCCCGCTGCCGGTTGGGCCGGGAGCCGGAGCCCACGGCCAGCAGGGCGCCATGGGGTTGCCCCGGCGTGGCTGGCAGCAGCGCCAGGGCTTCGAGGTCGGGCTTGAGCGCCTTGCGCTGGCTTTTGCCCTGCGGCAGGTCGCCGGCCAGCATGCGGTGCAAATGCACCGGCTGCGCGGGACGCGTGTCAACGTCGAAGATGCCGAGGTGATGTTCGTCGTCCGCGACCACATACAGATGCGCGCCCACCTGCACCAGCCCGCTCGCCGCGCTCAGGTGTGCCTGCCCGCGCGGGTGCAGGGCAGGGGCTAACCACAGATCGCGCAGGTGAACAGGGCTCAGCACGACGACCGGAGCGCTTTCAGAACGTGTTCCGCCGTGGCGGGCGCCGTCAAGACCACAGGCTCGCGGGCGGCCTTCACCGCCCCCACCGCCTCCCGCAACGCTTCGTACACGCTGATCGCCAGCATAAAGGGGGGCTCGCCGACGGCCTTGCTGCCGCCCACGTTGTCTTCGCGGTTGGCTTCGGGCCAGAGCGCGACCTTGAAGTGTTCGGGAATGTCGCCGGTGGCCGGTATCTTGTAGGTGCTGGGCGCGTGGGTCGCCAGGTAACCCTTGTCATTCCAGACCAGTTGCTCTGTCGTGAGCCAGCCCATGCCCTGCACAAAGCCGCCTTCGATCTGGCCGATGTCGAGCGCGGGGTTGATGGGGGTGCCGACGTCGTGGAGGATGTCGACCTTGAGCACACGGCTCTCGCCGGTCAGGGTGTCGATGGCGACTTCGCTGCAGGCGGCGCCGTAACTGAAGTAATAAAAGGGCCGGCCGGTGAGGGTGGCCTTGTCGTAGTGGATTTTCGGCGTGCGGTAAAAGCCGTCGCTCCAGAGCTGGATGCGGTTGGCGTACGCGGCTTTCACCACCTCGTCAAAGCTGCGGGTCTTCGTAGGGCTGCTGATCTGGCCGCCGGCAAAACGCACGGCGCCGGCGCCGCAGGTGTCCAGGCCGCTCACAAACGCGGCCAGGTTGTCGCGCACGTTGCGGGCGGCGTACTGCGCGGCGCGGCCGTTCAGGTCGGTGCCGCTGCTGGCGGCGGTGGCCGACGCATTGGGCACCTTGCTGGTGTCGGCGGCGGTGCAGCGCACGCGTTCGAAAGGCACGCCCAGTTCGTCGGCGACGATTTGCGCCACCTTGGTGTTCAGGCCCTGGCCCATTTCGGTGCCGCCGTGGTTCACCTGCACGCTGCCGTCGGTGTACACATGCACCAGCGCGCCGGCCTGGTTGAAAAAGGTGGCGGTGAAGCTGATGCCGAATTTCACCGGCGTGATCGCCAGGCCGCGCTTGATCACCGGGCTGGCCGAATTCCATGCCGAAATTGCCTCGCGCCGGCGCCGATAATCAGAAGTTTGCTCCAGTTTCGATAGCAGCGGGGCGAGGATGTTGTCTTCGACCTTCATCTGGTAGTGGGTCACATCACGCTCACCCACGCCATACAGGTTACGCATGCGCACGTCGAACGGGTCCAGCCCGAGCTTGCGCGCGATGTCGCCGAGGATGGACTCGATGACGATCACACCCTGCGGGCCGCCAAAGCCGCGAAAGGCGGTGTGGCTTTGCGTGTGGGTCTTGCAGCGGTGCGAGGTGATCTCGACGTCACTCAGGAAGTAGGCGTTGTCGGCGTGGAAGATGGCGCGGTCGGCGACCGGGCCGGACAGGTCGGCCGAGAAGCCGCAGTCGGCCAGCATGGTGAGCTGCAGCGCGGTCAGCCGGCCGGTGTGGTCGTAGCCGGCGGTGTAGTCGTAGGCAAAGGGGTGGCGCTTGCCGGTGACCATGAAGTCGTCGTCGCGGTCCAGTCGCAGCTTGACCGGGCATCTGAACTTGCGCGCCGCCAGCGTGGCCCACACGGCCAGGTGGCCGGCCTGCGTCTCCTTGCCGCCAAAGCCGCCGCCCATGCGCCGGCATTCGACGGTGACGGCGTTGTTTTCGATGCCCAGCGCATGCGCCACCCAATGCTGGATCTCGCCGGGGTGCTGGGTGCTGGAATAAATCCACCACTGGTCCTGCTCCAGCGGCAAGGCGTAGGCGACCTGGCCTTCCAGGTAGAAGTGTTCCTGCCCGCCGACCTCGAGTTGCCCGGTGAGTGTGTGCACTGACTTTTTCAATGCAGCTTCGGGCTCGCCGCGGCGCACCACCACCTTGGGCAGCACATAACTTTGTGCGGCATGGGCAGCGCGGGGGCCGAGCAAGGCGGGCAGGGCCTCGATGTCCTGCTTGACCTGGCGCGCCGCGCGGCGCGCCTGCATCACCGTGTCGGCCACCACCAGGCCGATCACCTGGCCGATGTGAAACACGGTGTCGATGGCGAAGATGGGTTCGTCGTGCACAAAGGTGGCCAGCAGCTTGTCGCCGGGGATGTCGCCCGTCAGCACCACGCCGCGCACGCCGGGCATGGCCAGCGCCGCGCTGGCATCGACGCCGCGCAGGCGGCCGTGGGCCACGGTGGACAGGATGGGCGCGGCATGCAGCGTGCCCCGGACCTCGGGAATGTCGTCCACATAAGTAGCGCTGCCGGCCACCTGGGCGCGTGCGCTTTCGTGCGGGCGCGATGTGCCCATGGCCGGGCCGGGGGTAGCGGGGGCGTGCGGTGAGTCAGTGGCGGGCGCGATGTTGCGCTCGCCGGCATCGGCGGCGCCACCGGGGCCGCCGCCTTCAGCCGCGCTGAAGTCGCTGCCTTGTTTTTGCCGGCGCTGGGTCATGCCTGTGCCTCCTCGAGGCGGAAGTTTTCCAGGTTGATCTGCTGCAGGCCCTGGCTTTCCAGCCAGAAACGCTGCAACAGGTTGCCCAGCACCTCGCTGCGGTAGGCGGCGGAGGCGCGCATGTCGCTCAGCGGCTGGAACTCGCCGCGCAGGGTGTGCATCGCCTCGCGCACCGTGGCTTGCGTCCAGGCCTTGCCACGCAGAAAGGCTTCGGTCTTCACGGCGCGGGCCGGCACGGCGGCCACGCCGCCAGCGCCCAGCCCCACGCTGGCGACCTTGCCGCCGTCAAGCTGCATGTTGACGACCAGGCAGACAGCGGAGATGTCGTCGTCGTAACGCTTGCTGATCTTGTAGGCCTTGAGCACTTCGCCGGCCACAGGCCGGGGCACCTTGACCCAGGCCAGCACCTCGTCAGGCGCCATGACGTTCTGTCGGTAGCCGGTGTACAGCTGCTCCAGCGGCATTTCGCGGTGGCCGCGCGTGCTCATCAACACGATGCTGGCGCCCAGCGCGATCAGCAAGGGCATGGAGTCGCCAATCGGCGAGCCGTTGGCGATGTTGCCGCCCAGGGTGCCGACGTTGCGCACCGGCAGGCCGGCAAAGCGGTTGGCAAAGGTATGCAGCTGCGGGCGCCCGGCCACCAGCGCGGCAAAGGCGTCGCTGAGTGTGACGGCCGCGCCTATGGCGATGTGCTGCGGGTAGCGCTCGATGCGCCGCAGTTCCTCCACGCGGGTCACATCCAGCACCTGGCTGAATTCCTTGTGCTGCTTGGTCACCCACAGGCCCACGTCGGTGCAGCCGGCGACGATTTGCGCGCCGGGATGCGCAGCGCGCGCCGCCAGCAGGGCGGCCAGGCTGCGCGGCGCGTTGTAAGATAAATCGGGCTCCAGCCCCCGTCCAATGGACTTGAGTAGCTCCAGTTTTGATAGCAAGGCAGCTTCGTCCAGGGTGGCCGCCGGCAGCGACGCCATCTGCTGCGCCGCATCCAGGATGGGCCGGTAGCCGGTGCAGCGGCACAGGTTGCCGGACAACTCCTCCTGCGCCAGTTCGCGGGTCACCGGCTGGCCATTGCAAACGTGGTTTTGGTACATGCCGAACAGGCTCATCACGAAGCCAGGGGTGCAAAAGCCGCATTGGCTCCCGTGGCAGTCCACCATGGCCTGCTTGGCGGGATGCAGGCCACCGTCCGCGCCGGCGATATCTTCCACGGTCCACAAGGCCTGGCCATCGATGGAATGGGCCAGCTTGATGCAGCTGTTGACGGCCTTGTAGCGGATGTGTCCGTCCACCGCTTCACCCAGCACCACGGTGCAGGCGCCGCAGTCGCCTTCGCCGCAACCTTCCTTGGTGCCGGTGCAGGCCAGGTCCTCGCGCAGCACCTCCAGCAGCGTGCGGCTGGGTGGTACATTGGCGAGCGAGACCACCTCGCCCCCCCTGACAAATTGAATGGTTTTAAGAGGCTTACGGATGTCCATGTGCACTAGGGTAAACCCAATCGTTCGGCGCAGGTATACCAGCGGTCATATCGGGGCGATGCGCAAAAAGGTATGAAAGACCAGGCCTTATTCGACAAGATAGACCTCCATCTCATAAGGGTCTTGAACACCGTGCTGACCGAACGCAGCGTCTCGCGCGCCGCCATCCGCCTTGGAATGTACCAACCCGCTGTCAGCGCGGCGCTCAAACGCCTGCGCGAGCTGGCCGGTGACCCGCTGCTGGTGCGGTCGGGCGCGGGCATGGTGCCCACCGACGCCGGCCTGCGCATGATCGAGCCCTCGGCCAGCATCCTGCGCGCCGCGGAGGTCCTGTTCAGCGACGCGCGCGGCTTTGCCCCGGCCACCGCCACCAGCACCTTCAGCCTGGCCTGCAGCGACTACATGGACCCGCTGTTCCTGCCGCAACTGGTGTCGCAGATCAAAAGCCAGGCGCCCCTGTGCCAGGTCGACATCCATGCGCTGTCCGGCGACTTCGACTACCGCGCGCGCCTGGCGCAGGGCGAGGTCGACCTGGTGGTCGGCAACTGGCCGGCGCCGCCCGACGACCTGCACATGGCGCGCCTGTTCGGCGACGAGGTGGTCTGCCTGGTGGCCAGCAACCACCCGGCGGTGCGGCGCGGCTGGGACAGCGCCACCTGGCTGGCGGCAGAACACATTGCGCCCACCTCGACCCACCCGGGCGCCAAGGGCGTGATCGATGTGCACCTGGACGGGCTGGGCCTGCGCCGCAACATCACGGCGCGCTGCCCGCACTTCGGCCTGATCCCGGCGATGGTGGCGTCCAGCCTGCTGGTGCTGACGACCGGGCGGCAGTACTGCGAACGTTTCACCGAGGTGCTGCCGGTCAAAATCCTGCCCTGCCCGGTCGCCTTCCCGCAGATGATGTATTACCAGCTCTGGCACGAGCGCACACACGCGTCGGCCTCGGCCAAGTGGCTGCGCGAGCGGGTGAAGTCGGTGGCGGCTTCGCTACGAAAATAGCAACTCATGCCTTCACTTTCTCAACTTGTCGTGCGTGTGTTTCGTTACGGCCTGGCGTGTGGGTGTGTAGTAAGCGCCGTCATGTGGAAGGGCGCGGAACCGCCCGTTCTCGATCTCAATCAAGCGCAAACAGATGAGGGTATCTATCACTGTTATCCGAGGCGGTCCGGTACGGTGAACGGTCATGCCTACGCCAGTGCGTTCAGTTATTTATTTGGAATTCACACCCCAACTGCCTGTTTTACTGAGCTTCACAATCAGCCGGTACGGGTGACCTATCTGCGGGATGAAAAGACAGGGATGAGACTCGAACTGGAGGTCCTTGATCTACAAAAGAGCCGCATTCTCGGAATAGCGAAGGAGAGAAAATTCGCTCTTTACCAAAGCGATATCGGGAGCAAATTCACTCTCTACCTGACCAGATTGGCGCTGCTTCTTGTTGGGGTCCACCTGATATTTGGAAGATGGATGGGAAAGCGGATCAACGCGCTGAAAATCGAAACCGTTCTTGCTGGAAAACAAGCATGACCAGCCAAGTTGAAAATCCCCCTGCCGCCTCTTCTACCTCCGCGCGTACTGACGCGCCGCGGCTGCAGCTCACGGGCATCACCAAGGCCTACCCGGCGGTGGTGGCCAACAGCGATGTGTCGCTGACGGTGCTGCCCGGCGAGATCCACGCCGTGCTGGGCGAAAACGGCGCCGGAAAATCGACGCTGATGAAAATCATCTACGGCGCGGTCAAGCCCGATGCCGGCCAGATAGCGATCGATGGCCGCAGCGTGCTGGTGCGCAACCCGCAGGAAGCGCGCGCGCTGGGCATCGCCATGGTGTTCCAGCACTTCAGCCTGTTCGACACGCTGACCGTGGCCGAAAACGTCTGGCTGGGCCTGGACAAAAG